>Ga0315276_10001737_pt1 | contig 19613 bp, 20 predicted proteins | sample YL17G05_0_MG_FD_204542 | JGI IMG/M metagenome (GOLD analysis project Ga0315276, IMG submission 204542) | Sediment microbial communities from Yellowstone Lake, YNP, Wyoming, USA - YL17G05_0 | ecosystem: Environmental > Aquatic > Freshwater > Lake > Sediment | place: USA: Wyoming | collected... | reverse complement strand
TGTTGTCCTACCCACTCGCGTCGATGGCGAGGTCATCGAGCGAACGTGACACGTCGTGGAGGAAGAGGGCCTGTCGGTGGGTCACCTGACCGCCACCACGGTAGAGCGAGCGCACCAGGAGCATGAGGTCGTGCAGCTCGTGCGCGTCCATGCCGTAGGTGGCGATGAGCGCATCGAGCGTCAGGAGGTTCACCATCTCCGCCGGGGTACGGGTCTCCACGCGGCGGGCGAAATGCTGCCCGGGGTGGCGCCAGCCCGGTGCCTGCGTGTCGGTCATCCGGCTCAGTTCTGCCCCTCGGTCGGGGGCAGGATGCGACGGTACGTGTGACGGCCCGCGTGACCGACCTCACCGATGCAGTGCCGTCCCTGCCGCTCGACCAGGCAGGGCATGGCCTGCTCTGCGTCCTGGCGCTGCTGCTCGGCGATCTCCTCGGGGCTGGGGAAAGTGCCGGGGAAGTGTTCCTTCGCCAGCTCGTGGTTGGCGATAGCCATGACCATGATGGACAGCCCCGTGAGCATGTCCCGGTCATCGGGTCCCAGGGGGCTGATGATCTCGATGCTGAGCTTGATGCCCATGGTGTGGCCCCCTTCGACCATCGCACGTGGCGGTAGCACCGTGCCGGATGAGGGGTCCGGTCGGTCGCTGCGTGGTCGTCGGGCCAGGTCCCTCGCACGCTCTGGATGGTGGACGCCGTCGCGGCGTCAGGAGGAGCGTAGCACCGGTCTGCCTGTCGAACAGTGGCCCTGTGCGCTCCTACGGCGCCATGGCGAAGCAGTCGTCAGGAGCGTTGCCCAGGACGTTCGCGCCATCGTTCGGCGCACACGTCACGACGTTGAACGCTGCGTCTTCTCCGAAGAAGGCGATGCCACCGCCGTTGACCTCGGCGATGTTGCCGGTGATGCTGCCTGCCCCCCTCAACACGACGCCACCAGTCTCACGGTACGTGGCTCGCCTCGCGTGGTAGACGCCGCCGCCCACCCCGCCCCGACCCGCGGGTCCCCCAGTCCCCCTTCCACGACGGAGCAGGACCGTGTTGCCGCTGATGCGGCTGTGATCACGCAGCTGGACGTTGCCGTCTTGCGTGTACACCCCTCCACCCTCGCCACGGGCTGTGTTCCCGCTGATCCGGCTGCGGTCATGCAGCGTGAGGGTGCTCGAGTAGTTGTAGACGCCGCCGCCCCGGCCCCCGCCGATGCCACGCGACGTGTTGCCGCTGATGCGGCTGTGGTCGTTGAGCGTGAGGGTGCCGTAGTTGGAGACACCTCCCCCGACGCCGTGACTCGCGGTGTTGCCGCTGATGCGGCTGTGGTCGTTGAGCGTGAGCCGCCCGAGGTTCTCCACCCCTGCGCCCGAAGACCCCCGGTTGCCACTGATGCGGCTGTGATCGTTGAGCGTGAGGGAACCGGTGTTGTAGGCCCCGGTCGCGGAGGTATCTCGACCGGAGTTGCCGCTGATCTGGCTGTGATCGTTCAGCGTGAGGGTCCCCTGGTTCTCGACCCCTCCGCCGAACTTGTGGGCCGTGTTGCCACTGATGCGGCTGTGACCGTTCAGCGTGAGGGTCGCCTGGTTCGTGACACCGCCACCCAAGTCGGACGCATGGTTGTCCAGGACCAGGACCGATCGAAGGACCAGGGTCCCCCGGTTGATGATGCCACCGCCACAGGACGGGAAGTCGCTCGTGCAGGGGAACGGACGGCCCTCTCTCCGGCGGGCGTTCCCGCCTCGGATCGTGAGGTCCCCAAGCGTTACCCTGACGCCTCTGACGACCTTCACGACGCGACCCTCGCCGTCGCCATCGAGGACGGCGCTGTCAGATGTCGATGGCTGCACGCCATTGATGATGAGGTCCCTGTCGATGACTGTGCCGCCGTGGCAAGTGCCTCTGACGGTGAGACGGTCACCTCCGCTGGCCGCATCGACCGCGGCCTGGAGCGCCTTGTGAGCCTTGCCCGTGTCGGTGTTCCTGACTCGGCATGTCTTGAGCAAGGCAGCCGACCCCGACGTGGCTCCCAGGGTCAGGAGCAGAGCCAGGGCCACGGTGGCGGCAACGAGTGACTGCCAAGTGGCGTGGGTGGCGGTCGGCCTCGTGCCCATCACCACTCCCATCTATGGCTCGAAGTAGCAGTCGTCGGGGCTGTTGCCGTTGATGTTGCCGCCGGGACCACAGGTGACGCCGGTGAAGATGCCGTGGCGACGATAGAGGCCTCCTCCACGGTCGGGATACGAATCACCGGACTCCGCACCTTCGTCGATGTTGCCGCTGATCGAGGACGCCCCCCGCATCGTGAGCCTGCCCCCGTCCATGTAGACGCCACCACCACCCTCGTACGACCGATTGCCGGTGATCGAGCTGGATCCCGTCATCAGGAGGGTGCCCTTCCGCCCCGCCAGAGAGATGCCGCCGCCCCAGGTCGACTCGTTGCCACAGACGGCGCTCGCGTCGCGCATCGTGATGGCGCCCTTGCTCATCACGCCACCGCCCTCGTTGCCGCTGATCGAGCTGGAGCCGTCCATGGCGAGGGTCGCACGTCGGTAGTTCCGCACGCCCCCGACACTGCTCGACCAGTCGGCTCCGTAGTTCTCGCTGATGGAGCCGAGGTCGCTCAGGGTCAGCGTCCCGAAATTGTCGACGCCACCGGTGTATTCGGAATGGTTGGCGGTGATAGAGCTGGAGCCGTTCAGGGTGATCCTGCCCATGTTCCACACCCCGCCAGCGAAGACCGCGCCGTTGCCCATGATGGAGCTCGTGCCACTCATCGTAAGCGTGCCGAGGTTCTCGACACCGCCGCTTCTGTCGGCGCCGTTCCGGCTGATACGACTGGAACCGTTCAGGGTGAGGCTGCCCACGTTGTACACTCCGCCGCCTTCCGCGTTGGCCCCGTTTGCGCTGATCCGGCTGGAACCGTTCAGGGTGAGCCTCCCCACGTTGTACACCCCGCCCCCTCTGCCACCGATGCCGTCCCCGGTGTCGGAGCGGCGCACGATGACATCGCGGAGCACGAGGTTCCCGCGATTGAGGATGCCACCTCCGTTGAGCGCCTCCCCGCGCACCATGACGAGGTCCCGCATCTGCACCCCGACCCCAGGGGCGATCCTCAGGACGCGGACGTTGTCGGCCCCGCTGAGCGTCGGCGCTCCCGACGTCTCGGTGCGGACCCCTTCGAGGACGAGATCCTTGTCGATGAACGTCTCGCCGACGCAGGTGCCCTTGAGGATGAGGTGGGCGCCAGGCTTGGCGGCATCCACAGCCTGCTGGAGGGCCGTGTAGGTGCGTCCGCTGTCGGTGTTCCGGACCCGGCAGGCGTTGGTCGAAGCAGCCGCTGCTCGGCTGGCTTCCAGCGTCAGGACCAGAACGAGGGCCGATGCGGCCAACTGCCTCACCCGGCCGTGGGCGCCCAGCCGCGCGGTCATCGTCAGCCCCCTACGGCTCGACGTAGCAGTCGTCGGGCGAGTTGCCGGTGACGTTGCCACCAGGGCCGCAGTCGACGCCGTGCAGGGCACCACCCCCGAGGACCAGGCCGCCGCCGCCACCACCGCCCACGAATCCGCCATCCTCGTTCGTTGCCTCGCCCACCTTCGGAGCCACGTTGCCGCTGATGGTGCTGGCATCGTTCATGAAGAACCTGCCCGCGGCGAGGACCAGGCCGCCGCCACTCCAACGCGTCGTGTTGCCGTGGATGGAGCTGGCGTCGTTCATCGTGAAGCGACCCTGCTCGACCATGACGCCGCCCCCCTCGCCACCCGCGCTGTTGCCGCTGATCGAGGCGGCGTCGTTCATCCTCACCTCGCCGCCTGCGTTCGTCAGGCCACCACCGACCCCGTTCCAGCTCTCGTTGCCCCTGATGGAGCTCGTGTCGTTCATCGTGAGGACGCCCCGGTGCACTCGCCGGAGCCCCGGCCACCGACGCGGGCCGGTGACCCCGTTGTACACGCCGCCGGAGGCGTACCCGTATTCCCCGTCACTACCGTTGCCCTCGATCGAACTGGCGTCGTTCATGGTCATGGTGCCGAAGTTGTCCACGCCTCCGGTGTATTGCCCGCCGTTGTGGCTGATGGAGCTGGAGCCGTTCATCACGAGGGTGCCCAGGTTGGTGGCGCCCGCGGCGCCGTACTCCGTGCCGTTGCCGTAGATCGAGCTTTGGCCGTTCAGGACGAGGACCCCTTCGTTGAGGACGCCGCCAGGGCCGCTGCGGTTGATACGGCTCTGGCCATTGAGCGTGAGCTTGCCGAGGTTGTGGGCTCCCCCGAAGGGGCCGATCCCGTCGGTGGGATAGCAGTAGTGGACGACGACATCACGGAGGACCAGATTGCCTCGGTTGATGATGCAGCCTCCGTCAGCGGTGGCGCCTCTCACGATCTTGAGGTCCCGCAGCTTCACGCGCGCCCCGTCAGTGACGACGATGACCAGGCTCTTCCGGACGCCCGTGAGGGTGGGCTTCCCGGAACCGGGGCCCTGGACACCGACGAGGACGACGTTCCTGTCGATGACCGTCTTGCCTACGCACGTCCCCTTGACGGTGAGGCGGTCACCCCTTCTCGCGGCATCGACGGCGACCTGGAGCGCCTGGTAGGTCTTCCCGGAGTCGGTGTCTTGGACCCGGCACGCGGGAGGTGAGGCGGCGGAGGCTGATGAGGCTCCCAACGCCATGACCAGGGCCAGGGCCACGATGGCCGCGATGAGGGACCGCCACATCCCTTGGGTGATGGTCAGCCGCGTGTCCATCGCATCGCCCTCCTACTCGACGTAGCAGTCGTTGGGCGTGTTGCCTTGGACGTTGCCACCGGGGCCGCACGTGACACCGACGAGGTGGCCACCCGCCTGGTAGATACCGCCACCACCGCCGACATCCCAGTCGCCATCGGGGCTCTCGTGACGCGCCGCCGCTCGGTTAGCGGTGACAGTGCTCGCGCCGGTCATCGTCAACGTACCGGAGCGGACGCAGACTCCGCCCCCTTCCCCCGACCAGTCCGAGCTGGCCTCGTTACCGCTGATCGAACTGCTGTCATTCATCTTGAAGGTGCCGTGCTTGCCGCCGGTCCAGGCCCCCGCGCACGAGGCGGACGCATTGCCGTCGATCGAGCTGCTGCCGTTCATCTCGACCGTGCCGCCATCGTTGAGCACGCCGCCGGGACCATCCTCACCAGCCTCGTTGCCGCTGATCGAGGCCGCGTCATTCAGCACGACCGAGCCGGTCTTCGAGTTGCTGAGTCCACCGGCCCCGCCGCAGTCCGCCCCGTAGTTGCCGCTGATCGTGCTCGTGTCGTTCATGACGAGCGTCCCGTAGTTCATGACGCCACCGTCCGACTCGGCCATGCTGCGGCTGATGGCGCTGCTGCCGTTCATGATGAGGACGCCGTCGTTCGAGACGCCACCCATGTAGACCCCGTGGTTGCGGTCGATCGAGCTGGAGCCGTTCAGCACGAGCGTGCCGCGGTTGTCCACGCCGCCGGGTCCGGGGTCGCCCCAGCTGTCCCGGATCCGACTGGCGCCGTTGAGCCGGAGCGTGCCGGTGTTGACGACGGAACCCGCGGTCGGGAACCCACCCGAGACATAGCCGTTGCGATCGACGAGGACATCGCGGAGCGTCAGCGAGCCGCGGTTCACGATGTTGCTGCCGCTGGACCAGGCGCTGGCGTAGCCACGCATGATGACGACGTCGCGCAGCTTGACCCGCGCGCCCTGTTCGACGATGAGGACACGGACCTTCCCGACACCCGAGAGCGTGGGCTTGCCCGATGCCTCCGTGCGCAGGCCCGTGATGACCAGGCTCGTGCCGATGACCGTCCTCCCAACGCAAGTGCCCTTGACCGTGAGACGGTCACCCTTGCTGGCGGCATCGACAGAGGCCTGGAGTGCCTTGTGAGCCTTGCCTGTTTCCGCATTCTGGACGCGGCATGCGTTCGGCGAGGCAGCCGAGGTGGCGGCTCCCGGTTCAATGACCAGGGCCAGCGCAACGCTGGCCGCGATGAGTGACCGCCAGATGAAGTGGGTGGTGGTCAATCGCGTGTCCATCGTCTCTCCCTCCGTTATGGCTCGATGAAACAGTCGTCGGGGGTGTTGCCGTAGACGTTGGCCAGGGTCTGGGGTGCACAGGACACGCCCACGAGGGTGCCGAAGCTGGACAGGCCCCCAGCGGCGCAGGCGGCATGGTTGTCGATGATCACGCTCGACCCGGTCATCGTGAGCGTGGCCCCGCGTGCGATGCGCACCCCGCCCACCCGAGAGCGCGGCCCGCCACAGCCCGGTTCACAGCAGCTGTCTGGGGCGAGGGCGCGGTTGCCCGTGATGGAGCTGGCGTCGTTGAGCGTGACGTCGCCGCTGTAGTAGTCCCAGCGAGTGGTGACCTCGTCCACCCCGCCGCCCGCGAGGCGGGCGACGTTATCACGGACGGTGCTGGCGTCGTTGAGCGTCACCCCACCCTGGGAGCTGGACACGCCGCCGCCGCTGCGCGTCGCCGTGTTGCCATGGATGCTGGCGGTGTCATTGAGGGTCAGGGACCCCTCCAGGACGCTGGCCCCGCCACCCCATCGGGCGGTGTTGCCGACGATGGCACTGCTGTCTCGAAGCGTCATCCAGCCCCAGTCGAAGATGCCGCCGCCGAAGTAGGTGGCCTCGTTGCCCACGATGCGGGTCCTCCCCAGCAATCGCACCGTGCCCCACTTGTTGAAGAGGCCCCCACCCCACCCGGCCTCGCTCTGCCGCACGACGACATCCCGGAGCTTGAGGGTGCCCCGGTTGTTGGAGATGCCGCCACCGTATCCGATCGGGTTGTACCCATCTCGGATGGTGAGCCTGCGGATGGTCAGATGGACCCGTCGTTGGGCATCGGCCCCACGACGGATGCGCAGGACCTCGGTCTTGCCATCGCCGTCGAGGACGGGACTGCCCGTGCGGTGGGAACGGGCTCCCTCGATGACGAGGGACTTGTCGATGACCGTCTTCCCGTGGCACGTGCCCTTGATGATGAGCCGGGTACCTCTCCGGGCGCTGTTGACGGCGGTCTGGAGCCGCTCGTGGTTCTGGCCGGTGCGGGTGTTCGTGATGCGACACGCCTTGGTTGAGGCCCCCGCTGCGGGAGTGGCTTCCAGCGTCAGGATGAAGACGAGGACGAGTGCCGCCGCGACCAGCAGCCGCAGCCAGCCGTGGGTATCCAGATGGTGACTGCCGAGCCGCGCATCCATCCGCTCGTCCCCCAGCTACGGATGGTCCGCATCATCCGCGCCGCTGTCAGGCGGTCAAGGGCCGGAGTGCCCATCAACTTGGGTGGCCGCAGCATCGCGGGCACGCACCGACCCTGGCGTTCGACCTCAGGGGATCGCGGTGGGTGGCAGGCGATGTCAGCGCCATCGAAAGCCGGGACCAGAGCACGCCCCCGGGTCTCGTGCTTGGCGGGGCACGCTCACCTTGGGGATCGTCAGAGCAACCGGTCGCCGACAAGGTCTTCATGCACAACTGGAGGCCATCCATGGACCCATCGAAGAGTGAGGATGTCATGAACGCACCTGAGACCATGACCGACGAAGAAGTGACAGCGATGCTGGCTGACATGGGATTGACGCGCCTGGAGAAGGACCGCCACCCGTTTTGGCGGCGCTGGAAGTGCCGCGTATTCGGACCCCATCAGTGGGTGCCGGTGCAGCGGCTGATCCCGAGCACTGGCGCTCTCATCGAGGAGGGCGTCATCTGCGATGTCTACCATAAGGAGGCGGTGTGATCATGCAAAGGTCTGACGTGGAGCTAGCGCCGGCTTCCAACTTCCGTGAGCGACGGGTTGGCGACACTCGGACCGCAATCCTTGGGGGCCTCCCCTTCCCCGAGCGTTCGTCCTGGCGCGAGATCGAGGTCCTGCGCGCCTGCATCGCCGCTGGCTCGATGGCCATCGCCGCTGGCTCGATGGCCGCGGCCGCCTTCGAGCTGGGCATCAGCGAGACGACGGCGCGGCAGCATCTATCAGGGCTGTATCGCCGGACGAGCTGCATGAATGCTGCTCCGGCCGCGTACAAAGTTGGGTTCTCGGATGGCCGCCGGCCGAGACAATGACAGAGATGCGGCCCAGCGAGGTCGTGCGCAGGGTCAGCAGTTCGTCGAGATGGCCTAGCCCTGCACAAACCCTGGTCGTAGTCTGCCGAAGCGCTTTACTCACACATGTGTCCGTACCCTATCTTGGTCGGTAGCGGACAGGCTCTGGCGCGGACACATGGGAGGGGAAGGGATGCAGCGGGTAACAATCTTGGTGCTCATCGCGGCTGCAGTAACCGGGTGCGCTAGCGGTCAGTCGAGTACCCCCACCGCGGTCCCGGCACCAACAGCGGTGACCCTTACGGACGCGGAGCTTGCTTGGTGCCCGGATTGGATACCCGCAATCTATCGTGCGGGCCTGCGCATCGGGGCAGCGCCGCCAGCCGACCTTCGGACCGTTAAGGCTATCGAGCAGGAACTGCGGGCGGGAAGCGACCGGACCGACGATATGCGCTTTGCCATCTTCACCGGCATGGGGTATGAGCTGCAGCATGCGCTTCAGGAGGACTGGAAGAGAGCCTCCCCGGAGACCTACAACCGAGCCTGCAAAGCCGCCTTCGCCTCTATGGCCGGGTGAGCCACTTCACTTCATCCCGTCGCCGCCAGCTCGAGGTCCTGCGGGCCTACATCGCAGCCGCTCGATCGCGGCCGCAGCTCACGAGCTGGGCATCACCGAGACGACGGCACGGCAGCACCTGTCGGGGCTGTATCGGCGGACGGGCTGTCTCAACGCGGCGCAGGCGGCGTACTGGCTGGGGCGCGCGGACATTCGGTAGCCCACTCGGGTTGGACGCGAACGCGCGCGGTGATTACCTATGATGTCCGGGTGCCCCCGCGATAGAGAGCGTCGCGGCGTACGCACGTTGGGCTGGAGAGGGTGCACATGGTCTACATCCTGGGCATGTCGTTGCTGGCAGCTGCGTCGTTGGTGGCCCTCATCGTCAAGGGCGTGGCCTTCCCGTGAGGAGAGCGAGCATGGAGACCATCGCTGGGCTTGGGCATCAACGGACGGTCGAGACCGCCGCATCCCAACGTGCCCGGGGCAAGGCCGCTCGCCGGGAGATGCCACGCGAGGCGCACGCCGCATTCACACCGGTCGACCGCGACCCGGTGGCCTTGATCGAGGCACAGAACGCTGGCCGGCTCCCGGAGCTGGTGCCGCTGCGGCGGGAGCGGATGTCGGTGAGTCCCTTCACGTTCTATCGCGGTTCGGCCGGACTCATGGCGCACGACCTCGCTCGACAGGCCGTCACCGGGGTCCACGTGGTCATCTGCGGTGACGCGCACCTGAGCAACTTCGGTCTGTATGCGTCCCCCGAGCGGCGCCTCCAGTTCGACCTGAACGACTTCGACGAGGCGGCACCGGGTCCGTGGGAATGGGACGTCAAGCGGCTGGTCACGAGCGTCGTTCTGGGCGGCCTGGAGCTGGGCCTGCGCCCCAGGTCAATTCGGGAGGCGGCGCTCGCCTGCGCCACCGGCTATCGGGTCGCGCTAGCCCGGATGGTCGGGATGGATAGCCTCGAGCGCTACTACGTCCGGGCGGATGCGGCGGTCATCGCGAAGACCTCGCGCGGGTCGTCACGAGAGGCATTCGAAGCAGCCAAGGAGAAGGCCACGTCACGCACGTCGGCGCAGGCCGTCGGCAGGATGACGGAGACCGATGCCCTTGGTCGTGTCCGGTTCCAGGAGGAACCGCCGATCCTCACTCGGCCATCCGGGTCGGCGGTGGAGGCGGAGCTCGAAGAGGTGTTCGAGCGATACCGGGGCACCGTTCGGGCCGATGTCGCCCTCATGCTGTCGAAGTACACCCTGACCGACATCGCTCGCCGGGTCGTGGGTGTCGGCAGTGTCGGCACGCGCTGCTATGTGGCCGCACTCACCTGCATCGACGGCGGCAACCTCGTGCTCCAGATCAAGGAGGCGCTCCCCTCTGTCGTCACCTTGGAGGTGACCCCCAACGAGACCACGCCACGGACCCTGCCGCCCGACGCTCCCATGGGCCTCCGGGTGGTGGCGCATCAGCACATCCTTCAGGCGGTCTCGGATCCATTCCTGGGCCACGTGGAGGTGGGCGGCCACGACTACTACGTGCGCCAGTTCCGGGACATGAAGGGCTCCTTCGAGATCTCGCGCATGCGTGGCACCCAGTTCCGGGAATACGTCACAGCGTGTGCGCGCCTGCTCGCCAGGGCCCACGGCCAGAGTCCGCAGGTGCACTGGGTGGCGGGGTACCTCGGCGGGTCGGTCGAGTTCGATCGGGCAGTGGTGGACTGGTCGTTCGCCTATGCGGAGCAGGTCGGGACCGACTTCGCCGCATTCATCCGCTGACAGGGTCGGATCTTCTCTGGTAGTGGCGCCCCCGGACGGACTCGAACCGCCGACTCCCACAACGCTCGACTGGTACGCGGAGGCGTCGTGACGGTGAAGCACTCCCCTCCCCGGCAGCGCCCCACCCGGCGGCAGCTCGAGGTGCTGCGCGCATACATCGCGGCCGGCTCGCTCGCCGGGGCCGCCCACAGGCTCGAGGTCAGCGAGACGACGGCCAGGCAACACCTCTCGGGGCTGTACCGCCGAACGGGGTGCGTGAATGTCGGCCAGGCCGCGTATCTGCTCGGCAGGGCGGACGCGTCGGGAGTTGGCAAGAGATGAGTGTTGTCGGGGCGCAACCGGGATAGCCCCGCCACCAACGACCTACCGATCACGATGCGGCTGGCCGAGCCGCCGGAGCCCTTCGATTGGCTCCGGAGCGCATGAGGCGACGGCCTCGCCACCCCGCCGAACGTGCCACCGACCGTGAGGTCGGGGTCGTCGCGGCCGTCCCGGCCGCCGGGTCGGAGAAGGCAGCGGCCCACAGTCTCGGCCTGTCGCACTCGACCGTGAAGCATCACCTCGCAAACGCCCGGTCGAAGGTGGGCGCGACGACGACGGCGCAGCTTGTGTGGTTCCTGGCCCCGCGGCTGCCCGAACCCGAGGGCGTGGCCCTGCCTGACGACCGGCGGTCCACCGCCGCTCACGACGCTGGGGCGACGGAGTCCTCCGCACCCGCTCGTCTGCGACGGCAGACCCATGTCCGGGCGGGTCGGACGGTGCCGGATGGCGACTTCGAGGTCGTGGATCTCGAGACGAACCAGGGCCTCGTATTCACTTGCGCGGTGGTCGTGGGCAACCCGGCCGAGGTCGAGGCGCTGCGTCCGGGCATCACCATGGAAGCCGGCGACGGCGACATCCACTGCGGGGTCGCCGGCGTGTCGCCCGGCGTGGAGCTGGCCGACCAGTCGATCCCGTGCTCGGAACGCGCTCGCCGTCGCACCCGGATGCCCTGGCCGAGCTCGACCGCGTGCTCGATCGAAGCCACCTCATGCCCCCCGGGGTCGTAGAGCCCGTGCTGGAGGCCGTCGCGGCCGAGGCGGCCGAGGCGGCCGAGCGTTCCGGCGCGTCGTCGGGTCGTCCCGGAGCTCGTTCAACCGCTCGAGGTCCTGTCGGTCCCCGGCAACGCCGTCGGCACGCTCAGGCTCGGCCGTCAGGGACCTCGCTCAGGCGTTGCCCCACCGGACCAGGGCGAGGCTGACCAGCGCCACCCAAGCCGGGAAGATGAGCGCGAACGGCTCGATGAACGTGTTGCCGAACAGCGCGATCAGCCCGAGGCCGACCGTGAGCAGGACCAGCGGACGGGGCAGCGTCGTCGAGGCTCGCCCGATGCTGGCGACCACGAGCATGAACATGGCGGACATCCGGACGGCAAAGCCGAAGAACACCTCGTGGCCGAACGCGAAGCCGATGCCCGCCGCGACCTGGGCGTGGGCGGGGTCGAGGGCCTCGGCCGCGAGCACCGCGCCGACGGCCGCGCCCGTCACGAACACGAGCGCGACGAACACGAGCGCGCTGCTCAGGAACACCGTGGAGAAGAACAGGCCCTCGCCGAGGCCGATGCGGCGTCGCACGGCCGCGACGAACCAGATGAACGCCATGCCCGCGAAGGGCAGCAGGTAGGTCCCGGCGGCCACCCGATCCCGGCTGGCACTCCACCACGTCGTGAAGGCGGCCGGGTCGGCCGGCGCCGGCCCGACCCGGATGAGCGCGAACGAGACCGTGAACAGGACGGCGAACGCCAGCCCGGCGGCACTCGCGGCTCGAGCGACCCAGGGGCCGACCGACCCGGCCATCATCGGGATGGCCGACGTCGGCGGCGGGTCGTCGGAGAGCGTAGGCCGATCGCGCGCGTTCCGTGGGGACACCCGCGTGGCTCGGCGCTTCGCGTCACGTCGCGAGGTCAACGGAGTCCCTCCCGATCTGGTCCTGGTTGGCAGCGGCCCAGGCGACCGCGTCCTCGTAGGCGCGCCTGATGGCGACGCCCACGCGGTGGTCGCCGGCGAAGAGGTTGTCGGTCAGTCTGTGAGGGGCCACTATCGCAGATTGGGCGACCGGTCCCGATCGCGACGAACGGGCCGGCGGTGGTCGTCACAGGGCGGGCGAGCTTCTTGCGGGTCACGGGGTCGGGCTCGGCCCTCGGGCGAGGCTCTCGCCGTTCGCCGATGCCTGGATCGACGGACTGCGCCCGGCATGGGCGATGAGCGGGCATCGGCTGGTCGAGACGCCGCTCGCCGCTGGTCGAGTCCGAGTCGGCTTGCCCATCGACGGCTCGGTGCCCTCGGGCGTCACACCCGTTCTGCTACTGTCGCCATCAGCCCGAGAGCCTCATGCGTCGGATCGAGTGGCGGGTTGCCGCAGCGACAGGAGAAGCCCACGATGGCAGGCGACATTGAGCGCAGGGTGCTCCCGATCCCGGATCCACGTCCCGTGGTCACCGACGCCGTGGACGTGCGCGACGTGTCCCCGGGCTTCGCCCCCATCGAGCCGCTGCGCCCGCCCGCCGGCGCGCCCAATGTCCTGGTGGTCCTGCTCGACGACGTCGGGTTCGCCTCCTCCAGTGCGTTCGGTGGTCCCGTGGCGACGCCCACCGCGGAGCGCCTCGCGGGCGCCGGGCTGCGCTACACGCGTTTTCACACGGCGGCCCTCTGCTCGCCGACCCGCCAGGCGCTGCTGACCGGTCGCAACCATCACACGGTCGGGATGGGAGTCATCACCGAGCTTGCGACCGCGGCGCCTGGCTACACCTCCATCCGCCCGAAGTCCTGTGCGCCGCTCGCTGAGACCCTGCGCCTCAACGGCTACGCCACGGCCCAGTTCGGCAAGTGCCATGAGATCCCTGTCTGGCAGACGAGCCCCCTCGGGCCGTTCGATGCATGGCCGACGGGTGGCGGCGGCTTCCAGCACTTCTACGGCTTCATCGGCGGCGAGACGAACCAGTACTACCCATCGCTGTACGAGGGGACGACCCCGATCGAGCCGCCGCGCACACCCGAAGAGGGCTACCACCTCACCGAGGACCTCGTCGATCGCACGATCGGCTGGATCCGGCAAGGGAAGTCCCTGCTCCCGGATACCCCGTTCTTCGTCTACCTGGCTCCCGGCGCGGCCCACGCGCCGCACCACGTCCCCAGGGCCTGGTCCGACCGGTACCGCGGCCGCTTCGATGCGGGATGGGACGCGCTTCGCGACGAGATCCTGGAACGCCAGAAGGCGCTCGGCGTCGTCCCGGCTTCGACCGAGCTCACGCCACGCCACGACGGCATCCCCGCGTGGGATGAGATGCCGGCCGAACTCCGGCCAGTCCTGGCGCGCCAGATGGAGGTGTTCGCTGGCTTCCTCGAGCACACCGACCACCACATCGGCCGCGTCATCGACGCCATCGACGAGCTCGGCGAGCTGGAGAACACGCTCGTCGTGTACATCCTCGGCGACAACGGGGCGAGCGCCGAGGGCACGCTGCAGGGCTCGTTCAACGAGATGCTGTTCTTCAACGGCGCCGCCGCACTCGAGACCGCAGAGACCATGGCCGCCAGGATCGAGGACTTCGGGACGCCGGCCGCGTACAACCACTACGCGGTCGGCTGGGCCCATGCCCTCGACACGCCGTTCCAGTGGGCGAAGCAGGTCGCCTCGCACTGGGGCGGCACGCGCAACGGCACGCTGGTGCAGTGGCCCGCCGGGTTCCAGGCACGGGGCGAGCTCCGGCACCAGTTCCACCACGTCATCGACATCGCGCCCACCATCCTCGAGGTCGCCGGGATCCCCGAGCCGACGCATGTGCACGGGGTCGAGCAGCACCCGATCGAGGGCGTGAGCATGGCGTACTCGTTCGACGGCGCGACCGCCCCGGACCGCCACGACACGCAGTACTTCGAGATCGGCGGCAACCGCGGCATCTATCATCGCGGCTGGACGGCGGTGACGAAGCACGCCACGCCGTGGATCGCCGAGGCTGAGCTCCCCCCGCTCGACGAGGATGTCTGGGAGCTCTACGACACGGACGCCGACTGGAGCCAGGCCCGGGACCTCGCGGCGGAGATGCCGGAGAAGCTCGAGGAGCTCAAGGCGCTGTTCCTCGAGGAGGCCCGGAGGTACCAGGTCCTCCCCCTCGACGATCGCCGGGTGGAGCGCTTCGACGCCGCGATCGCCGGGCGGCCGGTCCTCGTCCAGGGCGACTCCCAGATCCTGTACGCGGGGACGGGCCGCCTCAACGAGGCGACCGTCCTCAACGTCAAGAACCGGTCGCACCAGGTGACCGCGCACGTCACTGTGGCGGATGGCGGCGCCGGCGGCGTCATCATCGCCCAGGGCGGCGAGTTCGGCGGCTGGTCACTCTACGTGGCGGACGGGCGGCTCACGTACTGTCACAACTACCTTGGCCTCCGGCGGTTCAAGGTACAGGGCGAGACCAGGCTCGAGCCGGGCCCTCGCGAGATCCGGATGGCATTCGCCTACGACGGCGGCGGGATGGGCAAGGGCGGCACGCTGTCGCTCTTCGTGGACGGTCAGCCCGCCGGGGAAGGACGGATCGACGCGACCGTCCCGCTGATCTACTCGCTCGACGAGGCGGTCGACGTCGGCCGCGACACCGCCTCCCCGGTGAGCGACGACTACGCGGGCGAAGAGAGCATCTTCCGGGGCACGGTCGAATGGGTCCGGATCGACGTCGGTGAGGCCCTGGAGGAGCCGGCATCGCCCGAGGATCGCTTCCGCATCGCGATGGCGCGACAGTAGGGCGCGGGGTTCGCGATCGTCACGCCGTAGGCGTTCCGGCAGCCCGTGGGTCGGGAGGAGCAGATGCTCAGCGAGACGCTCGCGACCATCGCGCAGGTCGCCATGCTCGTGTTCGTGGTGACCAGCATGGCGGCGATGGGCCTGTCCCTGACGATGGACGGGGTGATCCGGCCGCTGCGTGACCTGCGGCTCGTCGCGCTGCTGCTGGCGGCGAACTTCGTCGCCGTGCCGGCGGTCGCCATCGTCGTCAGCCGGGTCCTGCCGATGGACGACAGCTCGGCCGCCGCGATCATCCTCATGGGGGCCTGCGCCGGTGCCCCGTTCCTGCCCAAGCTGGCGCAGCTGGCCAAGGGCGACATCGCCCTGTCGGTCGGGGAGATGGTCCTGTTGATGGTCGTGACCGTGCTCTACGCGCCGCTCGTCGTGCCGCTCGTCATCGAGGGCGCGACGGTCGAGCCGTGGGACATCGGCAGCTCGCTCGTCGTGCTGATGCTGATCCCGCTCGGTATCGGCCTGTTCGTGCGTGCCCGCTACACCGAGCTGGCCACGGGCTGGGCGGGACCGGCCGGCCAGGTGGCCAACGTCGCGCTGCTGCTCGGTCTGGGTGCGGCGCTGATCGTCACCTGGCGCGACATCCTGGGCGCGATCGGCTCCTGGATCTTCGTCGGCACGGCCACCGTGCTGGCCGCGGGGCTGATCGCGGGGTACCTCGCCGCGTGGGGCCGTCCGCGGGGCGACGCGGTGGTCTCCGCCCTCGCCACGGGGCAGCGCAATCTGGCCGCGGCCGTGGTCGTCGCGTTCTCCCTGGGCGGAGACGTCGTCGTCCTCACGCTGGTCGGGGCCCTCGTGATCCCGATCGTGCTCATCGTCCTGGCGGGCGAGCTGGGGCGGCGGACAGCGGGATCGGCAGCCGCCGCCTGACTTCGGCCGGGCGATGGCACGCCCGACCTGCCGGCGTGAGACGCGAGCACCGCCCAAGCGGCGGAAAGGTACCGAGGCCCACCGCCGCCACCCTTGGGGCATGACGGCGCGCTGGTCCGATCCACACCGACTCCCGGGTCCCCCACCTTGTACGCCCGCGCCGTCACTCCGCGGCAGCCCGATGGGCGATGTCGATCTCGTGGTCGCCTTCCTCACGGGCGTCGTGATGGGCATCCGCCTCGACCGCTGGCCGCCGCCAGCACCGGTGTGTCGACAGTCGGTTGAGGGTCGAGTGCGATATGCTCCGCGCTCTTGGCTCCGTGCCACTCTCCCTTGCAGGAAACGAGGTCCAGATGCGAACCCGATCCCTCATGGCCACCGTTCTGGCCGGCACCCTGCTCGTGGCCGCTGCCCCGGCCTTCGCCCAGTCCCCGGCGCCGATGGGCCCGCTCGAAGGCACGTCCTGGGGCGTGACCGCGATCGGTGAGACCCCGGGCTCCGGCGCCACGCTCGTGTTCACCGCGGACGGCGCGGGAGGCTTCGGTGGCTGCAACAACTTCAACACGTCCTATGCCGCGGACGCGACGGCGCTGTCCTTCGGGCCCATCCTGAGCACGATGAAGGCCTGCGAGCAGCCGGTCATGGACTTCGAGACCAGCTACTTCGCGGCGCTCGCCACAGTCGCCTCGTACACGACGGACGGCAAGACGCTGACCCTGGCGGACGCGTCCGGCGCGACGGCGGCCACGTTCGCGGCGGCGGCTCCGGCGTCGATCGTGGGCGAGTGGCAGGTCACCGGCTTCTTCGACGGCGCCAGCGCGGTCGTGGGCCCGGCGGACGGCACGAGCGTGGTCCTCACGTTCAACCCTGACGGCACGGTCAGCGGCAACGCGGGCTGCAACCAGTTCTTCGGCGGCTACGGCGTCGAGGGCGACACGATCACCGTCGGCCCGCTCGCGGCGTCGATGATGATGTGCGACGAGGCCGTCATGACCCAGGAGCAGCAGGTCATCGCCGCGCTCGAGGGCGCGACCACCTGGCAGATGACCGCGCAGGGCGCGGAGCTGCGGGGCGCCAACGACACGCTCCAGCTCAACCTCACGAGCCTGGCCCCCACGGCGTTCTAGGGAGCGCGCCCCGGCGCCGCATCGCACTGGCACAGCGAAGGAGGTCCGCTCGGGCGGGCCTCCTTTTCGATTCTCGGCCGGCACCGGGCCCGGATCAGATCAGCCTCGGCTCTTGACGTCCGGGGTAGGGGCGGCGTCATCGCGTGTTTCCTCACGCTCGGCCTCCGCGCAGCCCTCGAGGAAGACCGAGCCGGACGCGGCGACGCGGCCGCTCAGGGTGCCATGGAGACCCACAGCATGTTGCCCGGGGCGATCGCCGTGGCGATTCCGCCTTGGCGCATGGAGTAGTCCTTCCGTACGGGAGTACGTACACCCGTGCGGTACCTCGCTTGACCGCCGGCTGACCCCGCCGTAGACCGGGGATGTGCACGGACGTCCCCTCCCCACCATCACGCGTCGCGCCGGGTCGGTGCCCTCCGCCCGGCCGGCGCGTGCCGCCCGATGAGCCCCGTGGAGCTGCTCCTGTTCGGGGGGCTGTGCTACCTGTTCGGCCTGGTGTCGGGCGCCGTCGTCATCCCCTGGCTCGTGGACCACGGCCTGTTCCCCGTCCGCCGACGTGAGCGATGAGCAGCGTGCGTCGGGCGACTACCGCTGGGCGAGACAGGTCTCGGCGGTCCTGCTCATCGCGGTCGTGGTCATCGTCGTGTTCGACGACATCGTGGATGAGTACGAGGTGAACCCCCCGGGCTGGTCCCGCTGCTGCTGACCGCCGCTGGGCTCCTCTCAGTCGACCTGCCCCGGGTGCGCCACCATGGGGGACCGGACTCAGAGGCTCGCGTATTCTACGTTGCGGATCGTGTCCACCATGGCCCAGAAGTTGTCCAGGGGCGTGTCCAGCTGCACGTGATGGGTGGGCCCCAGGATGAGGCCGCCACCCCGGCCGATGGTCTCCAGGCGCAGGCGGATCTCGTCGGCGACGTCCGCCGGGGAGCCGAAGGGCAGCGTGCCCTGCTCGTCGATGCTGCCCCAGAAGAGCAGGCGGTCGCCGTACTGACGTTTCAGCTCGGCAGGGTCCATGCAGGCCGGCTGCACCGGGTTGAGGACGTCGATGCCGATCTCGATGAGGTCGGGGATGACCTCGCGCACGTCGCCGTCGGTGTGGTAGGCCACCAGCAGGTCCGGCTTGATGGCCTTGACGCGGCTGACGAGCTCCGCCATGCGCGGCTTGAAGAAGCGCCGCCAGGTGGCCGGGTTGATGAGCATGCCCCGCTGCGCGCCGATGTCGTCTCCCGTCCAGAGCATGTCGACGCCCATCGAGGCGAGCCGCTCGGCGGCCGCCAGGTGGTAGCGGAACGGGATCTCCAGGATGCGCTCTGCGAGGTCCGGGTCGATGAGCAGGTCCATGAGCAGCCGCTCGTATCCGCGCAGCGCCCAGGCCGTCTCCCAGATGGTCGTGACCGTGACACCCACGATCCAGTACTCGTCGCCGTACTCACGGATGACACGCTCGGAGTCGTGGTACAGCTCCGGGCGATGCGGGTCGGGTGGCTGGTAGGAGTCGATGGCCCCGTCCTCGGCCAGCGGGAAGCCCACCATCTCCGTGTAGTGACCCGTCCCGAAGGGCGTCTCGTAGGGATGCTCCTGCCAGGTGACACCCCACTCGTCCGTGTACGTCCCGTGCCCCTGGTAGTAGGAGTTGGCCCAGCCGACCGAGGTCAGGATGAGGTCCGAGTCGATGGCCCGCTCGAGCTCGTAGGTGTTGCCACCACCGTGCGGGTTGTGCTCGCCGCCGCGGGCGACGTTGAGCATGCCCCGCACACCGAGGTCCGCCCGGAGCCGCTCGGCGAACTCCGGCGTGAAGCTGATCTGCATGGGGCAGCGATCGGGCACCTCGCGGGCGAGGGCCATCGCCACCCGGTCGCGGTGGCGCATCGTCAGGCGCTCGCGGCGAGCAACTCCTTGGCCACGTTGGCCGCGGTGGCAGCGTCCTTGGCGAAGCCGTCAGCACCGATCTCGGCCGCGAACTCGTCCGTGACGGGCGCCCCGCCGACCAGGATCTTGGCGTTCGGATCGGCCGCGCGGATGGCCGCCACGGCATCGCGCATGCCCACCATCGTCGTGGTCAGCAGCGCGCTGATGCCGACTATGTGGGCCTTGTGCTCGGTAGTGGCTGCGGCAAAGGCCTCCGGGGCGACGTTCGTGCCCAGGTCCACGACCGCGAAGTTGGCACCCTTGAGCATCATGCCCACAAGGTTCTTGCCGATGTCGTGGAGGTCGCCCTTGACGGTGCCGATGACGGCCGTGTGCTCGGGCGCCATGCCGCTGGCGGCCAGGAGCGGCTCCAGCAGGACGCTGGCCTCCTTCATGGCGTGCGCGCTGATGAGCATCTCCGGCACGTAGACGCCCTCGTTGCAGGCGAACTTGCGGCCGACCTCGGTCATGGCGGTCGTCATGGCGCCCAGGATCACGTCGGGAGAGATGCCCGCGTCGATGGCCTCCT
>Ga0315276_10001732_pt1 | contig 19644 bp, 13 predicted proteins | sample YL17G05_0_MG_FD_204542 | JGI IMG/M metagenome (GOLD analysis project Ga0315276, IMG submission 204542) | Sediment microbial communities from Yellowstone Lake, YNP, Wyoming, USA - YL17G05_0 | ecosystem: Environmental > Aquatic > Freshwater > Lake > Sediment | place: USA: Wyoming | collected... | reverse complement strand
ATTTGACCCGGTCGTATGCCAATTGCCATTGCAGGAGGACTAAATCTAGATATGTTAGGCAACTCGCTATCATTATTTACATTATATTTAATTCTAAATTTGGCATCTTCCTCTTGATTAAGAACTGTGTGACTTGGTACAAGAATGTGATCTAATACATTAAATTGCAACATTTTAATGTTCCAAATAACTACAAACTGTTTGTCGGCAGCCCATATTTGTTTTAGAGTTTTAATAGTTGTTTCATTTGGTTCCTCTCTTATAACAATAATTAAATCATCATCTTTTGATAATACTTGTTCCAAATTAAATAGGTCTTCTAAATACTCGTAAATCTTCTCAGGGCGAAGAGTTTTGGCTAAATGATATTTAATATATGTTTTTTTTTTACTAATTTTTAATTCATTATTTTCTTGTCTCTCAACCAGCATATCCAACTGAGACTTTTGTGACATTTCATAAATTTCATTAACACTAAAGTTTTCATAGTCTTCTACATCAAAGCCTTGATATCTTAAGTGTTCCAATAAAGTTTTACGGGAATTGTAAATAGTCTGAATTTGTCCACTTTGCGCCATTTCTTATTTATAATACAAATTTATATTTTAATTCCATTTCAATTTTATAATATAATCCGTTTTTCTCCTGAATTGTCGCTTACCTTTTCTGAATTTGTCGTTGTGTCATCTTCAAATGTTAATAATAAACTTTTATTTGCACTTTGCTTTGCTTGTTCTATTGCATTAATAATTTTAGATGCTTTATCTTCTGTTTTTGTCTCTTCTACTGTTGGTAACGGAGGACTATCTGTTGGAGTAGTTGGCACATATCCAGATTGTAAAGGTGATACAGGAACTAAAACGGTTGGCATGACAGCCATCTGCGTGTATGGAATAGTACCATAAATTGCGGTTGGATTATATGGAGGAGATGGTGGCGTTCCGCTTGGTGGAGTAGTTGGATTATATGGAGGAGATGGAGTGTTTGGATTATATGGAGGAGATGGTGGTGTTCCGCTTGGTGGGGTAGTTGGATTATATGGAGGAGATGGTGGCGTTCCACTTGGTGGAGTAGTTGGATTATATGGAGGAGATGGTGGCGTTCCACTTGGTGGAGTGGATGGATTATATGGAGGTGATGGCGATTCTTCTAATTCTTTACCATTTTTAATAAAATAAATAGCCTTACTCCAATTGTTTGGAACATTTCTATTCTTTAATTCATCCACAACGGTTTCTACATCTATGGGCTCACCATCATCATAAAATAAATCATCGTTATTCCATCCTTTTACATATTCATAAGGATCTGAATAAGCATCAGAACCATACCATTTTTGAGTTGGTTCACCAAATTCATTTAATATCAATGAAACAAAATATTCATCCCCACTTTCACTATCAATTCCTCCAAGTTTCCATCCTAAAAGTTCCAAATCTTTAACTCCTGTTTCAGGTGGAGTTATATCTTTTCGGCTTTCTTCAGTGCGCTTCATTCTTTCAAATTCTGGTGCGGGTATTTCTGGCGGTGGACGTTTTGCCTTTGGTTTTCTTATGGCAATGCCTGTCGCTTTGCTGATAATTTCTGAAAGAGATATTTCTTTATTTTGATTTAATTTCTTATAATTATCCGAAAATGACATATTAGTTAATTGGTCTACATTTTGGTCTGTAATAATTCGCATCTCAACATTCATAGTTCTAAGTTCCTGCATTAACAATTTAAAAGAATATGGAACTCTAACAACACTAAATTCACGACCATATTTAGATATGTTTACAACATCGGCATTTATTTCTGTTATATTTGTAAATTGTATAGGACCATCAGCCATTGGACTTAAAAACAAGTTTAGAGTTTCATTGTAAGCCGCAATTGTTCCAGTTTGATTACATATAGCAATGTGATAATCATCTCCTCTTACTAACATAGATTCTTGAATAAAATTACTAACTCCATGTGCGATTAATCCATCGCGTTCCATTTCACCAATACGTAAACCTCCATCATTTGCGCGACCTTGTACCGGCTGTCTTGTTAGAACGGTTCTTGGACCTTTGTCACGGTAGTTAATTTTATCTTTTACCATATGCTTAAGACGCATGTAATAAGTAGGACCAATATACATGTTTGCTTCCAATTGTTCTCCGGTTTGACCATTATACAAAACTTCATTTCCGGATGAATTAAATCCCATGTTTGTTAATAATTCTCCGAATTTCTTATTTTTAGGACCTTTATTTACGAAAGCAGTACAATCACCAAAACCTCCATAAATCGCGCATGCTTTTCCCATTAATGTTTCAACCAACTGTCCAATGGTCATGCGACTTGGCAATGCATGAGGATTTATAATGATATCTGGACGTATGCCTTCGGCGTTAAAAGGCATATCACGTTCTGGAATAATTAGACCAACCGTGCCTTTTTGACCGCAACGACTACAAAATTTGTCACCAATACTTGGTTCTCTTTCCTCTCTTACTCTTACTTTGGCGATTCTAAATCCTTCTTCACCTTCGGTAATAAAAGATTTGTCTACAAATCCTAGTTGCCCTTTTTTAGGAAATTCTGACGCATCAATTGACCTAGTTGGATCTTCTATGTTTGTAAGCACCTTTCCAATAACAACTTTTTTATCATTTAATTCAGTATTTTCTTTTATTAATCCATGTTCATCCAAGTCAGAATAATCGTGTCCTGCTTTAAGACCTACAACATTCTCTCTTTCAATGTTTGCAAAATGGCTATCAATAGAATTTTGCCCAACTTTTGAACTTTCTTCCCTAGACTCGTACATTGAATAATATGTTGTTCTAAATAATCCACGTCTAATAGACCCTTCATTAAATAAAATAGAATCTTCTACATTATATCCATTAAAAATACCAATTGCCACAATAACATTTTCACCGTAAGGATGTTCTTCATTATTAATGTAATTCATGTATCTGCTTTTAATTAAAGGGATTTGTCCATAATTTAATACCACTCCCATTTTATCAATTCTTGTTTGATAATTAGAATGATAAAGTGAAACAGCCTGTTTACTCTGACCACACGCAAACACATCGCGAGGCAATGGATTATTATCCGGAAATGCGATTTGATTTCCTAATACACCAAGTATTAAGGATGGATGGATCTCTAAATGAGTATATTTTTTGTTATTTGTTTCCAGTTGATCAGCGTTTATAGCAATTAAGGCACCTTCTGACTCAGATGTATCTATATATTCAATAATAGCCTGAGAACTATTTAATTCTACCAAAGACGCTTCAACATCATCTCCACCAATGTCATATAAATCAGAAGGTTTAATATACAATTTACAACTATTAACATTAAAATCTTTGTCTTTCTTTGTAGCGAACCCAGTTGTTAAATCATTCCATGTAAACATATTATTATTAATATTGTCTAAAACGGCTGGATTATCATAACTGAATTTTCCATTTATTTCATCCGCGTAAAAAATAGGGCGACACATTCTACCAGAATCAGTATAAATAAATATTTCATTGTGTTCAACATCCCACTGAACATTTGTATGTATCGGAAATAATGAACTTCTACGATATTGTTTTATTCTTAATACTACCTCTTTTGGATTACTTACAACGCCTATCCAAATTCCATTTACAAATACCTTAGTGTTTTCTGAAAGAGATTTAGGATTACATTCTTCTAAAAATAACATGTTTGCATAATTTCTTAACCATTTCATTGTAGGAATTCCAGAACATCCACTAGTTATTTTAGCTGTAATTGCCATGTGTTTATGTAAACCGCAATTCGCCCCGTCAGGAGTATCTAACGGATCAATTATGCCCCACTGGGACCCATGCAATAATCGGGGGCCTACTACTTTAGCACTTGCGTCCAGGGGTAAATTAATTTTTCTAAGATGAGCAATAAAAGAATTATATGATAAACGATTTAATGGCTGAACAACGCCCACTTTTTTGGTATGTTCTTCTGAGCCCCAGTTACCCTTAAAACCTCGTCTAAATCCATCTTCAACCAGTCTCTCTTTAAAATAATCTTTAATATTGCTGTCACTAATTAAATCTTTAAAATTTCGTTGATATAGATTTCCATTGTAATAATATTCTTTATCTATTTTTTTAAATACATGTTTTTGTTGTAACGTATAATATTCATTAAATAAATCATACAACAATTTACCAGTTAATTCAACTCGTTTATATTTAAAACTATCACGATCTGTTGATTTTTCTTCTTTTGTATAAACAAGTAACAATTTAATTGCAAGATATCCAAGATAATATGCCTTCATCTGAAAATTCATTTCGCCTATGTGTGGCAAAAAATAATCCGTTAAAATGTGCAGTACGCCCGGAATTGTAGGATTTTTTGTAAAAGACGCAATGTATTTTAATGCGACCTCTTGATTGTATATCCTTCCAGCGTCATGAACGGATGGAATAAATAAATCTATATAAGTAGAATACTTTTCTATATCCAATAAACAATATTTAATAATTTCTTTATCTGATTCAATTCCAAGAGCCCTCATTACAATAAATAAAGGAATTGGTTTCTTTACATTTGGAATTGATACAACTAATTGACCATTTTTTTTAGTAGGTGTAGGCGCTACCATTTTAATAGCAACTGTTCTAATCGGCTTAGAAGCATCTTCTGATACGGAACGAACTTCAGCACTATGACTATATAAATCATCACCTTTATCTCTTATGTAAATCATATTATCCGCAAATTTTTCTTGACACACTACCACCTTTTCTTTTCCGTCTACAATAAAATAACCACCTGGATCATTTTTACATTCTCCCATGTTAAACTTTACACGTCTGTCTAATTTATTTAAAATACAAAGATCCGAATTTAACATAATTGGAAATTTACCTAAGTAAATTTTTGGGAAAAATTCAGTACTTTCTATAATTTTCATTTCACCATCCACTTCTTCTTTTATAAAAAATTCTACTTCTAAATCAAAATGAATAGTTGTACCATATGTCATATTTCTTAAACGAGCCTCATTTGGATACATAAAATGTTCTCTTGTCTCATCGTATATAATAGGCTTTCCAAAATACAATTTATCACCACTCTTTCCACCTAAATAAAGATTACATCTAAAATTATATTCATTGGTTTCTTCATCTAATTCTTTCATTATTTTAATTGGATTTTTTTGCTTAAATATGCGTTTAATTCCATTATTGAAAAAATCATTATATGAATCCAAATGATGAGAAACTAATGCCGTTGGATTATCTTCAAAATATTTATCAATTATTTTCCATATAACTGTTTCGTCCATTATATATATATTAACATTATCATATTTTTTTAAGCCCTTCTTAGTAAAAAGCCTGTAATTAATATTTGTTAATTAAATCATGTTTTAAATAACAAACCTTCAAAATGCAAATAATATTTATTTATTTTAATAAAACATTTATACTTGAGCATAGTAATCATTAGAAAATTGGCTAGGATAACCAGATAAATTTGCCCCAGTCACCCCTCCCATTACACAAGAACCATCCCGACGTCTTTCTCTAGACTGTTTTTTTTTACCGAGACCCCAAAATCCTTCCTTTGCCTTGCGTCTATTAGAGAGACCTTCTTTCTTAGCCTGTTTATTAACATGTTTATTATCAAAACCTTCTGACATTTCATAATCTTTTTGTTCTGATTCTGATAAATCAGGGAAACTATAATCTTGGCGAATTGAACCTAAATTATATCCTTTAATTGCTTGTTCAGTGGCATAATCACCCGGCGACTCATTGCGCTTATTTAATCTGTCTACCGGTTTATTATCAAATCCTTCAAATCCTCTATATCTAGCACCATTAGACAACATAAACATAGTAAGGACTACAAAAAATAAAATAATAGGCAACATAACTAAAAACCAAGCAAAATTCTTGTATCCACCTCTACACATCAAGTTAAGAATAAATGTCCAAAACGCTACATAAAATAGTTTACTTAATGCGATTGTTATTTTACTTCCTACACCACATGAATAATCTCCAACACAAAGTGTATAGTTATCATAATCCCAATTCTGATATGTCATTCCTAAAATAATCATTACTTCTATAAATAAATATACTTGGGCTGGTGTACATAAATTACGTAACTTTGTAAAGTTCATTATAAACTATAAAAAGAAAAAAATGTAATTTATATTGATGCCACCTCATTATATGAATTTTTAGATATATTATGTAAATTTGGTATTTTTGATTGAATTATTTTATAATCTTTATCAATTCCCTGAGATTCAGTTGGCAATGGATTTACTGGATGATTTACAGAGCCAAAAAAATTAGATACTGAAGAAGAAAGCCCATAACCAACCGAACGTCCTAAATTAACTAAATCTTGAGGCAATAATCCACCACCCCTATATCTACGCTTGCGCAAATGACCTCGTCTTTGCGTGTTGCGTCGTCTACTAGACCCACCATATTTAAATGAAGAAGAAAAAGGTTGAGCAATTTCTCTAGATGACATAGGAGGATCAAATGGACCAGATGGTATACCTACTTTACTAAGCTCATAATGATTTCCCATTCCTTGATCATTGCCAGATACACCCGGCCAACTAGAAACATTACCATAAACTAAAGGATATCCAACCGGACCTGCACCAGGACCAAATCCCCCACGATAAACTTTCATTTTTCTACTTTTATTTATTTTATGTTTACCCAAACGTTTACAACTTTTATTATGTCTATGTTTTTTAGTACGACCATGTTTTTTTCTAGATAATGATTTTATCATAATATATAATACGCAGATAATTATTCAATGTCAACATGAGTTAAAATATGACGACGGCAACAATATCTTGTTAATTTTAATCTGTCTAAAACTTCTCCCTCCGGAGTTTTATCAATGAATTCAGGAGTTAAATAAGTAATATCATTTACATTCAATCTTCTCGTATCAGACATCTTAAGTTTGCGAACTTCATTTTGATAATACCTATATTTATCGGCTAAAACTTTGCCACACGTAAAACACTTAACTGGAATGATCATACTGGTTTATATACTTATTAGAAAACATTTGTGTAAATCAATTTTTAATATAATTATAAATCAAATCAAAAATCGGAATCGTTTACTTGGGACAATTGCCAAAACATTTATTTTTATAATAATAATAATCTAAATTTATTTTGTTACCATTTTCACTATGAAATGTAGGACCATGTGTATCTCCACCAACACATTTATTGCCATTTAATACTACACAACAACTAGATACGTTGCAATTTTTTTTAGTCAACTGATTACATAAACTATTTATTTCATCAGGACTATTTTTACTTGAGCAAATTGAGTCACCTGATAAAGAATTGCTAAATTTTTCTATTGTCACGATTTTTTGAATTCGCTTATCTTCTATCTCATTTAAATTTATATTTAATAAAGAAAACAGTGACAAAAATCCTAATATGACAACTACAACTGCTATTATTTCTGAAAAATGAGTTTTATAAAAAGGAAATTCACTTGTAGAAACATCCATAATAATAATATATATTAATATTATAATAAGAAAATAAGAAAAGTAAACAAAAAAACGACGTTTATTAATCTAAATACCTAAACTACTAATGTTTATATATGCTCTTACTCAACCTCAATACCTCGCCGATGTCGTGCAAGTATTCTGCGAATTTTACCGTAAATTACCGCTACAACTTCTTCATACTCATCAAGTTCATCGTCATATGCTTGGCCAATGTCAGATCCGCACAACATAACCTTTACCATATCTTCCATTGTCGCTCCATTAGCGATTAACATGCGCGCAATAAAAGCGGGAGAGGGGCTGTTAGAAACAAGTGGAGCATCATCGTCGCTTTCTGAATTATCAACAGTTGAATAATCATCGCTTTCATCGTTACTACTATCATCGTCTTGTGGAGCTTCGCCGTTGCCTTCTGCTGAAATGAACAAATTTCGCATTCCGTGAAGCGCACGTGATTCCGCGCGTTCATCGTAGAATTCATTCGCCCGATACTCTTCATCCGAACTGTCTTCTTCTTCTACTGGTTGTGCAAGTTCAGTCCGGCAATAAGGACAACCAAATCCATTATGACTAGCGTTAGTCAAAAGGCAATTGGTGTGAAAATTATGACCACACTCAGTTGTTACACGATTTAGAACTCCGCAAATTTCCTCCATACAAATAGGACACTCGCTATTTTCAATTGCGACTGACATGTTAACTTTGAGTTGATAAAGATTGTAATTAGTTATCTTATAGTTACATTTAAAAAAGCATTTCAATTTTTTTTATAAATTAATTAATACAAATAATAAGTATAATTCATATAATCATTATTTTAATATATATTTGTATTTATTAATTAATTTAATATAATTAATCACTTATTTTTTCATTAACACAAATTGTTTTGCATACATTTTTAATTATTTTATTTTCTATTTCAGTTACATCGTCTGTTGTTGCTTTTATAACTTCCATATATTCATCTTTCTGTTTAGATATTTGCATGCAATTTGGATTTGCTTCTTTAAATTTATGAATATTTTTAATTTGTATGCCCGATGCTTTTTTAATTGCTGCTTTAGTTTTAATCTGGTCTTCGTCCTTTTCCCATGTATCATTTTTAATATAAATTGTTTCTCTCTTTAGATCTGTACAATGTATGGGACGTTGTGTTATAGGTAGTTTATTTAAATTTTCAATAAATATATTAGACAATCCATTTGCTAATCCTTTACTTCTCGTGTACAAAAGGTCTTGTAGAGAGATTTTAATAGTATCTAAAAAACCATCCATGCTAATAGCATCCTTACAGTTTTCATTTAAAAATACCTTAATGCTTACTTTATTATTAGTTATATTATTTGTTGTATTGTTATTTCCAACTTTTGGTATAAGTTCACTAATATGCTCATTTTGTTTAATTATTATATTTTTCATTTCATTATTTTCTTGCAACATTTTAATAAATAATTCTTTATAATTAACATCTTCATCGTTGGATGAGGAATTTACATAAAGTTTTTGACAAGAATCGTATTTAATACATTGTTTTCTATGAGCATAAAGACTAGACTTATGTTTATATTTGTTGCCACAATGACATGCGTGTAAAATGGGATTTTCTCCCAAACATGATGATGATACTATAGGATTAATCCTATATTCATGTTTTCTGGTTGATAGATGTTTCGTAAAATCTTTTTTGTTACACGTATTATAATGACACAGTTCGCATGCGAATGTGTTGGGGATTTTGGGGGACATTTTTGTAGTATTATTGTATTAATATATATTATTTATCCCTAAATCATTTTTTATTATATATAAAATTATGTGACAAAATTAAAATATTTACGTCTTTATAATAATATTTTTATATTTCAATAATGCACATATATGCCAGATTTTAGTCATTTTAATTTAGAAAATAAATAAAATTAAAAATATTGATGTTAATTTCAAAATTTATTTATTTAATTTATTTATTTTATTTTATTTATTTATTTTATTGTCAAATTTTAATGAAAAATAATTTGACATTTTTTTATTTTGAATAATTGATAATAAACTATATTAAATTCTTTAAATTGAACATTAAATAATATATATAAAGCCATTGTTGGGATTTCTCCCAAAAACGATAGGATTTTTAGACATGGTCTTATAAAAAGAGACGTTCGTAGAATTTCATGTCCAGTTGTGATGCGGAAAAAATAAAGTTCTATTATTTGGGATTTTTTTTGGGGATTTTGTAGTAGGATTTGTAGGATTGGACTCCTTGGCTTATATTGGAGTTCGTATGAATAAAAAAAATCAGTTGGTCACAAATTAAAAATCAAAAAATAATTTTTACAGCATTATCATCACAAGTCAATTTTCGTGTTTTTCCATTTTCAAGAAGAGTCTGGCCGATTTAAAAATGGACATTTTAAAATGTCCAAAATCCGTTCGGCCAAATTAGTCTTGAGAATCAATAAAATAGAAATTTTTTTAAATTAAATTAAATAAAATAAATAAACAAAAATAATTAAACAAAATACACAATGTTTATTTATTTATTAATTAATTAAATGGCTGATACTTTTGATTTCCATTTGTTTCCATCGTCTGATTAATAATTTACAATTAAGTTACAATCCGGTCCATATTTAAAGCGAAATAAATTATTTTATAATCAGTCTGATACTTTTGATACTTCTCTGGTTTCCAATGTTGGAAACGAAAAAGTATCAGACATTTTTTAACTTTTTTTCTAGTTGGTCATAAATATTTTTTCAATAAATTTATTTTAGAGCATTATCATCACAAGTCATTTTTTCTGTTTTTTAACTTTCAATAAGAGTTCAGCCGATTTAAAAATGGACATTTTAAAATGGACATTTTAAAATGTCCAAAATCCGTTCGGCCAAATTAGTCTTGAAAATCAATAAACAGAGATTTTTGAAAATAAAATAAAAATAAATAAATTGAATGAACAAAAACATTAAATAATCATTTAATTAATTATTTAATAATATAATAAATAAATTAATGAAAGTATTTTAAATATTTAATAATAAAATATTTGAATTGCATTTGTTAGATTTTTCTAATTTAATTTAATAAATAATTATTTAACATTTTATTAATTCATATCCATCGCTAGTTTTAACTCGTTTATATTCGTCATCGGTTGCGTGGAATAGATCATGACATTCTTCGCATAAAGACATTAAATTTGCAGGATGATTTTTATGAAAATTTTTAATATATTTATTTCTCTCATTGGCATTTCGTTGAAATTGCAAATGGTGGACTTCATCACTAATGTTTTGTTTACACATTTCACATTTGCCTTTTATTTTTTTACTATTAAAATGTGATGTATTGAATGATGTAGTGGTGGAAGTCTCTGGATAATATTTTGTTCGCATTTGATGCGCCCGATTAAGGAATGTTTCTGGCAATTGAAGTGCTTTACAAACTTCTAACCCATACATATTTTGTCCGGGTCCTTCTTTAAGTTTGCGATCATAAACTAATTTTCCAGTTTGTCTATCAAACATGACGGTCATGTGTGTCATTTTCAAATTTTGAATATTAGTAATTTCAGTCCATGATGTAATTTCATGAAAATGTGTTGCAAAAATATAACTGCTATTTAATCTATCTAAATATTCTAGCCCTGATGCAAAAATGCTGGTGGCTGATCCTTGTTCTGTTCCTGAACAAAGTTCATCTCCTAAAATGAGACTGTTTTTATCTGCCATATTTAAAATTGTACGCAATTCAGACATTTCAACCGCGAAGGTGGATTGTCCTTTAAAAATATTATCATTTCCTAGAATGCGAGTAAATATGTAACTATATGGTGAAAACTCAAATTTGCTACAGGGTACATAAAGTCCTGATTGCGCCATTATAATTGCGATTCCAATAGAACGAATTAAACTGGTTTTTCCTACGGCATTAGTTCCAAATAAAAGATATCCATTAACATCATCTCCAATACTAAGGTCATTTGTGACATAAAGTTCGCGTGTCTGAATGTGTTCAATAAGGCAATGACGAATGTCCTCAAATTTTATAAATGCTTTGTCTCGCGGTTCTATTACAGGTTTACAATAATTGTATTTATGAGCAATATAACATCTGCATTGTAATGTATCTAATGTAGTAATATATTTACAAATATTATTTAATCCTTCTTGTTTTTGAATTAATTGTTCAATAAATGAATTATAAAATTTAATTATTTCTTTAACGATTTCATCTTTTGCGGTTTGAATTAATGAAGATATTTTCCCAATTTCATGACTACACACAATCTGATTGCTATCGCTACTACCATTTGGCCTGTATTCTAAGAGAGATAAATCCAATGTAAATGTTTCTTCAATATTATCAATTCTAGATACATAATTAATATTTACAATTTTATTAGTCATTTTAGAAATTTGATTTTTAAGAAATGTTAGACGACGTTTAGTGCCGATTAGACAATCTTCACTTTTGGAGGTTTCGTGTATCTTTACGAGTTCTGAAGATGCTTTCTTTTCAAATGATTGGATCAATCCAGATAGATAACTGCGTATGCTTTCAAATTTATCTCTTGAATCAAAATATTCTTTAATTTTATCATCTATAGTTAAACAAATACCTTTTTTAATAAAGGTCAGATGTTCAACTGAACAACTATATAATCCATCATATGTAATTTCGTTGATGTGTTCTGCTTTGTTAACATCAAACGCTTGTTCAATGGCATTTACAATTGAAATACAATCCTCCTCAATTAAAGGTTGATTCATATAGTTCATTAATTTTTTGTCTTTTACAATCTTCTTGTAGAGAGAAATAATAATATTAATGTTATGATGTAATGTTGTAATATCTTTTGGTGTTATTTTTTTGATAATTAATTTTCTAGTTAATTTTTCAATATCTTTAATAGTTTGAAGTTGTTTTCTATAAGTCTCCCAATTATTTTTAATTAACATGTGTTCAGTAATATCATAAAATTCATTTAATTTATTACTATCTTTAATTGGGTTCAGTAATTCTGAATTAAACGTACGTTTTCCCATGTTTGTAACACAGTTATTCAAGAATCCACAAACTGATCCCAATTTACCAGTATACCGATTGTCGCCAATGATATTGAGTTGATTGAGTGAATGATTGGCTAAAATTAATCTATCCGAGCAATTTTCAAAGATGGGTTGTGAAATTTTATTAACTAAATTGGGGTTATGTTTATATACAAAATCTAAAAGAAAACAAAACGCTTGAGTTGCAATTGAATAATTTTGATAAGTGTCAAAAAATATTTCATCATTAATTGTTGGGAAATATGTTTTAATAATTTCACTTTGATAATTTTGTTTTTCGCATTTTTCGGCAGTTATATAATTCGCATCACTTTCATTTTTGGTATCAACTTTCAATATAGAGCGAGAAGTTATGTTGCAGAATTTAATAATGTCATCAATTTGATCATTTGCTATGTTGTGAATTATTAAAATTTCTGATGGATTATTAATAGAAATATATCTCTCTAATTCGTCGTATGTAGATGGGTCGTGTTGATAATTGTTAGAGAATTCAAAAATAGATGATTTTCCTGTAAAAATATCTAGATTGGAAAGTCCAACATGTATTTTTTCCTGCGAATTTCCAAATCCCTTTGAATAATGGATCCAAACACACGTGGTATTGTTAGATAAAACATCAGGTTCATTGTTCCAATATGTTCCGGGTGAAATTACTTGGGAACATTCTCTCACAAAACCTCCTGCAACTTGTTTTTGTTCATATACTGGAATTGTAAACCCAGCCTCGTGTATTTTTTTAATATATTTTTCAACAACTTCTATTTTAAATCCTGCTTGAAGAGCATGCTTGCCACGAACTGAAAAGTTTTTTTGAGCAATTTTAAGGTCACATAGACGAGTAATGTCTTCAATGCGACTTCCTGAAATATCGCCGGTTTTTTTGTCTTTTAGTGCATAAATTTCAAAAAAGGCTCCATTTTGATAAAGCACGATTACATTTTCACCACGATCTTTAATCCATTGTTCAGTTATTTTCAAATACTCTTCAGTACAAGCCATTGTTATAAGTTAGTCTAATATACTATTCTCTCCTTAAGTAGTTTATGATATATATACTACATGATCAATAAGAAAAAATGGAATCTGCTATTTTTTTGCTTCCTTGACTAGAAGGTTCTATGTCTTGGACTAAATCGGAAGGCTCCTTAATTATTTCATCTATGTTTAAAATATGATAACCTTCAAACTTATTTTTAATTAATAATTTATTCCATAAATCAATTGATTTATAATACATTTTATAATAGGTTGAACGCGGATGATAAATATTTAATGCTATAATTTTGGATTTTGGAAATTTTGTTTTTATATTATTAATTGCTTTTAAATAATCGTTAAATAATTCATTAACATTTTGTTGATTTTGAGATGACAAATTTAAAATGTCATTTCCTCCAATTGATAGAAAAATATAAGTACTTGGTTTGTTATATTCAGATGAAATCTTACTTAATTGTTTATTAATATCTTTAATTTTTGAATTGTCTACCGCAAAATTGTAAACATTTTTGGTTTTTTTTTTAATTATGTCAAAAACGGAATTTCCATTAGGAACATATTTTGAATTATTTAATACACTATCTCCTACAAGTATTATTGTTTTTTTATTGGACGTAAGTCCTTCTTTTATGAATTTAATGTCCTTTAAATTACAAACAATAATAAATCCTATAAATGCTATAAATTTTAGTAAATTTGTATTCATATAATAATAATGAATATATAAATAATAAAAAAATCATTTATACATATTTATACATGTTTATACATATTTGTACAAATGAATTTTTTGTTAGATGACAAAAACATTAAATTTATTAACACAAATTGGATTGAATTAAATAAAACATTACAATCATTTATCATTCATAAAATGTTGAATAGTTTTAATGAAAAAAAATACAATAAAATATTAAACATATATGAACGATTTTCTAAAAAAAAATGTGTTGTTAATTTGTATTATGAAAATAATAATTTAGAAGGTATTTGTATATCTTGGAAAATTGATAAATTTATATATCTTGATAAATTTTTTTCTATTAATTTTAAAAAAGGAGTTGGCGGTAGCATGTTAAAATTATTTATAGAAAAATATAAAAATGATAATGTTATTTGGAGAACAAATGAAGATCTGACTTATTTTTATCTTAAAAATAATAGCGTAAATAAGTTTTTTAATTATGGAACAAATCATGAAAAAGATTATGTATTTATGGGAATTAAAAATCATGTTTTTTGGGAATATGAAGATATAAATAATTTAAAAATAAATAGTTGTTTCCAATAAATTTAAATTCATTCGTTTATTATTATTTATTTTAAATAAATAAGCAATAATATAGTAAAATGAGTGAAGAATTTAACTATAGAATGATTTATAATGAAAATACTGGGTACGGCGCTTATTTATGGTTTTTGCCCATGTATGTAATAGGAATGTCGTATATTATAGGAATGTTAATTCGTATGTTAGTTGATTTAAGTTTTAAAGATTGTACATTTTTTGGGTTAGCAATTTCTATTATAATAACTGGTTGTTTTTTTTATTTTGTTGAGACAAAAATAAAAATTCAAGATACTACAAAAATGTTTAAACAATTAACATCTAAACTTTCTATTTACTAATATGTTTAATTTAATAATATGTGTTATTCAGATATTATTAATACATAAATTAATTTTAAGTTTAAAGAAATATATTTTATTTTATGAATTTATGAATTTATGAAATTATGTAACAATGTTTCTTTTGATTTATTTGTAATGTCTCCTGATAAAACAGATTGTTCATATAATGTTCTAAGTACATCAGTTGGCGCAATTGTTCCTGCTTTTATTAGATTTTTCTCTCTTAAATAATCTTTGACATCTGCCAATGTTTTTTGTTTTAACAGCGCATGCTCGTCTTTGATTTTCTTTCTAGTTTGTCTATTTTTAATTAAAATTCCTACAGTTTTTCCTTTTTTACCTAAATTATATTTAATGGTTCTTGTTTTAACTTTTACAAGTTGTTTTGAAGTATTTTTATTATTTTGTTTATATTTATTCTTAACTTCCTGAAATCTTTTGTCAATGTCTGACTTTTCTACCGGAGTGGATTTATAATCATCTATGGTTATATGATTATTGTGATGTTTGTTTCGTTTGTGTGTATGTCTGGTCCACTGCCTATATGTCGGTAACTTTCCTCCTTTTAAATTGCTATAAGGTGGGGCTTGTTTAATAGTATTAAATGTTAAATTACTTTTATCTATTTTATCGGTAGAAATTTTATCACTAATGATGGTTGGATTTTCTGCAGGTAATTCTTCTGCAATAGTGGGTTCATGTCTAATAGTATTTGGTATAATTTGAACATTTGTAATAGGTTCAGTGTATTGTTCAGGTATTAATTGGTTAGATGAATTTAAATTAACTGGCATTTGTAAATGTATCGGCGCGGGCAAATTATTTGGCGCTTGTAACTGTAGAGGCATTGCTACATTCATATGCATAATTATTTGTGGTTGAGTATACATATGATTTTCTGCTAAATCGCTTGGTAATTCTAAATTAATTATAGGTTTATTACCATTCAATGCTTGTTTTAATGTCTGATTTTTATGTTTTTTTTCTTTTTTAGTTTTATTATGATTGTTATGTCTGTTGGACAATTCTTGTAAAAATTCCAATGATTTATTAAATTCAGTGTCAAATTGTTTAATATTTTCTGTGTTTTTGTCAGTAGTGTCAGATGTATTTTCTGTTTTGCTAGATTGTTGTTCTTTTTTCTGAAAGTCTCTTATTTTTCCTAAAAGGGCCTTACGTAAAGTGCTGGGTCCTTTGTATCCAGTAGGTTTTTGTTTTTTCTCTCTATTTTTTAATGTATTTTTGCTACTTCCTTTGGCGGACATAAACAATTTCGGATTGATTTGTAAACTTTTTGTAGAAGACATTTAATATATATTCAAAAATTAAAAAATTTTAAGAAGTTAATTGCGTTTTTCAATTATACATGGAATATTGAATTACATTATCAATTTCATTATTATTTTTTAGATGTTTTGCCCCATCATTGTTAAGAAACATCTTAAATCCTTTGTCTAAATCGGTTTTATTAATTTTTGTTTTTTCTTCGTTTGGTTTGCAAAATACTCTGTGACTGTGAGCAATTTTTGTTTTAGTAAATAGTGTTTCCATGTCTCTTCCATAAAATTTGAAATATTTTAGATTATCTTCAAACCATTTTACATTAATGTCTGATGCTTCATGGAGTGACCATCCATTTTCATTTATTTTTTTAATAAAAATGTTCATTAAATCATCTCCTGTATAGTCATCTGTTTTAAATCTCCATGTGAATCTAGAATTTAATCCTTGATTATATTTAAAGAAACATTCATCAAGTTCTTTTTCATATCCGGCAATAATAACCATTATTTTATCTTTATGGTCACTTAAAGCTTCACACAATGTATCAATGCATTCTTTTGAAAATGTATCTTTGTTTCCAGTATTTCCAAGAGCATATGCTTCATCAATGAATAATACTCCTCCCATAGACGATGTAATGACTTCTCTGGTTTTAATTGCGGTTTGTCCTAGATATCCAGCGATTAAATCTGATCTAGTTACCTTCTTAAATTTACCATTTTGTAAAACCCCAAGATTGCAAAATATTTTTCCTAATATTTTGGCCACCTCTGTTTTACCTGTTCCGGGTGGTCCGTAAATAACAGTATGCATAAAATCTCCCTCATTTGTATTATTAATTTTGTGTAAGTTTTGAGAAAAATATATTATCTGTTCAATAACACTATTTTTAAGTTCATTCATTCCAATCATATTTTTAAGTTGAATTAGATATGGTTTAATTTTATACAATGATGTCATGTCTATATTGTATTTTGCGTTTTCTATTATAGGGTTTGAATTGATCATATTAATTAAATCGTCTAATGTATTTATTTCTACATCAATTGTTATGGTTTCTATCTCAATTATGTATTTTTTATTATTTTGTGTTTTTTCTAGTGGGTTATGGTTACCTAAATTTTGTAGAGTATCTCCAAGAGCAATTGGAGGAGGCATTGATACATTATTGAATAATTTATTAGGCATTATAATGTTGCAATCATTGCATTTGCACATAGCATTTGACGGCATAAAAAAACTAGGGGGTACCATTCTTGCATTGTTATTTAACGCAATTGATAAAATAGATGATGTAATGTCATTTGTAAGTGTTTTTTTTCTCTCTTCGTTGTCATTTTGAAAAGGTTCATTTGGATCATAATTTGTGTTTGGTTTTGGAAATAGGAAGTTCTTCTGATTAAATTCTTCATTATGTTTGTCTTCTAATTGTTTAAAATCTTCCTTTGTAATGGGTTCTTTTATTAATGTTGTATTTATATTTTGTTTAAATATTTCATCAATGTTATTTATAATATTTTTAGATTGTCGTGTTTTATTAAATTGTTTATTTAAATTATTGTTAGAATAACCCATTGTTTAATAACATTATGAAGATATATTTATATTTATATTTAATAAAAGATGTTATTCAGAACGAATGTTTTTGTGTTGTTTGGAGACAAGATATAAATAAAAGATTTAAAGATAAATTGAAATGAAAAATAACCCATAAATAATTTGAAAAGAAACAATGAACAAGATGTCGCATGAAATGCCTGAATTTACTAAGAATGATAAATATATTGAGGAGCCTTGGGACATTATTGGTTCGTATTTCAAAGGTCATCATTTGAAGCAATTGGTGAGACACCAAGTTGAATCATACAATGATTTTGTAACCTTTCAAATTCAAAAGACCATTGACATGTTTAACCCAGTTCAGGTTCGCTCTGATCATGATTTTGTCAAAGAATTTAATAAACATAATCTAGAAACATTTATAACCTTTGAGAATTTTAATATTTATCGCCCGCAAATTCACGAAAATAATGGAGCTACTAAGTTAATGTTTCCCCAAGAGGCTAGACTACGTAACTTTACGTATGCGTCTAACATGACAGTAGATATAAATATTAAATATGTTGTTAGAAATGGAGAAGGATTAGAGAACATCCAATCCATTCATAGAAAATTACCTAATATTCAAATTGGAAAACTTCCTATTATGTTACGGTCAAACATTTGTGTACTTAATCAATACAATCATATTGATAATAAAATTAGTGGCGAATGTAAGATGGATCCCGGTGGTTATTTTATTATTAATGGTTCTGAAAAAACTTGTCTGGGTCAAGAAAGGGCGGCCGAAAATCAAATTTATTGTTTTGATGTTTCTAAGAATAATAATAAATGGAGCATAATGGCTGAAATTAAATCTGTTCCTGATTGGAAATGCATTTCTCCTAAACAGATTTCAGCAATGATTGCTTCAAAAAATAACGGATTTGGTCATGGAATTGTAATCCAAATTCCTCGTGTGAAAAATCCTATTCCGATCTTTATCTTATTTCGCGCACTTGGAATTATTAGCGACAAAGATATTTGTAAGAAAATTGTACTAGACCTTGAAAATGATAGCACTCAGCGAATGCTAGATGAATTAAAAGGGTCTATTGTTGAAGCAAATAAATGCATTACGCAAGAGGATGCTATTGCTTACATCACGCAAAATGTAATGTACACTCCTATGAATATGGATAAGGAAACTGGAATTCGTAAGAAATCTGAATTTACTTCAGAAGTACTGAATAATGATTTATTTCCGCATTGTCAAACGATTGAGCAGAAAATTTACTTTCTTGGTTATATGATTAATAAATTATTGCGTTGTTATTTTGGAGAAATTCATACAGATGACCGCGATTCATATGTTAACAAGCGCATTGACCTTACTGGAACTCTTCTTAATAATCTATTTCGTAATTATTTTAATAAACTTGTGAAAGATATGCAAAAACAAGTCATTAGAGAAATTAATAATGGGTCTTGGAGAAGCACTGAAGATTATGTTAATATCATTAATTTAACAAATATTTATAAAATAGTTAAATCAACT
>Ga0315276_10001729_pt1 | contig 19653 bp, 17 predicted proteins | sample YL17G05_0_MG_FD_204542 | JGI IMG/M metagenome (GOLD analysis project Ga0315276, IMG submission 204542) | Sediment microbial communities from Yellowstone Lake, YNP, Wyoming, USA - YL17G05_0 | ecosystem: Environmental > Aquatic > Freshwater > Lake > Sediment | place: USA: Wyoming | collected... | reverse complement strand
AGGGCCGGCAGGAAGTCCCAGGGGGTCCTGTAGCGGACGGTGCCCGCGAAGACCATGGCGGCGATCGTTCCGTAGCCGGCCAGGAGCAGGGCGAGCCAGGTGAAGCGCCGGTTCGCCAGGAAGAGCCCGGCGGCGGCGAGCAGGAAGACGATCGACATGTAGACGGGCTCGCCCACCCGCTTGACCGAATCGGTCAGGCCCCCGCTCGTGGTGTCCGTGCCGACCGTGAACGTCGGTCGCCAGAGCATCCCGATAGCCTGGAGCGAAAGCCGTGCCTTCTCACCGGGATGCTCACGCCAGAAGGTTGTCACTTGCTTCGTGTAGAAGCGCATCTGGGCGCATTCGTCGACCCTCGTCGGCCTTCCGGAGAGGGTCAGGTCGGCGGCGAGCTCGGGCCACGGTGGAGCGCCCGCCAGCTCGGGCACGTCGTCGATCCACCTGCCTGTTGCCAGGATGTGCCGCGTGGTCGGATTGTTCGCCTTCCAGAGGGCGCGCGAGTCCGTCGTGACCGCAAAGCATCCGACCGAGACGCGGTTCCGCACGACCCACGGCGCCACCACCGCCGTCGTCGTCACGAGGACGACGGCAACGAGCGCGAGGGCCCGTGTCATCGGGTGCTCGCGCCACGCCACGTAAACGGCAAGCACGAGTGGTAGGAGCGCGAGGCGCGAGTTGCCGAGTATCGCGACGCCGCACAGGGCGCCCGTCGCCACGCCGAGCCGGTAGGAGCGGCGTTCAGCCGCGATCAGCGCAACGAGCGTGAGAGCGACTGCGATCAGGCCGTCGAGAATCTCCCGGTTGACGTGGACATCGTGCCAGATGACATAGGGGTGCAACGTCGTCACGAGCGCCGCGAGCAGGCCTGCGCCGAGGGAGTGGACCCGACGCCCGAGCTCGAGGACGAGCAGGGCCGTCGCCACGGCAACCAGGATCTGCGCGATCCCGACTACGGGCCACGAGCGGCCGAGCGTCCAGTAGAGCGGGGCGAGGAAGAATGCGTAGAGCGGCTGGGTATAGGCGGAGGGCACGTCCGCGATGAACCCGAACGTGCCGCTCTCGGCCAGCGTCCGCGCAAAGCGGTCGCTCTTCTCGGTGAAAGCGTCGAGGAGCCGGTTCCGCTCGTAGAGCAGCACGGCGAGCCGCGGCAGTACACAGGCGACGACGACGATCCAGGCAGCTCGTGTCCTCGTCATCTGCGACCGGACGCGGCCGTCGCGGCGCCGCCATCGACCCACGTCCGCTGCCACAGTTCCAGGACGAGGAGACACCAGAGCCGATGCCCGTGATCCCTCCTGCCCGCGCTGTGGTCCGCCAGCAGCCGCTCGACCGCGTCCGGGCGCAGCTGACCGCGCTGCCGGGCGCTCTCACCGAGGAGCAGATCTCCTGCGGCTTCGCGGAGCGGGCCACGGAACCAGGTGCCGAGAGGAACCCCGAATCCGGTCTTGGGCCGCGCTACCGTCTCGGCGGGAAGCATCGACGCGAACGCGCGGCGCAGCGCGATCTTTCCCTCACGCAGGGAGGCACGGAGGTGCGGCGGCAGCGAGATGCCGAGCGCCAGCACCTCGTGGTCGAGGAGCGGTGACCGCGTCTCGAGGGACACCGCCATCGACGACAGGTCGGCTTTCAGCAGCAGGTCGTCCGGAAGGTAGGTCGCGATATCGAGCCGCTGGAGCCCGTCGAGTCCGGTCGGCATGCCGCCGAGCAGTGTGCCCGCGCTCGCCAAGGACCCGATTTCGGCGTGCCACTCTGCCGTGTAGAGCTGTGCGCGCAGAGCCGGGGGGAAGACCTCGACGAGGCTGCCGTAGCGCTCGCCCGCAGGAACTGCGGAGGCCTCGAGGAGTCTGGCCACCCGGTACGGCGTGGATCGGGGCTCCCGGCGGCCGCCCGGAAGTGCTCTCAGCCCCCGCGCGCCGAGTGCGGGCAGGTACGGGAGACGGCCGAGTCGCTGGGCTATTGCCGCTGCCCGGTAGCGCTCGTATCCGGCGAACGCCTCGTCACCGCCGTCCCCGACGAGCGCGACGGTGACGTGCCGCCGGGTTGCCTCTGCGACGAGGAGTGAAGGAAGGATCGCCTCGTCGCCGAGCGGCTCGTCGAGAAACCCTGCGAGCCGTGACAGCAGCTGCACCGGGTCGGGCTCGATCACGATCTCCTCGTGAATCGTCCCGAATGCCTGGGCGACGGCCCGCGCCGGGGAGCGCTCGTCGTAGCGGTCGTCCGCAACGCCGATCGTGAACGTTCGCACCGGCTCGACTGTCGCCTCCGCCATGAGCGCCACGACGATGGATGAGTCGAGCCCACCGGACAACAACGCCCCGAGAGGCACGTCTGCGACCAGGCGCCGCCGCACGGCTGCCCGCACCGTCTCTCGCACCCGCTCGATCCACTCCTCGTCGCTCAGCTGCTCCGACGTCGCCGGGGGGAGCGACCAGTACTGCTCCGTGCGCACCACGCCGTCCTCCCACACGAGCACGTGCCCCGGCGCCAGCCGGTGCACGCCCCGCAGCCCCGTGCGTACTCCGGGAACGTATTGCAGAGCGAGATATGCGTCGAGGGCCCGGGGATCGAGGTCGCGTGCGAGGGCGGGCAGCCGGAGGAGGGACTTGAGTTCCGACGCGAAGGCAAGCGAGCCGTCCGGGAGCTCGGCCCAGAGCAGGGGCTTCTTCCCGACGCGATCGCGCGCAAGCACCAGGCGCCGCTGGTCCGCGTCCCACAGCGCCACGGCGAACATTCCGTGGAGCTCGGAAGCGAACGCTGTCCCGTGCTCCTCGTAGAGGTGTGGGAGCACTGCCGTGTCGCCGTGGCCGGGCAGATGATGGCCCCGGGCGGCCAGCCGCTCGCGAAGCCGTGCGAACTCGTAGAGCTCCCCGTTCATGACCGCCGCTACGCGGCCGGTCTCGCTCCAAGCCGGCTGTCCGCCGGTTTCGAGGTCGATCACACTCAGTCGCCGGTGGCCGAGCGCACACGGCCCTAATGCGACGACAGAGCCGTCGTCGGGGCCGCGATGGACGAGCGCCTCGTTCATTTGCTCGACGAGGGCCGCCTCTGCGGTGCCCGAACGTGATACGAGTCCACAGATGCCGCACACGGTTGACACACGGTACGCGGTCGTGTCCTGCCACGTCGAACGAATCCTCGACGCGGATGCCTTCGCCCTCCTCCTGCGGCTCGTGACGCGACGGCCGGGCGGCCTCCCGATCGTCGCGCTCGTCCGCCCCCCCGACAAGGGAGCGGGCGAGCGCGAGGACGTGTGGCTCGAGCGGGTACAGCAGCTCGCGGCTGCCGGTCCCCTCGGCCACCACACCCACTGGACGAGCCCGACCCATGCGCGCCCGCGGGAGGGCACGGATCCCGCCGGCCGTGTCGATCGCGAAGCCCAATGGCTCAGGGAGCGCGGCGTCCGGCCGACGTCCTTCTGCGGGGGAGGGTGGTACACGGACGCCTCCGTCGCCGCCGGCTGTGCCACGCTCGGATACGTCGATCTCACGCCGCGGGCGAGGCGCCCTTCGTACCTTGCGCCCGGGGAGAGGTGGGCGGAGCTCTCCGCTCCGGCCCGTCTCGAGACCGAAGCCGGGTTGCTGACCGCGGTGCCGACGACGCACAGCATCGGTGACATCGTGCGCGCCCTCTCCCGGCCGGGAGGCCTGGCCGAGCCGGTCGTCAGTGTCTACTTCCACGACACCGACCTGCTGGATGCGCGTCGGAGGTTGGCGCTCGTTGCGGCTCTCCACGTCCTCGGCCGGCGCAGGATTCCCTCGGACCCCGGCCGACTGGCCGCGACGATCACCGCCGGGGCTCGAATCGTGCCCTTCGCCGACGTCGCGCGCGGCGAGGGCTCCGGCCCGCAGCAGTAGAATCCCGGCGTGCCGAGTAAGGTTGTCCCGCCGGCGCAGACGCAGCGCCCAGTGCCCTCCGGGGAAGCTACCTCCGTGGCGGACGTCAGGTCGTCGAGGGTCTATCTCTTCTCGCGCCGCCCGGTCCTTGGCGTGATCCGGCGGGCATTCAGCATCGCGGTGCTCGTGGCGGTTGACGTCCTGGGCCTCGCACTCGGGCTCTACGTCGCCCTCGTGTTCCGGACCGTCCTCTATGGCGACACCGTCACCTGGGCGCTCCTGTGGCGCCTGGAGCGCGGTGAGTGGTTGCCGTTCCTCGCGCCGATCACCGTGCTCGTGTTCCTCCAGGCCGGCCTCTACGCGCGACGCGAGCGCCGCTCCGGCGTGGGGCGCGTCGTCTCCTCGCTCGTGCTCGTCGCCCTGATCATCCTCTCGTTCGGGCTCGGTACGGGCTACGACTTCTCGACCACGGGACTGATCCCGACCGCCGTCGTCACCTGCTCGCTGGCGATCGGCGTTCTCCGCGCCGCCTATGCGTCGTTCTCGCTCGAGCTGATGAAGGCTGCCGGCATCCGCCGCAAGGTCGTCCTCGTCGGCGAGGGGACGAGCCTGGAGCGCCTGCACCGCGAGCTGCGGTCGACCAAGGGCGAGATCGGCTACGAGTTCCTCGGTGCGGTCGCCGTCGGCGAGGTCGACACGCTTCCGCTGCTCGGCTCGTCGGTCACCGAGCTTCCTGCGATCCTCGAGGAGATGCGGCCGGACGAGCTGATCCTCTCGGAGGCCGACTTCGACGAGCGGACGGTGCTGGACGTCGTCGAGCGCGCCCACCGCGCCGGGATCAAGGTGCGGCTCGCACCCAATACGACCGAGCTGCTCGTCCAGAAAGGCGAGTACGCACCCGGCCAGGGGGTGCTGCTCTTCGACCTGCGGCCGCCGGTCCTGACGGGGTCGGGCTGGCTGGCGAAGCGCGCGTTCGACGTGATCGGCAGCGCGCTGATCGTGATCGTCGGCCTGCCGTTCTGGCTGCTGATCGCGTTCGCGATCAAGCTCGACTCGCGTGGCCCCGTGCTCTACGTCGACCGCAGGATCGGGGTGGGCGAGCACGAGTTCGGGATGTTGAAATTCCGCACGATGGTGGCGGATGCTGCTTCCCGGCAGGACGAGCTCGAGGATGCCAACGAGGCCTCGGGGGCGCTGTTCAAGATCCGCGACGACCCCCGCGTTACGCGTGTCGGTCGCGTCCTGCGGCGGTTCTCGCTCGACGAGCTGCCGCAGCTCGTGAATGCCCTGCGGGGCCAGATGAGCCTCGTCGGGCCACGCCCCCTGCCGCTGCGCGATTACGAGCTGCTCGAGGACTGGCACCGGGCCCGCTATCTCGTGCTGCCGGGCATGACCGGGCTCTGGCAGATCTCCGGGCGGTCGGGCCTCTCCTTCGACGACCTCGTCCGGCTCGACTTCGCTTATCTCGAGAACTGGTCGATCTGGCTCGACATCACGATCATCGCCAAGACGATTCCAGCCGTGATCTTGGGCCGGGGCGCGTACTGACTCCGCGCGCGGCCGGCGTGCACCAGCGACCGGTCACCCTACAATCCCGGCCGTGAAGGCTCTCAGGATCCTGGCAGTCGCGTCTGCCGTCGACCTCGGCTACCGGTACGGCTGCACGCCCGCCTGGTGGCAGCTGTGGAAGGGGCTCAACGAGGCGGGCGTCGATCTCGTCGTAACGCCGTACCGGGGCAAGCCGGTCGAGTCTCCCTGGTGGCGCACCGCGCCGAATCCCACCTATCGTGAGGGCGAGTCCTACGCGGCGGTGCGCGACGGCCTCGCGCGGCTCAAGGGCGACCGCTATCTCCGCCGTGGCGAGGACTCCCCCGCCGAGAGCTCGTTCGACCGCCTCACACGAGAGACGATCACACGGGTGGTGACGCCGCGCTGGCGCCGGCATCTCGAGCGCCTCGTCGAGAGGGAGCGCCCCGACGCGGTCGTCTTCTTCACCGTCCCGATGGCCCACTTCCGGGGGATCCCGACGGCGCTGCGCGAGCAATTCGGGATACCTGTCGTCTTCTACGACGGAGACGTGCCGATGAGCCTGCCCGAGTTCGGCGGCATGGACACGGGCTTCAACTACTACCACGGTGCCGAGCCCTCGGAGTACGACCTCGTGCTCTCGAACTCCGAAGGCGGTATCCCGCGGCTGCTCGAGCTCGGGGCGGTCCGCGCCGAGGCCGTTTTCTGGGGTGCCGATCCGGCGTTCTTTGCCCCTCAGCCGGTCGAGAAGGAGATGGATGTCTTCTTCTACGGCTACGGCGACAAGTTCCGCCGGGAGTGGACGGCAGCGATGATCGGCGAGCCGAGCAGGGCCGAGCCGCGGATCGATTTCGCGCTCGGCGGGCGGGATTTCCGGGGAGACATCGGCAACGCGCGCACGATCGGGGACGTGCCCTTCAACGTGTTCTCGCGGGCGATCTCGGCGGCGCGCGTCAATCTCAACGTGACCCGCCGCTCTCACGCGACCGTCCCGCTCTCTTCGACGTGCCGGCCGTTCGAGCTCGCCGCAGCAGGGGCCGCCATCGTCTCGAACCCGCACGCCGGGATCGAGCAGTGGTTCGAGCCGGGAGGCGAGATCATCATCGTCGACGACGCCGAGCAGGCACTCGCGGCCTACAAGGCGCTTCTCGACGACCCGGCCCAGGCCGAGCAGATGGGGGACCGGGCGCGCGAGCGCGTGCTGGACGAGCACACGTACGCACACAGAGCCCGCCGCGTGCTCGATCTGGTCGGTCTCACGAGGGGTGCGGTGGCATGACGGATCCTCGAGTGATCGCGGTGGTGCCGGCGCGCAACGAGGAAGGGGCGATCGGCGACGTGGTGGACGAGATCAGGCGCTGCAACTCGTTGTTCGACGTTGTCGTGATCGACGACGGCTCGACGGATGACACGGCGGGCGTTGCGGCGAGCCGAGGCGCCGCAGTGGTGCGGCTCCCGTACAACCTCGGCATCGGGGGCGCGGTCCAGACGGGGTTCCAGTATGCGCTCGAGGAGGGTTACGACCGTGCGGTTCGGCTCGACGGCGACGGGCAGCACGACCCCTCGGCTCTGGCGCTGCTCCTCGGGCCGATCGAACGGGACGAGGCCGACATCGTGATCGGCTCGCGGTTCGTCCACGGCAGCGGAGCCTACAGGCCGCCGCTCGGCCGCCGGATCGGTATCTCGTGGTTTGCAAAGCTCGTGTCTGTGCTCACCCGGCAGCGGGTCACGGACACGACCTCGGGGTTCCAGGCGATGAACCGGAAGGGTATCTCCCTCTTCGCCCGTGACTACCCGAACGACTACCCGGAGGTGGAGGCGACGCTGCTCGTCTACAAGCATCGGCTCAGGCTCGTCGAGCTCCCGGTCGAGATGCGGGAGCGCGAGCACGGCGAGTCCTCGATCACCTTCGCTCGCTCGATCTACTACGCGATCAAGGTGACGCTCGCCCTGCTCGTCGCAATGGCCCGCAAGCACGCGGTGCCCGAGGAGGAGGCGGGGACCGGATGACGCCCATCAGAATCTCGATCGCCGCCTCGATTGCCTCGCTGCTGCTTCTGCTCATCGTGTTCGAGCTCATCCGGGGTAGGAGGCTGAAGGAACGGTACGCGCTTCTCTGGATCGCGACCGGCCTCGTCCTGCTCGTTCTCTCCGCGTGGCGGGACGGGCTCAACATGGTGGCCGGCTGGCTCGGGGTCTCCACGTATCCACCGGCGATCCTCTTTGCCGTCGCCACGCTCTTCATCATCATCGTGCTCCTCTACTACTCGACGGTGCTCTCGAAGCTCGCGGACGAGAACACGATTCTCGCACAGCGCCTCGCACTCCTGGAGCAGCGCCTAACGTACGTATGCGACGGCGTCACCGTACGTGCGGCGGACCGGGAACCGGGCTCGGAGCATCCCGGCGAGACCGGGTGAGCTTCGCAACATTCGGCCCGTGACGACGACGTGAACGTCGTACTCGTCTGCGATGCGGATGACGTCCGCTGCCGAGAGCTTGCCTGAGCTGACGCGGCCCCAGGAGGTGTCCACGAGTGGCCCGGCGATGCGCCGGTCGGCCAGCACTGCGGCGTACGGGAGGTCGGAGACGACGTATCCGTCGGGATCCGTGTTGTCGCGCAGCACGCCGGCGGCCCACACGACTTTGGGGTCGTCGGGGCGGACGTTGCGCTCGAGTTGTCGCCACTGTTGTGCCAGCCCGGCGGCCAGCACGAGAACGGCTGCCCCCGCCACGACGATGCGCGTCCGGGGTCGCAGCAGCATCACTGTCGCGCCGAGTGACGTTCCGGCAGGAACGGCAATCGCCGCCGCGAGGAGGACGAGGTGATGGTCGAGAAGTGGTCGCATCCAGACGGTGAAGGCTGCGGCGGTCAGCGTCCAGCTCCACAGCGGCCACATGCCGAGACCGCGATGCCGTACCCCCTGGACGATTGCAGCGATGATTCCCGCGAGCGCGAGGTAGGTCCCGGGCGTGCGCGGGTCGAAGAAGCGGACCACCCTCACGAGGTTGTCGTAGTGAGACGGCGCCTCGATGCGGCGATTCGCAAGCTGACCGCTGACGGCGCCCCGCCAGAAGTCGTCGACCGCACCGAGATGCGTGACGATGAGGAGCGCCAGGATCGCGAGGCCGCCCACGGCCGTCGCCGCAAGTGTCCGCCACGACGTGCGGTTGCGGATCGCGAGTGCCACGAGCGGCACGAAGATCGTTCCCGTGAAGAGTTTCACGAGGATCGAGCAGGCGAGTATCGCACCCGCGCCCGCCGCGAGCCAGGGTCGCTCGCGGCGCGGGCCGTACGACCAGACCGCGAGTGCCAGTGCGACGAGCCCGAGCACGACAGATGGGGGGTCGGACTCGACGAGAGGGGCAAACGCAGGAAACGGGGGGGAGATGGCCAGCAGGCCGGCTGCGCCGATCCCACCTGCAACCCCGCCGTAGCGGCGCCCGATCGCATAGGCGGCCAGGAGGCCGACGAGCGAGACGAGCAGCATCCCCAGACGCAGGTCGGCCAACTGGTCTCCCAGAGCTCGCTGGATGCCTTCGAGCAGGAAGTAGAACCCGGGTGGCTGGACGAGGTACACCTCGGTCCCGAGCTTCTGCCCGTGCTGCAGCGCGTCGAGTGCCGCCGAATATCCCCCCTCGTCGAAATTGGGTGCGGCGTGAAGCGAGCGCCCGTAGGTCGCGGCAGCCGCTGTCAACACCACGGCAAGAGCCAGTGCCCCGACCATCTCGCTGCGGCGGTTCAGGGCACGTCCTTCAACGGCGGGCTGAGTACGGCGACGTCGCCGGCCCGCGGGTCGTCCACCCAGTTCGCGCCGACCCCAACCCTGTAGGTGACTCCTGCGGGCGGCGACAGGTCGAGGAACGCCGTCTTCCTCGTCGTGCCGAGCAGGAGCATCGTGACGGTGCACTGGGCTGCGCCGCCCGTCGGCGGGCAGTCGACGTCAGAGCCGTCGCCGGCGGTGCGGTAGACCCGGTAGAAGACGTCGGACGGCCACGAACGCCGGGTCCACGAGATGCGTCGTGCAGCGCCCCTCGCCGTGACTTTTCCGTCGATCTTGCCCGCGTCCACCGGCGTCAGGATCCCGTCGAGCAGGACGGCCTTCCGGTCCGAGGTGATCGGCGACGAGACGGCGATCCATGTGAGCGGAATGCCGGCGAGGACGATCGCCGCCGAGACGACGGCGCCGCGCCCGAGCCGTCGGGCGGGAGCGGGTGCCTCGAGGTGCCGTCCGAGCCGTCGGGCGAGCGTCGGCACGAGCAGCGGAATAGCGGCGGCGAGGAACAGGTAGGCGGGGAAGGCAGGCATCACGAAACGCCAGAAGCTGCCGCTCTCCACGGTCGCGAGGGGCGATGTTCCCTTCACGAGCAGGTACGCGCCCAGCCAGCCGGCGAACAGCGCGGCGGCCGGCACGGAACGGCGTGACAGCCCGATCACTCCCGCGATCGGGGCCCATTGCACGAGGCGGGCGCCGACGGTGAACTCCCGCAGGCCGGACATGTTCTGCCGCCACTGGTCCAGATCGATGTTCACGTACTTGTGAACCTGGACGGCGGCCACGGCACCTGCCGCACCGGCTGCCTCACGTGTCTCACCGAGAGTGAAGAGGGGCAGGTTCCCGAGGCCGCGCTCTTTCCAGATCGCAAGTGCGAGCACCGCGGGCAGCAAGGCGATACCGAACGCCGCCGCTTCCCGCCAGCGTCGGGCCACGAGATAGGCGAGCGCGGGCCCAGCGAGGAACAGTGCGTTCGACGGCTTGATGCCGAGCGCGAGACCGGCGAGAAGGCCCGCGAGGACGCCGTCGCTCACGGTGCCCGGGCGGAGTGAGCGAACGACGAAGAACGCGGCTGCCAGCAGCGCGATCATCGACGGGTAGTCGGCCATGGCGGTGAGGCCGAGTGTCTGTGGGAGCGCCAGGTCGAACCAAGTCTCGTGGTAGCGGTCGGTGAAGAACAGCAGGGAGACATAGGGCGCGGCGACCCAGAGCAGGGAACACCAGAGGCCGGAGAGGCGGCCGCCGACGCGCGTACCGATGCCGTACACACAGAGCGTCCCGAGAGGCGCGAGAACGACGACGTCCAGGACGATCACGGCCGGGAGGCCCGAGAGGAAGTCCGGGCCTACGGCTCCGAAGATCGGCGCGACCAGCATCGACCAGCCATAGCCCACGAACGTCGGTGGCAGCTGGAGGTGGGCGAGCAACGACGCACCGGTCGTGTACCAGATCTGATCGCCACCCTGGTAATAGAGCCAGCCGTTGTGCTGGGTGCCGCGGAGCGCGAACGCGAGGAGGGCGAGCGCCTGAACGGTGCAGAGGACGGCGAGCGTCGGCCCCGGGTGACGCGCGACGCGCGCGTAGAGCTCAGCGAGCCGGCGCATCGGTGTGGGCAGCCGCCCGATACCACTCGACGGTGCGGGCTATCCCCTCGCGGAGCGGAACCCTGGCCTGGAACCCGAACAGCTCCTCGGCCCGCGCCGTATCGAGCTTGCGTCGCGGCTGGCCGTTCGGCTGCGTCGTGTCCCAGCGGATCGTGCCTGCGAAGCCGGTGTGCTCGGCGACGAGCCCGGCCAGATCGGCGATTGCAATCTCCTCACCTGTGCCGATGTTCACAGGGTCGGCCCCGTCGTAGCGGTCCGCCGCGAGTGCGAATGCCTCGACACAGTCGTCGACGAAGAGGAACTCCCGTGTCGGTGTGCCGTCACCCCAGAGGGTGATCTCCGACTCGCCCCGGCGCTGCGCGTCGACCATCTTGCGGATCAGCGCAGGGATCACGTGGGACGTCTCGAGATCGAAGTTGTCGCGTGGCCCGTACAGGTTGACAGGGAGCAGGTAGATCGCGTTGGTCCCGTACTGAGCGCGGTAGGACTGCGCGCCGACGAGGATCGCCTTCTTGGCGATGCCATACGGGGCGTTGGTCTCCTCGGGGTAGCCGTTCCAGAGGTCGTCCTCCCGGAACGGCACCGGCGCGAACTTCGGGTAGGCGCAGATCGTGCCGGCGATGACGAGCTTCGGTGTCGCGTGCAGGCGTGCCTGTTCGAGCACGTGTGCTCCCATCATCAGGTTGGCGTACCAGTAGCGTCCTGGGTTGGCGCGGTTCGCGCCGATGCCGCCGACCTCGGCAGCCAGATGGAAGACGAGCTCCGGTTCGACGTCGTCGAACAGTCGCCCCGTGGCCGTCGGGTCGGTCAGGTCGGTTGCCGTGCTGCGCGCCACGACGACCTCGTGTCCCTCCGCAGCAAGCCGCTCCACGAGGTGAGAGCCGAGGAAGCCGGCACCGCCTGTCACGAGAACGCGCACGGGGGGAGGTTAGCGTCGTCGCCCGAGGCAGGCGGACGAGGAGCTAGGTCTCGGGCACCCAGTCGACGCGGCCGATCCACTTGTCGCGGTTCTCCGCGTACCAGCGAATCGTCTGCAGCACTCCTTCTTCCCACGACACCTGCGGCATCCAGCCTGTCTCGCGGGTGAGCTTCTCGTGGCCGACCCGGAGGGCCATCACGTCGCTCGCGCCGGGGCGATAGCGCTTCGGTGTCGTCGTGACGGTGCGGCCGGCGGGCCAGAAGCCGTTCTCCTCGCCGATGCGGAGGATCAGGTCGACCCAGCCTTCCATCGAGATGTTGTCCCCCTGCCCGTAGACGTAGACGTCGCCGGGCGTCCCGTGAGCGGCAACGGTCAGGTGGCCGCGCACCCCGTCGGTGCAGAAGCAGAAGTCGCGCAGCGGCTCCAGGTTGCCGAGCTCGATCGTCTCACGGGTGAGCGCCTGCGTGATGATCGTGCCGGTGACGTAGCGCGGGTTCTGGCGTGGCCCGTAGTTGTTGAACATGCGAGTGACGACCCCCGGCACGCCGAAGGCGTCGAAGTAGTTCATCGTCAGGAAATCCGCCGCGACCTTCGCCGTCGCGTAGATCGACTTCGGGTTGATCGGCGAGCGCTCGTGCAGGATCAGGCTGCCCGCGTCGTCGAAGTCGTGGTGGTGGGAGACGTCGTCGCGCACGTTGCCGTATTCCTCCGAGGTGCCGGCAGTGTCGAACTTCTCCAGCTCGAGCCCGGTGTCGACGATCGACTGCAGCAGGTTGAGGGTGCCGACCGTGTTCGCCATCACCGTCTCGTAGGGGCGGTGCCACGATTCACCGACGTGCGCCTGCGCTCCGAGGTGGAAGATGTACGGCTTGTCGGGAGCGGTCTCTTTCAGCTCGCGCATCAGATAGTCGATCGACGTCTTGTCGGTGAGATCGGCGAAGTGCACCTTGAGCCGGTTGCGGAGGTGCCCGATGTTGTTCAGCGCACCGCTCGACGTGGCCCGGACGAAGGCATGCACGTTGGCATCGAGCGCGACGAGGGCGTCCGTGAGGTGCGAGCCCATGAAGCCGTCGGCGCCGGTGACGAGAACCGTGCGGCCCGCGTAGACGGCGCCGAACTCCTTGCGGAGCAGGTCGAGGCCCTCATCGGTCCATGTCTCTGGGCTGGGTTGGGTCATGGCCGCGCAAGGATAGTGCATGGCCGACAGCCGAGCCGCTGAGCCGAAGCTCGGGTGCCGTGAGCGCTCACGGACGGTCGACCACGACGATGGCGCGGTAGGAGGGCTCCCCGTTCAGTCGCGCAAGTACCTGGTAGACGAGGGAGACAAACGGCCGATGGAACAGTGGCCACGTAAGAGGTAGGCCGCGCCCGACGGTGTACAGGTCGTGCATGAAGCGCCAGCCCGGCCCCCACGCATGGCTGCGGATGTCGACGTTCGCACCGGTGGCACGGGCGAGCGCCGCAATCTCGTCCGCGTCGGGAACACCCAACGCGAGATGCTCCGTCGCCCAGGGATGCGGCTTTCCGTGGCGGGCCGCGTAGGCATCGGCAAGCCAGTGGTCGAGCGCCAGAGCTGCCGCACCGGAGGGGAAGGTCAGGATCAGCCGCCCACCGGGGGCGAGCACGCGGACGAGCTCCTCGATCGCCCGCGGGCGCTCCTCCGCGGGGATGTGCTCGAGCATCTCGACACAGAGGACCGCATCGAAGCTGCCGTCTGGCAGCGGGATGGCCGTCACGCTGCCGGGGGTCTCGACGAGGTTTCGGCGCCCTCGCTCCGCTGTTCGCTCGAACGACGTGTCGACGCCTATGACCTCGTGTCGAAGCCACTCGGCTGCTCCACCGGAGCCGGAGCCGACCTCGAGAACGCGCATGTCCGGCCGCCAGCGATCGGCGAGGAGATCGAGCACGGCGCGGTAGCGGAGCGCCGCGTCGATGTTGTGGCTCGTGATGCGGAACTGGGTCGGGATCGCTGTGCTCAGATTGCCGCCTCTTGTCGGCCCGTTGTCGTCGTGCATGATTGCAGCCATGCGCCCCGGTGACGTTGACTCTGCTGTCGGCATCATCGTCGTCAACTTCAATGGCGGCGGGCTGGTGCTCGACGCGGTGGGCTCGGCGCTCGCCCAGTCGCTGCCTCCTCGCCGTGTCCTCGTCATGGACAACGCGAGCTCGGATGGGTCAGCTGATGCGATCGTCGAGGCCTATCCGGTCGTCGAGCTCGTGCGTCTCGGGCGGAACGCCGGTTTCGCAGCGGCGAACAATGTCGGCATCGAGATGCTCGACGACTGCGAGTTTGTCGCCTTGCTCAATCCCGATGCGTTCGCCGACCCCTCCTGGCTCGAGTCGCTCGTTACCGCAGCCCGCGCGCATGGCCACTTCGCATCCTTCGCGAGCAGGATCGAGCGCGCAAACGAGCCGGGCATCCTCGACTCGGCAGGCGACGTGTATCACGTCTACGGCACCGCCTGGCCGGGGCGACAGGGGAAACCGGCTGCGAGCGCGGCAGCGCCAATGGAGGTGTTCGGGGCTTCCGGCGCCGCCGCCCTGTACCGCCGCGAATGGCTCGTTCGGGTCGGCTCGTTCGATGGGCGGTATTTCTGTTACTTCGAGGACGTCGACCTGAACCTTCGTCTTCAGGTCGCGGGTGGTCGCTGTCTCTACGTGCCCGACGCCCGGGTCCGTCACGTTGGCGGCGCGACCAGCGGCGGCCTTTCCGAGTTCACGATCTACCACTCGCAACGGAACGTCGTCTGGACATACGTGAAATCGATGCCGCCGCACCTGTTCTGGCGCTACCTACCGCTGCACCTGCTACTCAACCTGGGGTCGGTTCTGACGTACGCCGCTCGTGGTCACACGAGGACACTGCTGCGGGCCAAACGCGACGCCGTCCTCGGGCTGCCGGCGATGCTGCGGGCTCGCCGCTCGGTGATGAGCTCGGCGGACTTCGACCGCGACGTCCTCGATCGGAACATGAGCAGGGGCCTCGGCGTGCTTCTCCGGGAGACCCGGCCCTGAGCGTTCTCAGCGACGGCGAACGAGAGCGTCCAGCTCGGCGCGGGTGACGAGCCCGAAGGCCAGGACGAGCCCGGCGAAAGCTGCAACGGCGACGATCGTGCCGGCGATCTCGCCGGCGAAGGTGCAGAGGAGGCCCGCGCCGAGCGCGACGGCTCCGCTGACGGTGATGCGGATCACCGAGTTGAGCGACGGAGCGACATCGAGCCAGTGGCGCACCAGGAAGACGAGGGTGAACGCTCCGAGGGCCTCCACCCCGAGAGTGACGCCCGCCGACGCCTTGTACGAGTACGCGGGCACGAGCGCGAGATTGAGGGCCAGGTTGAGGACGACGCCGGCTGCAGCGATCGGGATCAGCCGGTGCTGCAGGCCGCGGGCGATGAGCGTCCACGACAGCAGCATCCCCACGAACGTGAACGGAAGCGAGAGCGCGAGGATGCGGAGCGGCACCACCGAAGGCGCGTACGCGGCGCCACCGAGCAGGCGCACGAGATCGGGGGCCAGCACGACGGTCGCAACGGCCACTCCCACGGAGACGACGAGCAGGAGATCCGCAGCCCGGGCGATCTGCAACGCGCGGCGCTCCTGCCCATCCTCGTCGCGCACGAGCAGTGGGAAGATGGCCGCGACGATGAAGGCCCCGAGCGGGACGGCCGCCTCCATGAAGCGGTAGGCCAACCCGTAGATCCCCACGTCGTACGAGTCCTTCAGGAATGCGAGCACCAGCGCGTCGAGGCGGTAGCTGGCGAGGCCGAGGATCGTGACGACGCCCAGCGGGAGAGCGCCGCGCAGGAGTCGTCGCCAGGTGGCCGGGTGGAACGCGGGGATGATCGGGAACGAGAGTCGCCTCACGGCGAAGAGGCCGACGACGACGGCGAGCAGGTAGCCGGCGGGAAGACCGAGCGCCGCGGCCACGAGCCTCCGGTCGGGATCCGCCGACGTCACGAGCACCGCCGCCGATGCGTACGTCGCGAACGCGACCGTACGGGCGGTGAGATCCAGGGCCACGCCCAGGCGGAAGTCGAGTCGCGCCTGCAGCGCGGTCGGGATCGTCATGTTGACGCCGGCGAGGATCATCGCGGCGGCGGTGAGAAGAACGGCGCCGACGGGAGCGTCGTGGTGGGGGTAGAGCGCAAAGACTGCAAGGGCCGTGGCAGCGGCTGCCGAGGAGACCACGAGACGGAGCCCGATCAGCGAGGCGAACACCTCCTCGGGCCGCTCGCCGCTCGCGAACCAGCGGACGGCCGTGCCGTTGAGCCCGAATTCCGACAACGAGACACCGATCAGGAGGAAGACCGTCAGCACGGTGAAGCGGCCGTAGTCGTCGACGCCGAGGAAGCGCGTCAGGACGATCGTGCTCGCCGCGGTCAGTCCGATCGCGAAGACGTGCCCGGCGATCTGCAGCGTTGCGCTGCGGAGGACGGCGGGTGCGTGCGACGGGTTGCCGGTCGTCTCGGCTGAGAGGTTCGGATCGGAGGTCGGCGGGATCTCGGAGTTCATGCGGCGCACGTGAGCATAGGGATCGATGATCATGGAGCCAGATGACGGAGACTCCCGACGACAGGCCTGGAGCGACGGCGGACCCGGTAGCGCGTGTCGCCGTGGTCGTGCTCTCGTGGAACGGCAGGGACGATACGTTGCGGTGCCTGGCCTCGCTCGCCGAGGTCGCGTATGCCCAGCTCGTCGTGGTCGTCGTGGACAACGGCTCGAGCGACGGCAGCGCTGAGGCCGTTGAAGCGGGCTTCCCCGACTCCGTCGTGATCCGGATGGGGCATAACGCCGGCTTTTGCGGGGGCGTCAACGCGGGGATCGCTGCAGCTCTCGAAGGGGGGGCAGACGCGGTACTGCTGCTCAACAACGACATGGTCGTCGAGCCCGGCTTCCTCGCCCCCCTCGTTGACGCGTCGATGCAGCGGGGAGTCGCAGCAGCCTGTTGCCAGATCCTCTTCGCGGATGCCCTTGACCGGGTCTGGTACGCCGGCGCGTCCTTCCACCCGCGGCGTGGTCATCATGGCCGCAACATCGGCTTCGGCAAGGCACCCCTCCCGGCGACGAGCCCTCCGTACCAGGTCGACTGTGCGTGCGGCGGGGCGATGCTGATCCCACGCGAGGCGGTCGAGGAGGTCGGGCTCTTCGACGAAGGGTTGTTCGCCTATCGCGAGGACCTCGACTGGTCGCTCCGGGCGCGGGAGCAGGGTCGCAGAGTCGTCGTCGTCCCGGCGAGCATCGTGCGCCACCGCGTCTCGGCATCGACGGGCGGTGAGTCGTCCCCTACGTCGCTGTATTACGACGTCCGAAACTCGCTGACGGTCGCCGAGCGGCATGCACCGCTGCCACTCTTCGGGACAGTGCTGCGACGCGCGGAATCCGTTCTCGCGCACACGGCCCAGGCGCTTCTGTCCGGGCGACGTCGCGAAGGCCTCCGGGCAGTCCGCGAGGGGTGGCGGGACTTTCGCTCCGCCCGCCTCGGCCCTCGGGGCTAACGCGAGCGACGCGGCCGCGTCAGGAGCCCCCAGGCGAGATGCCCGCGCCTGGCGATCTGGCGGAGCGGCGCAAAGCGGATGTCGAACCCGGTAGCGGTCCCGGCATGGCGCCGGTAGCGCATCGTCACGACGGGGACGAACGCGGTCGTGCCGATCCGCTCGCAGAGCTGGCCGAGCCAGATGTCGTGCATCCCCACACCCTCCGGGAACGGGAGGGCGACGTCGAGCAGATCACGGCTGAAGGCCATGCAGCAGCCGAGGTAGCGATTCGTCCACAGGTTCTTCAGGAGCCCCGGCCCGGCATGGAGCTTCGCGAGCACCGACGGCTCCAGTGGGTGCTCGCCTTCGTCCACGATCTCCGCGTCCAGCACGACGAGGTACGGCCGCCGCACTTCGCCAGAGAACAGTTCGCGCACCAGCGGGAGCTTGTTGTCGAGCCAGACGTCGTCCTGGTCGGCGAGGACGATGGTGTCGCCCCGCGCCTGGCGGATCGCGTGCTCGAAGTTCCCCAACGGGCTGCGGAACGCGTTTCCGTCGAGGATCCGGATCCGGGGATCGGCAAAGGCGCGAACAATTGCCACCGTGTCGTCGGCGGAGGAATCGTCGGAGACGACGAGCTCGTCCTCGGGTGCGAGCTGCTCCAGGATCGTCGCAATCTGGCGCTCGACGAAACGCGCGCCGTTGAAGGTCGCCATGCAGACCGAGATCACCGGACGATCGTACTGGCGCCCGGCGGGCCGTAAAGGCACCGCGGACGAATGGGCGTCGCGCGGCGGGGCTACAATCCCGCGATGCTCGACGGCCCAGCAGACGTCGATTCCAGCACGGGCGGAGCCGTCACCCAGCCGGTCGACGTCGACGCTCTCTTTCGGAGCCTGCGCGAGCAGGTGCGCCTCTCCGGCGCCGACCCGGGCGGCGGCGGCGACCCTGCCGATCGCCGCGCCGCGCGCGACGAGGCCGAGCGCCTCTGGCCCGTCTCGGCCGACCGCTCCTTACGCCTGCGCCCCGGCGTTCGCGGCGGCCTCGGTAGGCCGGTCAAGGCCGTGCTCCGCAAGCTGATGCGCTGGTACGTCGAGCCGCTCGCCTACGATCAGCGCTCGTTCAACGCGGCCGTGCTCCGTCTCGTCGACGATCTCCAGGAGCAGGTCGACCGTCTGCAGGCCGAGCTCCAGGCGTTGCGCGACGAGAAGCGGTAGCGGCGATGAGGATCGCCGTGTGCAGGCCGCAGGTGCCGTTCTCGTACGGCGGCGCCGAGATCTTCACCGACATGCTCGTCGAGGAGCTGCGCGAGCGGGGCCACGAGGCCGAGATCGTGTCCGTGCCCTTCAAGTGGTACCCCGGCACCCGCGTCCTCACGCAGGCCTTCACGTGGCGGCTGCTCGACCTGACCGAGAGCGACGGCAGGCCGATCGACATGGTCGTGGCGACGAAGTTCCCCTCCTACGTCGTGCGCCACCCGGAGAAGCGCGTCTGGCTCGTGCACCAGTTCCGGCAGGCCTACGAGCTCGACCGCACGGCGCTCGGGCAGTTCGGCGAGAGCCCGGAGGACAGGGCAGTGCGCCGCAAGGTCCAGGAGCTCGACCGCGTCGCGCTCGGCGAGGCGAGCCGTCTCTTCGCCACCTCCGGCAACGTGGCGGGCCGCCTCGAGCGCTCGACGGGCCTCGTCGCCGAGGTGCTGCCGCATCCCGCGCAGGCGCTCGACTACCACGATGAGGGTCACGGCGACTTCATCCTCTCCGTCAACCGGCTCGACCGCGCGAAGCGCGTCGACATGCTCATCGAGGCGGCGGCGCTGCAGCCGTCGCTCGAGGTCGTCGTCGTGGGCGAGGGCCCTGACGCCGAGCGGCTTCGCAGCCTGGCCCGCGAGCGCGGCGTCGACGGTCGGGTCCGGTTCGTGGGCAGGGTCGACAGGGACGAGCTCGCTCACCTCTACGCCACGTGCTTCGCATCCTTCTACGCCCCCGTCGACGAGGACTTCGGGCTCGGCCCGTACGAGTCGTTCCTCTCGGGCAAGCCGGTGATCACGGCAACCGACGCCGGCGGGCCGCTCGACGTCGTCCACGACGGCTCGACGGGACGCGTCGTGGCCCCGGAGCCCACGGCCGTGGCCGCGGCGGCCGTGTGGCTGCGCGACCATCGGGACGAGGCGGTTGCATACGGTCGGGCAGGCCAGGCGATCGCCGCCGAGGTCACCTGGGACCGCGCCATCGGGAGGCTGCTGTCGTGAAGGTGGCGGTCTTCACCCCGATGCCTCCCGAGCGCTCGGGGATCGCCGACTACTCCGCCCTGCTGCTGCCGGCCCTCAGAGCCCGCAGCGAGGTTGCGGTCGTCAAGCGCGGGGCGAAGAAGCCGCCGCGCGGAACCGACCTCTGCGTCTACCACGTCGGGAACAACCCCGAGGCTCACGGCTGGATCGTGGAGGCGCTCCGCCGAACGCCCGGGCTCGTCGTGCTCCACGACTTCGTCCTGCACCATCTCGTCGCCGGGCTCACGATCGGCCGT
>Ga0315276_10001728_pt1 | contig 19665 bp, 16 predicted proteins | sample YL17G05_0_MG_FD_204542 | JGI IMG/M metagenome (GOLD analysis project Ga0315276, IMG submission 204542) | Sediment microbial communities from Yellowstone Lake, YNP, Wyoming, USA - YL17G05_0 | ecosystem: Environmental > Aquatic > Freshwater > Lake > Sediment | place: USA: Wyoming | collected... | reverse complement strand
TGGAGATGACAATGAATATGACCCTCGATTTTAAAAAATAAAATAAAAAATAAAATAAAATAAAAAATTAAAAATAAAATAAAAAATAAATTAACATTAAATTTATTTTTTATAAATCATTCATAAATGGTATTATTTGAAATGTTTAAAATCTCGTAATTTATAAATTTCAATATCTCTATTTCTTTATTTAAAAAAAGTTTTAATTTGTAATTTGTAAAATTTTGTAATATTTCAAAATTAAAATCATCGTCATCAATAATAAATTTATAAGAAATCAAAAAACAAGTGATTGATGATATTTTAAAGTATTTAATTAAGTCTTTTTCTAAAAAAAAACCAGAATTGTCTATGTTAATATACCTAATTAATATTTTGATTGACAATGCAATTACTGAATTTATGTCTTCTTTAAAAACCATAAAGGTTTTACTTAATTCATTAAGATATTGCAATATGTTGGAATTATTTTTTTCAAATTCATTTATTGGAAATAATATCATCATTTCTTATATTAATGGTGATAGATTTATTACATAATAATATATTATTTATTTTTTATTAATTTATTCATTTATTCTTCAATCTCATCAGTTATAACTAATTTAACTTTTTCTGTTTTTTTAGTTTTTTTAGTTTTTTGGGGTTTATTTTGTACCTCAATGATTTTTAATCTTTCTATTTGTTTTTGGGGTTTTCTTTTCATTTTTTGAATAAATGTTTTTATAAAATTTTCTACATCTGCTTCACTTTCTTGACTTCTTATCATGTCTTGTGTTTTACCACTGAGAGATGTAATAGGTATTTTAGCATTTCCATTTAATAAAAATAATCTATATTTTGGCAATTTGGCTGGATTTATTCCAGGCGATTTAATAAAATAATATTTATCACTATCAACTACATTAGCAACAAATAGATATTTATTATTTTCTATTAATTTTGTGCCAGACAAGAATATCAATGGTATGTTATATTTTTTAGATAGTACCCATATATCTAAATTTGTTGCATAATAAGATTCACTCATTATCATGTCTTGTAGAGCAATTTGTCCTACTTTAATTTGTTCAGAAAAATGTTTACCTTGTTTTTTTAATATATTTATAATTTCAAATAAATATTCATCATATTTTTCATATTCTATTACCAATTCTTCTTTTAATTGTTGTTTTGTTACGTTAATTTGTTTATTATTGTCATTGATTATTGTTGCAATTACATCAAATGTGCATAAAGGAGGATCATTACCAAATACTATCTCATTGGTGTCTTTCGGAAATATAGCTCGGAGTTTTCCACCAATCTCTGGTTTAGAGTTTACGCTACATTTAATTTCATCAATGTTCCGTGTTTCATCTGTTCGTTTAACTAATCTATTAATTTCATTATCATAAGCCTGTGACATTATAGGATTTGCAGTATCATGTGTATTATATTTTAAATATGGATTTTTGCTTGATGGGTATAAATCATCAAAATAATCTTGCGTTAATAATGATTGTAATAATATTATTTCATCATCCCTTAAATTATATTTAACATTTGAAAATGAGAGAAATGCCTTGGGTTCAAAAATAAAATGTTTAATTCTACTATATCTAATTAATTCATCCGACATTTTAACAAAATAAGTAGTTTCATTGTCTAGATTATTGATAAGATTTCTTTTAGAAATAACTAATTTACATATTCCATCCGTACTTCTCATGCAATATTTTTTTTCTTCACATTTCTCATCTATCATACAATTTGTAATCTCAGTTAATTCATCAAGTATTTCATTTGGATAATTACTAAACGTAATATAATTTTTTGTTAATTTTCTAAGTTTGTCTGTAATTTCTCTTAATTTATTTGAGTATAATAAATAAGGATTTTTAATAAGTTCTTCTATGTTCTCTCTTATTTTTCTATGCTTGAATTGTCCCAACATTACTCTAATTGTGTTTCTAAAAACATTATAGAAATTGCTTTCTAATTTAATTCTCTTAATGCTTTTAACGCGTTTGGTATCAACTCCATCTGTTGTGGTTGAAACTATATCAGGTGATATAAAGTTGGGGCCAATAATTTCTTTCATATTATCAATTTTTACATAATCACTTTCTATTTCTTCCATTTCAACCATTGTTACATTTTCTTCTGGTTCTTTAGTTGCTATAAATTGATTTGTTTCAGTTAATAGTCCTACAATTAATCCTCCTTCTAATACTTTTATTTTTGGCATGCAAGGTATTTTCTTTTTAGATTTTTTAGACAACTCCATCAAGAAATCTACAGTAGAAACAAAATTTGTCCATATTCCATTGTCATCCATTAGTTTTATATCAATCCCTTCAATTGCTGAAGATGGATAGCAAGGCACAAATCCTTTATTTCCAGTTGTATTTTTTGCTATCATCCCAATTACCTTGCCATTAAAATTCATTATTTGTTTCTTAATAGAATAATTAATGTTTTCTAATATTTTTTTAATTTCAGAAATAACTATATTAGTCTTAAATTTATAAATGTTTGGCAAACTTGCCAATGGTGCACATTTACCGGTATAACTAGATTTAATAATTTCTAGTGTATTTCTTAAATTTGGTAATAATTTACTATTTTTAAGTCTAAATGTGCGTTGGATATTCCATGTTTTTCCTTGGTCTTCTAATAAATAAATTGGTTCATAATAGTTACCTATTTTAAGTAATATGAGATTTGGCTTATTGACATCAAAAAAATTTCCGGAATAATGATTTGTAGGACACAATAAATTAACGTTGTCAGTGATATCATTTCTTGGAAGTTCTAGAATAATTAGATTTAATCCATCTACAAATAATTCTGGATTAGGATTACTAATTATATCCCATAAATATTTATGATCTATTGTGACATTGTCGTCTTTTAAAAAATCAATAAATGTTTCATATGATTTAATTACGCGTTTTAAAAATTCTACTTGTATTTTATCAGACATATTAATGCTTTTATAAAGTTTTGTAGATTGATATGTTCTTAACAATACATCAATGTTATCATTTTCAAACATTTGAATTAAATTTCCATTTTGAAATGTTATAAAATTGTCTAGATTAATTATATTTATTATTCTATTTTTCATTTCTGATATGGAAAGAATTAAATTATTTTCAAGAATTTCTGAAAATGCGCTAGCAATACATGCAATAAATGATTGTTTTTCATTAAGTTGTACTCCTAATCTCAGAACGCATGGATGATTAGATTTTAATGTAGTGTCAGACGCAGATTTATAACATTTTGAATTGTCAGTTCTTAAAAACTTTTGAATTGCTAAAGGCAAATATCCCCATTTACCCGGTTCTAATGGGAATTTTTCAGGTCCTATAATATAAGACTCAGCAGAAATCCGTTTTTTTGCTTTTGGTACAATTGGCTTTGCATCTTCTGCTTGTCTTAAACATTGGTCTCGTCTATCTTTTTGACCTGCAGTATTCCAATTTTTAAAACAGCAAGGTACACAAAGCCCGTCTGGATGGCTTCCTACTTTCATAAATCCGGGGTAATGGTCTATGTATTGTCCATTTTTATCAACATGTTCTTTTTTATGATTAAACTCAAGCACATTTCCACCAGGAGGCACTTTTTTAGCATCAGAACTTATGACTTCTCCATATTCACCTGATTCTGCTTGTTCTTTTGTTAAACTTACATTGTCTCTTAAACTCCAATAGCGAGGACAAATATACCAGAATTGTTTATCTTGACTAGACCCATATTTAATTGCCTCTGTGTATGAACCCGCATGATTTTCATCAATGTTATTTTTTTCTTCATCAGTTAATATAACTGGTTGTCGTCTTACGTCAGACGGACAAGTTCGCGAATAAGCCTTAAATGGTCCTTCTGCTCGTGTCAAAAATAATTTGGGGTCTCTAGATTCTAATCTTGAAACAATTGGATTAGGATATGTTAATCTTGTTCCAGTATAATCTGTTAACGTTTCATCCATGATGGGTTTTTTTTTAGTTGCTGCTAAAGTTTTTTTGCGTGGTTTATCAGCAGATTTCGTTTCTTCTACGCCACCGTCGTCTTCATCTTCATCACCTTCATCTTCGTCTTCATCTTCACTACTTAAAGCCCCGCCTTCTTGAATTTCATCCTCTTCTATTTCTCCTCCCAAAATAATATCTAATAAATCTTCACCATCAGACCCTTCATCCGCATCTTCAAATACTAATCTATCATTTACAATGTTTAATAGTTTATTCTCAGTGTATGGTTTTTCAGAAGGTGCCACAATATCAACAATATGTTTTTCATCTTTCTGAATTTTTCCCTTGCATATTTCATTAATTTTTCTCTCTGGGATGTTCGTAGATAATGGATTTTGTGTTAGCCTAATCAATGTATCTATATATATTGGAATGGTATCTAAATAATTTATGTTATTTATTCCATTAACTCTAATTATAATATTTTTACTTAATGTAGCCGGTTCTTTATTTATTGTAGTTAGAAACCCTGGATTTATTTTAATTTTAAATTTTTTATTTTTGTATAGATTTGTTTGTATTTGTATGCTGTCAAGAAATCCTCCATATTTAACAATAGCTTCTTGATCACTAAGTCCAAAATTATCTTTTAATTCTTTTATAATAACAGATTCTGGTTGTTTTTTATTTATTAATTCTATGATAAAAGCTTCTTCGCTTTCCATTTCATTGTAATTTGCAACTCGTTTAAATCTCATGGCGATGCCTTTATTTAAATCACTTTCAACAATAGAAAAACAACTTGAAACACATCCGATTAAATTTTTAATAATTATATTCTTGTCAATTGATAAAATAGATTCATATGTTATATCATTTATTTCAATGTTTTCATTATTAAAATTACTAAATAAACTAATATAATAACCACTTTGTTCAAGAAAATTTTTAACTATTTGTATAATTGGGTTTATGTTTTCTTTTAATAAAATTTCAACATCTTCAATTGATAATTGATTGGCAAATTCGGCACTAATATTCACATCGCCATTATCTTCAAAATCACAAAATATGGTATTTGTTAAATTGTTTATAATTTTCTCAACATAAACTGATACACATTTAGTTTTGCCCATTATTTTTATTAATTTAAATATATTTCCTTTGCTTAAATAAGGTATTTTTTTTCCATTTGTAGAAACTTGATTACAGTATAATCTATAAATGTTTTCTTGTCGTTTGCCTGGATTATATTTTATAAGTGGTAAATCTATGGTTGAATGTATTAATTTAAATACAACATCTAATGGCAAATTAAATGTAAATTCGGGATGTAATGTAAAATTAATATTGCGAATGCCTTTTGATTTATAATTTAATTCTGATGTTCTCTCTTTGTATATGTTGTAAAACAGGTCTATGTTAAGGTTTTTCTTAGTAAAATTTTTATCTATGCGTTTTTTTGTATTCAAATAAAGACTTTCATGTTTTTCAATAAGTTTTTCACTCGTGGTTATGTTTGACTTAAATAAATAAGGGAAATATATTTTAATACTTGATTCTTCCTGTAAATTATTTTCTTTAGAATAATTTAATACATCTTTTGCTAAACACAAATAAATCATTCTGTCATTTAAATCTCCACTTGTCATTAATAAATTCTGATTGCTTACTGTAGTAATTTCTTGAGCATATTGCGCTAAAAACGGATCATACAATAAGACATCAAATGGATTAACCGTGTATGGATATGTAGATTCCACCGCGACAAACCTCTGACCTAATGGTCTCTTAACTAAAAAAATCTTTTCATTTATGTTTAAAGAGAGAATGTCATCGTAATTATAAATGTCTTTTATAGGTATGCTATCTATATTAATTCCGTCAATGTTCAATAAAAATTGTATTAATCTATCTCTGGTTAATTCTAATTTATCATTTTGCGTTAAATTTTGATAAACCGCAACTGAATTTAATTCGTCATTGTTTTTTCCAAACAAATAAATTTCTTCAAATGCCAAATGTTCTGAAAATTCTGTTATTAATTTATTCTTAACTGTTTCAATTGTATCATCAATGTGTATTTGTTCTCTGCAGAATTTAATATTAATGTTTTGTTCATTTATAATGGCAATTTCATTACTGCTAAACACCATTTCAAAAACTGGATGAGATGGTTCGCGTTTAAAAAGGTCAAATAAATCAATGGCTTCATCGCTCCCATCAGATATGTCTTTTTCTCCTAAAAAAACATAGATTTTTTTAATGTCATTATTATCAATATATGCAATTTTAAATATTTTGGACATGTATATAAAATAATCTTATATTATTTTATATATGTATTGTTGAACATATTATATTAATTTTTAATTTAATATTAAATGATTGTTAAATTTATAAATCGTAATAAGGATTATCTGTTATTTCCATTCCACAATATTTTTGAGGGTTTTTTTTATAATCTATTGGAGTATAAATGTTTAAAGCAACTGCCTGTTCCAATAGAAATTTAAAATTTTTCCAAAATTCGTCAGTGTGACCTACGCTTTTGGTCGCAATGTGTGATATCTCGTGAATTCCTACAAACATTAAAGTATTTTCATCTATTAATTTATTTTTACCCTTTTCAGCATCTAAACAAAATGCTATTTTTTCTCCTTTATTTTCACTATATGCTGTAAATTCACTAGTAGGCAATGTTTCAACTACTTTTGTAGGATTAAACCCTTCTTTTAAACGCTTAACATTCTCTCTATCTGGAAATTTTTCTGCTACATGAGAAACTATTTGTTTTAATTTGGTGGTTGTTCTTGCTAACATATCTGCTGCTAATTCTAATTTATGTCTTTCTCTTACACAATATTTATTTCCATCCACATCTGAAATGATGCATTTTAAATTAAATGCGTCAGATTCTTTGTATATTTTAATTGATACAATTATTATAAAAAATATTATTATGTATCCTAAACCACTAATGTCCATTTATATATAATTTATATTAAAATATATATAACTATTAGGCATAATTAAACATTTATAAATAATATATTACTTAAAATTGTTTCATCATTAATAATACGCATTATTTTCTCTCTATTTAAGATTGTTCGCAATTTATTGAGAGCCACATCCTAACTCTAATGGTGTGCGCATTAGGTCGGGTTCAATTGTAGTATTTTGCCACGGACTTACCTGAACCTGAGGGTTTGGGGGTTCAGATCTTACTTGTAAGTTGGCATTTCTTAAAGAACTTCCTACAGTATTGATACCATAAAGGTAACCTGCCTGAAGTAAGTTAACATTATTTAAATCTCCATTTCCTCGGGGATTTAATTGAGCCCATTGACTATTGGTGTCTTTTGGTAATAAATCTTCAGGATTTACAACTGGTTGGCGAGAGCAACTTGGGGGTAATCCATAACCTTGAGGTCCGCTCATTCCGCTAACAGGAGAAAATACTTCATTTTGTCCAGCGGGATTAGACGGTGACACTGATCCTGAAGATGATTCTCCTAAACTTGTCATACTTGAGCCTTGTCTCATTGACGCTCTTTTACCCGACATGCTATCTAAAGCACTTCCTTTACGTTTAGAATATTGCATAACTACAGCGGCAAGTAAAACTAATCCAACTAAGGCTAATACATGATGTACTTTGACAAATTTCTGTAAATCTTTGAGCATACTCATTATATAAAATAAATGATAAAATATTTTTTGATTTATAAATATTAATTGTAAAATGTAAAATATTTGTCCTAAATGAAAACCAAATTATTTTAATCATTTGTTTCATCATTGTTTTCATCATCGTCGCTTTCGTCTAAATCATCTAACATATATCTTGTTTTAATGTTTTGAGCTTCTAAATATGCCTCAATGGCTATTTTCTTTGATAATTTTGCCTTTTCTCTGGCTGCTTTATAAATTTCATAATAAACTTCGTTTGGTTTTTTTAATTTAACAGTGTCTATCATTTCATTAAAATTAAAATCAACAATTTCTAATCCGGACTTATCTGTTTTTATAGGTACATCTAAAGCATTTGGTTTTTTAAAAATAACACTTGTAGATTTTTCTAAAGTTTGATTTTTCATTAAATTTTCTTTAATGTTATTTTTTGTTTCTTTAATTATTTCTAGAGGTTCTTCATATTCTTCAAATTCTTCTAAACCTTCTGTGGTATCTTCCTCTTCGTCTAAACTATCTTCATTTGAACTTTCATCTTTTTTATAAAACGATAAATCTACAATTTCTTCGTCTAAAGATTTTTTATTAGGAGTCATTGTAGTATTTATTTTATGATTTGCATTTTTATTATTTTGTTCGGTAGGTTTTAAAACTGCATCGGTCTTATTATTAATCTTAATCAAGCATTGTTTTATTTCTGGTTTTTCTTTTAATATCATTATTTGAGTTATGCTAAATTCTATTTGAAAATTTTTACTTGAAAACTTAATACCTTCTACTTTAAGAAGTGGGATAATGTTTTTAATATTGTCAACTTCACTAAATGGTAATATGCTTTCATCTTCGTCATAAACATTGCAACCAGTTTGTCTTCCGTTGGTTGCTTTTATTATATGACACCTTATTAAGAATTGCCGACCAGATTTATACAATCTCGCACATCCATTGAACGCTGTTTCAATGTCATTTAATCCAATATCATTATTAAACCATAAATTGCTTTTTTGGTAAATTAGTTTTTGACACGTTGTTTCTAAAGTTTCAATCCAATCATTTAATTGTCCGTCACTTGATGTTTCATAAAGTAAGTCACATTGATATTTTTTTTCAGTTTGCGTAATGCCTTGCTTGGTTTTACATTTAGGAAATTGAACATAAACCTCTTGTCCATCGTAAGACAATCTAGTAAAATATGATCCTCCTTGTATAGATTGAGGTGGTCCTAAAGATAATTTAGAAAAATCAAATTCGGAATTTGGTTCTAATATATTGTCCATTAAAGGTTTATTAGAAAATTAAGGTGAAAAATTTACGTAATGACAATAATTGTTAGATAGATTTACGCAATTTTCGTGTTTGTATATGATAATAATGAGAGATACGTTTGTATGCAAATGTTTAGAAATATTAAAAAGGCCAGAGGTTAAATCTGAAATAAAAGATTTTCTTAGACCAATGATTGATTTAATTCTACAAGAAATTTATCCATATATATATCTTTCAATGTTATTTGTCATAATAAGTTTTCTTTTAATTTTAGCAATTTTTATATTATTATTGCGTAACACTCCACATACATTAAATTTCAAGTAACATTAAATTTTTTCTTATTATATATTATAAACATGGCTCATACAAGAAGACATAGAAAACGCTCGGGAGGTTCAGGACTCGGAGTTGGCAATTTATTAGGAAGTCCTACCTCACTTGGTCAGGCATCGCCAGTGAATGGTTCAATGATGGGCGGACGCTCTAGAAGACGTAGAAGACATGGTGGTGCAAGACGTTCTCGTTCTCGTTCTCATTCCCGCTCTCGTTCGGGTGGATTTGGTGCTGGATTAGGTATTGCTGCCACTCTTAAAGAGGCACTTGTACCATTTGGATTATTTGCTTGGCAAAAACGCACTCAGCGCAGATCTCGCAAATAAGCAATTTAATGTTTTTCATTTATAATCTTTATGAAAAACATTTAGAACATTAATGTTTATAAATATAATTATAATTATAATGAGTTTAGAAGAAAACATTAAACATTGGGTGCGACTTGATGATCAATTGAAACTCGTTAATGAAAAAGCAAAAGAATTAAGAGAACAAAAAAATAATTTTGAATCAAATATTTTGGTATATGTAGAAAAAAATAATCTAGAAAATGCCACTGCCAAAATTAATGGTGGAAAATTAAAATTCATTGAAAATAAACAAACTGCTCCGCTCACTTTAAAATTTATTGAAGAATGTTTATCTCAGACCATAAACGATCAATCAAAGATTAAAGAAATCATGCGCACAATCAAAGAACAGAGAGAAATTAAATATGTTAAAGATATTAAAAGATATTTTGACAAGGAATAATTTAGAAATTAGTTTATGTATATAATTTATATATGGACAACAAAAATCAAAGTCATTTTGGACCAGAAGATTTAGTATTTAATAAACAAGATGGTAAAATAATGAGTGGAGGGTTTTTGGTAAATAATATTTTTTTAAATAGAAATGAATCGGCTTTGAAAACTAATAATGCGAGTACAGATAAAAGTCAGGTAGGTGGAACAGCAAGTAGTATTTTTAAAGACTTAGCCGTTCCAGCAGGATTACTATTTTTACAGCAAAAAACACATAATCATTATAGAAATACATCCGCAATGGGAGAAAATGAAGTGGTTGAAGATTCGCTATTTGATAAATTATTAAAATTGTCAGAACCTGATGATAATAAAAGAAAAAAACAAACCAAAAAAAGAAAACTATTCAAAAATAATAAAACAAAACGCAATAAAAAACATTAATTAATTAATTAGTTTATTTGTAAAATAACAAAACCAATTAAATTTGTTATTTTATTTACAATACGCTCCATGAATTACTGTTAAAAGGCGAAACCAATATTTCAGGTATTTTATTTTTCCAATAATCTATGCGATGTTCAAAATCAATTTCGTCTTGAGTTTTAGGATATAATGGTGTTTCTGCCATAGCTTCTGACTCTTCACTTGTCATTTTAGGTTTATAGCCAAAACAATTTACACCAAATCTTACATTTGGATTGTCAATAAATCCTCCATTTATTCCCGGACGACCACAATCATTTTCATGACCTTTTATGCCTTGTAATTTTTTCCATTTATTGTATTGAGTTGGGAAATAAGCCATCTGTCCTTCAGACCACCCATAACTACACCAATCTGCTCCATTCTCATATGCACGTTCAATCTCTTTATAATTCGCCAAACGAGAACCATATGCTTGGCATATTGCATTTCCATCATCATATGTATATTTGTTTCCCGGAACGTGAAAAACTTGTTTTACTAATTTGATTTCAGGAACAGGTTCAATTCCATCAGTTGATTCCACTGTAAAATCTATTTCCGGTATATCCGAAAATAAGTTTTTAATAGTTGCCACTACATTTATGTTAAAAAAATATTGCATTCCATTTAATAAAAGCAATGCTACAAAAACTCCCCACAATAATATCTCTAAAAACATTACACTATTTCCTACTGTCCTAGAGGCTTCCATGTTTCCGGTTGTCGTGCCTAAAGTTGCGAAAGCAACATAGTACAAAATTAATACAACTGCTACTATTACTATGACAGTTGGATTGACTGTTTTTTCATTAAAATAATTGAATGTATCTGTTGGAGTACCAGTGATTGAATTAAAATTTACTTCTAATGGCATATATTATATTCTGCTATTTTTTTTACGAAAGAAGAAACAATAAGATTTATTACTAATTACTTTATTAGCATTAATTTCATTAATAAATGTATCATTAATTTCATACCATTTTCCATTGGCATTTTTAATTGAACACGTATAATGACCGCCGGATGTTCCTCCGGAATGATTACAAACTCCATAAAGTTCATAAACATAAGAACTTTTATTATATCCAATTACATATTTTGATAAATCCAAATTTTCTAAAGGGACATCAATTAAATTTTGAAGTTTCTTCCCTTGTGTGTTATATCGTTTAATGTCTATTATTAAAACATTTGGCAAACTCCAAAAAATTATGCCTTTGTCTACATCTTCTTTTAATCCAGTTTTTTCATTCAAATACGCATTTTCATTTTCTAATCTCTCTGACTTACAATAATCATCTAGGCAATCCAGTATGGACAATGACGGTTTGTCATTTGGTATAGACAAACTTAATATACAAAATGGTTCTGGATTACAACTTAATGTTTCTTGAGATGACACTGACTTGATATGCGAAACACTTATTCCAAAAAACATTTCTAACATTTCAGAATAAGATTTAGAATACATGTTTTTCATCATTTCATAACATTTTACGGCTAATCCATCGGTATTATTTTTGATTGAGCCGTTGATATCCATGTCTACTTCACGACTAAGTGAATTATGGAAACTTTCAATTATAAATAATAAAAATTCAGAAACATCATTCTGACTAAATCCTGAAAATAATTGTTTATTTTTAATACTTGATATTTTTTGAATTGCTTGAACAAATCCATGAGGAGCAACTGTGCAATTTTCACTCCACATAAGTTTACGTAATTTATCCCATTCTAATAAAAGAATTGAATCCGGAATCTGATTTAATTTTTTTTTATATTTTTCAGGATTTAGAAAATCATTTAATTCGTAAGTATGAGATAGAACTTGCATGCAAGAATTTAAATAACAAGTATTTCCAATGTTTGCCAAACCAGTTAATCCTTTATCTTGGTACTGCTCATGATTTTCCATTATTAGATACATATAGATGTATTTTTATATTTAAACACATTTTTATAATATAACATTAGTAAGCAAGATTTCTAGAAAAAGTATTTAATGAATGGTTAGACTTTGAAGTCATGATAAGAGAGAAAAATTATTAAATGTTTATGTTTAATAAATGATAATTTAATGTTCATAATTTTATTTTATTTTATTTATTTTATTTTATTTATTTTGTTTTGGGCTTAAAGAACTTCGTAATTTCAGTATTACCTTTTTTAACATTTTCAGTAACTCTAAGATATTTATCAAACAATATTGCCTTTACTTCCTTGTTACGTAAATCGCTTTCTTTTTTTCTAAACTTTTCTTCTGAAAGATTTTCTCGCAAACAATCCATTTCTTCAGCAAATCTATTTTTTTTACGTTTAAATTCATCTAATTGTTCTAATACAAGAGCAAATAATTGTTGAACTGGTTTCATGATTTGATTTGTGATGTAAAATCCATAATTAAGTTTCAAATTATTTTCTTTAATAAAATTGGGATGTTCTATTTTTTCACCCTGAAGTGCCTTTGCGTTTGATTGATGAATATAAGCAAATGGTATACGGTCACCAGGTCCTGGTTTATTTCCCGGCTCGCGTTTACCTATCCGATCAGCCAATACCTTATGGGCAATTTGATTTGGTTTTTTGTATCCAGAACGCAGAGACTTTGTAATAATTAATTTTTCAATTGGAATTTGTTCATTTACAAGTTTTTGTAGCGATTCAGTTAAGAATTCACGAGCCTTATTAATATTTTGCTCTTTCATTAAAATGTCAATAATTCCACCATAAATATCTTTTACAATTGGAGCATTGTCTCGTCGTTTTAATACAATCCCCATAGATTTTCTATAACATTTATTAGGATTGAATTCATATAACATTCCCACATAACGTTTTTTAGACAATAAACAGAATGGTAAGAATGTTTTTTCATATTCCAAATCATGTGGATGTTTTAAAAACTTTGTTGCCATTTTTCCGGCTTGTTGGGCCAATTCAATCGTAATTTCAAGAGCAGTTTGTCCTATAATTTTATTACCAGTTAGGTCTTCGCAATTAAATGTAAAGAATACTGAATCGGTATCTCCGTAAATGTATTCGGCTTTTACACGAATTTCACCAAATGAACTAGTTTCTACTATCTCGTTTTTGTAAGCCGTTTCAATTACGCGTTTGGCGTATGTAAGTAACTTTCTACCAGTAGCAGTAGTTGATGCTGCCACATCTTTATCATAAATCGTACTTGTTCTTGCACCACATTGTCCATATAATGAATTTGCTGTAACCTTAATACTAAGTTGTCGTTTATCCAAAATATTCTGCATAAATTCGTCAGTTTCTTTTGCGGCTTGCTTTCTAGTAGCCTTTCGCGCAGCCAATAATTCTTCTAAAATAGAAGGCATTACTGCTCGTTGGCCATTTATTGGCTGAGCAAATCGGCAAATTTTATAGCCGCATTTTATTTTTTGAGCTGCAGCGGATGGCGTAGGACGGAAATAACGATAAGTATCATATGTTATGTCAACGTATTTATATCCCTCTAGGTTATCATATGTAAAGTCACCATTTTTATTTTTATTACCAGTTTCTTTAATCAGAATGTTATTCAAATCAAATTCCTTGGTCCACACTTTACTATCATGCGAAATATTTTCACTAATCATTGATGATGGATAAAGAGAACCAAAGTCAACACATGCTACAGGATTATCTAAATACAATCCGCATTTGGGAGGCAACACAATTGCGCCTTCATAGCCACCATCGTCTAATTTTTTCTCAAACACAGGCAATAGTGTGTTATTTTCTCGGCATTTTTTCGCTACATAACTTGTAAGTTTAATTCCTTGTCCACGCATTACAAGGAAACTTAATGGTACACTGCATAATTTTGACATTTCAACATAACCAGTAATAACGTCAATCTTTCGCATAAGATGATGCACTAAGTTGCAATCCTGAATACAATATTTTGCAATAATGGCACGTTCAGCGGGACCTTCATTTGCCATTCTGAAAATATCTTGATGTGTTACATCATCTTTTGCCATTCCCCATTTCACTAATTTTGTCATATCTGGCATTTCAAGGCCTTCAATCCAGAATGTTCCATCTTCTACATTTACATCATAAACTTTAAATTTCACTCCATCCTTGTAATGTTCGGATGAATGCGAATGCTCCTCAAAATTTACAAATGTATTGTTTTCTAGACCAATTAGATTTTTTGAATATATTTTTGTATTTCCATCAACATGTTCTATTTTTTTAACTACGTCTCCAATAAAATAACCAGCAACATAATCCAATTTATATGATGTTAAATTGTAGTCTCTTCTAAAATAATTATACAAATCTATTTGTAAACGTCCATTCATTTTAATAAATTTTAAATTATATTGCCCACTTGCTAGTCCAATGGTATTTCCATCTAACTGTCGCTGATGCGTTCTCCAATCTTCTGGGCAACATCCTTCTCCTTTATTTCTAGACAATTTTAGAAAATCATCCAGACAACCGGTTTCCTCAGCACGTTTAAACATAAACTCATAATCAAAGCCAAATATGTTATATCCAATAATAATATCAGGATTTTCTTTGGTGATTAATCGGGTCCATGCTTTCAACATATCTTTTTCAGTTCTAAATGTGTTTATTACGGCGTTTTCTATTGGCTCACACGAACCAACGACTAAACAAGTATTTAAATATGGTTTATCAGATCCATAATTCAAAAATGTTGTTCCAATAAATGTAACACTATCACCTTTTAGTGGAGGAAATACCTCATCTAGAGTTTTTGTCAATTCCATAAGTTTAGTATCACGCTCACATTTGTCATCATTTAACATTTCAATAATGGTTGCTGTCTTAATTTTGTATTCGGCTGGTTTTGTATTTTTTTTCCAAAATGACATTGTTTCTACCTCATTAGTTTCCTCAACTTTACCCTCTTCTTTATTGTCGGACTCTTCTTCTTCTGAAGTTTCATCACCCGACAATTCATAATTATCACATTTAATTTTTGCAGGGCATAGTTTAATCCATCTAGAAAATAAGGTAGATACTTTTTCCTTGGTAGGCTGAATCTTTGGATAAACACGATCAACATCATCAAAGTCGCCAAAACCAAACGCTGTAATAATAATGCTTTCCAAAAATGAAGCATTACACGGCGCTTGTGATTTTTGGCATAACTCAATTATGTTAGTTGCTAATTTTTTGTATGTTTTTTTAGGAAGAGGAAAATCTCCATGACTACTACTTGCTTCTATATCAAAACTTGCGATTTTATACGGAACTACTGTTTCTTTATTTGGCAAAGAAATAATATCTTTATAATTTATTGTAAATTCGTAATCACATGTCGTCGTCTTATGTGTATTAAGATTTACTTTATTTTCAGGGATACTTATCCATCCAGATGGACTAATATTATTAATATGAAACATTCGTAGCAAAGGAGGAATATTTGATTCGTATATTTGTAAATATTCGCCTTTAAATTCATAACCAAGTGGGTTTAATTTTTTATTATAAATCGGGTGTGTTTGTATGTCATACCAAAGTTTAATTGCATTTTTCATAGCCGTTTCATTAATAAATTCTAATTGAATAAATTTATGCAATTTACCAGCATCAAATCCATATAGTTTTTTCTTTTTTACAATTTTTGAAGATACAATAGAATCTTCATAATTACGACCTAATTTTTCTCTAAGTTCTCCTACAAAATTTAATAATTTTGACATGTTCCATTTATCAGAAACAGATACATAGAAGAATGGTTGATAGCCTTTAACTAATATAGAAGCCGTTTTACCGACTTCATTTATTCCAAACATTTGAATTATAAATTCCTTTTCATCTTTGTTTTTCCTTTCTACATCTTCCAATTGACTCTCATTAGAATCCTCTTGGTTTTCTTCAATCTTAGCATCGTACACTTTGAATTCGATTAAACGAAATGAGTTTTCCATGGCAGTGTTATAACAACTATATATTTATTATGTTTAATTCAATTTTTATTTTTTAAAAAATATAAAACATTTAGGATATTAACTTTTTTTTTATTAACATAATGTATAAATGTCCGGTTTAACTGATAGTTTGTTTTCTCCTTTAGGCAGAGAGTATTGTGCATATTTTTATTGGCTAACTGTATTAGCGTTTATTTTCCTTTTAATTGCGTTGTATCAATCATTAATGATGTTGTTTAACGGAAAATTTAAATTAACCCGATTTGTCCTTTCTTTAATAGCACCGTTCTTGTTATATTTTAACAATCGTCTTCTCTACGGAATGTGTGTAAAATAATTGTATCATAATTAATTAATTAAATAAATATAAATCAAAATAAGTTATATTTATTATAAAACATTTATTACAAATATTTAATTAAATTTATAAATGTCTTAATTTTATCTCTCTTCAATCTAATTTTATTAATGTTTTCTATGACTTCTATTGCGACGTTTATTTACACGTCTGGATTTTATTTTATTATGTTTATTTTTCCTTTTTGTTTTAAATGTGCGTCTTCTATTGGATTTTATTTTTTTTTTATTGGAACCTCCCTTCATGGTTGGTGTTGTTTTTTTGGTTATATCTAATTTGTCTTTTATAAATTGTAACATATCCTCAACTGTTCTATTTCCACTGTATTCGCCACCTAATTTTCCTCCCTTAGTGACCTTAAGAATTGTTGGATACCCTTTTACATTTTTTGCGGCGTCTGATTTAATTTTAGGCAACGCATCCGCATGGACCTCTATTAGAGATATCTCTCCATCATAGTCTTTTTCTAGCATTTTACCTAAATCTTTCCAAGACTGCGCCATTGCTACGCAATGAGGACAATAAGGATCATAAAATTTTACAAGAGCGTCATTTTTTTTAATTTCATTGTCAAACGCATCTCCTTCATTAGGTCCTATAGAAATTATTTTTACCATTATACATATTTAAAATATTAATTTTTATTTTTATAGTATATATGGAAAAATTTACAAAATATATTGTAATTTTATTGATATCATTAGGGTTATTATTTTTGATGAGTAAATCTACAAAAGAATCATTTGCTAATAACACTGATAGATGTCCAAATATTTTAATACAAAAAGGAACTGATTTTTATCTTTACAATTCTAAAATGGCAAAGGTTCCGGGTGTTAATCCACTTAGGTTTAATAGTTTAGAAGATTATACAGAGTTTATGGATTGGCAAAGAAGCCAAGGAATAAGATGCCCAGTTTTGTATTTACAGCGTTCGTATGATACTCAAGGAAATGAAACTTATGCCATGAGACCAAGTCCAACAGACACTCAGGGAGGATTACAACCAGTTATTACTTTTGGTCCGAGAGAACAAAATAAAAATATACCACCCGAATTTTCATTGGGCGAACAAACATTGCCTCCCGAAACAAAATTATTTGATGCAAACGTAAGCGATCAACCATATAATGTTAATAGTTATCCCGCGTTTGACCAACAAAACCAATATATTGGATTAAATACACCATTGGACAAAATGTTTAATGAAAATAAAGGCGGGATTAGTCCTAATCCAATGGACGCTAATTGGGGAGGTGCAGATTTTACACAAGACTTAATTAATAAAGGTTATTATCGCGACAATGAAGTTGCGATTGCGATTCCTTAATTTTTATTTATTTTATGTATGATATTATTTAATTTAATGATATCATAAATAATTATATTTACCATAATTTATTTGGTTTTTTTGATTTATCAATAAATGTCATAGATGAATTTAATGTATCAACAAATGTCTTTAATTTATTTGCCTTGTCTATTTCAGACAATATGTCATCAGTTACTGCTTGTCCTTTTGAAAGTCCAGCAACCTTAGAACCGATTCCAACTACTTTTGAAAACATCATTATATTTGTATATTCTTCCAAAGCGATTAATAAATTTTCATAATCGGTTCTGTATTTTTCAACTGATAAAACATCTTGTAATTTATTATTTTGCCCAGTAATGTTTTCAGTTGATGTGCTTGCGACTGTATTTAATAAACTAATCTCAGCTGTTTCAGTTGGCGAGTTTGTCAAGCCTTCTAATATTTTTCCTTGAAATGTTAATGATTTAATTAATATGTATATGGCAATTAAAATAACAACTCCTAACCCTAAATATCTATAAACATTATCTTCAAAACTCATTATATTATACATATAATATATAATTAAATTTTTAATTAAGAAATCACAACCATTGCACTCATTTATCTTCCACTAAACAATATCATTTATTTATAATTTTCTTTTTGTTTTTCTATTTATTTTTGTTTTTGTTTTTGTTTTTGTTTTTGTTTTTGTTTTTGTTTTTGTTTTTGTTTTTGTTTTTCTATTTATTTTTCTATTTCTTTTACTTTTACGTTTTCCACCTCTTGCATCAATTTGATTAAGTTTAATATTCGCTAGTTTTATAAAATTTTTATCAAGTAATAATTGTTTTTCTGGACCAGATAATTTTAATTTTTTTGGAGTTCGCATATCCATTTCAATTGTATCCCGAAAACTAAATCCTAATGAGTCATATATATTTCTTAAAATATATTCACTTCTATCGCTATCATCATCTAAAGTAACATAATTAATGTTAGGAAATTTTAATTTTAAATAACATATACCATAAATCATTATTAATAATGCTAAGTTTTGTCCTCTATATTCATTTTCTGTAGAAAGCCATGATACATATAACACATCTTGTTCTTCTGATAGGTTTTGATATTTATTTCTTGTTTTTCCGGTCAATATACTTCCTGTTGTATCACCTATTTGTAAGTTAGCAATACTTTTTCTTTCATTATTGTAAATGTTAAAAGAGTATGTTTCATTAATAACTTCAAAATCTAATTCATATCCTTTTGATCTAATTATTCTTTCTATTCTGTCGCATAAATCGCTATAATCATTCATTTTATATATTTAAAAAATATATTAATTAATTTCATTTTTTTCTTTTTGAAGTAAAAATACAAATACATTTGAAATGCAATTTTTATTTAATCTACGTGATTTTCCATTTTTAGTTGTAGTTATGTCATTTAAACACGTGGGATCACTTTCTAAATTATTAATAAGATTTTTAATTGTTTTAAATTTTTCCATTATAGCCATAGAACTTTGACTACTTACATTTGGAATTTGGGATAATAAAATTTCACCTATGTTGTCTACTGTTACATTGTCTTTTTTTACACG
>Ga0315276_10001727_pt1 | contig 19671 bp, 20 predicted proteins | sample YL17G05_0_MG_FD_204542 | JGI IMG/M metagenome (GOLD analysis project Ga0315276, IMG submission 204542) | Sediment microbial communities from Yellowstone Lake, YNP, Wyoming, USA - YL17G05_0 | ecosystem: Environmental > Aquatic > Freshwater > Lake > Sediment | place: USA: Wyoming | collected... | reverse complement strand
ATTTACGGAAAATGACGCCCGGCTTGCCTCGGCCTTCGGGGAGCATGGCGCCATCTCCTTGATGAATAGCCGGGCCCTGGAAACCTTGGAAACCAGCGAGGAGCACTTTCGCAGCGTCGCCCAGACAGCCTCCGACGCCATCATCACCCTCAATCATCGGGGAGAAGTGGTTTTCTGGAACCCGGAAGCGGAAAAGATTTTCGGATACATGGCAGAAGAGATGGTGGGGCAGGCGATCGTCCGGATCATGCCGGAACCTTTCCGGGAGGCCCATCAAAAGGGAATGGAGCGGGTCATCCAGTCCGGCGAAGCCAATTTAATCGGCAGGACGACGGAACTGATCGGGCTGAGAAAGGGGGGAGAGGAGTTCCCCCTGGAACTCTCCCTGTCGAATTGGAAGACGAAGGAAGGGTCCTTCTTCACGGGGATTCTGCGGGATATCACGGTCCGCAAGAGGATGGAAAAGGATCTGCGGCAGGCCCGGGAAGATCTGGAGATGCGGGTTCAAGAGCGGACGGCGAACCTGGGCCAGGCCGTAAAGGTCCTGCGGGCGGAGATCAACGACCGCAAACGAGCGGAGAAAGCCCTGCGGGAGTCGGAAACGGAGCTGCGCCGTCTTTCGGCGGAGCTGATCTCGGCCCAGGAGAAGGAGAGGCGGAAAATTGCCCGGGACCTCCACGATGGGATCGGCCAGATTCTATCCGCCGCCAAATTCAGTTTGGAACGGCAGCTTGACCTCAACGAAAAGGGACAAGCCCCCTCCCGCCAAGCCCTGCAACCGGTTATTGAACAGGTGCAGAGCAGCATCGAGGAAGTTCGGAGAATATCGAGTGATTTGTGGCCTTCCATTCTGGACGACTTAGGGCTCCTCATGGCCGTCAACTGGTTCTGCCGGAATTTTCAGGGGATCTATGCTGCCATCCAGGTGGAGAAAGAGATCCGGATTCAGGAAAATGAGATCCCCCGATCTTTGAAAATCGTGATCTATCGGGTTCTGCAGGAGGCCATGAACAATGTGGCCAAATACAGTCAAACCCAAACCGTCCAACTCTTCCTGCAGAAGGCCGACGGCCGGATCGATCTCAGGGTTAAGGACCTTGGATTGGGGTTCGATTTGGAAAACGCTACCAAAGGGTTGGGGTTGGCCAGCATGAAAGAACGCACGGAGCTTGCAGGGGGAACTTTTCAGATTTCATCCACCCGGGGAGAAGGAACGGTCGTTCACGCCTCCTGGCCGGTTTAGTCGAAGGATCTGCGCTGCTTTTGACCGAGTCGGCGACGCCCGCGGGAACAGCCCGGAATCGGAGGGACGTTGCGATGGCGAGCTTTCAGAAAACACTAAAGCTTTGATTTTCTTATGTTTTTTCATAGGATCCAGAAGGAGAAGGGAAATGATCGCGGGCAACAGAAATGCAAATTCGCCTTTTTCCAAGCTTCATCACATTGCGATTGTCGTGAGAAATATTGAGGAGGCGATCAAATTCTACACTTCAATAGGTATTGGCCCTTTTGAAAATTACCCGCCTTTGAAAGAATATGTAAAGCTCGACGTCCCGGATGAGGCTGGTTTCCATAATGTAAAAATCAAAGTAGTTCAGATCGGCCCCATCCAGATTCAATTGATCCAGCCGGGCGAAGGGAAGAGCCTTTATAAAGATTTTTTAGAAAAGAAAGGAGAAGGGGTCTATCACCTTGGTTTTGTGGTGGACGACGCCGACGATTCGGAAGCCGAACTCAAGAAACTGGAACTCAAGGTTCTCAGCAGCGGAAGACGCGAAGATGGGAGCGGGTTTTCTTATCTGGATACGGCGGGAAAAGCTGGAGTCGTATTGCTGATTCGACAAAGTCGCGATGGAAAGCAGAATGAAACCAAGTGAGGGTCGGAGGCCTGAATTCACCCGAAAAATTAGAACTTGGGTAACACTTTAGTCCTTTGAAAAAAGGAGTGCCGCAAGGGCCGAGTGATTCCAGGGCCCGGGGGCTAGACCGGCCCGCTTGGAATCATAAGGCGCTGATTTCTCGGTGGATGGGACGGGGAAAATATCCCCCGCCTCCTCCGGAGGAAACAAGCTTTAATCTCCGTGGCCAAGATACAAACAGACCAACCGATGCTTCCGGCGCGTTCCGCTCTGGCCCCCGGGCCCTAACAGAGGCGGTCACACCATTTTTTCAAAACTCTAAACGGATGCAAAATATCAAAGTTCTTCGTTCTGGAAAATCGCGGTAACGCAAAAGGAGATTGAGCGATGAAAGGATATGCGGGAAAATTGCTGAGAGTGAATCTTTCGGATGGAAAGGTTTCGAAGGAGGAGATTTCCGATTCCATGAAGAGAGATTTCTTGGGAGGGCGGGGGTTTGCGATCAAACTCTTGTGGGATGAGGTCAGACATGCGGATCCCCTGTCCGAGAAGAACAAGATCATCTTCGCCACGGGTCCTTTAACCGGGCAGTCGATTCCCAGTTCAGGAAAAATGGTGATTGCCTCGAAGAGCCCGCTTACGGGAGGGTACGGGGACGGAAATATTGGAACGATGGCCTCCGTTCACTTGAAAAAAGCAGGGTACGATGTCCTGGTGGTTGAGGGAAAATCGGAGAAGCCCTGCTACCTTTTGATTGAGGATGAGAAGGTTAAGATCGTTGAGGCCCCCGAATTGTGGGGCAAGAACACCTTTGAGGCCCAAGACCTCCTTGAGAAGAAACATGGGAAGAATTCGGGAATCCTTCTCACCGGGCCTGCGGGAGAGAACTTGGTCCGTTTTTCAACCGTTATGTCTCAGAGAGGAAGAGCCGGAGGGCGGCCCGGAATGGGCGCAGTGATGGGGTCCAAGAAACTGAAAGCGCTCGTGATCAAGGGGACCGGAAGTGTTGTCAATTTCGACGATAACAGGCTGCAGGAAATAGGCAAAAAGGGATATGCGGAGATCAAGGCTAAGAATAGCTACGACTTCTGGATGAAGCAGGGGACCATGCAGGCTTTTGATTGGGCCAATGAAAACGCGTGCCTTCCCACCTATAACTATCGGGAAGGCGTGTTTGAGCTTTCCAAAGAAATGGATGGCTATGTGGTTGAAAAGCTGCATGCAGGACGCAAAGGCTGTCCCCTGTGTAACATGCAGTGCGGGCATATTATCAAAGATTCGAGCGGGCAAGAGGCGGAACTCGATTATGAAAACGTAGCGATGCTCGGACCGAACATCGGCTTGGGGAGTCTGCCCAAGGTGGCGCTCTTGAATCGGATGGCCGACGAATGGGGGATGGATGCAATTTCCCTGGGGAGCTGTATCGGCTTTCTCATGGAGGCTTCGGAGAGAGGACTCATTAACGAAAAGATAAAATGGGGAGATTTTGAAGCTGCTCAGAAGCTGACGATGGAGATTGGAAAGGGAGAGGGGCATGGAAAGCTCTTTTCTCACGGCGTCAAGGGAGCAGCCGAGGCCATCGGGAAGGGGTCTCAAAAGTGGGCCATGCAGGTGAAAGGCCTGGAGATCACCGCCTACAATTGTCACGCTTGCCCTGGTATGGCCCTCGCCTTTGGGACCTCCCCGATTGGAGCCCACCATAAGGATGCCTGGATCATCTCCTGGGAGATCGCCAACGATCGCTTCTCCTATGACAAATCAAAGGTTGAGAAGCTTATTGAGTTCCAGAGAATCCGCGGGGGATTCTTTGAATCGGCAACCGTGTGCAGGCTTCCCTGGGTGGAGGTCAGTTTTGGCCTCGAGTCGTACCCTGAATATCTTGAAGCAATTACGGGAGAAAAAAAGAGTTGGGAGGATATTTACAGGCTTGGAGACCGGATCTATAACTTGATCCGCGCCTTTTGGATAAGGGAAGTCCCTTCCTTCGGCCGGAAATGGGACTATCCCCCCGATCGCTGGCTTGAGGAGACCCAGTCGGGCGGAAAGATGAAAGGGGTCAAGGTCGACCGGGGAAAATATGAGCAGATGCTCTCGTGGTATTATGAACTTCGGGGCTGGGATCAGAATGGAATCCCTTTGAAAGAGACCTTAGAAGGTTTGGGATTAAAGGATGTTGCCAAGGAGATAACCTCGTAATTGCCCAGAAAATGGCTTTTAAATCCCCCCAACCCCCCTTTGGCAGGGGGCGAGGGGGGGATTTTCATGGTTCGCGGGTGTTCACCTAAGAACGATGGCTTTGTTTGTAGGGGCGCCCTGCCGGACGCCCATGTTTGGGCGAGCGCAGCTCGCCCCCACCTTGTTTTTAGGAAGCCATCAAAGGAGATCATGGGGCAAGTTGGCTGAGCTCAAGTTTTTCGGCTACCTGGCAGACATCGTCGGCGCCCGGGCAAAAGAGGTGAGTCTGGAGAAGCCCGTAGCCTTGAAGGAGATTTTACCCGCTTCTTTTCCGGAAACGAATATCATTATCCTCATCAACCAGAAAGTGGGTCATCTTGATAGCCTGATTCGCAATGAGGACCGCGTGGCCCTCATGCCCATCCTGTCCGGAGGATAAATTCCCCGCCGCAAAGACTTGAAGACATTCACCACAGAGCTCACAGAGAACACAGAGGATGATATAATAGTCAAAACACGGCGATTATTCGTTGTTATGTTGTATGTTCTATATCTCTGTGAACTCTGTGCCCTCTGTGGCGAAAAAGGTTTTTGGTTTTTGAAAGGAATCTCCATTGCCTCCCATAACCTACCGTGTTCTGGAGGTGGATCTTTCCACCCGAAAAGCCAGGGTGCTGGAATACGGGGAAGAAATACTGCGAAAATATTTCGGTGGCAGCGGGCTGGCCGCCTCGGTTCTCTTTGACCGCTTTGATCCTGCGATCGACGCCTTTCATCCCCAGACTCCTCTGATTTTCATGACGGGGCTCCTCACCGGGGTTCCCGTTCCCTGCGGTTGTCGCATTTCCGTATGCGCCAAGTCGCCCTTGGGCCACTGGGGGGAGGCCAATGCGGGGGGATACTGGGGCCCGGAATTGAAATTCACGGGGTTTGACGGCCTGATCATTACCGGCCGGTCATCGGAACCATGCTACCTCTGGGTGACTCCGGAGGGGGGGAGGTGCGAAGTGCAACCTCTCTATGGGGGAAGGGAGTTTTTGAGACCAACGGCAAATTGATAGCGGAGACGGATTCCAAGGCACGGGTGGCGGCGATCGGCCCCTCGGGAGAAACGGGAAGCTTTATGGCCGGGATCGTGTGCGGAGGGGCGGAGGCACGGGTGATGGGGCGCTCCGGCATGGGGGCAGTCATGGGGTCGAAAAACCTGAAGGCGGTCGTCGTCAGGGGGGACAAGAGGCCGGTCATCGCCGACCCAAAGCTTTTGCAGGAGGCGACAAAGGGTTTTTTGCCGAACCTGAAATTCGTAGAAGGATTGAGCAAGTTCGGAACGGCGGCCCAAATCGAAACAAAGGAAACGGTCGAAGCCCTGCCGATTAAAAATTTTCTCCTTACCCACTGGGATCGAGCCAAAAAGATATCCGGTCCTACCATGGTTTCGGAATATCTGGAAAGGCATTATGGATGCTATTCCTGCCCGACCCGCTGTGGCAAGGATGTCAAAGTGGAATGGGGACGTTGCTCAAAAACATCAAATAAGTAAATGGAGGGCTTCAGCTATCGCCATTGCAATTTGGAAAGAAGAAAACGCAAAATAATTTTGATAATATTGAAAAACGTTCCTCTTTTTCAAAAATTCAGTCGTTTTCAAATGACTCGTCCTTTGGGAATCATGTCAGTTTGCGTTAACTATTTTTGTTCTATTAGTGAGATTGTTAATGGGGATTGCGATATATGGCGCTACCAAGACGAACAGAATAATTCTCGGGCGGGATTCTTCTCTGCTGGCATCTTGCATCTTCACGGTGCCCCTTCTATTGTGGGTAAAGCATATTGGCAAATATTTTCTTGTTCTGCTATGTTGGTGGAAAATTTGAAACCCAAATAAGTTGCGAGAGACAAACCATTTATGCAATAACGCAAGGAAATTAGCCAGTTACGGGTATGGCACGTTAACGAAAACTTTCATAGACTGGTGCCACCCCCAATATGTTGGGGCCCCTTACAATTCGGCTCTTGCTTGTGGTGAAAAGATATTCATAATCTTCCTTTTTTTGGATTCCTCCCTTTGTCCAGTCCCCAGCACTGCTATCGTAGGGTAAACACCATATTTCCTTTTATTTCCAAGATTAAGGAAGGAGCTACTCAGAGAGATACTTCGCCGGTTTAATCTCGATACAAGCGATTTCAACGTTTCGATCGAAACGCCTGATCTATCAGTTTTTTACTTTCTTCGGGAGAAAGGCCAAAGCTATTTATGTCGGTTAATAGGGTAGCGTAGGCGCCATAACTGGCGACATAACCGTTTACCCTGGCCGCAGCCGTGGAGTTTATAAAATCTCCATCATCGGGATACATGGCCATGAATTCCCTCATCAGGTCTGGTTTCTGCCGGAGAGAATATTTCTGGTGATAACCCTCGGCCAGATAAAACCCAGAGAAAGGCAGAATTTCCGTAAGAATCTTGCTCTTTCTCCCGGCTGCCTCCCGATCTTTTGTTTCAAGGGCCAATTTCTCTTGGGCCTTACTATGGAAAAATACCGCGGCTTTGTATTGGCGCGACCAAGATCGCGATGTGGGATCATGGGCGGCCCAAAAAACATCTAACAACTTCTCGTAGGGGATTTGCGAGGGGTCGAAGTCAATCTGGATCGTCTCGCTGTGATCCCCCAGGCTGTGGTAAGTGGGGTTCTTCTTTATCCCTCCAGAGTATCCGACACGGGTCCGCACCACTCCTTTGATAGCCCCGAACTGGGCATCCGGGCCCCAGAATCAGCCTAAGGCGAAAGTTGCCGTTTCGATTTTGGCCGGTATTGCCAGATCAATGGGGGGTCTGGGCTTGGTTATTGAATTATTTGTGGCGGGGCTAACCGGGTTTTTCCCCGATGCCTGGCTTGTATCCCAGCTGCCAAAAAGGCCGCACGTATTCAGAAATGAAGCCATCCCCAGGGTTGCGAAAGCAGCGACTTTCAGGAAACTCCGCTTAGTAAAGCCTTCATTTTCCGCAGGACCCTGAAAAAAGTCCTTTGCAAATTCTGATTGGTTCCGAATCATTTTTATTCCTCCTTATTTCCTATCCGGCCCTCGCTATCCTCATTTCTTCATCACAAAAAGGCCCATATACTTTCCGTACCCTTCTTTCTCCAGGTCCTCTTTAGGAACGAACCTCAGAGATGCGGAATTCATGCAATACCGAAGCCCTGTCGGCGCGGGCCCGTCATCGAAGACGTGGCCGAGATGAGAATCCCCATATTTACTTCTGACCTCGGTGCGCGTCATGAAAAGGTGATGGTCTTTCTTCTCTACAATATTTCCCGGCTCAAGAGGCTTGGTGAAGCTTGGCCACCCGGTCCCGGAATCATATTTGTCCTTGGAGCTGAACAAAGGTTCCCCAGATACGATATCCACGTAAATCCCTTCCCGATGGTTATCCCAGTATGCATTCCGGAAAGGCGGTTCGGTGCCCTCTTTCTGAGTCACTTCATATTGCAGGGGGGTCAAAATTTTCCTCAAAGTGGCATCATCCGGCTTTTTATAGGTCTGCTCATTTCCCCCTTTTGAGGATTCGGTCGCATGTCCCCATACCTTGTCCAAGAACTGGTCGCGGCCGGACCCGTGACGATAATACTTGTACCGTAAGGGGTTCTTCTTGTAGTAATCCTGGTGATATTCCTCGGCTTCGTAGAACTTGGTAAACCTTATAATCTCCGTAACAATGGGTTTATCAAACTTGCCCGATTTGTGGAGTTCCTCCTTGGATTTTTCGGCTAAGCTCTTTTGCTCCTCATTGTGATAAAAAATAACACCGCGGTATTGAGAACCGCGGTCTACAAACTGCCCGTCAGGATCTGTTGGATCAATATGCCGCCAAAAGAAGTCGAGCAAATTCGCATAAGTGACTTTGGATGGGTCATAATAAACCTGAACGGCCTCGACATGGCCAGTCTTCCCTGCGGATACCTCCTGGTAGGTCGGATTTTCCTTCTGCCCCCCCGTATAGCCGGAAATGACCTTTACAACTCCAGGCAGTTTCTCAAAATCGGCTTCCGTACACCAGAAACAGCCGCCGGCAAAGGTCGCGATTTCTGTCTTAACTGGCGCCCCTGTTTCGTCCATGTTACCTTTCTGAGCATTGGCGGTTGTCGTATTCTTTGCAGTTCCCATCGGGTCATCCCTCCTTGCGGCCCATAGAGGATTTTCTCCCCCCAAAAGATCACACATGCCCAGAAAGGGAGCAAATGCCAAAAAGGCGATCGCTATCCCTTTCAGGAAATATCGTTTTTTATGGCGCGTCTGAACCGGAGCCACGCCCAGAATAACCGTGTTGTTTTTCTTTATATCGTTCATTTTGGTTCTCCTTTCCTTCAGAAATTCAGCTCCCCGAATCAACCATCGAGAGCCTCTTTCAGGAATATAATAATCAGGAAGGTTAAAGATATAACCAAGATCATGTAAAGATTCGGTAAAGATTGAAATGTGGAATAATTTTAAAGGGGAAGGGAAAACCAGATGCGGGTTTCTTCCTGAACGATTTCGGCGCCCACTTGCCCGTTGTGCGCCTCGATCAACTCTTTGACGATGGCCAGACCGATGCCTGCGCCCCCATGCTCCCGGGAACGCGATTTTTCTGCCCGGTAAAACCGTTCGAAGATAAAAGGAAGATCTGCTTCAGCAATTTCTCCGCCCGTATTGGCGAAGATCACCTTTATTCCTTCCGGTATGGGTTCGGAGAAAATTCTGACTTTGCCTCCCGGCAGGGTATATTGCCAGGCATTCTGCAGAAGGTTGTTGATCACTTGCAGAAGTTTGGGGGGGTCAAACCAGAGCCGATCAGGGCCATCCGTAAAATTCGTTTCCACCGAAATCTTTCTGTTGTCAAACTGGGGCCGAAACGAATTGAGGGCTTGGGAGATGAGACTAGTAATGGAGCCTTCAATTTTACGCAGGGTGGCTTTGGCGGCGTCAGCCTTGGCCAGACGCAGGATGTCTTCTACCAGATTGGCCAACCGCAAAGTTTCTTCATGGAGCATTTGGAAGGTTTCCTGGGACGGGGCTATTACTCCATCTCTCAGGGCCTCAAGATACCCCTGCATGTTCGTCAGCGGGGTTCTAAGTTCGTGAGCCACGTCAATCATCATCGTTTTTCGGAGTTGCTCAATTTTTTGCAGGCTTTCGGCCATGGTATTAAAGGACGCTGCCAATTGCCCAATCTCGTCTTGGGATTTAAGCGGCACCCTCCCCGAATAGTCGCCGGAAGCTATCTTCCGGGTAGCTTCGGTCATCTTTGTCAACGGACCCAACAGCCGGTTCATGAGCAGAAAACTGAGCACCACCGCCAACAAAATAGCAGCGAGGGTTGCCCAGATGAGGTAGCGATGAACGGCATGAATAAACATTTGATGACTTGAGGTGGGAGAAATATGGTACTTCTCCATCAAGGCCACAAAATAATCAGCCGCAAGGTAGTCAATGGATAACCACACAATGATAACGACGAATCCAATGACGAGAATATTCACTCCCAGGAGCTTCCAGAGGAGGCGGCCGATCATCGTTCTGTCCTATTGCTCATTGGGCATTCCTTCGGCGAAACGATACCCTACTCCGCGAACGGTCAGAATATATTGGGGATTCGCCAAGTCTTTTTCGATCTTCTGCCTGAGTTTGCCAATATGGACATCAATGACCCGGTCGATCACAATAGCTTCCTCCCGGGGATAAAGTATGGCCAAAAGTTCATCACGGGTGAACACTTTTCCGGGTGAAGCCATCAGCGCCTGGAGCAGCTTATATTCGTGAGAAGTAAGGAGGATTTGGGAACCGTGTAGAGTCACCTTATGCTTATCCGCATCTAAGACCAGGCCTTGATAGATTAAAAGCTTGTTTTTTTCCTGCGGGCGCAAACGTCCCCTCCGGAGGACGGCTTTCACCCTGGCGACCAATTCCCGGGGACTAAAGGGCTTGGCCACATAGTCATCTGCCCCCAAAGTCAGCCCGGAGATGAGGTCAACTTCTTCATCCCGTGCTGTAAGCATAATAATAGGAACATCGGATGACTTCCTGAGTTGCCGGCATACTTCCCAACCATCTATCACGGGCAGCATCAGATCAAGAATTACCAATATCGGCGAGTGCTGCCGGGCCATCTCCAGGCCTTGCTGTCCGTCGTAAGCAATGCGGGGTTGGAACCCCTCTCGCTCAAGATAGAGGGCCACAAGGGAGGCGGTTTTTTTATCATCCTCTATGATTAAAATCGGACCCGATGAAACAGAGGAGGCGGTCATTTTTTGAATTCTCGTTTTAGGAAACTGGGTCAAAAAATCCGTTAAAACCCTGATAGGAGTTATCTTCCCTCAATAAATGGATCCGCTGCTTTACCCTCGACGATAAAAGGTCTTATCCCCCCAGATGAGCATCTTCTTTACCGTTGAGGGAGCATGAACCGCAACCCGACGAATCAGGTTATGCCAGGATTTATCAGGCTTGTTCCAAGGGCAGGCTACGATGCACCGGCCGCCGCAGGTCGACCATTTCTTCCGGCTGGCTGTCCAGAAAGTCAGACAGCGTTCAGCATTAACATACCATTTGTGATAACCTGGATTGTTGTATAAAGGATCGGCGACTTCTTGGGTGGGTGGGCCGAAAGGAATCGCCTTTCCCGGGCAGAACTCGGCGCACTGTTCGCAGGCCATACAAAATTCATGAGCGCCGAAGGAAATGGGTTTGTCGGCCTCCAGCGGCAGATCCGTAGTGACGGCCTTGAGGCGCATATTGATGCCGAATTCTGGGGAAAGGACATGCCCGTTGCGGGCGAACTCTCCGACGCCCGCGTCAATGGCCATGGGCACCATAAGCATCTCAGGCTTGTGCATCCCAAGGGTCTCGCGGTACATGGCATCATAACCCAGGAGACGAACAAAATCAGTCAGCTGAACCGAAATGAATTTTAAGCGGGAGTAGGTGTCCGAAACGGCAGCCCCAGAATAGTGCGATGGGGCAGTTTTGTTCATGCTCCGCACATGGGGGACAACGGCAATGATGGCGAATGGGTGGGGGATTTCTATGTCCTGGTAAACCCATCGGGGATCGACTCGGGTGATACGCACCATCTCGGCTCCGAAGAAAAGCGCGACTTTTTTGACCAGGCGGGACATTTGCCGCCGGTCGGTGACTTCTACCCGGCCCTCGTGGGGCGTTTGTGGGAGCGGCTGGGGGTGATATTCCTGGCAAAGCCTCCTCGCGGCAGCGTTTAGGCTATAGCCAATGCGGTCCTCCGGCTCCAGTTCGTTGTAGGGAGGAGGAGGAAGGGGGATCCCCCCTTCAATGCCTCGGGCCTTAAGTCGCTGGCGCATTTCCTCCCCGAAGGGGTTCCCGGGTATCGAAGCCATGAAACCATTTCGCCGATGATCGAAGCGCTCAATGGGGCCGATGATATATTTTTCATAAGTGGGCCGGTCGACTTCCCGAACCCCGATCCGTTTTCTCAATTCTTCCTGCGCCAGCAATTTGGCCTCGAACGGCAGGAAGGCTTGATCGAATTTCCTTAAATCCATCGCTTCACTATCCTTACACGCCACCCATGGGCCTTCGGGTTGACCGGCAAAAGAAAGTGGTTTATCTTTCCCAGGTTTTCAAATTTGACCAAAAGCACTTTGCTTATATTTTTGAATATCTTACCCGTTTTCCAATTATTAATCCATCCATAAAGACCTTTGTTCTGAGCAAAAGAGCACGGATTTTTTCAAGAAAGTGATATATTATATTGAAGATAGGGTTTTAGATTTCGTGCAGACTCCATGGGAAATATCATGCCTGTTTAGATCGGGGGAGGGAATGAAAAGGGGAATACCCAAAATGCCAATAATTATTATGATGGCCTATTTTTTCATATCGGCATTCTATGTAACCGTGCTTTTGGCCGCTGAATTCAACCCCGGAATCCCTGTCGGAGCAAAGATCCCGCAATCGAAAGCCGGTCCTTTTCCAACAGCTATTCTATTCCCCCGTTTGTCGTAATTCCGCCACAATCAACAATCCATGTTGGCGGCAACCGGAAACAATATGAATAATTATTTTTTAAAAAGAGGTTGACAGGTTATTTCTATAATGATACGTTACGTAAGGTAATAAAAATATGAATTTAAAATATGAGAATAGGCTTATGGCAGATGGAATATTGATTGGCGAGATTTGCAGGCGCACCGGATGTACGCCTCGGACCATTCGACATTATGAAGCAGAAGAGCTTCTTGCTCCTCTCGCTACTACTCCTGGGGGACGAAAGATTTATGGTGAAGATGCTGTTTCGATAATTTATTCCGTTCAAGTTCTAAAACGTATCGGTTACTCCATTAAAGAGATCCGGGGTATCCTTTCCCTTACCAAATCCGAAAATACCAAGGACAAGAAGCTTACCCGAAAGCTGAGAAAAATGCTTTCATCCTCCCTTTTTCAAATCCAAAATGAAATAGAATTATTAACTGCGGCGCGAGGCAAGATCTCAGAATTGTTTGAGAAAACAAAAAATTGTGAAGGATGTGGGGCCCCAGACTGTGCCCCCTGTGGAAAACTCAGAGACCTGCGCACGCTTGGGTTACTTTCTTGAGGGATTCATATTGGCCCTAAGAAACAAAATGATTTGGAAATTTGCAGAAAGTGGATGGGCATTTTGCCTTCCTAAAAACAGAGTGGGGAAGCACGGTCATTTTGAGCAAAGGCGGATACGTTCTATTTCGCCTTTTAGCAAGTGCCCCGAAAATCTATACCGATAGAGGGTGAAAAGGAGCCTGGAATGAAGGCAAAAATCTTAGGGGTAAGCGCATCCCCGCAGAAAGATGGTAAGGTTGAAACGTTGATTCGGGAGGTTTTATCATCTTCCCGCCTGCCTTTTGAATTGGTTCGTCTTCACGAGCTCAACATTAAGCCATGTAAAGCCTGTAACGGATGCCGGGAAAATAATTTATGCATAATCGATGATGATTGGCCTGAATTGCGTAATAAGATCATCGACTCCAGTGCTTTGGTTATCGGGGGGTGGGCTTTTTCCGGGATGATCGATTCAGCCACCAAGGCGATGATGGAGCGGTTTTGGTCCTTCCGTCATCACCGTCAACTCACCCGGGGCAAAGTAGGAGCCGCCGTGGTTGTTGGAAATAATGGGGAGCTTTCGGAAAGCCTTGCCGACGCCTTGCTGCAGTTTATGCGTAACAGCGGAATGAATCCTTTAGGAAGGGTAACTGCAGCTGGCGCGAATCCTTGTCTGGGCTGTCCCGATTCCTTAAGCTCTTGCGAGTTTAGCGGAGTCGTAGCCAACTACGGGATGCTGGAGCGGATTGGCAAAGGCATGTATAACCCCATTGAGAATCAATTGGCCGCCCTGAAATCCGCCCGGATCCTCGGCCAGCGGATAGGGCACAAGGTGGAACACCTGATAGCCCGCGGCATCGGCAGCGAAAATTGAATGCCTGGCCCGGGATAAGAGGGGAAAATGAAAGAAATCAATACAAGAATGGAAACGACAACCAATATCAATCGGTTTTCACCAGAAGAATTAACTCGGGTGGTAAAGGGGAAGGCCCTTTCTTTAGGCGCCCACCTGGTAGGAATTGCCCCGATGAAACGCATGGAAAACGCTCCCCCGGATCTCCACCCCAATCTGCTGCTTCCAGAAGCCCAAAGCTTGATCTCCCTGGCCTACAGGATCAACCGTGGCGTCCAGCAGCTCCATCTGCGGGGCATGAGCCCCATGCCCTTCTCCCGCTTTGCAGGCTTGGAGCCCAAGGTCAGGCTAGATGAGATGGCTCTCGATCTGGCCAATTTTCTCGAGGATTTGGACTTCATCAGCCTCCCGATTCCCGCGAATCAATATTTTTCCCAGGAAAAAGGAATAGGGGAAATCTCCCATAAGCACGTGGCCATGGCGGCCGGGCTCGGCCGACTGGGCCGGGGCGGTTTCCTGGTAACTCCCAAATACGGGGGCGCTGTTCAATTGATCACGATCCTGACCACAGCCCCTCTCTTGCCCGACCCCATGTTGGAAGAGGATCCATGCCTTGGCTGCCCGCAGCCCTGCGTATCGATCTGCCCTGTGCAGGCCATTCCAAGAGATCGCGATCGGGTGATGGTCATGGACGGAAAGGAATTCCGATATGGATGGCTCTCGTACCTGCGCTGTCAGTGGGGGTGTGGCGGTATGGTGATGGGCGACCGGTTTTATGGTCTGTCAGACTTGCCGATGCCCAAAATTGAGGAAGAGAACGATGCCAAAATGGTCCGTCTGGAGTTTCTCTTGGCAGGAGAAAAGAGATTCCCCTGGGATAAAGCAACCCGGGGTTCTTTTCAGTACATTGCCTGTTCCAAATGTTATGTGGTGTGTCATCCTGAGAAATTCAAAAAGGGTATCAAGGAAAGCGGGAAACATAGTTAGAAAAGGGAGTTCCTACCGGTCACCCAGGGTTGATTTTTGATAACGGATTATTGACAAAGGAAAAGATTATTTCGAGAAGGTTAGGGACAATCGATAAGTTTCAAGGTCGTCAGGACTCTGAAGTAAATGGGTATCAAAAGTTATTAAAAAGAAAGGGGGCTATCATGGCAGAAAGTCAATCAGGGCTTGAAAAAAATCGGGTACAGCAATTAGAAAAACTTGCCCAATTGCTCCCCAATGTGATGGGAGCGGTTAGAAGTCTTTCAGCGGAGGTATATAAAGATGGTGCTTTGAGTTGCAAGGTCAAGCGGCTAATGGCCTTATCTCTTGCCCTGGGGGCTGGGTGTCGTAACTGTATCCTCGCGCAAACCAAGAATGCCCTTGAAAATGGAGCCACAAAAGATGAGATCTTGGAAACTCTCTCTGTGGTGGTCAGCATGAGAGGAACAACTGGCGTGGCTGAGTCTTTGAGAGTTGTCCAGCTATTGGATGAATTGGGAAAGCTATAAATTAATCTTCTACATATTGCAAGAACCGCTTCTCAAAAATGGATTCCTGATTTAGGAATAATTTCATCGCTCGTTTAGGGTGAATCCGCAAAATCAAAGAGGGAGGGAGGGAAGAAATATGGCCGAAGTGAAAATGCCCCATCCGGGACACGAAAAGCATCTATGTCATTTGCAAAACCTTGGGTATTTGAAGTCCAATCTTGAGGATTACAAAAAACTGGTAAAAGATGGGAAATTTGTTTGCAAGGGATGTGGCCGGGTGGCCGTTAACGAACAAGATCTATGTGCGCCTGAAAAATTATAATGTCACCTGTGAAAAGCTGTTTATTAAGGGATACCTCCCAAGGATGGGGGGTATCCCTGCGAAAACGAGTCAAATAAAAAGATTTCCCAGGAGAACGACCCCATAAGACGATAGCCTCAGTAGAACTGCTATGTTGTTAGAATTCTTGGGCATTTGAAAATTATCGTAATGCAGATGATATATTCAATCCGGCCAGGATTTTCGAGATATGAGTGGCACGATCTCCGTTATTTTCCCATTGACCCGAATTTGGCTTTTTGATACCCTGTCATCGTCTTGCCGTAAATGCGTAATCTAAACAGGAGGCACCATGGATAAGACTAAGTCAACATCCCCTTCTCTCGTCAGCCGGCGCGACGTTCTCCGGGGTGCAGCCATCGGCGTGGCTGCGGCGCTGGCGTCGTCGGTGCCACGGGTCGCGTCAGCGCAGTCGGCACCTACGAAGACGCCGATGAAGCTGACGTTCTGGACCTGGGAGAACCCGCAGCAGCGGCCTTACCAGCACAAGCGGATCCAGCAGTACATGCAGCAGTTCCCGAACATCTCTGTGGAGTTCCAGTACTTCACGTTCAGCGACCTCGGCAAGAAGGTGACCGTCGGGTACGCGACCGGGACCGCGCCCGACGGCTTCGCCACGGGTGACTGGCTGATGCCTACGTGGCTGTCCCGCAAGCTGATCGCGCCCCTCGACCCGGGCCTCCTCGGCTACTCCTCGCTCGACGCTTTCCGCAAGGACCACGCCGACGCCTTCGTCGCGGGCTCGATCCACGAGGGCAAGGCGTACGGCTACCCGCTGTGGTTCTACGGGCTTCAGAACTACGTCAACACTAAGCAGTTCAAGGAGGTCGGGCTCGACCCGGTCAAGGACGAGCCCAAGACCTGGGAAGAGCTCGGCGAGGTCGCCAAGCGCCTGACCATCAAGAAGGGCGACAAGTTCGAACGCCAGGGGTTCAAGTTCGCGATGCACGCCGCCCAGTGGACAATAATGCAGTTCAACCCGATCCTGATCCAGGCCGGCGGGCAGTGGTTCGACAAGAGCGGTAAGTGCATGGTCAACAACGCCGCCGGCGTGAAGGCCATGCAGATCCGGGCGTCGATCGCCAAGAAGTACGGCGCTGAAGACCCGGCCGACTCGCTAGCGACACCGCCGATCCCGTGGATGGACTGGCTGCGGGAGCGCTGCTCAATGTTCAGCTCGGTCCCGCTCGGCCCGGCGGCAATCAAGCCGATCAACCCGGCGATGGAGAGCGAGGGCTACTACAAGGCCTACCTGATGCCGGGCCTCACCGCCGACAAGCGGTATTCCACCTGCTACGGCTTCAACCTGGTCGTCAACGCCCAGGCGCCCAAGGCGAAGCAGGAAGTCCTCCAACACATGTACCGGTACATGATGAGCGACCTGGTGGACTGCTGGCGGGCGACCGCGCCGTTCACGCTGGCCCGGAAGAGCGGGTGGACCGATCACCCCGAGGTCAAGAACGCCCCGAACATCGCCGCCATCATCCAGGCGATGGACACCGGGGTGTTCCTGCCGCGCACGCCGATCTGGAACGAGCTGGCCGACGCGATTCACCGTGCGGTGCAGAAGGTCCTGCTGGACAACCGCGACCCCAAGCAGGCGCTCGACGAGGCAGCGGCCGAGGTCGACCGCGCCAGCGCCGACTTCAAGAAGAGCTAGACGGCCCTGGACGAAGTCGTGGCCGAGATCGATCGTGCGACTGGGGAGTTCAAGCGGGCGTAACGGAGCCGGCCCGGGTGCCCGCGCGCCTGGGCGTCGGCTTCGTCCTGCCCGCGAATTCCGGGGGCGGTAAACGGTGGCAGGAGCAGATAACATTGGGAATCAATCGGATTTCGGGTTGCATGCTTCTGTCTTTGTATACTCATCATTTGATGAGTTGTCAAGATAAATTTTTATCCCCAGCATAAGCTGATCCGAGAAAGGTTCTTTCCTCATGCCATAGATTCCAGCTGTCGATTACTGCTATCTTTATCATCCCGCGTTCCGGACAAAAAGTTACGTTATCTTTTGTATCTCCTGAAGTCTTATCAGCAACCCAAAATTACGGTCCTTGGGATTTTGGGCTTTTCATATCGTTGTCAGGGCCATGACAAATCCTTGCTCCTGCCCCTGTTAGAAAAATATTATTGCAATTAATGGTCAAATATGTCATATTATTGCCATGAAATGGGAAGAACTCTTGGCCATTGTTCGCGATACGCCCGTTTTCTCCTCTTCCTTTCTATTGGCGGGATGCGGTTCCGCCAGCGGGGTGCGGCGGCAATTGGATCGGTGGGTCAAAGCGGGCCGGATCTTTCAGCTTCGGCGTGGCGTTTATGCGGTGAGCCGCCCTTACCGGACCGAGGGCCCCCACCCTTTTCTGGTGGCCAATCGCCTGCGAAAGCCGTCGTATGTGAGTCTGCAGTCGGCGTTGTCCCACTACGGAATGATCCCGGAGTCTGTTCCGGCTACGACCAGCATCACGATGGGCCGCCCGGAAGAGTTACAGACCCCCCTGGGGCGATTCCTTTTTCGACATGTTAAGAAATCGGTCTTTTTTGGATACTCCCAAGCTGAAATTTCACAAGAGCCGCCGGTATTTTTGGCCTCACCTGAAAAGGCCTTGCTGGATTTGCTCTATCTAACGCCGGGAAGCGATTCTCCGGCATACCTCGAAGAGCTGCGGTTCGAGCCTACTGATCATTTTGACTGGCAGGCTTTGCAAAAGCACGCCGAGCGCATCGGGGGCCGGAAGCTGAACCGAGCGGTGAAGCTTATTTTGCGAATGGCCGGGAAAATAAACTTTCGGGAGCTGCAAAAATGAAGGATTACCTAATCCAAATCATTTCGCAGCAGCCGACCGATTTTATGAAGCGAAGCGTTGCCCGGGAATACCTGCAGGCGCGGATTCTTGAGTCGCTTCAGGATCGGGGCGTGTTTACGCGATGGGCCTTTGTCGGCGGGACATCTCTGCGTTTTCTCTTTGGACTGCCCAGATATTCCGAAGACCTGGATTTCTCCCTGGTTATTCCCACAGAAGAGGAGGGGTTTATCCCCCTCATGCGCAAGATCAGTACGGTCTTCGATGCCGAAGGATACGCAAACGATGTCCGTATCAGGGACAAGGGAGCCGTAAAGTCCGCTTTGATGAGATTCCAAGGTGTGCTTTTCGAACTCGGCCTTTCTCCGCGCAGAGATCAAGTCCTTGCGATCAGGGTCGAAATCGACACGAATCCGCCAGCCGGGGCAGAAACAGCCACGACAGTGATCAGAAAATTTGTCGCCTTGAATTTGCTCCACTACGACCGTCCTTCCCTCCTTGCCGGAAAACTGCACGCCCTGCTTGCGCGCCCCTACACGAAGGGACGCGATTTGTTTGATCTGGTCTGGTACTTAGCAGACCCGACCTGGCCTGAACCGAATTTCACCCTTCTGAATAACGCCTTGACGCAAACAGGATGGTTGGAATCAAAATTAAACGCTGCAAACTGGCGGCGGGCTGTCGTGGCACGTCTGGAAAAAATTCACTGGGATCAGGCGGTGAAGGATGTAGGGCCCTTCCTCGAACGCTCCCAAGACGTGAAACTTCTTACTTTCGAGAACGTCAAAAATATGCTGCTGAAGAAACGAAAGCTACCGTAGAGGGACATCTTAAATAATTTCTGGGCGAAGGGGACGCAGGTTCTGAATTGATTTGACAATTAAGGCTCTTGCAAAACTCTTGAAAGTAAGGGCAAATCGTCATTCCGGGCAAGCGAAGCGCGACCCGGAATCCAGGATTTCTAAGCAGTTCTGGATTCCGGCGCCTGCCCCGGACCTGATCCGGGGTTCGCGGAATGACGAATTAAGAGACTTTTGCAAGAACCTCAATTTTGATTGAAGGGGGGCAATAACGACCTGCTTTTTTTCGTGAAGGATTTGCGGCTTAGGCAGGAAGCTCAGCGCCACCTCAGAGGAAACTGGTCTGGATTATCCAAGGCATCCAACTCGATATCGGCATCCAATGCTGGCCAGTGGAACTGCCCTGTCCCCATTCGCCGGACAAAAAAAATCTGCTCGATCGTAGCGGTTTGGAAAACAGGATAGTCAGCAAAAGGAACAAAATATTCCTTGTCATCAGCCAGCAGCCAAAATCCGGCTGACCCAATATTCGTGACTTCACTGTCTAAAATGGCTATTCCAGGCGGATTTGAACTCATCTTCATGCTCCCGTATCAAGGCATCTATGCGCCGTAAATCCTTTTGGCTCAAATTATGATAAGAAGCTAAAGCGATCGTCGGTTCCAACCAGAATTTGGCGAGCCCCTCTGGCGTTGACACATGTATATGGAGCCGAGTTTCTTCCCGGCTGTTGAAAAAGAAGCGGTATGGCCCTATCCGAAGAATCGTCGGAGACACCCCTC
>Ga0315276_10001726_pt1 | contig 19673 bp, 16 predicted proteins | sample YL17G05_0_MG_FD_204542 | JGI IMG/M metagenome (GOLD analysis project Ga0315276, IMG submission 204542) | Sediment microbial communities from Yellowstone Lake, YNP, Wyoming, USA - YL17G05_0 | ecosystem: Environmental > Aquatic > Freshwater > Lake > Sediment | place: USA: Wyoming | collected... | reverse complement strand
GACGCCTGCGGCGTTTGCGGCGACGTGTATTTCTTCGGTCTCGGCTGCGCCTCGACCTCAGGAATACACGAGAGATATTGTGGACAATCCTCTAATCGTATGTGGTACATAAACAGGGGTCAGATCAATGGAATGGAATAAACAAAAGGATGAAATTCCACATACGAACGAACGCAATCAAAAACAGTATGAGCATGATTCATTAAAATGGGAAACCGATTATGAGATTTTCAAGAAGAACCAGACAGAAAAGAATAGAGCAGTTGATCTGCGAGAACAAGAATATAAAAGCAAAAATCCGGAAGCAATTACTGATTATTGCGACATGGTGCTCTCAAATTCTGAATATCCCGATTGTTTTCCACAAGAGTTAGAACTTGAATACAATCCCCAAACTAAAATTCTTATTGTAGATTATGCTATGCCTGCCATTGAATGTATTCCCAAAATTAGAGAAGTAAAGTATGTTCAATCACGAGATGTTTTCTCAGAAGTTTTTCTTAATGATGCGACAGTTAACAAACTGTATGACGATTTACTTTATCAGATCACATTGCGATCAATCCACGAATTATTTGAAGCAGATGTGATTGAAGCATTAGACGCAATTGTATTCAATGGATGGGTACGCTCGATTGATACCAGTACTGGTAAAGAAGTCAATGCTTGCATTCTTTCCGTGCAGGCTGGTCGAAAAGAGTTTTTGGAAATCAATTTGGCGCAAATTGATCCTAAAGCCTGTTTTAAGAAACTTAAGGGCATAGGAAGTGCACAACTTCACGGTCTTTCGCCTATTGCTCCCGTCTTAACAATCAATCGTGAGGATAAACGATTTGTAGCTGCGTATGACGTGGCAGATAGACTGGACGGTTCATACAATCTTGCGGTCATGGACTGGCAGGATTTTGAAAATCTGATCCGAGAAGTCTTTGAGAAAGAATTTACTCAGGGTGGCGGCGAAGTGAAAATTACGCAAGCAAGTCGAGACGGTGGAGTAGATGCAGTTGCTTTCGACCCAGACCCAATTCGCGGAGGTAAGATAGTTATTCAGGCAAAGCGTTATACTAATACAGTTGGGGTATCTGCCGTTCGGGACCTTTATGGAACAGTAATCAATGAGGGCGCCACTAAGGGAATACTCGTTACAACAGCAGATTACGGACCCGATGCATACAGCTTTGCAAAAGACAAACCTCTAACCTTGTTAAATGGGAATAATTTATTGCACCTATTAGGGAAATATGGACATAAGGCAAGAATCGACTTGAAAGAAGCAAAGAAAATACTTGGTGATATGGGTACAACTAATTGAAACGTCGTTGGCCGTAGATAAGAAAAAGACTTGAGATTTGTGGAAAAAGCGTGGGCGACGATAAAAAAACGACTGGATTCCCGCCTGCGGGCTTGTTGCCGAAGTAGAGATTGCTTCGTCGTCCCGACAAGTCGGGACTCCTCGCAATGACCCATCACAAGCTGATGTTGGGCAATGCTGTCTTGGTTATGGGAGGTTTTCGAGGTCGGCGAGGTCCTGGTGTCTGCCAGCGGCTTTCTTGTTGAGCTTGAGGTGCTGTAAGCTAATCAGATTAACTTTTACGCCATCCAGTAAATCCACCACGCACTGAGCGTAACATTCAGCGAAATTGACGCCGGAAATCGTTGTCGCAAGCTCTATCCTTACGGGGGGGACGCCTAACCGAATGATTTGCCAGTCTTTGAGGAAAAGCTGCGGCGATAATTCGGGGGGGCTGAAGCCAAATTCCTTCAGGACAGTGACAATCCTTTCGGCGTTGGCCGGATTCACGGCAATCCAGAAGTCTATGTCGGCGGTAGCCCGCGGATAACCGTAATAAGCAACGGCGTACCCACCGATAATCAGATATTCAACCTGATGAGCGTTGAGTAATTTCAAGAACTCTTTGAAGTCGGGTGGAAGACGGACTGTAGCCATAGATAATTTGCCGCATTAACTCAACGGCCTCCAGACGTTCATAAGGGGTTTTGGAAAGCCAATATGATTTTTCATCCGACGAGTCAAAAACCGATGCTACCGTGAAAGCGTCTCTTCTTACCTTTGGAAAAACGGGCCTATCCATATAATGATTATACCAGAAAAAGGCGGCGGTGTAAACAAAAGTTCCCTACCATTATCACGGAAATATGTTACACTAACCGGAAATTATGAATTTAATTGCGATAGACATTGGTAATACGAATATAGCGGTCGGGCTTTTTTTGAATGGCGAGGAGCAGTCTGTAAAATCCACAGCCGGTCAGGATGAGAAGGAACTGACGGCCTGTCTGAAAACGGCGTGGGAGGAAATCCCGCTCGCAAAACGCTCAAAGGAAAACAAACGCAATGGGGTAATTGTTGTAAGCAGCGTCAAGCCGGCCTGGACGGAACTTGTTCGGCGGATTGTAAAAGAGGCTCTCGGCGAAAAGATACTGCTGATAGGCAAAGAAATACCGTTCCCGATGGATTTGTCGGTTGATGAGCCTGACAAGGTCGGCACCGACAGGGTTCTGGCGGCAGCGGCGGCTTACGCGGTCGCCGAGGACGCGATAGTGGTGGCGGATTTCGGCACAGCGATTACTATCGACCTTGTCGATGAAAGAGGGATATTTCTCGGCGGGGTCATTTGTCCCGGTTTTGAAATAAGTGCAAAGGCACTGCAGGAAAATACCGCACAACTGCCGAGGGTGAAGGTATCCAGGCCTAAACTGCCATTCGGCAAAAATACAACAGATGCGATAAACTGCGGGCTTTATTACTCGGCTGTCGCGACTCTGCAGGAGATAACCAGACGTTTTGCAGAAAAAATCGGCAAATGGCCGCAGACGGTGCTGACCGGCTCGGCGGCGGAATTGATAAAGGACGACTGTGAGTTTATAGATTCATACGTGCCGCACTTAGTCGTGAAAGGCATTGCACTGGCTTATAGGAAATATCTTGAAGGGAAATAAGTTATGAAACGGCACACAAACATCTTTATAGCAGTGGTTTTAACGCTTGCATTGTTCGCATTTGCAGGTTGTACCCATACTACCGGCTGGCGGAAGGGCAATATTCACACTCATAGTCTCTGGAGTGATGGTAAAGACTATCCTGAAACGGTTGTCGACTGGTACAAGAGCAACGGCTATAACTTTTTGGCGCTGTCGGACCATAATATATTTTCACAGGGACAAAAATGGACCGACGTGAACGATGCTGCGAAAGAAGAAGTTTTCAGAAAATATAGTGAGCGTTTCGGCGAAAAATGGGTCGAGCGGAGGACAACCGATAAAGGCTTGCAGGTGCGACTGAAGCCAATAGGCGAATTCCGCTGCTTATTCGAAGAGCCTAACCGATTTTTGCTGGTTGGCGCTGAAGAGATTACCGGCAAGAAACCGAGGGTCCATATAAACGCCTTTAATCTGCGTGAGCCTGTTCAGCCGAAGGACAGCAACACAGTGGTTGAAACATTACAAAATGACACCGATGCGGTGCTGACTCAAAGTGCAAACAGCGGGCAGATGATGATTTTCCAAATCAACCATCCGAACTGGCGCTGGGTATTAACAGCCGAGGACATAATGCAGATTAAGGCCGCGAAATTTTTTGAGGTTTATAACGGCCACAGTAAAGTTTACAACAATGGCGACCGCTATCGTGCCGGCACGGAGCGAATGTGGGACATCATTTTGAGCAAGCGGCTTGCTGAACTGAACCTGCCGATTATATACGGCACTGCTACGGACGATGCTCATAACTTTCATAAGTACGGCCCTGAATCAGCGAATCCGGGGCAAGGCTGGGTAATGGTGCGGGCCGATTATCTGACGCCCGAATCTATAATCAGGGCGATGGAGAACGGCGATTTTTATGCCTCTACCGGCGTAGTGCTGGAAGATATTCAGTTTGACGGGAAAACGCTTAAAGTGAAAATCAAGCCGGAAATTGGTGTTTCCTACACCACAAGGTTTATCGGCACGCTAAAGGGGTGCGACCTGACGAGCAAGCCGGTGATTGATGCGAACGGGGCCGAGATTCACACCACGCAAATTTACAGCAGTGACATCGGCAGGGTTCTGGCTGAGGTCAAAGGGACGGCGGCCAGTTATACCTGCACGGGTAATGAAATATATGTGCGAGCGAAGGTTATTTCCACAAAACCGAAGTATAATGCAGCTACTGCCGGTGGGGTTGAAGTCGCATGGGTTCAGCCAGTCATACCAAAAAGCAGATAATTGATATTTACAGGATTGTGTAATGAGCGTTTTAGCTGCGGTAATGACCGGCAAAGGGACAGGGGCAATATCAACCATTCAGCTTTTTGGCGAATCAGCCGAGACTATTCTGAAAAAAATATTCAAACCAGCCGGTGCAGAAACAACAACATTTGAACACGGCAAAATCCGTTATGGCAAAATCATCGATGGTGACAAAATTATCGATGAGGTTGTAGTCGGCTGCGAAGGGGTCAATAATTTTGCAATAAACTGTCACGGCAATCCGCTTATTGTCGAGGCGATAATGAAATTGTTTAAACGATGCGGTGCGGTTTTAATTACGGCGGAGCAAATGCTGTGCAGGATTTCGGCTGTTGAAAAGGCTGCGAGTGCTATTGCGGTCGAGGCTAAAATGGCGCAAATCATGGCCAAAACACTGCAAGGCACCAAAATAATCTTAAACCAAATTCATTCCGGCCTTAGCAAAACAGCAACAGACTGGCTGAAAAACATAAAAACAATTTCGCTCAAGGAAATCACATCTGCCGCCAAAAACACACTTGAAGCAAGTCAAACCGCAAAATTTTTTATCACCGGCTGCACAATAGTCCTGGTCGGGCCGACAAATACCGGCAAAAGCACACTGTTGAACTATCTTTGCGGCAGACAGAAGGCGATTGTCGCCGACATTAAAGGCACAACCCGCGACTGGGTAAGCGCCGAGTGTCAAATCGACCCGCTTTTAGTAACGCTGATTGACACAGCCGGCTTATATAATGAATGCGGGGACACTATCGGGAAAATCTCCCAGAAAAAAACTATTCAGCTTCTGGAAAAGGCAGATTTGGCGCTGCTGGTTCTGGACAACAGCACGGTCGAAAATCATATCGACCGCCGGCTGCTTGAAAAAATCACCGGCAAAAAAAACATCATTGTATTAAACAAATCAGACCTGCCCACAAGGTTCGATGCTGCCAAACTGCCGAAGTCTCTTGCAAATAGCACGATTCAGATAAGCGCAAAGCTCGGCACCGGCATCGAGACCTTGCTGCAGAAAATCAAAGATGCTCTCGGTGTTGTCAATTTCGACTTAAAACAGGCTGTTTGTTTCACCGCCCGGCAGGAAAAACTGCTAAAGAAACTGGCCGGCGTAAAGTCCAAAGAGAGTGCAGTTTCAATCATAACGGAGTTGTTAAACGGGACGGTTCGGGTATAATCTTCCGGTATGGCTAAAGCGGACGAAAAACTAACGCCGGCGATGAAGCAGTTTCATCAGTTCAAGAAAAAATATCCTGATGCGATACTGTTTTTTCGGATGGGCGATTTTTATGAAACTTTCTATGACGATGCCAGGACCTGCTCACAGGTACTGGGGCTGACCTTAACAAGCCGAAGCAAAGGCGATAATCCCATACCGCTGGCCGGCGTGCCGTATCACGCTGTTGACGGATATTTAAAAAAGATGCTTCAGGCAGGCTATAAGGTGGCCGTCTGCGAGCAGATTGAAGACCCGAAAACCGCAAAAGGCGTGGTGGGGCGTGATGTTGTACGAATTATCACTCCCGGCACGCTCACCGATGATACGATGCTCAACGCAAAAGAGGATAATTTTCTCTGCGCCGTGGGTCTGGGGACAAATTCAACGGCAGCGATTAGCTGGGTCGATATTTCGACAGGCCATTTTTTTGTTCAGCAGGTATCCGAAAAAAATCTGCTCGATGAGCTGCTGAGGCTTTCGCCTGCCGAGTGTCTCCTGCCTGACAGGCGAGGCGAATTGTTCGAGGCTGAGACGAGGAAACTATCCAAAGACATATTGCAGCTAACAGACGCATCCGTAACGCAGCGGCCCGGCTGGTATTTCGACCCTTACCAGGCAAAACAGCGGCTTCTGAAACACTTCGGCACCGCAACGCTCGAAGGCTTCGGCTTTACCGATGGTGATGACCAGCTTATCCCGCCTGCCGGTGCCATTATCGAATACCTCAACGAAACGCAGAAGACCACGCTAAATCACATTCGGGCGCTGAAAAAAATCGGCCGCAAGAATTTTCTGCACATCGACACAACCAGCCTGCGAAGCCTTGAAATCCTGCGAACCATTCGCACTGAAAGCACAAAAGGCTCTCTGCTGGACTGTCTCGACCATACGCTGACCGGGATGGGCGGCAGGATGTTCAGGAACTGGCTGTGTATGCCTCTGTGCGACATCGGCGCAATAGAGCTGCGGCAGGATGCGGTTGAAGAACTAAAAGATTCGGATACGAAACTGGCTGATATTCATAAACTGCTTTCGGACATAGCCGACCCGGAGCGTATTGCAGCGAGGGTCAGCACATTCCGGGCAACGCCGCGTGATTTGGTTGCGCTGGCGGTGACATTACGCCGGATACCAACGCTGCGTGAAATTTTGCAGAATTTCGAGGCCGACCTTCTGAAGCGGCTGGCCAGCCAATGCGACAGTATGGACGAGCTTGCCGACCTGCTGCAATCGGCCATTGAGCCGGACTGTCCCAATCACCTGCGTGACGGCGGCGTGATAAAAACAGGTTTTAATAAAGAGCTCGACGGTCTGCGCTCGATTTCAAGGGACGGCCAAAACTGGCTGCGAAACTATCAAAAAGAGCAGATACAGCGAACCGGCATAGCCAACCTGAAAATCGGCTTCAACCAGGTCTTCGGTTATTATATCGAAATAAACCATTCATCGGCGGACAAGGCCCCGCAGGACTATGTGCGAAAACAAACTGTAAAAAACGCTGAACGTTATATCACCGAGGAGTTAAACGAATATCAGACCAAGGCACTCAGCGCTGAGGAAAAGTCGCTCGAACTGGAGCAGGAGTTGTTTGAGCAGCTTCGCCGACACACGGCACAATATGTACCCAGACTGCAAAGTCTTGCAGACACAATAGCACAGTGCGACTGCCTCGCATCGCTCGCATATCTTGCGAAAAAGCGAAATTATATCAGGCCCAAAATAACCGGCGGCGGTGAGCTTATAATCCGCGAAGGAAAACACCCAGTTCTCGCTGAAACGCTCGGCGCTGAGTTTGTGCCGAATGACATCGAGCTGGGCGGCAAAGACGGTGACTGCATAGTTATCACCGGCCCCAATATGAGCGGCAAAAGCACGTATATCCGGCAGACTGCTCTGCTGGTTTTAATGGCACAAATGGGTTCGTTCATACCGGCAAAAGAGGCGACAATAGGATTAGTCGACCGAATCTTCACCAGGGTCGGCGCTTCCGATGAGCTGGTCAGGGGACAGTCGACCTTTATGGTTGAAATGACCGAGACCGCAAACATCCTCAACAACGCCACTGACAAATCCCTGGTGATACTCGATGAGGTCGGCAGAGGCACAAGCACTTATGACGGCCTGTCGCTGGCCTGGGCGATTACGGAGCATATCGCAAACAACATCAAATGCCGGACGCTCTTTGCCACGCACTATCACGAGCTGACCCAGTTGGCGGAACTCTTCAGCAATGTCAAAAACTGTAATGTCGCCGTTAGGGAGTGGATGGACGAGGTGGTCTTTCTGCACAAGATTCTGCCCGGCGGCACCGACAAAAGCTACGGCATTCACGTTGCCAAATTAGCCGGCGTCCCCAAAACTATTCTCGACCGCAGCAAAGAAATCCTCGAAGAGCTCGAAAACAGCTTTGCCAAGGAAGCAAACACCGAACATTTGGCCAAACACAAAACCAAGACCCCCGATGCCGACTCGCTGTTTGTTCAAAAACACAAAAGCGTTCTTGACAAACTGGTTGCAATCGACATCGACAATCTCACCCCTATCGAAGCAATAAATTTGCTAAATCAGATAAAGAAAGAGATAGAGAATAAAAATCCGTAAAAGACGCATGAGGTCTCTGAAAAACCATTATGAGAGCGCAATAGATTGCCACGGCCTAAACAACCCCCGACTACGGCATTCGAGGGCAGGCAGGCCTCGCAATGACGTAAAAAAACGCACTTTTTGTCATTGCGAGGAGCGCAGCGACGAAGCAATCTGAAGTTTTTCAGAGGTCCCGCTCGTAAGAATATTCTCGATGGTTTATTTTTCTTCCCTGCTTTCCTGCTCTATTTCCTTTTCGGTTTTTGCAAGCTCTTTATCGATATTTTCTTTGGTTATTTCCTTTTTCGCTTTTTCCCTGTATTCAGTCCTTTGTTTGTTTTTACTCCTGCCCTGCTCGTTTGCGTCCGCTTTTCCTTTGCCGCCCGCCGGAGTTTCCTTTACAGCCTGCAAAATTCTCTGTCGCTTTTCCTCCATCTTCTGTTGTTTATTCTCATAGCGGCCTTTTTCCTTCTCCGTAAGCTTTCCGAGGCGTTCAGCTACGTCTGTACCAGCCAATTCCTTCATTCGCTCCAGCTTCGCCACACGCTCAAGATGTTTTGCCTCTTCGTGTTCCATCTGCTGCTCAAGCGCCTTTAACTGCTGTTGATGTTCCGCACCTTTGGCGCTGTCTTTTTCCTTATCCTGTTCTTTGCCGGACTTACCCTTGCTGTCATTGGCATCTTGGCCGGCTCCGGGTTTTTCTTTTTCCTTCTCTTTGCCTTTTTGCTTGTCCTCGCTGCCTTTTTCGCGCTGTCGCTCTTTTACGGGTTTGTCTTTTTTCTCAGATGCTTCTGTCCCCTTGCCCTGGCCGCTGCCTTTGCCACTGCCTTTGCCCCCACCTTCGGCAAAAACCATCTCTCCGTTCCAGACCAGAACAACTGCAACAATAAGCGAAAAAACTAATTTTTTCATAATATGTTCTCCCTGACTAAATCTGTTCTTTTATGCTTTTTTCGCAATCCTGCGACTTATTCTCCTTCAAAATCCACTTTCAAAGCAAGAAATTTGAGCATGTCCTTTAGGGTAACGACGCCCACCAGCACTCCGTTATCAATAACCAGCAGCCTGCTGTTGCCTGTCCGACCCATCAGCGACAATGCTTCCATTGCGTCACTATTGGGCCCTATGGCAATCCCCGATGAGCAAGGCACCGCCACTTCCGCCACCGTATGCTGTCCCCACTGCTGCTTCGGTATCTCCCTGATTTGCTGTGAGGTTACACAGCCGACCAGCTTTCCATCCTGCACAACGGGAAACATTTTGAAATAGTATTTGTAAAAATAATCCTCCACAAGCTGCTGGAGTGAAATTGAAGCCGGCACTGTAACAGGGCTGGATTCCATAAACCGCCAGACGGGTTCGCCTTCGAAGCTTCTGCGCATCAACAACTGCTGATAGGACGTTTGAGACGCTCTTTTGAGAAACATCCCTATCAGGAACCACCATACGCCGCCCAGGAAATTATCCGTAAGGACATTAAGGCCGCCGACAACCATCATAAAAATCCCGAACCAGGAGCCAAGCTGTGAGGCGATTTTAGTGGCCCAGCGAATGTTCTTTTTGAAGCCCCATAGAATCGAGCGAAGCACTCTGCCGCCGTCAAGAGGAAATGCAGGCACCATATTGAATACGGCCAGGGCAAAATTAAGGTATGCCAGATAGCTCATAACGCCATTAACGGTGCCCGGCCAGCCGGCCTGCACTCCCATCTTATGAACCAGATAAATCGCTGCGCCCAGAACCACGCTGGAAATAGGCCCCGCTATGGCCATCAGGAATTCCGCTCTCGGGCTGGGAGGCTCGTCACTCATCTCTGCCACGCCTCCGAAAATAAACAGCGTAATGCCTTTCATCGGCAACCCGTACCTGACCGCCACAATCGAGTGACAAAATTCGTGGAAAATAATCGATGCGAATAATCCTATTGCCCCTGCCGCCCCCATCCACCAGTAAGTCGCCGTCGAGTAACCTTTAAAATATTCGGGAAAAACACCTTTGGCCAACGACCACGTGACGAAAATCGCAAGGATGAACCAGCTCGTATCGACGTTGACCGCAAATCCAAAAAGCCTGAATAAATGTATCCGTTTTCCAGCCATCACAACCCCCCCCGCATTAAATCAAATCCTTCATTGTTCTGTAGAAATCACTCTTTGTCATTGCGAGCGTAGCAAATCTCTGTTAAACTTAACCTTCATCCTGTTACAATTGTTCTTTAGATTGCTTCGGCCTAAACAGCAGGCCTCGCAATGACCTTTATTATTTCAGATTTTCGCCCTGACCTGTTGCTTTTTTAACCGCCATTCCCTGGTCGTTATGATGGTGAATCAGCTTCCAGCCTCCCTTCTCACGGCGAAACACATTGTTTGCGTGAAGTTTCTCCGTCTCGGCATTTTTGGATTCCCACTGCTCGGTGCACCAGGTATACGCAAGCCTGTCTTTGAGGTTTATCTCGAAGTCGCCGGCTGAGATTCGAGCTCCCGCTTTTTCCTTTGCCTGGCGTTCGAGTGTTTCCTTGATTGCCTGCCAGCCCACATGCATTGTTCCGAATGTATCCACATAGGTAATGTCAGGCGAACCAGACCAAACTTTGCTCATCGGCTCGGTATCACCATCAAGCACGCTGTTATAGGCCGCATAAAACCGCTCCAATGCCTGCTGGACATTTGCCTTGGCCGTCGCCTCATCTTCCATCTCTTCGGGCAGACCGGCGCCGCCGGCTGTGCCTGCCTCTTCTCCACCTGCCATTCTTAACTGCCCCGAATCAATCGGCACACTGTTCTGTGTCGGCGACAACACAGGCCAGTTAACCGACTTGCAGCCAAACATAACAATAATTGCTACTACAAAAAAACAGCTTATCAACACAAGTTTTAATAGTTGTTTGGCCATAACGGTTCTCCTTTAATAAATAACCCCTCCTCGCATTTCGCTTTCCTTTGAACTTACAATAACTGCGACCTTTCAATTTGTCAAATCAAAACCCTGCGCCATCGTATGTGTTTAGCCAAGTGGCTAAATCAGCCCACAGTGGCAGGATTTGGCATGTGGCACGGGCTTCCAGCCCGTGAAGACACGGCCAAGATGGCCGTGCCACGAAAAAATTTTTCACAGGCTAAACACATACTCGCCATCCGGTGCAGGGCGGTCACGAAGAGCTACAGTTCTATCTCCGCATCGGCGAGAAAACCGATGTTGCGTCCCTTTTCGTTGCATATAAAAACGGCTACTTTCGATGCCTCCTGAGGCACCTCGACAACACCGTTTAACTTCGGTACCTCTGAGAATATAATGGGAGCAAGCGGGCTGACAGGGTAATAATCGAGAAGCACGGTTTTAATCGTAATATAATTCTTATTAACAAAAACCAACTGCATATTTCCCTTGTAAAAAACGCCATAATGACCGTCAAGAATAAGTCTGCCTTTGCGCACCTTGGCGGTCAGGGGCTTGCACGCAGCGCCTATTTTGCTACAGTCTAATATCGGGAAATTGCCGCCTATTTTCGCCGCAAACCAGTGATAATTAAACGCATAGACTTCGCCCGGCTTCAGATTCGCATACGGGCTGAGCATTTCACTTTCAAAAACATAGGGATTTTGAACAGGGTCGTCAGTCAGTTTGTTAACTTTGCCCCAGGCAGTAAACTCGCCCACCCCGTTCATCCAGAACTCCACCGATGCGTTGTCAGGATATTCCTTACCGGCCTGATAGTTATACATCTGCACAAAAACATACCCATTTGTGCCGTCCACCGTTGCTACCCATCCGCCCGGCGAATCAACGCCGATTTTGCCCAGCTTGCGTTCGTAATGAACCTGCATTATCTTCTTTTCATAATCAGGTTTGTACGATGGGTTATCAGCCGAACCGAACATCACATTATAACCCCCGGTAAATTGAGTGTTCGGGTCCAAGGTGCAATATCCCCAGTAATTTTTGTTGTAGCCGGCACCTTTTCTGTTGCCCGCATTAAACTGCGCATGCGACCATATACCCCAGCGGCGGTCTCTGACGTCAAGATTTCTCATCTCGGCGTCAATGGCGATATGCGTGGTGCCGTCAAAAATCTTGATTACGCGGGAAAGCTGGATGCCGGTTCGCGGGTCCGACCTGCTGGACAATTTTACCACAACCGGCTTGTCGTCTCTGGTCAATACCTCGGGTTTATATGGGCCGCCATCAAGAATAGGGTCGGGCGGGCCGGGCCACTGCTTATCATTGTCCCAGCCCTGCGGGGCGGGCCAAATCTTATCGCCGCCATAATTGAGCCACTCGCCGTTCGGCCCCAAACGGGTTTCCGGCGGCTCCTTATCAAAAAGCTGCTCGTTCACCCAGAAAAAGCCATAATCTCCCAGCTTATACTGGAGAACCCTGCCGCCTATTTCCGGCACGACCTGCAGCTCGATAAGGTCGTTTGTCATATAAATGGATTTCCATACCTTTGTCTCTTCTGTCGCTGTTTTCGGCGATGTCGGCTGACAACCTGCGCCAATAATAAACCCCGCTACTAAAACCCACAACATTTTACGATAGACGCTCATTTTTCGCTCTCCTTCTATCAATCTACCTGAATTTACCGGCACTTTTTCTAATACTGCTTTTCAATCCTTGTGTTCAACTTTTGTTGCTATATAATAATACCCTTATTAACGTTGCACAAGAGTTAAAGGGCTTATTATGAGCAAAATAACCAAACTTGAGGATATTGTATCGCTTTGTAAGCGAAGAGGCCTTATTTTTCAATCCAGCGAGATATATGGCGGACTGGCAAGCTGTTACGATTATGGGCCGCTCGGTGTAGAGCTGAAAAACAACGTAAAAAAGGCCTGGTGGAAAAGCACCGTCCAGATGCGCGATGACGTAGTGGGTCTGGATTGCAGCATACTGATGCACCCGCTGGTCTGGAAGGCCTCCGGCCACGCCGACAAATTCGCAGACCTGATAGCGGAGTGCAAAAAATGCAACACAAGAACCAGGGTCGACCACCTGCAAAACCACGCAGAGGAACACACCGAGCATATCGCTATCGACGCAGCAATTGCCACGTCCGGCGATTTGAGCAACAAGGTATGCCCCAACTGCGGGTCGGTAGGTAAATTCACCGAGCCGATGCCGTTTAAGCTGATGTTTGAAACCCAGATGGGCGCAAATGTCGATGATTCGATGACGCTTTATCTGCGTCCCGAAACCGCCCAGGGCATATTCGCCAATTTCAGAAATGTTCTCGATACAGCCAGAATTAAAATACCTTTCGGCATCGCTCAAATCGGCAAAAGCTTCAGAAATGAGGTAACTACAAAGGCATTCATTTTCAGGACGCGCGAATTCGAGCAGGCTGAGCTGGAGTTTTTCTGCGAGCCGGGAACCGACGAGAAGTGGTTCGAGCATTGGAAGGAAACCAGGTTTAACTGGTATGTAAATCTGGGCGTTAAAAAAGAAAACCTTCGCCTGCGCAGTCACGAGGCCAACGAGCTTGCGCACTATGCAAAGGGCTGCGTCGATGTCGAATACAAATTCCCATTCGGCAGCGGCGACTGGCAGGAGCTCGAAGGCATTGCCAACCGCACCGACTACGACTTGCGCCAGCACCAGCGGGGAATGAGAACGCTCAACAGGTGGTTCGAGAATGGTCGTGACCTTACAAAAATCGAGCTGGCTCCGGAGGCTGAGGATTACCAGTCAGGGCCATTGTCCTATTTCGATGATGAGCAGAAAAAACGATACATACCTTATGTGATTGAGCCAAGCGCAGGAATCGACAGAAGCACACTGGCATTTTTGGTTGATGCCTACGATGAAGAAGAGGTCCGCGGCGAAAAAAGAAACCTCCTGCGATTCCATCCCGCCCTTGCGCCGATAAAGGTCGGCATATTCCCGCTGGTTAAAAAAGATGGTATGCCGGAAATAGGCCGCAACATTTATAACGACCTGAAAAAATATTTTAACTGTTCCTACGATGAAAAAGGCGCTGTCGGCAGGCGTTACCGTAGGCAGGATGAGGCCGGCACGCCGTTCTGCATAACCGTCGACGGCCAAACCCTGACAGACAGCACCGTAACCATACGTGAGCGAGACTCGATGGAGCAAATCAGGGTTTCAACAAATCAATTATTGAATTACCTTCGTGAAAAATTGGAGGTTTAAAAATGATTGTCGATAAAATCGAAAACTCAAAACTGTATGCCGGGCTTTCCGCCCGACTCGCAAAGGCACTTGAGGTTCTGCAAAAAGAATACTTCTCAAAAAAAGCCGATGGCAGATATGACATTGACGGCAGCAACCTTTATTATCTCGTTCAGCGATACCAGACCAAACCAGCCGACCAGTGCAAACTGGAGGCACACAAAGATTACATCGATATACAATTTGTCTCTGCCGGCGAAGAAATCCTCGCTTACACGCCTATAGACAATCTCGAAATTGCAACGCCGTACAATAAGGAAAAGGACATTATCTTTTACAAAACCCCCGCCAATATCAGCAGTATAAATTTGACTGCCGGCATATTCTGCGTCCTTTTCCCAGACGACGCCCATATGCCCAAATGCCAGTTAAAATCGCCCTCAAATTTATCCGCCGGGGCGGACGTGCTTAAAATAGTGGTAAAGGTAAAAATATAATGACAAATCACAACAGAACCTGCGTATCCAATTTAAAAAACAATGTTGGTAAAGAAGTAACCCTTGCCGGGTGGCTGTATAACAGCAGGTCGAGCGGAAAACTGCAATTTCTTATTCTGCGGGATGGCTCTGGGCTTTGCCAGTGCGTTGTCGAAAAGGGCAAAATACCGGATGAACTCTTCGACAAGCTCGAACATCTCGGCCAGGAATCGTCCCTTACCATAACAGGCACCGTCCGTGCGGAACAGAGGAGCGTCGGCGGATATGAGCTGGCTGTAACCGGCGGTGAAATAATCTCGCCTGCAATCGATTATCCAATCACGCCGAAATCGCACGGCGTAGATTTTCTGCTCAAAAACCGTCACCTGCATTTGCGCTCACAGCGGCAGTGGTGCATCGGCAAAATCCGCCATACCGTAATCGATGCCATTCGCAGGTTCTTCAATGATAATGGTTTCACGCTAATCGACACGCCGATTCTCACCACAATTGCCGGCGAGGACACGCAGTCGCTTTTTGAGGTCGATTATTTCGGGCAGCCGCTGCACCTTACACAGACGGGACAATTATATCTCGAATCGGCGGCGATGAGTTTCGGCAAGGTTTACTGTTTCGGCCCGACCTTTCGGGCGGAAAAGAGCAAAACCCGCAGGCACCTGACTGAATTCTGGATGGTCGAGCCGGAAGTTGCCTTTGCGGATTTAAACAGCCTGCTCGAACTGGCTGAAAACTTCGTCTCTTTTATCGTTGCGCAGGTCCTGCAAAATAACAAAAGTCAATTAGAAACGCTCGGCGTAAATATCCCCGCTCTTGAAAAAATCAAGCCGCCTTTTTACAGGCTGACCTACACCGAAGTCGGCAACATCCTGACTAATCAAAAGACACAGGATTTTTTGGCTGCGCAATTAGCGGATTTCCAAAAACAAAAAGAGCAGATGGAGACAAGGATTGCAGAGCTTGAGAAGCAATCCGCATCCGGCAAACTGAAGCAATGGCAGCAGGACAAAATCGTCGCTGAGCTGATTGACCTTCGCAGCGAGCTTGTCGAAGTAGACACCAAAATAGAGAATAATCCCAAACACGCTAAATTAGCCGCAGAGTTTCATTGGGGCAAAGACCTCGGCGGCTCAGATGAGACCATTATCTCGCAGATGCACGATAAGCCCGTCTTTGTAACGCATTACCCAAAAGAGGCCAAGGCATTCTATATGAAGACCGACAGGAGCAGCGATAAGGTCGTGCTGAATTACGACCTGCTCGCACCCGAAGGCTTCGGCGAAATCATCGGCGGCTCGGTCAGGGAAGATGATTACCAGATGCTCCTGAATCGAATGCAGGAAATGGGCTTAAATCCCGAAAATTATCAATGGTATCTCGATTTGCGGAAATATGGCTCAGTCCCGCACGGCGGGTTCGGCTTAGGCGTCGAGCGCACCGTCGCCTGGCTCACTAACGAAAAGCACATCCGCCAGTGCATAGCATTCCCAAGAATGATGGACAAAATCTATATATAAAATACTCCGGGGATTATTTACTTTACAAAGCAAAAGGGGATAGTATTATGATGCTATGCTAAAAAATTCAAAAACAATTGAATGGTGGGAAACAAAACCTGTTGCTTGGGGGGAGGGATTTATGTTGACCGCGATAGGTGTAATATTTGCTTATCTAAAGCCAATCGTTGGTATTCCTGCAGCAGTTGTGCTATTTATGGTTGGAGCTTGGTTGATATGGCGTGCATATTCAAAGCGAACCGTAGCTGACAATGAAGCAGATGTCATAAGTCCTCAAGCAAGTAAAACAAACAATAATCCTTCTACAAAACCTACAGTGATTATAGGCGGTTTTGCTGGGCATATTAAGGGAAATCCACAAATAATAAATTGTAGTTCTAAAGGAAAAATTTCTGTAAAAACAAATACCCCATCAGATTTTGTGATTGGAGGTTTTGCTGGACAGCAAGGTAGGGTGGGGTCATAACCCCACCAATTCTTCTAAAAAGTAAAATAATATCCCGTCAATCCCGTCAAAAAAATTTGTGCCAATCCGCGAAATCCGCGATTAAATTTTCCTTGACTTTTGTCCGAAATTTGGTATAATATTCACCAGTTTGCCAGCAGGTAAACGACATATCGCCCAGTTTACCCGCCACTACGTATGGCGGGCAGGGCAAGGCCTTCAGGGTTAGCAAACCCAGTTTAATAATTTATTGAAATTCGTTTAGATTGATTATCCGTTTAAAGCTTCGGATTTATCTCTGCTCTTTGTCTGCCTTGAGCGAGAATTTCAATCAAAAAAAGTTAATTATGCAAAACAAACCCAATTTTCGGAACACCCAAAATGAACTTAACCCATTATAGTACAAATAGATATGACAATAATGCAGACCTTTTGACGATGCAAAAACAAAGCCAAAACAAACCCAAACAAAGCCAATTTCAAGCAAGCTGTACGCTCCGTCTGTTCTTTTTGTTTTTCACTTTTCATCGCTGCATCTATAATCTGGCTATGCAAAACTGGACAATACAGAAACTCCTGAACTGGGTTACAGAATATCTGACCGGTAAACATATCGACTCGCCACGCCTTGCCGCCGAATTACTGCTTAGTTATGTCCTCGAAATGAAACGGATTGAGCTGTATATGTATTTTGATAAGCCTGTCGAAAAAGAGCAATTAAACCTGCTGCACGATTTGGTAAAGCGGGCAGGCCAAGATGAACCCATCGCATACCTCACCGGCAAAACAGAATTTTATTCCATCGAACTGAATATTACCCCTGATTGTCTAATTCCCCGGCCTGAGACCGAATTACTTGTCGAAAGGGCTATTGAATTTCTGCGAAAGCGCAGCGGCAGACAATCCGTCCTCGATTTATGTACCGGCTGCGGCTGTATCGCTGTGGCAATAGCAAAAAATTTTGCCGATGCCGACATAATTGCAACTGATATTTCCGATGCCGCTCTGAAAATAGCCTCTGAAAACATTGAAAAGCACCGGCTAAAGGACAGAATCAAACTTTTCTGCGGCGACCTGTTTGACCCCATTGTGCCGGGCCTTGATGCGGCCAAATTCGATTTGATTGTCTGCAATCCGCCTTATGTAAGCGCTTCTGAATTTGAAAAACTCGACAAAAACGTGAAAGATTACGAACCAAGATTGGCCCTTTTTGCAGGAGTTGACGGCCTGGATATTTACCGCAGGATTATTGAAAAAGTTGGCGCCTTCCTGAAACCCGATGCCGCACTAATGCTGGAAATCGGCTACAGTCAGGGACAAGCCGTTAAAGAACTGCTTGAGCAGACCGGCTGTTTCGCCAAAATCACCATTGAAAAAGATTTTCACAACAACGACCGAATCGCAATCGCAAAAAAACAGGATTTATGCCAGTCTTAACCCTTTGTCAGTGCAGCAGTTATAAAAAAACACCTTTTTTCTTTAATTAAACGCAAAAAACCCTTGATTTTATAGGGCTTTCCGTGTAAGCTATGTTTTTGCGTAAGCTATATATACATTGATATAGGCTATATTACGGTGTAGAAGTCCTTCGGGAGGAAAGACTTTAAAGAAGGAGGTGGTGGAAAGATTAAAGCCGCATCAAAATTATCTTTATCACTCTAATTTCATTTACAGGTTGTATCGTCAGGTTAAAAAAAGGAGAAACACTATGTCTATTAAGTTGTCCCGTGCGATGGGTTCTGTCAGTGTGAAAAGGAATGGCCGATACCCAATAGCGGCGTCGGTTGTCCTGCTTGTAATTGTAACTCTTATTAGCACGCCTGCCTTCGCCATGCTCTCCGGCGCTATCTTCACCACTTTAGCAGATGGTTCGCGAGTCAACGCAAACATCTATGATAAAATGGAGGACGTCTACCTCGATGGCGGACCGGGACTAAATGCGCCTTCGGAGGCCGCAGCGCTTCCTCAAGGCAACTACTATTTTCAAGTAACCGACCCTTCGGGCAAAATCCTGCTGTCAACAGACCCCGTCAAGTGCCGCAAGTTTCGTATCAATTCTTACGGTGTGATTGATTACGTCTACCCAGCCGATTGTTTGCAAAAAGTCAAAGGTTCACAGGTATATAGCACTTGCACCCATCTGACGGGTGTTGACGTTGACCACAGTGACTTGGGCACAATCGCAATCACCATCCAGCTTATGCCTTTCCAGAAAACGCCTAACAACGGCGGTGTCTACAAGGCCTGGGCGACGCCTGTCGAGAGGTTTGTCGGCGACCCTAATCAGGTTGACAATCTGAATTATTTCCATGGATTTGTGCCGGCCTGGAGCAAGACAGACAACTACAAGGTGCGCCGCGGCAAACCGTGTGACCCGCGTCTCAAGGTCCGGAAGTTCGACGACTCAAATGCAAATGGCGTATGGGATATAAACGAGTTTGAAATTACCGGCTGGGCGGTAGATGTCAACGACCCCCTTGACGTTAACAGCACCCGCTATACGCCGGTCGATGTCATAGCAGTGCCTCAAGGGCTGTGGACGGTAACTGAAGGAATACCCCCCGGCTGGCTGCAAACCGCTCTCTATATTGATGGAGCGCCAAAAGAACCCAACCCGGTCGCCCAGGTCGAATTTCTGGGGCTTTGCGATGAAACCCACGAAATCATCTTCGGGAACATACAGCTTGGCAGCGTCACGGCCTGCAAATTTTACGACCGGAACGCTAACGGTGTCAACGATAACGAGCCGCCGGTGGTGGGAATCCTCTTCGTGCTTGATGGTAATGATATTCTGGGCAACCGCATCCATCAGGAAGAACACACGAGTCAGGATGGCTGTGTGGCCTTCGCAGACCTTCTCCCGGGCAGCTACACCCTCTGCGAAGTCCTGCCGCCCGGTAATTGGGTGGCAACAACCAACACCTGTGCAAGTATTATTCTGCCGGAAGGGGGCAGCCTTACCTACCCATTCGGCAATATATGTGAGGGGCAGGCCGACTTCGACACAAAGGGCTACTGGCACAACAAGAATGGGCTTGACG
>Ga0315276_10001724_pt1 | contig 19679 bp, 11 predicted proteins | sample YL17G05_0_MG_FD_204542 | JGI IMG/M metagenome (GOLD analysis project Ga0315276, IMG submission 204542) | Sediment microbial communities from Yellowstone Lake, YNP, Wyoming, USA - YL17G05_0 | ecosystem: Environmental > Aquatic > Freshwater > Lake > Sediment | place: USA: Wyoming | collected... | reverse complement strand
ACCGCCGACTTCGTGAACCAGCCCACGGGGCACGTCCAGAACCAGTCGATCGGCTGGATGTACCCGGGCGCGACGCTCGAACTCGGGCCCGACCAGGACCTGGGGCGCGGCGAGTGGCAGACCTGCTTCGGCAACCCCGGCCTGACGCTCGACGTCGATCCGGCCACGTATGACCAGGGCACCCCGCCCGAGGCGTATGTCCTCCGCATCGGCGCGAACAGCCGCATCGATTTCTGGAACGGCAGCGGCACCAGTTCCCTCAGGTCGGCCTCGTTCACCGACGCCATGGGCGTTGTTCATCGGCCGGTGGCCTACGTCCGCAAGGAGGGCGGCGGCCTGATGAACACCTACGGGGCGGCCGGATACGACCCCAACGACGCCACGGCCGCCCGTCTCTTCCACTGGACGGTGGCCGGCGGCACGCTGAGTGCGGCTGAGGAAGGCGGCCTCGGCGCCGACGCCTACCAGTGGGCTTTCGACGGCAAACGCCCGACCATCGCCAACCAGCACCTCGAAGGCATCACGGTCGAGGGCGGCAGCACGCTCTCCTGGAACGGCCGCCACGGATTCCTGCCTGCCAGCGTCTACGGTGGGCTCCCGACCGGCGAAGGCAACGGCTGGGGTCCCGGCGAGTTCGTCCTCCACGACGGGGCCACGCTCCAGAGCACCGGCGCCGGCCTCGAGCTCGGCCTCGTCTGCACCGGCACGGGCGGCACCGACAGGTACCTGGCGTACCCGACGGTCACCGGCGCGCCCGGCAGCACGCCGTCCATCACGGTCGTGGGCAAGGTCGACTTCCGCAGCGGCATCGACGTCGATCCCGCCACCAGCGGCCTGATCAACCTGACGGTCAACGGCACGGCGCTGGTCGCCGGCAACGTCAGGCTCAGCAGCGACCTGCCGGCCGGCGTCGGCGGCATCGTCAACCCCGGCATCGACAAGATCGCCAACCTGACGCTGGGCAATCGCGCGGCAGTCGTCGTCGCCAACTCGCACGCCAACCTGGCCTCGACGGCCAACCTCAGCGGCACGCTGCGGTTCGACCCCGGGGCCGGCAAGACGATCGTCTACGGCAGCGATTCGGCCACCATGACCCAGACGGACGGAAGGCTCTACGCCGTCAGCGGCACGACCGACATGGGCAACACCTTCGTGGAGGCCACCTACTCGGGGACCCCGCCGACCCCGACCTCGTTCCTCGAGAACATCGACGACAACTTCTTCATGAAGGTCGACGGGACGGAACTCTGGCGCGACACGGCGTGGGACGTCCCCACCCAGCGCACCGTGGCGCTTGCCCCGGGCTGGCACGACATCGAGGTCCGCGCCGGCAACTACGGCGGCCCCGGCGGCGCCTACGCGTGGGGGGACTTCGGGTTCGGCTACGACCCGCTGGGCCGCGGTACGACGACGCGGGCCGAGTACACCATCCCGGTCGATGACGGCACGATGAGCCTCCTGCGGACGATGTCCGGCGGCACGTGGGTCCCCGGCCTGACCGAGGGCCGGATCGCCGGCGACGGGTTCAACACAGGTACACAGAATCCTGGCGGCGCCGTCACACTCGGCCTCCCCATGGCCGAGACGGGCCAGTCGCCGCCGTGGGGCGAGAACCAGACGTGGGTCTACACCGGCCAGTTCTACGTGGCGCCGGTCGTCCCGACGATCGACGTGAACGCCGGTGCCGAGTTGCGCCTCCGCGGCTTCACCGGCATGGGCATCGCCGACATCCGCGGCAAACTCGTCCTCGGCCAGGCCACCAGTACGACGAAGGAACTGCGGATCCCCGGAACGCCCAGCGCCCCGACCGGAACCATCGACCTGACCACCGGCAACCTCGTCGTCGATTACGCCCCGGCCGCCCCCACCCCGTACGACGCCGTGGCCGCCTGGGTGAAGGCCGGCCTCAACCCCAGCGGCGCCCCGTGGACCGGCCCCGGCATCACCAGCAGCACGGCCGCCGAGGACCCGGACGGCATCCTCGCGGTCGGCATCATCGACAACACCGACCCCGACGTCGGCGGCATCACCGTCTTCGACGGCGCCCCCGTGGACTCGACGAGCGTCCTCGTCAAGTCCACCTACTGGGGCGACGCGAACCTCGACGGGGTGGTCGACGCCAACGACTACGACCAGATCGACTTCTACTTCCTCTTCACGCCGGAGAAACATACGTGGGCCAAGGGCGACTTCAACTCGGACGGCGTCATCGACGCCAATGACTACGACAAGATCGACCGCGCCTTCCTGTTCCAGCGCGGCGCTCTGGGCGGCATCGGCGGCGGTGGCGGCGCGGTTCCGGCTACGACGCCCGAGCCGGCCACGATGGCCCTGCTCGGCCTGGGCGCCCTGGCGGCCCTGGCCGGCCGGCGCCGGTCGCGGTAAGACGTGTGCCGCGGGCCCCGCGCGGGCCCCGGCGAAAACCATGGCAGGACAAAGGCCGCTCCTCGCGGGGCGGCCTTTGCTTTGGGGTGTTCCGCGGACTCCGGCCGCAGGGCCCGCGGCGGCGCGACGGCCGGCGAGGCCCGTGCGATTCTCAACGTCGGCGGCCGGGCGACGCGGCCTGCCGGCACGCCAGGATCGCCGCACCCAGCGCGCCGGTCATCTGCGGCTCGGGCGCGACGGTCACGGGCATCCTGAGGGCCGTGCCCAGGGCCTGGGCCATGCCGGGTATCATGGCCACGCCGCCCGTGAAGACCACCGGTGGAATCGCGTCGCGCCCGAGCATGGCGGCCACGCGCGAGGCGATCGACGCCTGGACGCCCGCCACGATGTCCGCCGGCGGCACACCCGACGCCAGGAGTCCGATGATCTCGGTCTCCGCAAAGACCACACACATGCTGCTGATCGGCGACGGCGACGTCGCGGCGCCCGCCAGTTCCCCCAGCGTCTCCAGGCCGGCGCCCAGCCGCGAGGCCACCACCTCGAGAAACCGGCCCGTCCCGGCGGCGCAGCGGTCATTCATCGCGAAGTCCCGGACGGTGCCGTCCTCGCTGAGGCGGAGGAGTTTGCTGTCCTGGCCGCCGATCTCCACGACCGTCGCGGCCCCGGGCACAAGGTGGCGCACGCCCACGGCGTGGCAGGTGATCTCGGTGATGGTCGTGTCGGCGAACGTGATGGCGTTGCGGGTGTAGCCGGTGGCCACGACCCTGGCGACGTCGCCTCGCGCCAGGCCGGCGGCCTGGAGGAGTTCCTCGAAGAGTTCCCGCGCGAGCCGGTCGTGGGCAATGCCCTGGTCCCGGACGCCGGACGCCAGGACCTCGCCCCGCCCGCCGTCCAGGAGCACGACCTTGATGGCCCGGGACCCGCCGTCGATGCCGGCACAGATCATACGTTCCTCCGCTGGAACACCGTTTCCGTAAGCGCCTCGAGCCGCGTCCTCAGGGTCGGCAGCATCGGGTCGATGATGGGCGGGACCTCGACCTCCACCACGGGGATGCCGAGCCTCGCCCGCACGATCTCGCCCATGACCGCGCCTTCCAGGGCACAGTGGCTGGCGCCGGGGATGCGCGAGACCACGACGGCCTCCGCCCCGAAGTCCTGCACGTCGCGCACGATCCGTTCCGCGCGGTCGGCCGATGGGCCCACCATCGGGTCGGCCAAGGCCATCCGGGCCAGGGCCTCCAGGGGCGGCAGGTCCTCCGGGATCCGGTCGAGGGCGTGGCAGAACAGGAACTCCGTGCCGCCGAGCCTCCCGCCGCAGTCTTCCAGCAGGTTCATCATCCGCAGGTCGGCCACGGGGTTGACCCAGAAGATCCGCGCGGCCCCTTCGGGCAGCACGCCGCGCCGCTGGCGGACGCGGAGGCGGACCTCGTCGAGCAGTTCGCCCAGGACGGCGGCGGACTCCGCGCGGTCCGAGCAGAAGTGGATCGCCAGCATCTCGGCAATCAGCATCTCCAGCGCCGGCATCGGGCACGGGTCGGCCGTGTAGGCGAGGCGCCGCAGTTCGTCCAGGACGGCGCGGATGCGGTTGGCCTCGCGGATGCCGGCGGCCAGTTCGTCGTCGCCCAGGCGCGCCCCGGCCAGGTTCTCCAGGGCCGCGCGGAGGCGCTCCATCTCCGACCGCACCAGCGCCACCTGCGACGCCGGCGCCGGGAACCCGCCCGGCAGCGTCACGGCCGGCTCGTCCGGGTCCGGGTGCCGCCGGGCCGGCATCTCCCACCACAGGATGGGGAACCCGAGGGATTCCAGGCGCTGGGCGATCGACGAGAAGTCGTCGCACGTGGCCCCGACGCTGCACGTCAGCAGGTCCGGGATCGGGAAGTGGTTGCGGTTGACGAACGCCCCGATCATGGCCCGCACGGGGCAGAAGGCCTCGCCCACCCCCAGCGACTGGGCCAGGGCGAACAGCCCCTCGCTCAGTTCCATCACGCACGGCGTCCACCACGCGCCGTCCGGGTAGAACGCCACCACGTTGGGCAGCGCGTAGGCCATCACCGGGACGGTGCCGAGGTCCTTCATGGTTCCGACGATCTTGCGGCCGGCCTCGCGGGCCTGGTGGAGCCGGTCCTCTTCGGTCAGGAGGAAGTTCCACAGGCGCAGCGCGGCGGGCGACGCGTCGTACTCGAGTTTCAGGAGCCGCCGGTCCCCGTCCGCCACGTGGCGGTTCAGCGGCCCGCCGTACCACGGCATGGGCGCGCCGGCGGCCTGCTGCCTCCGGCACAGGAGGTCCATTTCCTCGATCGTGATGCGTTTGGGCGTCACGCTCATCGCAGCACTTCCATGAACGCCTGGATCCGGCCGGCCGTGTGGGCGAAGGCGCCCTCGTCGCCGGAGACGTCCAGGTCCGTCACGGGCAGGCCGGTCCTTTCGCGCAGGCGTGCGACGGCCGCCGCCCACAGGTCGCACCAGACGTACCGCCACACGACGATGCCCCGCGCGCCGCTCGCGGCCAGTTCGCGGTCCAGGTACGCGTAGAGCGCCTCGTCGGGGCGGCGGAAGACGCCGGGGATCGTGCCGAAGTAGGCGTCGACGAGTTCCATGACCGGGTCGTCGCGGAGCCGGCGGCGGTCGAAGGGCGCGGGCAGCGTCCAGGCGCCGCTCTCGGTGGCGTCGAGCACGACGGCCCCGCCGGCCTGCTCGATGGTGTCGAAGACCTGCGTGTGGCCGCGCATGAGCGGCCCGCCGACGAGCGCCACCGGCGTGCCGCCGGGCGCGCGGGGTCCGGAAGCGGTCAACGCCGTCCGCCAGTCCAGGTCGAACTCGGCCATCGCTTCGCTCGCCCGGCGGGGGGCCAGCAGGCCCAGGGCGCCCCGCAGGCGCTCCCGCTGGGCGTCCCATGCCTCCAGGGTGCGGCACAGGGCCTCGCGGGATGGCTCGCTGCCCCCGAGGCGCACCAGGAAGCGGCCGAGGCGCCCCAGTTCGTCGAGGTAGAGCCTCGCGGCCACGGGCGTCTGCCACGTGGCGGGCACGTTCATCAGGAAGACCGGGCGCCGGCCGTGCATCGCGACGAGTTCCGAGGCCCGGCGCATCTGGTCGCAGGTGGTGGCGAAGACGACGCCGGCGGCGTCGGCCCGCGCGAGGGCGTCGCCGGCAAAGGCCCGGGCAAACGGGCACATGCCCATGAGCGGGCCGACGGAGGGCGCCGACGCACTGGGGTCGGGCCGGATGCGCTCCGGCCTCATCCCGTGCGCCGACAGCCACTCGGCGGGAACGAAGGGCGAACTGTAGAGGACGGTCTTCACGTGCCGCCGGTCCCGTTCGCCACTTCAACCGGCCCTGCGGGCCACGAAAAGCCCCTGGGCGATCTTGCCCGCGCGGGCCAGGCCCTGCATGAACACCATTTCCCCGGCCAGACCCTGCATCAGGTTGGTGTCGAACCCGATGATCTTCAGGGCATCGTAGGTGAGTTGCATGTCGAGCATGCCCAGGTACAGGTCGACGTGCGGGGCGAAGCGGCCGGTGTCGGCGGCCATGACGACCTTGCACCCGTTGTCCTCGAGCAGCCGGCAGTAGTCGTCCAGGCCCAGGACGCTGGGGAACTTCATGAACGTCAGGTACCGGTCGGCTTCCGCGTCGGTCAGGCCGGCCTGGCCCTCAACCCAATCGGTGAAGGCGATGGTGCCGGCCGGCTTCGCGAGGCGGGCCGCCTCGGCGACCAGTCTCGACTTGTCCTGGACGTAGCACCAGGCGTCCTCGCCCCAGACGAAGTCGGCGCTGGAGTCCGGCAGGCCGCTCTTTGTGACGTCGGCCAGGACGAAGGAGATCCTGCCGTCGGAGCCCTCGGCCTTGCAGCGTTGGCGTCCGCGTTCGACGACCGCGGGCGTGGCGTCCACGCCGGTCATCTTCGCGACGCCGCGGAAGCGGACCAGGAACCGCATGCCGGCGCCGTTGCAGCAGCACAGGTCGACGCCCTTCATGCCGGCGCCGATCCCAGCCTTCTCGGCCAGGTCCATGGACGATTTGAATCCACCGATGTGGATCTGTTCGCCCATGACCAGTTCCCACAGGTCCCCCTCGGGACCGCCATAGACGGCCTGCACGTCCTTGAGACCAATGCTCTCCTTGCGCTTCATGAGACACTCTCCTTGCGGGCACCCGTGGTTCCCACTGGTCACCAATGGCCGGACAACCGCTCCGGCCCGTGGTGCGCGGCTGCCCGTAAGACGGCGGCGGAACTCAGCCAGGCGATGCGGCACGCACGGTCTCGAAGAGAGCCTCCACGCGCACCGCGATCCGCGCGGAATCGGACGGCGAGTAATCGGTTTCGATGCGAAGGTAGGGCACGTTCAGTTCCTCCTCGGCCAGGCGCCGGACGCGGTACGACTCCACGTCGTACGTCAGGCAGGCCTGCCACACGAGTTCGATGATGCACTCCGCCCGGTACGCCCGGGCGAGGTCGCGGATCGAGTCGAGCCGGCGGTCGTTCGGCGTCATGACCGAGCACGGCAGGTGGAAGTACTTCTCGGCGATGGCCCGCAGCGGGTCGGCGGCCGCCTCGTCCACGTCCTCCAGGATGGGCCGCACGCCGGTGCAGTTCTCCTGGACGACGACCAGCCCGCCGCACGTCTCAATGATCTCCAGCACCCGCTCCGCGCCGTGCACCGTGGGTACGCCCGTCATGAGGACGCGGACGCGCGGCTCGGGGCCGCCGGCGGGCGTGCGCCCGGGCAGCACCGCGAGCGCCTTCTCGTAGGCCGCCAGGTCCGCACAGATGCCCGAGATGCTGCTCTTGAGGTCGAGCAACTCGCGGCCCGTCAGGGGCGGTGAGTCGGCCTTCATGAGTTCGGCCAGGCGGCGGCGGAGCGACCGTTCACGGTTCATCGTGGCGATGGCCTTCCGGAGGCACGCGTCGGTGATTTGGACGCCGAAGCGGCGCTCGAGTTCGGCCTTAAGTTTCACGAGTTCGCCGAGCCAGTGGGCGAAGGCGCCGTCGTCGTCGGGCTTCTGGGTGAGTTCGAGCACGTACATCGGCCGCGACCTGGCCATGAGTTCGTACATCTTCTTCTTGCCGTCGCAGGTGGTCTCGGCCACCATGAGATCGGCCATCTCAAGGAACGGGTTCGTTTTCTCGATGTGGTATCCGTACGTGGACTTGATGAGCGGGCAGAGGTTGGCGGGCAGGTCGCGTTCGGCCGAGGCGATCGTCGCCGCCGACCCGCCGCACAGGCACACGGGCACGGCGCCGGCGGCCATGATGATCTCGCGGGGCGTGTACTCGCACAGGATGCCGACGACGGGCTTGCCGGCGGCCTTGGCGGCGGTGGCGTACTCGAGGCAGTTCGGGATCATCCGGCTGAAGTGCGTCAGGGGACACTCCGGTGCCTCGCCGGCGGGCCGGGCGGCGGCCTTCGAGCCGCAGGGGTCAGCCGAGGCCCCGCACGAGGGCTTCGGGGCCGCACCGGCGCAGGGCCCACGGTCCGCCTTCTTCGGGGCGCCCGTGCCGCACGGCTGCCTGGAGGCCCCGCACGGCGTTTTGGGGGGCTTCGGATTGCACGAATCGGCCATGACATTCTTCCCTGATAAGCGGATTCCCCCCCGGGGGGACCGCGGCCACGCCATCGGCGCCGATACCCTTTCGGCCCGGCGTGGCTAATCGGCCCGACGGGCCGCGTGGTATCATGCCAACAAAGGCCCCGGCATGCAAGGCCCTCTCCGGCCCTCTCCGGCCCTCTCCGGCCGGCGGCGAACCGCAAAACCCCGAAATTTTCTCTTGACTCGGAACTCTCCGGACACCCATTATACGCGGCATGTGACTCAACCCGTATGGTTTGTGCCCGACGTGCGGCGATGACTGGCCAGGCACCATTAGGGAGGAGAAAGCATGAAAAAGGCATTCCCGCCGGAGACCCGAGTCGCGCGCTGGCACCGATGGGGAACCGTCTGCATGGCTTGGGTCCTCGTCTGCGCCGGGGCGTCTGCCGCAGCCCTGGCACAGGACCCGATCAACTCTCCGGACGCCACGCGCTCGCTATACCTGCCTGCGGCGGAAGAGCCGGCCGCTGAGCCGGCCGTCGAGCAGGGCCCGGCCATCGAGCCCGCGCTCACTCTCGACGCGCTCAGCATGGACACGATCGTGGGCGCGATCGGCGAGGAAGGCGGCGGCGGCGCGGCCGCCCCCGCGGGCGAACCCGCGAAAGCCCCGGCCGGCGACGGCCCTTGCCTGCCGCTCTTCACCGTCGAGGGCACGGGCGGCGGCCTGATCGTCCCGATGGCCTACCTGGTGAACCCCGGTCCTCCGGGGACCAAGGTCGGGCTGCCGACGGCCGGTTTCACCTTCGTGAAGATCGGCAAGACGAAGAACATGCAGCAGTTCAGCCTCTCGGAGACGTTCTTCCGGCGGGTCGAACTCAGTTACGCCATGGACGTGATGACGCTCGGCAACTTCAAGGACGACGTGCGGACGGCCTTCGGCGTGGATGTCGGCGACCACGTCACGATGCACGTCTTCAACCTTCGCGGGTTGCTGATCGAAGAGACGCCCACCATCCCGGCCGTGACCGCGGGCGTGTCGTTCAAGTACACCGACGGCGTCCAGCGCATCGACCGCCGCCTGAACGGGGCGTTGAACGGGATGGGCGTCGAACGGGCCAACGGCACGGACTTCACGCTCCACGCCAGCAAGATGTTCCCGAAACTGGCCTTCGGCCGGCCGCTCATCCTGAACGGCGGTGCGCGGTTCAGCCAGGGCGCCCAACTCGGCCTGCTGGGCTTCGGCGAAGCGTACAAACTCACGGGCGAAGGCAGTGTGTGCGTCCTCGTGACCGACTGGCTGGGGGTGGTCTACGAGTTCCGGCAGAAGAGGAACTCCATCGGCACGGCCGGCGACCTGGTCCGCGGCGAGGACAACTGGCACGCCATCGACCTGGCGTTTCTGATCAACGAGCACATGGCCATCGCCTGCGGGTGGGGCCACTTCGGCGGCGTCGCCAACGAGGTCGAGGACGGCGTCTGGGGCTTCGAGTTCAAGTACGAGTTCTGAGGCATCGGCAACGCAACGGCTCTTTTCGCGCGGCCCGTACGGGCCGCGCGTGTTTTTGGCGGCAGGGTCCGGAAGGAAACGGGCGCGGCCAATCGGCAAGGGCACCGGTCCGACCGGCGGCGCGGCGGGTTCAAACGTCGGGCCTCCGCTTCCCGGGTGGCGGGCGTTTCGCGCACCCGGCGGCGAGGCCGGTGGCATCTCCAGCGCGTCCTTCAAGGGATGCGGCTCGGTCTGAGCCGGACCGGACGCCGTCGGACGGGAGAGGAACCGCGTGATGGCGCGATGGCAGGCCGCCTGCGTCACCGCTGGCCTGGGCTGGGCGCTCGTCTGGGCGTTGGCGGCGGCCGGCTGCAATTCGCCGTACCCCGATTCCGAAGAAGGACAGAGCATCCTCTACAGCACCTTCGCGGAGGAGCCCAAGCATCTGGACCCGGCCCAGTCCTACGCGACGGATGAGTCCGACATCATCTGCCAGATCCTCGAGCCGCCCTTCCAGTACCACTTCCTGAAACGCCCCTACGAACTGACGCCGTTGACCGCGACGGAGATCCCGAAGGCCGAGAAACGGGCCTTCACCTTCAACGGGCAGGCGGGCGAAGCGACGGTCTACACCGTCCGGCTGAAGCGAGGGACGCTCTACGCGAACCACCCCTCGTTCGTCGAGGCCAACCGCCGCCTCACCGAGAAGGACGTGCAAGGCGTCCGCGAGGTCTGGGACATCCGTCCGACCGCGACCCGGGAACTGGTGGCGGGCGACTACGTGCATGCGATCCGCAGGCTGGCGGACCCGCGCCTGGCGTGCCCGGTCTTCAGCACCCTGGCGGAACACCTCCTTGGCATGAAGGAGTACCAGGCGACGCTCCAGGCCGTGCTCGACCAGGAGCGCGCCCGGCGCAAGGCCGCCGGCGGGGTCCTCTACAACCAGGAGCAGGACGAGCGGCAGCGCCCCATTGCCGTGGACTACGGCGCCGGGGCGGACCGGTTCCCCTTCGTCCGCGAAGTGGACCGGTACACCTTCGAGGTGGTGCTGAGGCACCCGTACCCGCAGATCCTCTACTGGATGGCCATGCCCTTTTTCGCCCCCGTTCCGCCGGAGGCGATCGCCTTCTTCGAGCAGCCGGTCCTGCTGGCGCGGAGCATCGTCTTCGACAAGAACCCCGTCGGCACAGGGCCCTACGTGCTCCGCCAGTTCGACCCCACCAACCAGATCGTCTTCGGGCGGAACGAGAACTTCCACGACGAGCGGTACCCCGACCTTCCGAGGCCCGACGCGAGCGATGCGGACGCCCGGGCGCGCTACGACGAGATGAAGGCGGCGGGCATGCTCGAGGACGTCGGGAAACCCCTCCCCATGGTCGACCGGATCGTGCTCAGACTCGAGCGGGAATCGATCCCGCGCTGGAACAAGTTCCTCCAGGGCTACTACGACACCCAGCTTGTTCCGAGCGACGTGTTCGACCAGGCCGTGAAACTCTCGAGCCAGGGCGACACCGGGCTGACGGACGAGATGGCGGCGCGAGGCATCCGGCTGCTCTCCTCGTACTCCACGAACTCGTGGTTCCTCGTCTTCAACATGACCGACCCGGTGGTCGGAGGAATGACCGATGCGAAGCGCAAACTCCGGCAGGCGATCAGCATCGCCTACGACACCGAGGAGGAGGTCTCGATCTTCATGAACGGGCAGGGCCTGCCGGCCCACAGCCCCATCCCGCCCGGCATCTTCGGCCACTGCGAAGGCCCCGAGGGGATCAACCCGGTCGTGTACCAGTGGGACGCGAAGCGCGGCCGCGCCGTCCGGCGCCCCCTGGAGGACGCCCGGCGGCTCCTGGCCGAGGCCGGCTACCCCGACGGCTACGGGCCGGACGGCGAGCGGCTCGTGATCCGCTTTGCCGCCACCGGGGGAACCCCCGAGAGCCGGACGTGGCTCACCTTCGTCCAGAAGCAGTTCGACAAACTCCACATCGGCCTCGACATCCAGGTCTCGGACTGGAACCGCTTCCGCGAGAGGGTCGACTCGGGCAACTTCCAGCTCGTGGGCGGGGGCTGGGTGGCCGACTATCCCGATCCGGAGAACTTCCTGTTCCTTCTCTACGGCCCGAACGGGAAGGCGGCCGTCGGACGCGAGAACGCCTCCATGTACGAGAACGCCCGCTACGACGAACTCTTCGCGAAGATGCGGAGCCTGGAGAACTCGCCCGAGCGGCTCCAGATCGTCGACGAGATGGTCCGCATCCTCCAGCACGACGCCCCGTGGGTCTTCCGCTACCATCCCAGGACCCTCGGGCTCTACCACGCCTGGGTGAAGGACGCGTGGCCCCACGCCCTGGCGTTCAACACGGCGAAGTACCGGCGCCTCGACACGGCGGCCCGGACGTCCTACCGCCGCGAGCAGAACCGGCCGCGGTGGTGGCCCGTGGCCGGGTTCGGGGCCGCCCTCGCCCTGGTCAGCCTGCCCGCCTTGCGGGCGGCCATTCGACGCCTCCGGGAGGCCTGACCCATGCTGGCCTACCTGGTCCGACGCCTCCTGTACGCCGTGCCGATCATCCTCGGGATCGTGCTGATCACGTTCGTGCTCTTCTTCGTCGTCAACAAGCCCGAGGACATGGCCCGCCGCACCCTCGGCCCGAAGGCGACGCCGCAGGCCGTGGCCGCCTGGGTCCGCGCCCACGGGTACGACCTGCCGCTGTTCCACAACGCGAAGGAGAAGGGCCTCGAGCGGCTCACCTCGACGCTGCTGCTGCAGAAGTGCGGCCGGCTCCTGGTCTTCGACCTCGGCCGGTCGGACGCCTCGGACCGCGACATCGGCCAGGAGATCCGTCGCCGGATGGGGCCGAGCCTGGCCATCGCCGTGCCCACGTTCCTGATCGGCATGGCCACGGACATCACCATCGCCCTCATCATCGCGCTGTGCCGCGGGACCTACCTGGACCGGTGGGGGACGGTCGTCTGCGTGCTGATGATGTCGATCTCCGCGCTCTTCTACATCATCGGCGGGCAGTTTCTCTTCGCCCTGTGGCTGCGGCTGTTCCCGATTTCGGGGTTCGACTGGAACGCGGTCTCCGCGAAGTTCGTGTTCCTGCCGGTCGTCATCGGCGTAGTGGCCGGGATCGGGGGGGCGGTCCGCTACTACCGGACGATCTTCCTGGAGGAGGTCGAGAAGGATTACGTGCGGACGGCCCGCGCCAAGGGGCTCGGCGAGGGCGTCGTGCTGTTCCGCCACGTCCTGAGGAACGCCCTGATCCCCATCCTCACCGACGCGGTCATGGCCATCCCCTTCCTCTTCATGGGCAGCCTGCTGATGGAATCGTTCTTCTCGATCCCCGGCCTGGGCAGCATGACGATCACCGCGATCCACGCGCAGGACTTCGCCGTCATCCGATCCATGGCCTATATCGGGGCCATCCTCTACATCGTGGGCCTGCTGATGACGGACGTCAGTTACACGCTGGTCGACCCGAGGATCACGCTGGGCGCCGGCGACACGCGGAGCCTGTACGGCCGCACGTCCTGGCGCGACGTGGCCAAGATCGCCGCCGGGTTCGTGCTCCTGGCGGCCCTGGCGGCGGGAACCTGGCTGGCGGCGCGGCACTTCGCGACCCTGAGACTCCGCGTCCCCGTGTTCGACACCGCCGTCCTGGCCGTCACGATCCTGGGGTTCCTGGCATTCCTGCTCCACGCCAGGCAGAGCACCCTCTGGCGCAACGCGTGGCGCCAGGTGGGCCGCAACCGCCTTGCCAAGGCGTCGCTGGGCGTCCTCTTCCTGTACATCCTGATCGGCGTGCTCGACAGCGTGGCCTGGCGCGACGTGGACCGCTCGGCCGTGGGCGCGGCCGGGGGAGCCCCGGCGTCCGCGGCGGCGCTCTCGGACCCGCGGTCGGTGCTCGACCGGCTGTGCGTGCCGCTCGAGAGCCGGACGGAGAAGACCTACTCGGCCCCGCTGGCAAAGAGGCTCCTCGCCAAGGAGACGATCGAGGAGGACGTGGGCGAGAGGATCGAACTTCGCCGCGACTATCCCCCCCTCAGGCACCCGGGCTGGCACCTGCTGGGGACCGACAAGACCGGCCAGGACGTCTTCTACATAACGCTCAAGAGCGTCCGGACGGGACTGGTCGTCGGGGGGCTGACGACGCTCATCGCGGTGCCGTTCGCCATTTTCTTCGGCGTCGTGGCGGGGTTCTTCGGCGGATGGATCGACGACGCCGTCCAGTACCTCTACAGCACGCTGTCCTCGATCCCCTGGATCCTGCTGGTGGTCTGCTTCATGCTGGTCTTCGGCCAGGGCTTGCCGCAGTTGTGCGTGGTCATGGGACTCACCGGCTGGGTCGGCCTGTGCCGGGTCCTGCGCGGCGAGACGCTGAAACTCCGCGAGAAGGAGTACGTCCAGGCGGCCCTGGCGCTGGGCGTGTCGAGGTTCCGGGTGCTCGCCAGGCACGTGGTGCCGAACCTGATGCACCTGGTGCTGATCAACGTGGTCCTCCGGTTCAGCGGTCTCGTGCTGGCGGAGGCGATCCTCAGTTACATCGGCGTGGGCGTCGGCCCGGGCACGTACAGTTGGGGCACGATGATCAACCAGGCCCGGGGCGAGTTGGGCCGGGACCCCGTCGTGTGGTGGAACCTGGCGGCCGCCTTCGTCGCCATGTTCACGCTGGTGCTGCCCGCCAACCTCTTCGGCGACGCCCTGCGCGACGCCCTCGATCCGAGCCTCCGCGTCCGCGGTGAAGGAGACTGACGGTGACGCTGCTGGAACTCAGGGACCTTCGGACCTACTTCCGCACGGCCGGCAGGCCGCGCGAGGTCGTGGACGGGGTGTCCCTGGCCATCGCAAGCGGCGAGACCCTCGGCCTGGTCGGCGAATCGGGTTGCGGCAAGTCGCTCACCGCCCTGTCGATCATGCAGTTGATTCCCCGGCCGGGCTACGTCGCCGGCGGCGAGATCCTCTTCAAGGGCCGCGACGTCGTGCGGATGCCCGGACCGCAGAAGCGCAACATCCGCGGCAGGCACATGGCCATGATCTTCCAGGAGCCCATGACGAGCCTGAACCCCGTCCTCTCGGTCCGCACGCAACTCCTGGAGGCCATCCGGCATGGGCAGCCCGAGGGTCAGAGGCAGCCCCGGCTCTCCTGGCGCGCGCGGGCCGCCCAGGTCGAGCAGGCCGCCGAGGCCCTGCGACTGACCGACATGCCCGAACCCGCCCGCAAACTCTCCCAGTACCCGCACCAACTGTCCGGCGGGATGCGCCAACGGGTCATGATCGCCATGGCCCTGGCGTGCCGGCCGGAACTCCTGATCGCCGACGAGCCCACGACGGCCCTCGACGTCACCGTCGAGGCCAGAATCCTCGACCTGCTGCGGGACCTCCAGCGGAAACTCGGCACCGCCATCCTCTTCATCACGCACGACCTGGCGGTCGTGTCGCAGATGGCACACCGCGTGGCCGTCATGTACGCCGGGAAGATCGTGGAGACGGCCTCGACGGCCTCGCTCTTCGCCCGGCCGGCCCATCCCTACACGGAGCGGCTCCTCCAGTGCCGGCCCAGCCGGGCCCAGCGGGGCCGGTACCTCGACACGATCGCGGGGGTCGTCCCGGATCCGAAAGACTACGCCCCGGGGTGCCGCTTCTCGGGCCGCTGCGCGCACGCCTTCGAGCCCTGTAGGGACCTGGAGCCGCCCCTGCGCGAGATTGAGCCCGGCCACGCAGTGGCCTGCCACCTGTACGACCGGCGCGGCCCGGCGGAGGCTCCGGCCGCGACCATGGCGCCCGAACGCCCCGCCGAAGCCGTCCCCGGGGGCGGCCGGCTCCTCGAGGCCCGCCACGTCGTCAAGTTCTTCCCCATCTGCAAGGGCATCCTCCAGCGCGTCGTGGGCCACGTCAGGGCGGTCGACGGCGTGGACCTGGACATCCGCCGCGGCAGCACGCTGGCGCTCGTGGGGGAGTCGGGCTGCGGCAAGACGACCCTCGGCAAGGCCCTGATCCGCCTCCTGCCGGCAACCTCCGGCACGATCCGGTTCGAGGGGACCGACGTGACGACCCTGGGCGAGACGGCCCTCCGGCAGTTCCGCCGCAGCGTCCAGGTCGTGTTCCAGGACCCGTTCTCGTCCCTCAACCCCCGCATGACCGTGGAGGACATCGTTGAAGAGGGGATGCTGGTGCACGGCATCGGCCGCGGCCGCACCGAGCGGCGGGACCAGGTCCGGCGGGTCCTGGAGAGCGTGGGCCTGAAGGCCGACGCGATGATGTGCTATCCGCACGAGTTCTCGGGCGGCCAGCGCCAGCGCATCGGCATCGCGCGGGCCCTGGCGGTCGAGCCGAAGTTCCTCGTCCTCGACGAACCCACCTCCGCCCTCGACGTCTCGATCCAGGCCCAGATCCTGAACCTGCTCCGGCGGCTCCAGGACCAGGGACGCCCGCGCCTGACCTACCTGTTCATCACCCACGACCTCGGCATGGTGGAGTACCTGGCCGACGAGGTGGCGGTGATGTACCTGGGCCGGATCGTGGAGCGCGGCCCCACGGAGGGAATCTTCGACGAGCCGCTCCACCCGTACACCCGGGCTCTGCTCTCGGCGATCCCGCGGCTGGAGTCCGGCGGGCCCGACGCCCGGATCCGGCTGGAGGGCGACGTCCCGTCGGCCAGCAACCCGCCGCCCGGCTGCCACTTCCACCAGCGATGCCCCAACGCCATGCCCGTGTGCCGGGAGGTGTATCCGGCCGAAACGGTCCCCGGGACGGGGCGCACCGTGCGGTGCCACCTGTACGGCGGCCGGGAAGCCTGAGGCGGCCGGCCCGGCGCTCGCCGCCGCTCGGCCCTCAGGCGAAGGCCTGATGCTCCGTTCGCGAGATGATCTCGTCCTGGAGGTCCCGCGGAAGGTCGCAGAAGTAATCGCTGTATCCGGCCACGCGGACGATCAGGTCGCGGTGGGCCTCCGGGTCGGCCTGGGCCTCGCGGAGCGTCTCGGCCCGGACCACGTTGAACTGGACGTGGTGCCCGTCCATCTTGAAGTAGGTCCGCACGAGGTGGGCGACGCCGGCGATGCCGCTCGCGTCGACCAGCAGCGACGGCGTGAACTTCATGTTCAGCAGGGCCCCGCCCGTCTTGATGTGGTCCATCTTCGCGGCCGACTTGACGACCGCCGTCGGCCCGGTGCGGTCCGCCCCCTGCACCGGCGAGATGCCTTCCGACAGCGGCAGCCCGGCCTTGCGGCCGTCGGGCATGGCCCCCGTCACGGACCCGAAGTAGATGTGCGACGTGGTCGGCAGCATCTCCACACGGTACCGGCCGCCCTTGGCGGTCGGACGCCCGTCGACCTCCTCGACGATGGCCTCGAACGCCCGGACCGTCAGGGCGTCGGCGTAGTCGTCGTCGTTGCCGTACTTGTGGGTCCGGTTCACGAGCCTCTGGCGCAGGGCCTCGGCCCCCTCGAAATCGGCGTCCAGGGCCTTCACCAGGTCCGCGAGGCCCACGGCCTTCTCGTCGAAGACGACCTGCCTGACGGCCGCCAGGCAGTCGGTCAGGCTGCCGATGCCCACGAACTGGATGTACGTGTTGTTGTACCGGGCGCCGCCGGCATTGTAGTCCTTGCCCTTGCGGATGCAGTCGTCGGTGATGACCGAGAGCAGCGGCGCGGGCATCATCGTGGCGTACATCCGCTCGATGATCTGGTTGCCCCGGATCTTGACCTCGATGAAGTGGTGCATCTGCTTGCGGAAGGCCGCGAAGAGGTCCTCGAACGAGGCGAACGATTCCGGCCGCCCGGTGCGCAGGCCCAGCGGCTTGCCGGTGCGCGGGTCGAAGCCGTCGTGCAGGGCCAGTTCGAGCACCTTCACGAGGTTGAAGTAGCCCGTGAGGATGTAGGCCTCTTTGCCGAAGGCGCCGGTCTCGACGCATCCGCTGCACCCGCCCGCCCGGGCGTCCTCGAGGGTCTTGCCCTGCCGCAACTGCTCCTCGACGACGGCGTCGGCGTTGAAGATCGAGGGGAATCCGTACCCCTTGCGGATGACGCGCAGGGCGTGGGCGAAGAGTTCGTCGGGGGTCTTGCGCGACAGTTGCAGGTTGCTGCTCGGCTGGAGGAGGTGCATCTCGTCCACGATGTCCAGGAGCAGGTGCGAGAGTTCGTTGGAGCCGTCGGCCCCGTCGGGCAGCAGCCCGCCGAGGTTGATGTTGGCGAAGTCGGTGTACGTGCCGCTCTCGGCAGCCGTCACGCCCACCTTGGGCGGGGCCGGATGATTGTTGAACTTGACGAAGAACGCCTCCAGCAGTTCCCGGGCCGACTCGGGCGCGAGCGTCCGCGCATCGAGGCCCTTGCGGTAGAACGGCAGCAGGTGCTGGTCCAGGTGGCCCGGGCTGAAGGAGTCCCAGCCGTTCAGTTCCGTGATGACCGCCAGGTGGCAGAACCAGTAGGCCTGCAGGGCCTCGTGGAAGTCGCGCGGCGCGTGGGCCGGGACGTGCTCGCAGACGTCGGCGATCTTCTCGAGTTCGGCCTTGCGGGCGGGGTCCGTTTGGCGCGCGGCCTGCTCGCGGGCCAGGGCCGCATGACGCCGGGCGAACAGGATGACCGCGTCGCACGCGATGTCCATCGCCGCCAACTGTTCCCGCCGGTCGTAGGCCTCCGGGTCGCGCGCCAGGTCGAGCGCGGCCAGGGCCTCGGCGATCTCGCGCTTGAAGTCCAGCATCCCCTTGCGGTAGATCTTGTCGTCCAGGACGGTGTGGCCGGGGGCCCGCTGCTCCATGAACTCGGTGAACAGGCCCGCGTCGTACGCCGCCCGCCACTCCTCGGGCACGGCCTCGAAGAGGCGGTCCCGCATGCTGCGTCCGCGCCAGTACGGGATGACCTCCTGCTCGTACACCGTCAGGCACGCCTCGGAGACGGCGTAACTGGTCTTGGGCCGCGAGTGGAGGATCCGCAGGTCCTCCAGGCTGTGGCAGGTGAGTTCCGGATAGGTGGGGACGGCCTTGGGCCTCGGCCCGCGTTCGCCGACGATGAGTTCGCCATCGCCCAGGAAGATCGTCTTGTGCTCGCACAGGTGATGGAACGAGCGGGCCCGCATGACGGGCGCCGAGTACTTGCCCTCGTGGGCCCGGTAGAAGCCGGTCATGAGGACCGCCCGCTCCTCGGAGATGCAGGGCCGGGCGTCGAGGCTCGCCTGCCGGAGTCTGGCCGTTCGTTCCGTCATCGCGCTAGCCGCCTATCTTGACCGTGAGGCCGAAGCCTCGGAACCGTGCCGCCACCTCTTCCACGTACTCGGCCGAGGGCGGCGCCATGTCCTCGAGCCGATGCGGCCGGCCCAGGCGCGGGAGTTTGTGCGTCCCCGCCTCGTGGTACGGCAGCACGTTCACCTGCCGCACGCCCGGCGTGGAGGCGGCACAATGGGCCATGGCCTCCAGGTGCTCGGCGCCGTCGTTCAGGCCCGGCAGGATGGGGATGCGGATCCAGATGTTGCCGTGGACGCGCCCCAGGGCCCGCAGGTTGCCCAGGATCGTCGCGTTCGATGCGCCCGTGTACCGCGCGTGCTGCGCATCGTCCATGAACTTCAGATCGTACAGGAACAGGTCCGCCAGCGGCGCCACGGCCAGGAGGTCCGCCTCCGAGCCGAAGCCGCAGGTATCGACGGCCGTGCGGATGCCGCGCGCGCGGCAGGCCAGGAGCAGCCCCCGGAGGAACCCCGGTTGCAGGAGCGGTTCGCCGCCCGAGAAGGTGGCGCCGCCGCCGGAGTCGTCGTAGAACAGGCGGTCCTTGAGGACCTCGGCCAGGACCTCGTCCACCGTCAGCCGCCGGCCCACCATCTGCCGGGCCCCCGTCGGACAGGCCGCCACGCAGGCCCCGCAGAAGGTGCAGGCCCCCTGCTCTGCCGCGCGGTTGCCGCCGGCGGCCCTCGTCTGCGGACAGGCCTTGCGGCAAGCGTCGCAGCGGATGCAGCGGCCCTCGACGACCACGATCTCGGCCTCCGCCGCCTGCCCCTCGGGGTTGTGGCACCACCAACAGTCCAGCGGGCACCCTTTCAGGAAGACCGTGGTGCGGATCCCCGGACCATCGTGGATCGAGAACCTCTGGATGTTGAAAACGAGGCCGCTTTCCATGGACCTCTGGTCCCCCAAGGGTTTCGGGGCCGACGATTCCCCTCGCGACATGGGTTATTCTAGGCACGCCGGGCGACGCCGACAACCGATTTCGGGCCCCGGCGGAAATGAGGGTGCGCCAGGGTTTTCTGGCGAACGTGAAGCCGTTGTAGCGCGGTCGCCGCGGCGACCGCGCTGCCGGG
>Ga0315276_10001722_pt1 | contig 19689 bp, 25 predicted proteins | sample YL17G05_0_MG_FD_204542 | JGI IMG/M metagenome (GOLD analysis project Ga0315276, IMG submission 204542) | Sediment microbial communities from Yellowstone Lake, YNP, Wyoming, USA - YL17G05_0 | ecosystem: Environmental > Aquatic > Freshwater > Lake > Sediment | place: USA: Wyoming | collected... | reverse complement strand
TATATGATGGTAGCATTAATGATGCTAAAGTATTAGGATATTTACAAGAAGCTCTTCAAGTAGATGAGAATGGCAATGAAAATTATGATGGTTCTCCAGTTATTATTATTGCACATGAATTCTCAGATACAGCAATGGATATCTTAGCTAAGAATGCTAAGAAAGGGATCACATTTTGTCCTGTTAAAACTCCTAGATCTGGACTACCTAACTCTAAAACAATATTCTTAGAAGATATCGCAGCATATACTAACGGTACTGTTTATGATATTTCAACAATTGATCAAGTAGAGAAAGAAGATCTTGGACGTTTTACATCAGCTAAGTCTAATCTATATGAGACATTTATTAATGCAAATATTAATATTGATAGAATTAATGAGAGAGTAGCTGAACTTAAAGCTATTGAAGCTGCATGCTTTTCAGATATGGATAGAATGCACGTTAAGGCTAACATTGCTAAACTTACCGGTGGTATTGCAACAATCCATGTTGGTGGTGTATCTGATCTAATCGTTAGAGAGCGTAAAGGTAGAGTTGAAGATGCTGTAGAAGCAGTACGCTCTGCAATTGCTGAAGGAATTATTCCTGGTGGATGTAAGATTCAAATAGAATTATCTAAATTAATTGCTAATCACAAGAATAAGAAAGAATCATGGGTTATTATGGAGAAAGCTCTATTAGTTCCATTTGCTCTTCTACTATCTAATTGTGGTGAATCTTTTGATGAAGTTTACCCTCAGATGTCTGGGAAAAAGATATTCGATGCAAATATGCATGAGTTTGTTGACCCCTTTAAAAGAGGTATTATTGAACCAGCAAAGGTAGCAAGAGTTGCATTAGGTAATGCTCTATCTGTTGCTTCTCTATTATTTAACGTTGGTGGAATCGTATGTGTTCCTCGTGATTCACAATTAGAAAATCAATTAGCTATGTCTAAACAAGCATTTCAAGACATGATGGCAGCAGGCGGAGGTCAATAATGAAAATATCTGATGGATTTAAGTTAGCAATAGGTAATTTTTTGTTTAAGTTATTAATTAGTGTAGGTGCTATAGTTGTATTTTTAATCATAGCTTTTTTAACAGGAAAATAAAAATGAAATTATTAGAAAATAAGTATGTAAGAATAGGTGTTTTATCATTAGTTCTTTTGGGTGTAGGGTACGGAGCCGGAAAGTTCTCTAATCCAGCTAAGGTAATAACTAAAACTGAGATTAAAGAAATTATCAAAACTGTTGAAGTTGTTAAAGAGAATAAGAACATTAAGACAGAAACTAGAGTAATTACTCATCCAGACGGTACTAAAGAAGAAGTAACTGTTATTGTAGATAGAACTACTACACATACAGATACAGATACAAATGTTAATAGAGATATTAAGAATGAAACTATCACTATAAGAGACTTAGGTCTATCTGTCCAAGCATTAGCTTTAGCTAAAACAAATGATTTTAATAATAGAGAATATGGTGTTTTGATCAAGAAAAGAATCATCTCTAATGTCTCTGGGACGATCTTAGCAACGCAAAAAGGTACTATTGGTCTTGCGATAGGTTTGGATTTCTAATGCCAAAATACACGTTCCTATGTCCTGGATGTGAAAGTCTAGAGCAGAAGATAACAGATATATCAACTAATAAAATCATATGTCATCATTGTGGTAAAGAAGCTATTCGTCAGATGCCAAATCTAAAGGGTATCAAAACAACTGAAGTTGTAGATAAATACACTAATCAAAAACATACAACTGATCACAAAGAGAAACTTACTGAAAGAAAATTAGATTACTACTGGTCTATAGAAGTTCCTAAATTAGTTAATTCTGGTATTTATGAGTTGGGAACAATGCTTCAACAAGGTTGGGTATACTATGATGAAAAGAACAATCTTATAACTCGCACTAGACCTCCACAAAAAGAATAATTCGTATAATCTCTTGATAAGGAGAACTGTATGAAAAAACTAATTATTACAACATTATTACTAACACTTTTTGGATGTGGTCCGTCTTTAGAAGAAAGACAAGCTACTAATAAAGCATGTGCTCAAAAACACTTTGAAGATATGAGTAAAGTCTATCAAGCTAATCCACAACAATTGTTTGCTGACCTATGTGCTTATAATAAAATAGGAAATAACAAGTGTTTTGAATTTGTTGCTATGGCATCTGCATATGGAAGACTTCAAGAAGAAGTAACTAAATTTGCAATAGGAAAAGCTGAAGAGATTTGTGGAAAATACCCAGTAAAATAATGAAAATAAAAAATCTAAAAATACATAATATTCTATCTATAGAAGACGCAGAGATTGAGTTTGGTAGTTCTGGACTTGTTCTTCTTGAGGGGTTCGACTATGACACCAACCGCGCAAACGGAGCAGGCAAGTCTGCTATATTTAACGCTCTTTCGTTTGCTTTATACGACGAAGTACCAAAACGCATTACTAAGTCCGAAATTCTCAGAAGAAGTACCTCAAGCGGTTATTCTGAGGTTACATTGGATGTTATGGGCAGAGAGATCAAAATTAAGCGGGATAGACCCGTGGCGTGTACCTACTATATTGACGGAAACCAAGTAGATATGACACAAGAGGCATTCATTAAAATGATTGGCCTAAACTATGATCAGTTCCTAACCACAATGTACAATTCTCAAGATTCTGGAAATAGATTTGTATTCTTAAATGATAGAGGCAAGAAGGAGTTCTTGCTTAACATTATGAATTTAGGGGATTTTAATAATTTAAAGAAGAATGTTACAGATAGTATATCTAAACTTAACATAGAAGAAGGCATTAACAAGACAAAAGTAGAAGGATTTAAGAATTCTATTAGCATTTATAAACAACAGCTAGTTGACCCTAAGAGTATTCAAGCTACAATAGATCAATTGACATTTGATGTTAACTTTTACTTTACAAAGATTAAAGAATTAGAGCAGATTACCGAACCAGATATCTCAAAATATTCTGATCTAGAAAAAAACATTCAAAGTAAATTGTTTAACATTCAGTTGCTTCGGCAGCAGTGTCAAGCTAAGCGTAGTGAATTAAAACAATTACAAAATCTAACCCATGATACAGAATGTCCAGACTGCGAAGCTCATCTTAATATCATTAATGGTAAAGCTGTTAAGGCTGGAGATCAAAGAGCAATTGACGATCAGATCTTAGTTGTATCTGCTTCTATTAATGAATTAGAGACAGGGATTTTAAAAGAGAATGAGATTAAACAACTCTCTGATAAAGTTAAACTTAAAAAAGCTGAAGATTATAAAGAATATAATACTGCTCAAAATGCTATATCTGAATACAAGAATTCAATCTCATACAAACAAAGAGAGATAGGCAGTCTATCTACACAAGTTCAACAACAGAATACTATTAAGAACAATATGAGAGATGTTATAGTTAAAACAACTCTTCTTAATGATCGATTAAAACAGATCTTAGATGATAAAGAGATGTTAGAAACTATAGGACTGTTCTTTGATCCTACAGGTGCTCCAGCATATATTATGGATGGAATAGTAGATAGTTTTAATGATTCAGTTACTGATTACATTAATTATATCTGGCCAAATGCATCATATTCCTTACAGACATTTAAAGAGAATAAGGATAAGACAATCTCTACTAAGTTCTCAGAGTCTCTAATGATCAATGGTAAGGACACTTCTATCGGATCATTATCTGGTGGAGAACTAAGAGCACTATCCCTAGCTATTGATTTTGCAGTAGTTGATATACTTAAGAACAAATTCTCAACAGACCTAAATCCAATCATATTAGATGAACCTTTCAATGGTTTAGATACCGCAGGCAAAGAAATGGTCATTGAACTGTTAGAGAAGTTAGCTGTAGATAAAGAGATATGGATTGTAGATCATAGTAGTGAGTCTAAAAGTATGTTTGATAGGACTGTAAGGGTCGAAAAACGCAATGGTATTAGCTCTATAATCAATGAATAATCAATTATCTGGTATAATAACTAGATGGATAAATTAGAAGAAAACCTACTTAAAATCAAAGACTTACTTGAAAAAGCTGAGCAACCTCAACTATATAAAATGCATGTTAAAGGTCAGAAGATCACAGATTCTAACCATGTTTATGGACCAGCACCATTAAAAGAGTTTCATGAAAAATTTGGACCTACTCAACATATAGAAAAAGAACACCCGCTTGTTCCTCATACTCCAAAACCAGAACTTAAGAAAGGTATGAATAATGCTGGTATTGGTGGTCCTGGAGCTATTAAGGCTGGAGCAGTTCTTCCGTCTATAAGTAAACTCCCTAAGCCAGGAAATATCTCTACTGCTGGTAAAGTTAAAATACCTGGACAGGCAAATCCTGGTAAAAAGAATCCTATTAATGTAGCAGAACAAACACATAATAAAGATATTAAAGATATTAGAATGAAAGAAGCTCATGCTAATCTTGTTATGCAAAAATCAGGTGAAGTGTCATTTGCTAATAATGGTCAATGGTCTTTAAATAAAGGTGCTCGTCATCTTGAGCCAACAAAGACAATGGAACATGAATCAGAGTCAGAATTTGAACAACCTAAATTAGAAATAGTACCAAAAGAAGAACATACAGAAATGCCTTATAATAAAGGTACAAAGAAAGAAAGAAAATCAACTAAGCATGCAATTGCAAAAGAAAGAAAAGAATCAGAACAACAATATAAAAATATACGAGCTCAAACAAAAAATGATTCTGATCCATTAAAATTAAAGAAGAGTGAGAAGTCGCTTCAAGAAAGATTGAATGATATAATAGAAACTCTTGATAAATCTAACTATCCTGGTGAATATGACGTAGCAGACAATGCTAAACGTAAATCTAAAAATACTGGTGAAACAACTGGTATTCATACTATGGATAGTATTAAATCATATGGTGGTTCAGGACCGAGTGCTGCAGCTAGAGAAGCTAAAGAAATGAAAGCTAAATCTAAGAAAATGCCAGTAAAAGTATTCTCTCCAGAAGAAATTGCCGAAATGAATAAACCAAAAGAAGAAACCAATAAGACAGAAGGTAGAACAACAGCTGTTCCTGGTGTATCTGAAATGGGAATTGAAGTTCGCAGAAGTAACCCTAAATCTAAGAGTTATGCTAGAGTTGTTTCACCAGAAAAACACGGTGAAACTGCTAAAGAAATAGCTAAAGAAAACATCAAACAAACAAAAAAAATTAAGCCTAAGCTACCTTAAACCAACACCTACAAGTATAATAATTAATGAAACATAAATAAGGAGTTCTTTATTAAAAAGACATTTGTGCTGGACACTAACGTAATTCTAAGTGATCCAAAATGCATTTACAAGTTCGAAGACAATGACATTCACATTCCATTAATAGTAATCGAAGAGTTAGATAGGCATAAGAAAGGCCATGAAGAACTTGCTCGTAATGCTAGAGCTTTCTCTAGAAATGTAGATGAACTTAGAGCTCAAGGTTCACTAGCAACTGGAGTTAAACTTTATACTGGCGGAACTCTTTATATAACATCAGTTCCTCGAGGCGAAGTACCGTTAGGTATGGATTTATCAATCAATGACGATCTAATATTATTTACAGCATTGCAATTAGATGCAATCTGTGTATCTAAAGATTTAAATGTACGTCTTAAAGCAGACGGTATTGGCGTTTTATCTGAAGATTATATGGCAGATAAGTTTACTATTGAAGATGATTCACTAAACTCAGGTTATTCAACTATAGAATTTTCTAATGAAGATATAACTACCTTTAGAGATACAAAGTTTTTAGCATATGAAGGCAACTTTCCAAACGAATATTATATTATGACAGAATTTCATCAACCAAAGAATTCTGCATTAGGTAAATATGATGCTTTAAAAGGTGGCATCGTACCTCTTATTGGTAAGAGTGGAGTGTGGGGAATTCAAGGTAAAAATGCAGAACAAAGATTTGCACTAGACGCTCTATGTGATAATAATGTTAAATTAGTTTCTTTAGTTGGTAAAGCTGGAACTGGTAAAACACTTCTTGCAATTGCTGCTGCTCTTAAACTTACTATTGAAGATAATAAGTATGAAAGAATACTAATCTCTAGACCAGTAGTTGCAATGGGAAAAGATATTGGATTCCTTCCTGGAACCCTAGAAGAAAAACTTGACCCATGGATGGCACCTATCTTTGATAGTTTAGATCATCTATTTGGATCACATGGTATTCATAAAGAGTGGAAGACATTAATCAATAAAGGAATTATTAAGATTGAAGCATTAACATACATCAGAGGTAGATCTATTCCTAAGCAACTCATGATTGTAGATGAAGCTCAAAACTTGAGTGCTCATGAAATTAAAACAATCATTACAAGGGCGGGGGAGGGTACTAAAATTATTCTTACTGGTGACCCACAGCAGATTGATAACGTTTACTTAGATGAAATCAATAATGGTTTAGTATATTGTATTGATAGAATGAAAGGTGAGAAGATTGTTTCTCATGTTGAATTAACTAAAGGTGAAAGATCAGAACTCGCAGACATTGCATCTAATCTTTTATAAAATATGGCAAAGAAAAAGATTAAAACAACAAAGACTGGTAAACCTAAGAAAAAACCTAAGTATAACCAAAACTCACAAATACGCTCGGCACTTCGCCGGGCGTTTTCTCGTTCACCTGCTGTTCAGAATGTAAAGAATAAAGCTAGAAGTGAACATCCACAATATAAGAAAGATGGAACACTTGCTAAAAAGCCTGCTGTTAGATTTGAATGTGCTTTATGTCATAAACTCTTTATGGGTAAAGATATTGCATGTGACCATATAATCCCTGTCATAGATATAGAAGATAGTTTTCAAGATTGGAATACATTTGTAGATAGGCTTTGGTGTGATGAGGATAACCTACAGGTGGTTTGCTCATATAAACTTAAATATAACCATTTGCACGATGGAATAACTTCCTGCCACAATATTAAGACTGCAGAAGAAGAAGAACTTCGCAAACTTGCCAACATCAATAAAAAATAATAATCGTATAACATCCACATAAACGAATACAAAATAATTCTTGGAGGATTTATGAGTAAAGAAAAAAAGTGGGAAAAGATCTTAAGTGATACGTATGTAAGCACTAATCTTAGCCTTTCAGAAGAAGAAGCAACTGCAAAGTTAATTGAAGCTCAATTTGCTATTAAGCAGATTAATCAAGAAAAAGAAGATGATACACAATTATCATCAGCTAGAGAGATCGTTAAAGAATTAGGTGCAGGTTATTCAGCAGCATCAAAACATGAAAAAGCAAAAGTAGAATTTCTTCTAGAAATTATTGAAGGAAGAAGATACGCTAAAGCAGGAGTTAAATAATGAGCTTAAAAACAGATTACTTACAAGGTGCTAATGGTTTTACAGCACAAATGGCTGATGTCTTTGCACAAGGACAAGCATATGTAATAGCAAACCTTGCAACACTAACTACAGAATTACAAACTAACGCAGCTAAAGGTGTAAAGAGCTTTAAAGTAACCCTTCTAAGTCCTTTTGAACCATCTAATCTAAGATTAAAAGGTCTTCATATGCAGACTTATTTTTCAGGTATTAGTGCTGGTTTAATGGCACAAGAAATTTATAATTATGAAGTTACTATCGCACTAAATACTTCAGATAATGTTGATACTAAAGTTGATTTAAACTTTAGCTTCTAATCCTCCTATCATAAAGAGGCCCTATTACTAGGGCCTTTTTTATTTCCGGTATAATCAGATCATATAAATCTTAATCCCTTCAATATTGTTTTGAAGCCTAAGGAGTTACTAATGAATTATCTATGGCTAGACTGTGAGACAACAGGTCTTAGCGAACACAAACATGACATTATAGAATTAGCGTGTATACCAGTAATTGATGGTGTAAGGCAACGATCTTTTGATGAATTCTGTCAACCCACTAATTGGGGAACAATTCAAGATGAAGCTATTGCTGTCCACAAGATCGATCGTGATATGATGCGAACATTTCAAACTCAAGAAGAAATGCTAGATAAATTCATAGAGTACGTTAATTCCTTTGGAGTTAAGTTTACAATAGCAGGTTTTAATGTTGGATTTGATAAGAAGTTTATATCAGCAACATTCTCAAAATATAAAAAATCAAGTGAATTCTTTAAGATGTTCACTATCAATATTCATGATACATTTGTAAGAGCTAAATCAGTAAAAAGTCAAATACCTTTAGCTTCTCTTAAGCTAGAGATGCTAGCCAACCATTATGGTATTCCTATTAGTGCACATAATGCACTATCAGATATTGCTGCAACTATTGAGGTTGACAAGGTTATTGCAGGATTGATTGGTGAAGATGATACTGTATATGCACCATCTATTGATGCGAAAGACGTTAAAATCTTATCTAAGATGCCAGAGATGGCACAATTACATGTACATTCTCAATACAATATGGTAGACGGAATACCACTTCCATCTGAATGGTATGAATGGGCAGAGAAGAACAATGTTCCAGGTATATCAGTTGTTGATCAAGGTACAGGTATATCATTGTTTGAATCTATTAGAAATAAAAGCAAAACTGTAGCAGTGTCGGGTATGGGGTTAAATGTTATCCCAGGAGATGAACTTGTATTAGAAATGCTTACAGGTGAAAAAGCTAAATATTTTAGTTTAAATGCATGGGCAATTAGTGAAGAAGGTTATTATAACTTAGTTAAGCTTGCTTCTTTAGGATATGATTCATCAGAAGAAGTAAATGGTATCAATATCCCTATGTTAACAATAGATCAAGTTAAGCTTTATAAAGAAGGTCTTGTATTTGGTACTGCAGATGTTAAAGGTGCTATTGGTCAGGCAATTCAAGCTGGTGATAAAACTCTAGCAGAACAGAGATATCAAGAATTAGTTACAGAACTTGGTGAAGTATATATTGAGTTTAATCCAATTGATATATGCCAAATCTGGGACACTAAGATTGGCTTTAGGAACATCAAGACTAATGATCTAATACCAGATGGTAACCTAAATAAAGCATACAATCGGTTCCTTATGGAACTTGTAGATAAATTTGATTCAAAATGTATTCCGGTTTCCGGGGCATGTTTCATTGAAACAGAAGATAAGGTTGTTCAAGATTGTTTATCTAAGAATGCTCATGCAGATGGTAGACACTTTCAAGAAGAGTATATCATTAAGAATACAGAACAAATCTTTAAAGAGTTAAAAGTACATCTTGGTGATTGGCTAACAGAAGAGAAGTATATCTCTTGGGTTAATAATACACTATCTATTGTAGATAGAGCTAAAGATATTAAAGTTGAATTCGATTTCCATCTTCCAAAGACAGAGATTCCTGAGTATATTAAGAATAAGACTGATAATTATGATATGCAAACTTACTACTATCTAATGGATAGAATTAAGACACACGGTAGATGGAATGAAAATCCAGTTTACATTGCTCGTTTTAAGAAAGAGTTAGATGTAATTATGAAGAATAAGGAGATGAACTTCTTGTCTTACTTCTTGGTCTATGAAGATGTATCTACATTCTCTAGAAATGCAGGATTCTTACAGAGTATTGGAAGGGGTTCAGCAGGTGGATGTCTAATATCTTACTATCTAAAGATCATTCATGTTGATCCAGTTGCAACTAAACTTCCATTTGAGAGATTTTTATCTCATGCTCGTATTAACGCAGGTTCTTGGCCAGATATAGATATGGATATTTCTAGAACTGCTAGACCTATCGTAATGAAATATTTACAGGATAAATATGGTTTAGGGTTTGCTCAGATATCTACATTCTCAACAATGAAGACAAAGAATGCAATTAAAGATGCTATGGCAGCAATATATCAGCGAAATCGTAATGATTTTGAAATTAAAATGTTATGCGAATCTATTCCTGATTCACCCCAAGGTGTTGATGAGAAAGACTTTCTATATGGATATACTGATTTAGAAGGTGAAGTTCACAGAGGACATTTTGAAGATAATCAGATGTTGCAAAATTTCTTTAATAGTTATCCAGAAGTTAAAGACTTAGTTGATAGACTTCTAGGTATTGTTCGTGGTTGGTCTAGACATGCTTCGGCATTTGTTATCTCTACTGTTAATCTGAGAGATGGTAGAGTTCCAACTCTTCGTATGTTTGATAACGGTATGGATCAATATATTAATGTTGCTCAATATAATTCTAAGATGTGTGAGAAAAGTGGTCTAGTTAAAGCTGACTTACTTGGTCTTAATACAATGTCTATGGTTACAGATTGTGTTGCACTTCTTAAGGATAAAATCAACTATCTTGAAGAAGATGAAAACGGTATGGCATTAATATATAGACTTCCAGAATCAGAGGCAGTATATACTGACTTCTATAATCAGAAGACTGATAGCAGTTTTCAGTTCAATACATATACTGTTAAAACAGCTGTTCCTCAATTTATGCCAACAGAACGAGAACATCTTTCAATTATGACTGCTTTACTTCGACCAGGTGCAATGGATGCGATAGTTGAAGATGATATCTCAGCAACACAATGGTATATGGATGTAAGAATGGGTAAACGCCAACCTAAGTATATTCACCCAGATCTAATCCCATTATTATCTGAAACTTATGGAATTATAGTGTATCAAGAGCAGTTAATGGCAATTTTAGTTGATATTTGTGGATATACCTTAGAAGAAACAGATCGAATTAGGGATGCAATTGCAAAGAAAAAGCATGAAGTTATGATGTCGGCATTTGCTAGGATCAGGGAATCAACAGAGAAAAGAGGTTGGTCTAAAGAACAACAGGATAGTTTATGTAACACAATCCAAGCATTCTCAAGATATTCCTTTAACCGTTCTCATAGTTATTGTTATGGTGAGTTAGGTTATATCACTATGTATTTAAAGCATTTTCATCCACTTGAATGGTGGTCGTCAGTTTTAAACAACGAAGGTAAAGAAGATAAAGTTAGAGTATTTATGTCTTTATTAGGGGATATTATTCAACCGCCATCTTTGAAGAAACCATCTGATCTTTATTCTGTAGATGGTGAACATATTATTGCACCAATATCGGCAATTAAAAGAGTTGGTCCAGCATCTGTAAATGAGTTAGTTAAGAAAGGACCATTTACATCATTGGAAGATTATGTTAAAAGAGTTGATAAAAGTAAAGTTAATAAAGGTGTTATTGAAGTATTAGTCAAGAGTAGAGCAGCAGATAGCTTCTTTGATAAGAGTCTACCTACATATATAGCACGAAAATTAGATTTCTTAGATAAATATAATAAACTAACTGGTGGAAAAATATCATGGAATACTGACGTTCTAGCTACTGATCCAATGGAGATATTCTTCATGGAGAAAGAGTTTAATAAGACATTTAATAAGAATCTCTTGTCAGAACCAGAGATAAGAAATATGATATTAAATAAGTGGCCAAATCTTAAAGCAACTGGTCGTAAAGGTATTCCATTTATGTTAGATAAAACTCCTGTCATTAGTAGTTTAAAAGTAGCAGAAGGTTTACTTAACAACAAACATGAAGGTGAAGTTGCTATGATTATGTTATATACTGGTTCTAGCGTTAAGAAAGGAATCTCTAAGAAAAGTGGAAATCCATACTCGTTCCTTAATATTGCATTATCAGATGGATATAATGATGCAGAAAGTGTAGACTGGAAAAAGACTAAACCTCTTCGCTATAGAGAGAACAGTATTGTCTACATTCGTGGCACATTACGAAAAGGATACAAAAGTACAATATCTATAAATCTAAGAGAGATTGAAAACATAGAATAGGAGTTATAATGGCTACATTAAAAAGAGTGAGCGAAGCACCAGCAAAATTAGAGAAAAATGAGATGGTTATTTTTAAACCAAATTTTCAAGAAGAGATTGAAGCGAACCGTCCAAAAAGAGGAATTAGCAAGAGAACTACTGCTACATCTTTAAGAGACATTTTTATGGCTATTACTGATAAATATGACCCAACTCTAAATCCATATTCACTTAAACTTTCAAAGTATGAAGGTCTTGTTGCTGAAAATGACAATGATATACGTAATGTTGTCTCTAAGATTATATCTGACAATGATTTACCTTTAGTTGAAAGAGTTATTGAATTTCACATCAAGAAGCGTAATCCTAAAATTGATACCATTTACTATGTAAGTGATGACTTATCTGGACTAGGCGCTTTTATTAGATTTGGCTTCAATGAACAACAAACTGAGAAAAAAGTTAAAGTTAAAGAATAAAACGTGGTATAATATATCTATGTTCAGATGAACAGTTAATAAAAACTATGGCTTAAGTGCTATTTAAGGAGAATCTCATGGCTACCATTGCTATCAACATGGACTCACTCAACCCAAAATCATTCAAGAAAACAGTACGTCACAAAGTCAAAGATGGCTTGAATACGTTTCGTTTTTTACCTCCATTTGGAGAGGAATCTAACGGTTATCCATACCGTAAGTGGAATATTATCTGGGGTTTAATTGATCCAAACTCAGGTCGAGCTAGACCATTCGCATCATCTTCTACTTATGAAGGTCAATGTCCAGTATTTGATTACTTAGAGCTTTTAAAAGGTAAACTTGAAGGTGAAAAGATTGCTATGCTAGCAAAAGGCTCATCAGAAGATGATTTTAATGCTAAATTTAAAGCAATTAATGACTTCATTTCAGGTATTAGACCTAAGACTGTATTTGCATATAATGCATCAGATAAGTCTGGGACTGTAGGTGTATTAGAACTTAAGACAACTGCTCATAAAGATGTTCTTAAAGTTATGAATCAATACATCAAAGATTATAATCAAGATCCAACTTCTTTAGGTGGTGAAATTCAAGATTCAGGTCTTTGGATGAACGTAACAAGAGAAGGTGAAGGATTTAAGACTACTTATGGTGCAGCTAAGAACCAAATCATGGTTAAGAATGCACAAGGTATTCCTCAGTATCAAGATGATAGAACACCATTAGCTGAAAACATCTCTGCAAGTTATGAAAGTTTAGCATATGATCTTAATAGTATTTATCAGAAATTAACTTATGATGAATTGAAAGAAATCTTAGTTGCTAACATTATTCATTCTGCAGAAACTATGCCAGAACTTCTTGTTGAAGGATTTGGATTAGGTGAAATTGCAGTCGTTACTTCTGCTCAAAAAGCAGTAGCAACATCACAAGCACCTATTACTGCTGCATCGAAAACAACTCCATTATCAGTTGCCCCTATCGTTCAAGGTACAGGAGCTAAAATTAAGATTGATACAAATGTAGATGATACAGATGAAGATCTTTTAAAGATGGCAGATAGTTTATTCAATAGCTAATAATAGGGCTTCGGCCCTATTCTTTTAATCAAGGATATTATGAGTAATGAACTACAGCCTTTGGATGTAACAAAGCTTGTTGACTATACAAGAAAAATTAATGATATAGGTAATCTTAATAAGATGTTAGCATCTAATTACTTACGTGATTTTATCAATGCTATGGACTTAACAAGTAGTATGTTATCTAAAGCAACTAAATCTAATTTAGATGCTAAATCTGCATTAGAAAAAGCAAAAGCTATTGCCTACCTAGATAAATCAGAAGCCTATTGTAAACTTAAAGACATTAAGATGTCTAACGGTATAAGAGAGGCATATGTTGATCTAGATGAGGATGTTATTAAGGCAAAAGAATTATATTCGGCGTCAGAAGCAATGTGTGTATTCCTTAAGAATAAATACCAGGCTTTTAGATGCGCACATGATGATGTTAAAAAGATAAGCTTCAATGATTCCCAGGGAACTGGGTTTGAAGGATTTTAAGGAGAAGATATGGCTTGCAGAAGATGTGAATGTGGATGTGCAGATACTATAAAACCAGTTCATAGAAGATATCTTCCTTGGGAAATGTGGGTCAAGATAAATCAACAAAGTACTTATAATTTAGGATACTCTTCTAGTGAAGTCTTTCAAAGAGAAGCCACATGTGGTAAAGAGTGGATTAAAAATAATATAGGTGATGTTAATATTGATATAGAGATGGATAATTGGAATCGTCAATCAGATCAACCAGAAAATACAGTACAGATGATTTTTTACATAACAGAGTTTTAGTATGACTGACAGTATTATGAAAAATGGTAGACAGATATATAGAGTTAGATGTAAAACATGTAATAAAGATCGTGGCTATCAAAGAAAAGAAGAAGCAAATAAAAATTGTAGATCTTGTGAAAATATTGTTAAATCAACGGGTAAGATTCATTCAGAAGAAAGTAAAATTAAAAGAAGTGCTTGGAATCAAGGAATAGACGTTGCCGATTTTAAAGGATTTTTAACAACAAAAGATCAAAGAGATAGATATCATTTTGCAAAAATAGTTAGAAAAGTATTTGAAAGAGATGGTTTTACTTGTGATTGTTGTAATAAATATGGTGGCAAATTAAATGCTCATCATTTAGAATCATTTAGTACTAACCCAGATTTAAGATTAGAATTAAATAATATTATAACTCTATGTGAACCTTGCCATTTGCAATTTCATGTAGAATATACTAGAAAAAACAATACTAAAGATCAATATCTAAAGTATAAGGAGGAAAAATGAGTAAGATTGTAAGTGGGTGGATGAAAAAACTTGAGGGGGATTTTGCTAAAGTTGCTTCTAGTTTACCTAAACCGTCTGATAATGTAATTCAAATTGCATCACCCAGTTTTAATTGGATGGTTGGTAATTCTGGTTTAACAGAGGGTAAGGCAGTATGTTTCTTTGGTCCAGAGAGTTCAGGTAAATCGTTACTGTGTCAGTTAGTGTTAATTGAGTTACAGAAGAAGCATCCAGAATCAATCCAAGTTTTGATAGATGCAGAATTTTCTTTCAACCGTGACTGGTTTGAAAAACTTGGTGGTGATCTCAGCCGACTATTAGTAAAACAAACTAATGACCCTCTTCAAATTTTCGATTGGATTCAAAAAGATGTTCTAGAGATGCTACAAGAAGGTGCTCCAATTAATGGTTTAATGATCGATTCGGTCAAATCTATTAGATACCCTGGAGATGTTAAGGCTAAGAGTACTGATCTGTCTATGGGTGGTTCTGGTGCTAAATATTTAGGACCTGCACTAAAGGGACTTCTTCCTGTTATCAGAACATACAATATCACAACTCTTCTAGTTCAACAAGTTTATGAAGAGATGGATCAGTACAAGAAGATGAACAATCCATATATCGTGCCAGATGGACGATCTTTAAAACACTTCTGTGATTATATGCTTCAAGTTGATAGAATCGACTCTAAAGCAGGAAGAATTGAAGAAGGTGAAACTATGGTTGGTGGTGCTAATCAAGTTGGTCATAAAGTTCGTGTTAAAGGGAAGAAAAATAGAGTCGGTGCTCCATATAGAGTTGCTGAATTCTCTCTTCGTTATGATACAGGCATTGTTGACACAGAAAATGAGATTTATGATTTAGCTAAAAGTATGGGAATCATCTATCATCCAGTTTCTGCAAGTACTGGTAAGCCAAACACTATGATGTGGGCATTCAAAGGATACCCAGCTATTAAAGGTGAAGCCAATATGAAACAATTTATTACTGGAGATCAGAAAGTTCTTAAGGAAGCATATGATGCTTGTCTTAGTGCTGATGATAATATGGTTGCCACTAGAAACCAAACAGTAGTTTCTCCTGATATTGATATTGAAGTTGGTGAGGACATCTAGTGACTGTGATAGAAGAAGCCAATGAATTAGTTATAAGAATGATAGAGTCGGGCATTGATTTGCCTGACTTTATCCTTTTAGGAATAGGAAGATATAATCAATTAAATGAAGAAACCGATCGCTCTCATAGATATATGGGCGGATTTCAACCAAAAGGGTATACTTCTTATAGCATCTGGACTGTAAACGGTAAATTTACTATAGCCTTAGATCCAGCAATGCCATACTATCATTTATCAATCGGTAGAATGACATTAGATGATTTTCTTATAGAGGATATATTATTTAATGAAAACCCTATTAGTATCGATAGCTCTAATTGAAACACTTATTCTAGGTTTTTACCTAGGTCAAACTAATTATCTTAAAAAGCAAATTAAAAAACAAGACAAATGCATATCTCATGTCTTAGAGAAAGACATAAACTTGCAAGAATTTTATGGTCAAAAGATAGAGTTTAATTCTATTTATATTCATGCAGAAGCTGCTGTGGCTTTAAGATATCAAAACTGTATGTGGAGTGATAAATGAATATTATTTTAAAAATTCATCTTTGTGTTGATCATTGTCATGTAACAGGTAAAATAAGAGGCATACTGTGTTCAAAATGTAATTCTGCTTTGGGTTTTTTGAATTATGACATAGAGATAGCAAAAAGATTAATTAAGTACTTAGAGGGTAGTAACAATGTCTAAAATATTATTTATTGGAGATCTACACCTTAAAATCAATAATTTTGAACAATGTATCAATGTTTTAAAATGGATTGAAGAGATGGTCGATGTACATAAACCAGATATAGTCTGTAATTTAGGCGACACATTTGACACTCATGCCGTAGTGAGATCTGAACTTTTAAAAGAATTTAAGGATCATGTTGGCAGAATTACCCCAAAATGTCCATACTGGTATGTTTTAGGTAATCATTGTCAATATAAGCCGAAAGATGCTAAATATCATGCACTACAGTGTTTTAATATTCCAAATTTCCATGTATTTGATAAAACTACAGAATTAGAAGGAATAACAATAGTTCCTTATGTTGCAAAGTTTGAAGACTTTCCTCTTCAGACTCAATCGATATGTATCACACATAATACATTTATAGGTGCAGATTATGGATTTAAAAGAGAAGACTGCGGTGTTAACGCTGATAAAGTTTCTGCAGACATTATCGTCTCTGGGCATATACATAGACGCCAGAGTTTTGGAAAAGTCACTTATCCAGGGACGCCTTTTGCCAATTCCGCCAATGACGTGGACCAGAGCAAGGGTATATTGTTGTTCAATACAGAAAACTTTGAACAACTCTTTATAGAGAGCCCTTTTACAAGATGGAGAGGACTAGAGTTTGAAGTTACAGCAACTAACACTATTCAAAACTTACATGAGTTACTTAAAATAGAGCTTAATTCAGTAGATAAGTGGATTATTAAAGCTAGTGGCCCCAAGATTGAGTTAGCGGCTTACTTCAAATCTGAGATATTCCTTGACTTAATAAAGGGGAAAAAAGTTGTCACGAAGGCCATACCTACGGACAAAAATAAGCAAAAAGTACAAATAAAAGCCACATCAATAGAAGACATTATGTCAGAATATGTTAATAAAGTATATGATGGTGGATTAGATAAACAGTTAATTTTGCATAAGATAAATGATATAATAACCAATACAAGGTAAAAGCTGGTATAATACGAGTGAGGTATTAGTATGATTTTTGTTGACCATCACCAATGGCTAGTTGAAAGTAACCTTTTAACTGAAGAAATGAAGAATAATGTCGGAATGTTAGCGTATTGCTTAATAGAGGACACAGTAGAAGCGTCTACTGATATTAACTTTGAGAAGAAGTTTGTAAACTATAGATTAGTAATACCTAATGCTCTATTTGAGAATCTAAAGATGCTCAAAAGATATGAAAATGGGGATAAATTAGGGTTTTTTGAGATGAGAAGACTTAAAACTTTTCTAATTAAAAAGAAAGAAAATGATGAAAGTGGTTTTGGATATAAGTTAGACGATATAGCGAATAAGTTCATTAAAGCTTATTTTAATGACAATTGGAGTGCGAAAGTAGAATTCAAAAGCGTAAAAGATTATGATAGTAAACAGGATATATGGCTACACGGTTCGAGTAATCAATAGTTTAACTAAAGATGAAGATGAACAACAGGAATTATGGATATATATATTCGAGGGTAATTCGATATTTACATTAATAGAATATTATAAAAGTATGACTAAAGAGAAAAAAAATGAAAATATGTAAAAAAGGATTACATGAATTTGAAGGACATCAATGTAAAGAATGTCAGAAAATTAAAAATAATATATGGAAACAAGCTAACCCTGAGTATCATAAAACATATGTAAAAAATTGGCAAGCAGCTAATCCTGAAAATCATAAAATATGGACAGAAGTTAATTCTGAAAAAAATAAAATTAATAAAAAAATATGGGTAAATGCTAATTTTGAAAAAGATAAAGCAAATAAAAAAGCATGGCAAAAAGCCAACCCAGATAAGTGTATAGCAACTACTAGTAAACGACGAGCTGTTAAACTTAATGCAACACTTAATCTTTCTAAAGATCAAAATGTATTGATAGGCGAATTTTATAGAGAATCGTCTAGACTCACAAAAGAAACTGGTACCCCTTATGAGGTTGACCATATAGTTCCTTTACAAGGTGAAACTGTTTCCGGTCTGCATGTTCCTTGGAACTTAAGAGTTATAACTAGAAAAGAAAATAGAGAGAAAAGTAACAAGGTAATTAAATATGGTACTTAAAAGATGTTTAAATGAAGATGAAAGATTTGGTCTTACTCAGCAAGAAATAGAAATAGCAGAAAAGTTCCTTAGAAAGAATAAGACAGCTGGAGCATTAAAACAATTAGAAGCTGTAAAAGTTTATGAACTCTATATGGTGGGTTGCTCTTTTGCTGAGATACAAGCTCAATTCCCTCAACATGATATGGGCGCTATAATCTTAACAGCAGCTATGCAAGAATGGGCTGCAGATAGAGAAAGAATGCATTCAACTCTCAGAGATAGAGTTAAAGCTAAAGTTGTTAAGAGTGTAATAGAACAGACAGATTTTTTAACTGCTATGTTATCTGTCGCTTCAGCTGAACATATGAAACAAATGAGAGACTATATACTTGATCCTAATGCTCCTAAACCTAGTTTAAGGATCACATCAATTAAAGACTATAAAGAGATAACAGAAACTTTAGCTAAAATAGTTCAAGGTGCTACACCAAACGCAAAAGACAACAAAATGTCTCCTATGTTTGATGCTTTAGCCCCAAAAGAACCTAAGAAATTAATAGAACAACCTAAAGAACAAGAACTTGATCTAGATGCTCTACTTCGACAAGAAGAGGATGATTAATGGCTAAGAAGAAAGCGACTGGTTTAGATGCACTTTCTTTAGAACAACGAAGTAAATTGTTCTTTAAGAAATGTCAAACTAAAGATGAACTTTCTAAGTTTATACAGCTTTTCTTTGGTCTCCATCTCCCTGACGTAACTGTTTCAAGATTCGCAGATACAAATCCATTAGAGATCATCTGGCAGGTTTATGATATATGTGTTAACAAGAATAACCCTGAGCATATAGAAGAATTGTTGTATGTTGCTGGTCGAGGATCTGGAAAGACGTTAGGAATGGCTATTGCTGAACTTCTTATTATGTTACATGACGGTAGAGATGTATGTCATATTGGTGCTGTTCTAGCACAGGCTAAACGATGCTATGAATATCAAACTAAGTTTATGCTTTCTCCTAGGATTCGTTCAATAATTGAAGACAAAACAAAACCTCAAGAAGACAGAGTTCTCCAAAAATTAAACATGGAAAAATCTGCCTTTAACATAGACGGAGAACTAGTTACAATAGAAGTTCTTCCTTGTACATTAAAAGCATGTAATGGTCCTCACGTTCCATTAGTTGTAACTGATGAGATCGACACTGTT
>Ga0315276_10001721_pt1 | contig 19694 bp, 17 predicted proteins | sample YL17G05_0_MG_FD_204542 | JGI IMG/M metagenome (GOLD analysis project Ga0315276, IMG submission 204542) | Sediment microbial communities from Yellowstone Lake, YNP, Wyoming, USA - YL17G05_0 | ecosystem: Environmental > Aquatic > Freshwater > Lake > Sediment | place: USA: Wyoming | collected... | reverse complement strand
TCAAAAAACGTTTAGCTTCCTTCGGAAGGCAACGATTATTGACTTCCGCATAAGTAATGCTATGGGGGTTGTAAGGGAAAAGACGGGGGTTGGGGAGAAAGAAATAGGGTCAAGAAGTCAGGTGCGAAAGGTGGTAAAAGCGCGGGCGTTGTATGGCTATTTGGCGAGGGAAAAAAGTGGGTTGAGCGGAGCGGAATTGATAAAACAGTTGAGGATGACGTCGGGGGCGATTTCTTTCCTTGTTTCGAGGGGAAAAGGATATTTTGAATCTGTATCTTTAAGACTTTAAGCAACGTCCCCTCCGCCCCACGGACCCGTATGCCCCGGTGGGGTGGGAGGGCGAAGGTCGCGAGACCTTTGCCTATCCCGATTGGGCCGCGCCTGAACCCCCCTTTCCCGTGAAGCCTCTATTCCTCTCCTTGAATAATTTTATATTGTAAAGCCTTGGCAACCGCTTGGGATTTAGAGGAGACCCTCAATTTCCGATAGAGGCTTTTGATGTGTGACCGGACCGTATGCTCAGACACATGGAGGAATTCGCCAATCTTGCGGTCGGTATGCCCGGCTACTATTCCTTTCAATATTTCAAGCTCACGATGGGTCAGGGACACTTTTTCAGCCCTTTCCGGAGTATTCTTCCCCCTTTTCAGCAGATTGAAAACATTAGCCGTCACCGAGGGGTCCAAAAAAGCTTGATTTCCCATCACCAGATGAATGATTTGGATCAGTTCATCCCGCTGCACTTTTTTCAGAACGTACCCGTTGGCTCCCGCTTGAATCGCTCCCGTGACATATTGATCATCGTCGTAGATGGTGAGCATGATGATCTTTATGCGCGGGTACTTTTGATGGATGAGACGGGTGGTTTCGATTCCGCTGATTCCCGGCATCCGTACATCCATAAAGATGAGATCAGGAGAATGCTTATCGAGTTGCCGCAGACATTCCAAACCATTGCCGGCCTCGGCGATCACCTGGATTTCGCCATCGACCTCCAGCAACTGCTTGAGCCCCTCTCGAACCACAGGATGGTCATCGACAATCATCGTTTTCAATTTGGCATTCATGGGTTTCCTTGGCGAATGGGAATTCTCGCCTCCACGCGAAAACCACGATTGGCTTTGGACTGAATGTCCAAGGTACCGCCAACGGTTTCCACCCTTTCCTTCATAGAGAGAAGTCCCAGTTTGTTCTTATCTTTCATCCACGGGGGCCCTTGGGAGATATCAAAGCCCTTCCCCCCGTCGGAAACGATTAAGATGGCATTTCCGTCCTCTTTTCTAAGTGCCAATTCCGCGGTCTTGGCTCCGGAATGCTTATAGATGTTCATGAGGGACTCTTGGGCGATGCGGAAGAGGCAAATATTTCCCTCTGAGGATATTTGAATGCTTTTCGGCAGGTGGATCGTAACCCGAATGTCGGTTTCCTGCGCAAAGTTTTCAATATGCCTTTTAAGGGCAGGCACCAACCCCATGGTATCGATCAGGTCTGGCCGAAGACTCGAAATCAGTTCCTTGGACTGATCCATGGCCTGGTGAACCGTCTTAATTAACCCGTTGAATTGCTCCATCAACAGGGCCGGCTTTTTTACCGCTAATTCCTTACAGAATTGGATTTTATAGCCAATTGCGGTTAGAGCCTGGGCCAGGGTGTCGTGAATATCCGAAGCCAGCCGTTTCCTCTCTTCTTCCTGAATCTTGATCATTTTGGCAGTCAACAGACGAAGTTCCTGGCGGTTCCTTTCAATCTCTTCTAACATGAAAGCGTTTTCTAAGGCTACGGCCGTGATGTAAAGAAATTGGTAGAGAAGACCCAGCTCCTTGTCCGTGAACTTGAACCCTTTTTTCTGGTTATAAAGAGCCAGGGATCCATAACAGCGGTCGTGAGCTTGGATCGGTATGGCCACCACGCGTTTGAGTCGGGATTGATCGATCTCTCGCTGAATCTCCGCCCCCTCATCGATGAATAGAGGTATGCCTTCTTCCAGGGTTTTTTCCATAACCTTCCGGATTCCCTGGTTTTCCTCAAGAGGAGGAAAGGCGTAGATTCCTTGAATCCGCTGGTCCCGCAAGAGAAGGATGAGGCTTCCCTCAGTCCCGAAGAATTGAGTCATTTTTCGCAAAATGAAATGGATGGTTTCCGGCAAATTGAATAGGGTGATCATCTTCCGGGTAAATTCATAAATTTCCTGAAGGTAAGTCACTTTCTCGTTGATCAGCTCCTCCCGGGTCTTCAGGAAAGAGGCGGCAACGATATGGTATCCGGTAAATAAGATCTCGTTGAGTTCCTGGATTTCCCCCCAAAGATCCAAAAGGCGGATCCTTTTTTGAATTGCTTCCTCCTTCAGGACGTCGCCGATGACTTGCCGAAAGGATAGATGAATCTGATGGCTGAAGGACAGCGGAAAACCCTGGACCGCCCGATAGTATCCAACCCGCTCTTCATCCTTGAAAAATGTTTCCCGGTCGCCTTCCAGGGAACGAATCAGCAACCCGATCCAGGTTTTTAAGCGCCTCTGCCCCTCCTTTGTGCGCAGGATAAAATCCTGATAGGGAGACCAGGGGGTTTGATCCAGGAGACGATTCATTTCCCGGATAATATATTCCTTTTTTTGAAGAATGAGATCCTTAAGGGATAAAAAGTTCATGATGGCTAACCAAAAATGGGGATGGCAAAATCCCCTGTTCAGAGGATTGATTTCGTTTTGAATCTAAGGCATGATGCCAGTCGAATTATACCTGTTTTGCGGATTCATGCAATGCCCATTCGAGTGGGGAGGACCCTTGGAAAAGAGGGGCCCTCCTAAAAAAAGATAGAGGCAGACCCAAGGGGTCTTTGATTATATTTTTTGGCAGGAACCCCCCTAACGAAGGAGGTCGGTGATGAATGTCCTGGTAACCGGAGGTTGCGGATTTATCGGGTTAAAATTTGCCAAAAGACTTCTGGAAAAGAAGCACTCTGTCTATCTGATGGATGTGAATGCCGAGCCCCTGAAAAAGCAACCCGGGTTGGAAAAAATAACCTTTATCCCCGGGACTGTCACCTGCCAAGCCCACCTGGTCAACGCCCTGAAGGAGCATAAGATCCAATGGCTCGTCCATCTGGCCGCGCGCCTTTCCGCTCCCTCGGAAGAAGACCCCTGGTCGACCTTTGAAGTGAATGTCCGCGGGCTTTACCACGCCTTGGAAGCGGCCCGAATCTGCGGGGTGGAAAGGTTTGTTTTCACCTCTTCCTTGGCCAGTTATGGATTGCACCTTCCTCCCATTGTGGATGATGTGACCATCCAGCGGCCGATTGGAATGTATGGGGTGACGAAGGTTTTTGGCGAGCAATTAGGGGCGTTTTACCGCCGCCGTTTCGGCCTTGATTTCCGATGCATCCGTTTTTCTCAGATCATCGGCCCCGGGGTGAAAACGCCCGGAGTCGCCCAGTGTATGCCCATGGTCATTGAAGCAGCGGCCAAAGGGGAGACCTTCGAGATGTGGATTGAGGAAGAATCAGCCATGCCCCTGCTCTATTATAAAGATGGAGTTGAGGCTTTGAGCTGCTTAACCCACGCTCCCAAGGAAAATATCTTGACCATAAGCTACAATTTAGCCGGTATCAAAACCTCGGCTGCGGCGTTGGTCCGCTCGATCCGGGCGATCGTCCCGGATGCAAAAATCAGTTTTGCTCCGGATCCAGCCAAGGTCGCAATTGTAAAGACAATCCCGTCAAATATCGATGACAGTCGCTTGCGGCAGGAAACCGGCTACCAACCCATGTTCGATTTAGATTCGGCGGTCAAGGATTTTATCCAGGAAGTTCGAAGCGGAAAGGCTTAGAAGACTTCTGCGGGGATGCAGAAGAAGTACAACCTTCCGAAGCTGCCGAGATGATTCCACCTAGGTGGGGGATGGCATTTAGAGAAATCTTTGAAAAACGGGTCGAGAGGGAAGGGAAGAAGCCTTTTGTCTTCTTTCGCGATCAGGTGATCGATTATGCCACCCTGCAGGGAAAGGTTCACAAAGCTGCCAATTTGCTCCGGGAATTGGGGGTCAGGAAAGGAGACCCGGTCTGCCTTTTTCTTCCCAATTGCCTGGATTTTCTTTATCTGTGGTTCGGGTTGGCGGAGATCGGCGGCGTGATGGTGCCCTTGGATGTCAACCTGCGGGGAGATGGGCTTAAGTATATCATCAACCACTGCGACGCCGAATGGATCATCGTGAATGAGCGCCTTCTGGGTACCTATTCCACCGTAGAAAGAGATTTGCAGCGAATTAAACACCGGGTTTGGCATGGAGAAGCGGGTCCGCCGGGAGATCATTTCCTCTCTCTGAGCCGCTTAATGGAAGCGGCTCAGGAGAAGTCCCCGCCCACCCTAGCGATCCGGGAGGAAGATCCTTTGGGGATCCTGTACACTTCCGGGGCTACCGGCCCACCCAAAGGGGTCATGATCAGTCACTTTAATTACCTCAATTCCGGCGAAATCTGGGCCAAAGATGTTATTCAGGGCCGCCCGGATGATATTTTCTTTACTACCCTGCCGCTTTTCCACGCCAACGCCCAGATGTTTACCACCATGGGTTCGCTGCTCTCCGGCCGGCCTTTTGTCTTAAGGGAAAGGTTTTCTGCTTCCCGTTTTTTTGACGAAATCCGCCAATATGGGGCTACGATCTTCAATTACATCGGCGGGATGCTGACGATGATCATGAAACAGCCGGAACGGGCGGATGATGCGGATAATCCTGCGCGAGCCGCCTTCGGTGGGGCCGCATCCCGGGAGATCTGGCGGGCTTTTGAAAAACGGTTTCAGGTAACCCTTGTGGCGGGCTATGGGCTCACCGAAAGCGGGGGGGGTTGCCTCTGCAATCCACCGGAGGAAATCAAGGTAGGTTCAATCGGGAAACCTCTTCGCTTTTGTGAGGCAACCATATGGGATGAAAACAATATGGAAGTTCCCATCGGAGAGAATGGGGAAATTGTGGTCAAGGAAAGGACCCCGTATTCCATGTTCTTGGGCTATTACAAACAACCTGATAAAACCAAGGAGGCGTGGGAAGGGGGATGGTTTCACACCGGAGATCGGGGTTATCGGGACGAAAATGGATATTTTTACTTTATCGATCGGATCAAAGAAGGGATTCGGCGGCGGGAAGAGAACCTATCGGCCGTGGAGATCGAAAGAGTAGCCAATTCGCATCCGAAGGTTTTGGAATCGGCGGCCATACCGGTTCCTTCCGATCTGGGCGAGGACGACGTCATGCTTTTCGCAGTCCTGCGGCCCAAGGAGCAGCTGGACCCGGAAGAATTGATCGCCTTCTGCGAGGAGCGGATGGCCTATTTCATGGTTCCCCGGTATGTGCAATATGTGGAAGGACTACCCAAGGCAGCCGGGCAAAAGATTCAGAAATATGAACTCAAAAAAAGGGACATCGGAGATGCCTGGGACCGGGAAAAAGCGGGATATAAATTAACGAGGTTTTAAAAAAGAGGGAGGTCCTGATCATGGTTGCGAAAATCGAGCATATCGGCATTGTGGTGAAAGACCTGGAGAAAAGCCTCCGTCCTTACCAGGAATTGCTGGGGTTGAAATTGCAGGAGACCGAACAGCTGGATGTTCAGGGGGCCCTGACCCGGGTGGCCTTTTTTCCGGTTGGCGAAGTAAGTGTCGAATTGGTGCACACCACGGCCAAGACAGGCTTAGCCGCTGAATTTCTCAAGGAGCATGGCGAGGGGATCCATCATATTGCCTTTGAGGTCGAAAACCTGGAAAAAGAATTCCAAGATCTTCGCTTGAAAGGAATTCAGTTTGTCTGGGATAAGATCATAACCGGATCGCGGGGCTCAAAAGTCGCCTTTTTTAAGGCCGAAGAGTTTAACGGGGTTTACATCGAGCTGGTCCAGAAGCATTAATCGCTTTCCCAAACGGATTGTAGCTCCAAGAGAATTCGGATCGTTGGATCTTTGCGAAGGGAGGTGGGAAGAAAAAGAGGAGAACAATCAAAAGGGGCTGTTCTTTCCCGATTCTGTCTAAAAAAACAGAGAAAAAATGAAGGAGGCTGATCATGAAATTAAAAGAAAAAATGTTTTTGTGGTTGAGCATCTTTACGGTTGTTGTATTTGCCGCGTCGATCGTCTGGGCTGCCGATACCTATGAGTTCAAGGGCGGCACTGCCGCCAACATAGACCATCCTCGGGCAAAAGCCGGTTTAAATTTTATTAAGCTCATGGAAACCAAATCCGGCGGAAAGATAAAAGGGAAATGGTTTCCGAATGCCCAGTTGGGCGGGGAGGAGGCTCTCTTAAGCCAGCTCAACAATAACACGATCCAGTTTATGACCATCAGTTGCGCTCTCGCCGGCACGCTCAATCCCAAAGTAATGACCATGTACACCCCCTATCTGATCCTGGATTGGGATGTACTTTTTAACAAATGGATCGGAAGTGAGGGAGCCGACCTTATCTTGAGCAGCTTGAAAAGTCAAGGGATCATCGGCCTGGGATGGGTCCCTTATGGATATAACGTCCTGGGGTATAAGGATCCTCCCATAAAGACCCTGGAAGATATGAAAGGGAGAAAGATTCGCTCCGCTGCTTCCTACACCATCAAGGGAACTATCGAAGCTTTGGGGGCCAACGCAACTCCGATCCCCTGGCCGGAAACATTTATGGCCATTCAGCAGAAAACGGTGGAAGGGTGCACGGCTCCTACCGGGACGTTGGTTGAATCCCGTCTCTATGAAGTGATTAACAACATAACCGAGGCCCAGCATCTTTTTGGGACCCATGTCCTCTGGTTCCGGGATGAAACCCTCAGAAAAATGCCGCCGGAGCTGCAAAAAATCGTTTTCGACTCAGCGCGTGAGGCCTGTAATCAACAGCAAAAGGAAATGAAGGGGTTTGATGAAAACGCCACCGAGATTTTGAAGAGCAAGGGGGTGAAAGTCTGGACAATCGATCCCAAGGAGAAGACCCGCTGGATTGCTGCGACCCGAAAAGTGGTTATCGAACACGAGAAAAAGATCGACGAAAAAAGCAAGGACGGACGGGCATTCATGCGGACCCTCTATAAGTCGTTGGGGCGTGATTATGACAAGGAAATCATAGGGAATTAGACTCGCCCGGCATCCCCCTGATGGATGGAGAGTGGAAGTCCCTCAGGGGGGAAAATTTCTGGGAGCTGCCCGTATTCATAGGCCGTTTATCCAGACATCTCGGGTGAATCGCAAAAGAAATGGGAGAAAAAGAATGAAGCTGGGGAGAGGGGTTGAGTTGTTCGAGAATTTCTTTTTAGTCGCTGCCGTATTATCCAGCGTTGCCATCTCCGTTGCGGGCGTCTTTTTCCGGTATGTCATTGAAAGCTCTCTGAGCTGGGTAGAGGAAATGGCCGGGTTTCTTTTATTAATTATCATTACCGTGGGAATTGGCGCGGCCATTCACAAAGGGAGTCACCTGCGGGTTGATATGATCATTCAATTTATCCCCAGGACGAAAAAAAACCTGAATTTGATTGCCCAGGTATTCGCTCTGGGGGTCATGATCGTCCTCTGCATCTTTGCGGTCGAGTTTGTCGCCGATCTCCTTTTGAGAGACCAGCGGACCGGGTCCCTTTATTGGTTACCCCTTGGAATCCCCTTGCTCATTATGCCTATTGGCTATCTGACAGCCGTTTATAGAGCCGTCCAAATTCTTTTCACCTTGTTAAAAAATGGTGGGCTGAATGCAGAAAAGGTGGAACCTTCCAACGAATAGATACAATCCATTAAGGCGGTAGAATTCAAATCCGTTCGAGATTCACTGGCCGGAGGACTGGGTTTGAAGGGGATGTCGCTTTGAAAATAGCTTTCATCCGTTGGGAAAGATGAGGAGATTTGAATGGAAGGGCTTTTCGCTTTAGTCATTATGGTCGCTATGATTCTTACTTCCATTCCCGTCGCGTTCGCCATGATCGCCACTTCCATTCTGGTATACGTTTTGGTTGCCCATATTCCGCTCGGAGTCGTGGTGCAGAATATGTTTTTTAACATGCAATCCTACTCCTATTCGGCGGTACCCTACTTCATCCTGGCGGGAACCGTCATGGCGCGGGGGCAATTAGCTCCCAAAATGTTGGAGATCGCGGAGGCTTTCGTAGGTTATATCCCTTCGGGTATGCCGATGGCCATGGTCGTTGCCTGTGCCCTGTTTGGCACGCTAACGGGATCCGATCTGGCTACCCTGGCGGCGATTGGCGGGATCATGTTTCCGGCCCTCGTTGCCCGGGGATGGCCCAGAGAATTTGTTGCCGGGATTCTGGGCCCGAGCGCCCTCCTGGGCATGCTCATCCCACCCTCCATTCCGGGGCTCATTTATGCCCTCCTTACAGAAATTTCGGTTATGAAGGTATTCTTGTCGGGAGTTTTGCCGGGGACTATTATTGTAATCTTTTTCTCTATTTACATTTATTCCAAAGGCAAAAAATTATTTCCTGACCAGAAATTTCAAAAACCGGATTTCCTGAGGATGGCCCGGTCCCTCAAAAATGGAATGACCGCGCTGGGAATGCCCCTGATCATCTTCGGAGGGGTTTATGGAGGGATCTTTACCGTGACGGAAGCCGCTGCCGTGGCTGCAGCGTATGCCATATTTGTTGAGTTCATCATTCATCGGGGAGTTAAATGGCAGGATTTGCCCTCCATCGCCATCGAAACCGGCGTAACGACGGCTGTCGTCCTTTTTCTGTGTTCGGGGGCCATGGTCCTGGCTCGCTTTTTGACCCTGGAACAGATCCCCCAGATGTGGGCCGAGCAGATCTTCAATGTGGTTAAAGACAAATGGGTGTTCATGCTTTTCATTAACGTATTTCTCCTGGTGACCGGATGTCTGGTGGATGTTCTTTCGGCCATCGTGATCCTGATGCCCATTTTCAAGCCTCTGTACCTGAAATTTAAAATCGATGAGATTTATTTCGCCAGCGTATTTTTATTGAATATGTATATCGGCTACCTGACTCCGCCCGTGGGAATCAATATATTCGTCGTATCGGGCATGTTCAAAGTATCTTTTGCCGCTTGCTGCAGAGCCTATATGCCTTACTTTGTATTGATGATGGTCGCCTTGGTCTTGGTGACCTTATTTCCACCTTTGTCGACCTGGCTCCCCAGTTTATTTTCGCGGTAATTTTGATAGGGTTCATGGGAAGGCAGGGAAAGCAGGGATAGAAGCAAAAAGAAGTTCTGTCCGAATAGGAAAAAGGGGTGAAACGATGAATAAGAAATCAGATTTGGGGAAGGGGAAATTCCTGGAGTTCTATCGCCAATTGATGACCATCCGCCGTTTCGAAGAGAAGGTCGATGAATTCTTCCGGCAGGGAAAAGTCGTTGGCGCCGTACACACCTCGGTCGGACAGGAAGCCGTAGCCGTGGGTGTGGGGGAGGCCCTGGAAAAGAAGGACGTCGTCATCGCTACGCACCGCGGTCACGCGCACTGTTTGATGCGCGGGGCCGAGTTGAAACCGATGATGGCCGAGCTCTTCGGCAAAGCTACGGGGTTGTGCAAAGGCAAAGGGGGGTCGATGCATATTGTTGATGTCAAAAACGGTATGCTGGGAGCCATGGGGATTGTCGGCGAAGGAATGCCCATCGCCGCGGGGGTCGGGCTGGCGATCAAAATGCAGAAAACCGGCCAGGTTTGTGTTTGTTTTTTTGGGGATAACGCCTCCAACGGGGGCCCCTTCCATGAGGCCCATAACGTATCTTCCCTATGGAAATTGCCGGTGGTCTTCGTCTGCGAAAACAATCTCTATGGCATTAGCGTTTCGGCAAAAAAGAGCACCTCGGTTCAGGACATTGCCGACCGGGCCAAGGGCTATGGAATGCCGGGGGTTATCGTAGATGGAATGGATGTGTTGGCTGTCTACCGGGCGGCCAAGGAAGCCGTCGAAAGGGCCCGGAGAGGAGAAGGGCCTTCCCTTCTGGAATGCAAGACCTATCGCTTCCTGGGCCACTCCCGAGGGGATCCCCCCTACGGCCCTTACCGTACGAAAGAGGAACTGGATTCCTGGAAAAAGAGGGACGCCCGGTTACTTTTGATTCAACAGGGGGGACTGACTTCGGAAGAAGTAGAGCGGATTGACAAAGAGGTTTCCGAAGCCATCGAGGAAGCGGTCCGTTACGCCGATGAAAGTCCTCAACCGGATATCCAGGTGGCCCTGCAGGACATCTACGCTTAAGAGAGGGGGATCAAACTACTATGCGTGAAATCAAATATGCCGATGCGTTGCGTGAGGCTCTGGCTGAGGAAATGCGGCGGGATGCGCGGGTGTTTGTGTATGGAGAAGATGTGGAATTGGGCTATGCCTTTACGGTGTGCAAGGGGTTGATCGACGAGTTCGGCCGGGAAAGAGTCTTTGATACCCCTATTTGCGAGCAGACGATTGTCGGGGTAGCCGTGGGCGCGGCCATGATGGGCATGCGGCCGGTTCCGGAGATCCAGTTTTCGGACCTTCTCACCATGTGCATGGACCAGCTTTGCAACTCGGCGGCCAAGCTCCGTTACATGTCCGGGGGACAGGTAAAATTCCCGTTGGTCGTTCGGACTCCGGCCGGGAAATGGGGAGGATTCGCCGCTCAGCACTCCCAGACCCTGGACGCCTGGTTCATGAATGTTCCCGGATTGAAGGTAGCCGTTCCTGCGACCCCTTATGATGCCAAGGGGCTCCTGAAGACCGCGATTCGGGATGACAACCCGGTTCTATTCATTGAGAGAAAACTGCTCTACCAGACCTCCGGGCCGGTTCCGGAAGAGGAATACTTGATTCCCTTCGGGGAAGCGAAAATCCACCGGGAGGGCAAAGACCTGACGATCGTGGCCATCGGCCGGATGGTGCCCGAATCGCTGAAGGCGGCCGAACAACTGGAGAAAGAAGGGGTGCAGGTAACGGTCCTGGATCCGAGAACCCTGGTTCCCCTCGATACCCAGGCGATCCTGAATTCTGTCAGGAAAACTCATCGGGTCGTCATTGTTGAGGAAGGACCTAAGAGAGGGGGGGTTGGGGGAGAGATCGGGGCGATGATTGCCGAAGAGATTCTGGATGAACTGGATGCCCCCATCCGGCGGGTCGCCTCCCTGGATATCCCCATTCCCTTCAATCTTGCTCTGGAGAATTATGTGCTTCCCAACGAGCAAAAGATCGTCGAGGCGGTCCGGGATGCCATGTCCTTCTGAGTAGAAGGGCTTGATGGGGTTTCAAGAAGGTAATTCCAAGAAGGAGAGCGACCGTGGCAACTGAAGTTACGATACCCAACCTGGGTTATACGATGACCGTAGCCAAGATTCTCAATTGGCAGAAAACGGTGGGGGAACCGGTGGAGACCGGGGAGATCTTGCTGGAAATTGAAACCGACAAGGTGACCTACGGGATCGAGTCGCCCGCCAGCGGGGTCGTAAAAGCCATCCTGGCGAAAGTGGGGGACGAAATTCCGGTAGGGGGATTGGTGGCCATTATTGGTAGAACGGACGAGGAAATCGACGTCCGCAGCTACCCCAAGGAAAAGAAGGAGGCCCCGGTCCCGGAAAAGGTTCAAGCGGCCGGGGAAAAAGAGACCCTTCCCCCCGTTGTGCCAACAGCCGGGGGGCGGGTGTTCGCCTCTCCCCTGGCCCGGAAAATTGCCAGGACCAAACAGGTTGACCTTTCCGGGGTAAAAGGATCGGGCCGTTCGGGAAGGATTCGGATGGCGGATGTTGAAAAGCATATCCTGGAGGGCAAGCCGCGCAGATTGGAACCAACCCCTTCCGTCGGGCCAGTGAAAGTGGCCGAGGTCATCCCCCTGACCACCATGCGGCGGACCATCGCTCAGAGACTCGCTCAGAGTTTCCATGATGCGCCGCATTTCAATCTGTGCATGGAAGTGGATATGACCGCGGCCAAGGAGCTTTTGGGGAATGCGGTCCCCAAAAAGACGGGAGCCCGGCTCGAGGTTAAACTCTCCCTGAACGATCTCTTCCTCAAAGCGGTCGCCGTCACGCTGCGGGATTATCCCCTTCTCAATGCCCGGTTGAAAGGGGATCAGGTTGAGATCTTGAGGGACATCAATATCGGTTTGGCGGTGGCGCTGGACACCGGGTTGATCGTTCCGGCCATAGAGAAAGCAGATCAAAAGAGGCTTTGGCAGATTGCCCAAGAACGAATCGATCTGGTGGAACGGGCCCGTCAGGGTCGCCTGACTCTCCCGGAGTTAGAGCGGGGAACCTTCACCGTCTCTAATTTAGGGATGTATGACATTACTTTCTTCACCTCCATCCTGAATCCCCCTCAAACCGGGATTCTTTCCATCGGCAAAACCGTAGATCGACCGGTGGTCCGAGAGGGGGCGATCGTGATCCGGCCCATTGTCCAAATGAGCCTGGCGATTGACCACCGGGTAGTGGATGGCGCCGTAGGGGCGAAGTTCATGCAGGACCTCAAACAGGGCCTGGAGAAACCGGGGCTTTTGCTTTAAAAGAATGAATGGCACCGAGGAGATCCCACCTTTGATTTCTATGGAGCAAGAATGAGCAAGAAAGTAACGATCATCGGGGGCGGACCCGGAGGCTATCCGGCTGCTTTTATCCTGGCCCAACAAGGGGTCCAGGTGACCCTGATTGAGAAGGATAAACTGGGGGGGACCTGCTTGAACCGAGGATGTATTCCCACGAAAGTTTTGCTTGAGGCGTCCCACGTCCTTCGTCAAATCAAAACCGCGCCGAGGATGGGGATCCGGGTGCAGGGAGTTGACGTGGATTATTCCCTTCTCAGGAAACACAAAGACAGCGTGGTGGAGGGGCTGGTGAAGGGTGTGGAGAAGCTCTGTGAGGCCAGGAAAATCCGGTTGGTCAAGGGGACAGGGGTTTTCGAAGCGCCCCAGGCCATTCGGGTCCGTGAGTCGGGTGAAGCGGTCAAGGGAGATGCGGTGATTATTGCGACCGGGTCGGTACCGGCCAAGACTCCGATTCCGGGGGCTGACGGGCCGGGGGTAATCAACAGCGACCAGGCTTTATCCCTGGAGCAGGTTCCTCCATCCATGGTCATTATCGGGGCCGGGTATATCGGGCTGGAATTTGCTCAGATTTTCCACGGTCTGGGAGCGAAAGTGACCGTACTGGAGATGCTGCCCCAGGCGCTGCCCAACGAAGATCAGGATGTGGCTGTTGAACTGGAGAGAGCTCTCAAACAAGAGAGCATCGAGATTGTTACCGGCGTGACGGTCAAAGAAATTTCGGGAGAAGAAGGGCGCAAAAGAGTACGCTACGCCGCCAAGAATCAAGAACTTACGGTGGAGGCGGCCTTGGTATTGTTAGCCGTCGGCCGCCGCCCGAACACCGAGGGATTGGAGCTGGAGAAGGCGGGGGTGAAGACGGAGAAGGGCAGGGTGGTGGTCAACCCGTTCATGGAGACATCGGCGCCCGGGATTTATGGAATCGGAGATGCCATCGGGGGCATCATGCTGGCCCATGTGGCAACGGCTGAGGGGCATACCGCCGCGGATCATATCCTGGGGAAGAGGCATCCCCTGGATTATAAGGCGGTACCGCGGTGTATTTATACCCATCCGGAGGCGGCATCCGTAGGATTGACCGAAGCTGAGGCAAAAAAGAAATACGGGGAAATCCTGGTGGGACGTTTTCCCCTCCAGGCTTCGGGGAAGGCCCGCATTGTGGGAGGGAGCGGGTTTGCGAAGATGATAGCGGAGAAACAGTATCGAGAGATTGTCGGAGTCCATTTAGTGGGGCCCCATGCGACGGAGATGATTGCGGGGGCCGCGACGGCGATGAATCTGGAGTGCACGGGAGAGGAATTGGCCCATACCATCCATCCCCATCCGACTATCAGTGAGATGATCATGGAGGCGGCGATGGGGGTGGAAGGGTACAAAATCCACAGTCTGTGAGACTTCGGGGGAAACGATACCATGATTCTGGGATTGAGCCACATGGGGTTTATTGCGAGAGAGTTTACCCATCAGGTGCAAAAAATCTCCGCAACGTGCTCTACGGCCTTGGTTCCATAGGGTGCAAATTGCTCTTCCCCCCACTTGCTGAACATCACCCGCGGTGACCTTTGGCCCCTCACCCTTCCCTCTCCCCGTCGGGGAGAGGGAAGGGTGAGGGCGATCTTTGGAGAATATTTTTTGCTGCGTTTAGGTTTGCTTGGTCAAGTTTGGCAGGAGAGGAGGTGAAAGAATAAAGTAAATCAAGATGGATATAGAGTCTGAGGCGTTATTCTTTGAATCGAAATTGCAAATGGGAACAAAATTTGGATGATAGGGAGGGGAAAAGATGTTATCAAGAAAAGGATTAATCCTTCATGCTGGTATTATCCTCCTGGCGGTTTCACTCGGCTCGGCGGCTTGGTCTGCTGAAACCTATGAGTTAAGGGGAGGAACGGAAGGGAATATAAAACACCCTTATGCCCAAGCCGGACAGAATTTTGCCAAGATTGTAGAGGCCAAATCAGGGGGAAAGATTAAAGTTAAATGGTTTCATACGGGCCAAATTGGGGGGGGGCTGGAAATTATAAATCAGCTGCAGAGCGGGACCATCCAGTTTGCCACTTTGAGCAACGCCAACACGGGTACAATAAACCCCAAGATGATGACCATGTATACTCCTTATTTGATCAAAGATTGGGATACGCTATTCAACAAGTGGGTCGGCAGTGAAGGCGCCCAGCTAATCTTGGATGGTTTGAACAGTAAAGGAATTATGGGATTGGGCTGGGTTCCTTATGGATTTAATGCCCTCTGCTATATAGATCCCCCCATCAGGAAACTAGAGGATGCTAAGGGGAGGAAGATCCGCGCGGCTGAATCTTACACGATTAAAGGGACATTGGAAGCTTTAGGTTTTAATGCCCCCCCCATTCCATGGCCGGAGGTCTACCAGTCCATTCAGCAGAAGGTTGTGGAAGGATGCACGACGCCGCCAGGAATGCTCATGTTGTCGCGATTGGATGAAGTGGTAAAGAATTTAACCCTCTCGGATCATTTGTTTGGAACCCATGTCTTCTTTTTCCGGGAGGAAAATTTCAAGAAATTTCCAAAGGACCTACAAAAAGTAGTAACGGAATCGATTCTTGAAGCCTGCCGACAACAGCAAAAAGAGATGAAAGATTTGGATGACAAATCTGTTGAATCCATGAAGCAGAAGGGGATAAAAATTTGGACGCTCAGTTCTGAGGAAAAAGCCCGATGGATTGCGGCCACGAAAAAGGTTTATTTTGAGCATGAGAAACGGATCGATCAAGCCAGCGGAGACGGTCGGGTATTCATGCGTACCGTCTTTAAATCTTTGGGCCGTGACTACGATAAGGAGATCCTAGGCAATTAAGCTTAACGCTGATCTATTCCCCCTGATCCAGTAGAAGGCATCGGGGGGGATAGATCAAAAAAGGATGGAGGCAGGGAGTGAGAAGAGACTCGAATCGATGGATGGAGCTTGCCGAAAGAGGTTTTTTAACCATTGGCGTCATGGTAAGCATCACCATTTCGATGCTAGGAGTCTTCTATCGTTATGTCCTGCATGACTCTCTAGCCTGGGTGGAAGAAATGGCCGGCTTTCTGCTGGTTGGGATCATAGCGATCGGAATTGGCGCAGCGGCCAAGAAAGGAACAAACATTCGCGTCGATATCTTGCCTCAATACTTCCCCAAAAGCAAAAGGGTATGGGACTTCATCGCTGATGTGGCCGGCCTGGGGATTATGACAATTCTATCTATTTTATCGATTCAATTTCTTTTTGTGATATTCAGCAATTCGCAGAAGACAACATCTCTGCCATGGCTGCCTCTATGGTTACCCCTGATTATCATGCCTTTAGGATTCATGATGGCCATTTATCGGTTTCTCGGGAATTTAAGAAATAAGGGAGAATGACATTAGGTTTCATCGGAAGGTTTCTTGCACTCGGGAATTGTAAACTCTCTTAATCGTTCTCCATTGCAGGCATCCTTAAAAAAATTTAAAAATCAATACCCGGGGAGTTTGAATGGTAGAAGGGACTTTAATTTTTGTAATCCTCTTAATCCTTATATTTACTTCAATCCCGATAGCCTTCTCCATGATAGCGGCTGGAATCTTAGCATTCCTTTTTTTTGCGGATATCCCCCTTAGTGTTGTGATTCAAAGCATATTCTATAACCTGAAACCTTATGCCTATTCGGCTGTTTTGTATTTTGTTTTTGCTGGAACCGTCATGGCCCGTGGCGCTTTGGCCAAAAAACTGCTTGATATTGCCGATGCTTTCGTAGGCTTTTTCCCGGGAGGAATTGCGATTGCCGCAGTTGTGGGTTGTGGGCTTTTCGGAACCATCTCGGGTTCGGATTTGGCTACGATGACAGCGATAGGCGGGATTGTCGTGCCGGCCTTGATTGCAAGGGGGTGGCCCCCATATTTTGCCGCCGGGCTGGTTGGGGCTAGTGCTTTATTAGGAATGATTATCCCTCCCAGCATTCCGGGTCTAATCTATGGGCTATTTGTTGGCATTTCTGTCGGAGCGATTTTTCTTGCGGGGATTTTGCCGGGAATTATCATTATTCTTCTATTCTCGATTTATGTATATTTTAAAAGTAAAAAAATGTGGCCAGAGCAAAAAATTCAAAAACCGAACTTTTTAAAGATGGCATTATCTTTAAAAAATGGCATTTGGGCATTGGGAATGCCGGTCATCATTTTCGGTGGAATTTATGGTGGGGTTTTTACAGTAACGGAAGCCGCAGCTGCGGCTGCTGGCTATAGCTTGTTTGTCGAGTTATTTATCCATCGTGGTTTAAAACTTACCGATATCCCCGTAGTTGCTGTTGAATCAGCACTTATGACGGCCGTTGTTCTTTTTTTGTTGGCCGGGGCCTCGGTTCTGGGCCGTTATTTGACTTTAGAGCAAATCCCCCAGATGTTCGCGGAGAAAATATTTCAGGTGGTGACCAATAAATGGTCATTCCTGATCGTTACAAACATTTTCCTTATAATTTTAGGATGCCTGGTGGATATCGTTACCGCTATTGTAATCGTAATGCCTATTTTGGTCCCCCTGTACCAAAAATTCGGCATAAATGAATATCATTTTGGGATGATTTTTTTAATTAACATGTATATAGGATATTTAACTCCTCCGGTCGGGATTAATCTATATGCAGCTTCAAGCATATTCAAGATTCCTCTGGTGGATATCGGGAAGGCGTATATTCCATTCTTCTTTTTGTTGCTTATAGCTTTAATTCTGGTCATCGTTTTCCCTGCATTATCAACATGGATTCCGAATTTAGTGTATGGATGAGGGGATAGCAGGAGATGGAGCGCATGAAATATCTTCCGAGGAAAAATGCACAATTAAATTAAAAGGGAATAAGTAAATTCATTATACGCATGAGGACTTAATATGAAAGGTTTAGTCAAATATGCCAGGGGGCGCGGCCAAATCGAAGTGCGAGAGGTGAAGGATCCCGAGCCGCAAGCCGGAGAGGTCAAAATCGAGGTTAAGGCAACTGGAATCTGTGGCTCAGATATTCATGTATTCCATGACGAAATCGACCTGCCCATCCGAACCCCCGTTGTTATGGGGCATGAATTTTGCGGGGTAATCGTTGACCTTGGCGAAGGTGTAACCGGGTGGGATGTCGGGGACCGGGTGACAAGTGAAACAGCCTTTTCCGTTTGTGAAAAGTGCGTTTATTGCCGTACAGGGCAATATCATTTGTGTAAAGAAAGAAAGGGAATCGGTTTTTGGTTTGATGGATCTTTTGCCGATTTCATTGTTGTTCCTGAAAAAAGGGTCCACAAACTTCCTGAAAATGTTGATTTTATTACCGGCGCGTTATGCGAACCCCTCGCCTGCGTAACCCATGGAGTTATTGAACTGTCTCAGGTTCATTCCGGGGATACCGTCTTGGTGACAGGAGTGGGGGCAATCGGGCTTCTGGCCGCCCAAGTGGCGAGAAGCGAGGGAGGGAGGGTTATAATCTCTGGAATTTCAGAAGATGTGAAGAGATTTGAATTGGCAAGATCATTGGGGTTCAACGAGTTGGTGAATGTTCAAGAAATAGACATTTTTAAGTTTATTGAAGAACTGACTAATGGTGGAGGGGTGGATGTAGTCCTGGAGTGTTCCGGAGCGCCAGAGGCCGCCAGAACGGGACTTAAAGTAGTGAAAAAAAGAGGGGTATACACTCAAATTGGTCTATTTGGGAAACCTTTTGAAATTAATTTTGAAGCCATAGCCTATAAGGAATTGCAGGTAAGCGGGTCTTTCAGCCAACGCTGGATTGCCTGGGAAACCGCCCTTAAATTGTTAGAACTCAAGAAGGTTGAAACCAAGCCTTTGGTAACTTACATTTATCCCCTTAATGAGTGGCAGTCGGCTTTTAATAAATTTGAAAAAAGACAAGGAACCAAGATAATTTTTCAATCCTAATCTGTGAGACTTCGGGGGAAACGATACCATGATTCTGGGATTGAGCCACATGGGGCTTACGGCGAGTGAACTGGATTCCTCTCTAAAATATTACCAGAAAAATTTAGGCTGTAAGGTCTTGAGCGATGCCGAGAGGAAGGGGGAGTGGATCGAGAAGATTACCGGAATCCCCGGCTTCCATACCCGCACCGTCTATTTGTCCTTATCTCCCTGCCACCATTTCGAGGTCTTCGGATTTTTCCACCCCAAGGTTATTCCCATGGAAAGGGGAAATCATTTTCGAGTTGGGATTCTGGGTTGTGTTTTGAAAACCGACAGGGTGGAGGGCCTGCTGACCTGGGATGATCAAGAAGAAAGCCGGAAGTGGGTCCCCTTGCTGGGAAGGAAAGAGGAACCTCTTGGCGGATGCCGGGTCATCCATTTGAAAGACCCGGACGGAATGTCTTTGAGGGTCCTGGAAGAAAAAACCGAAAGGATGAAGATTCCATCGGCCCCCGTCGATTTGCTGTACCCGGTTTTTCTCGTTGAAAATTTGGAAGACTCGCTCTCTTTTTATCGGGACCTGCTGGGTTTGAACGTGGATTGCCAGGGGGGCCCCCCCCCCGAAGAGATAGAAACGGATGCTAAAAGCGCCGGAAGATCGGTAAGGTGGGCGCTGCTGGGGAGTAAAACCGGTTTTTGTCTAAAGCTCGTTTCACCCGTAGGCTCCAAAATTTTGCCGGCGGCTCCCTGGAAGATGCAGAGAATCGGCTTCACCCATGTGGCCTTTGGAGTAGAAAATCTGGGGGAATATTACTTGAAACTGAAGGACAAAGTAAATTTCAAATCCCCTCCCATGTCCGTAAGCGCTGGACCTCACCAGGGGGGCCAGGCCGTCTATTTAACCAACCCTGACGGAATGACCTTGGAATTCATCGACAGTCCGCTGATTCGGGAAAGCTGGAAGATGAAACGGAATCCCTGAGGGATGGGCCGGCTGCTGAGAAGAAATTTTGCCCGACATCTTTCGACCCGGGAAAGGAAAACGCGGAATGGTTAAATACCTTGTTGAACAAGAAGTAAGAGGAGACGTCTTCCCGGAACCCTTCGCTCGGACGATCAAGCATTTGGCTTCTCCCCAGACCCTGGGGACCCAGAAAATCTGGTTAGGGATCGATGAAATTCAACCCCGCAACAGCAGTAATGGGCATGCCCATGGAGGACAGGAAGAGGTGTTTTTTTTCCTTTCCGGGGAGGGCCGGGTAAAAGTGAACCAGGAAGAAATCGAGGTCGGGCCCGGACATTGCGTT
>Ga0315276_10001720_pt1 | contig 19696 bp, 25 predicted proteins | sample YL17G05_0_MG_FD_204542 | JGI IMG/M metagenome (GOLD analysis project Ga0315276, IMG submission 204542) | Sediment microbial communities from Yellowstone Lake, YNP, Wyoming, USA - YL17G05_0 | ecosystem: Environmental > Aquatic > Freshwater > Lake > Sediment | place: USA: Wyoming | collected... | reverse complement strand
CTTATCGAGCTTTCAGCGGATTGTACCGCATAACGCCAGTTCGGACGAGGTCGGTACGGACCACATTGCCATTGAAGGTCGCGGTCAGTGACAGCCTAGTGTCCCCGGCTTGCACGAAGACGCGTTCCCCTATCACGCCTCGTCCGCCATTGACCACGGCTTCCGCGCCAAAGGTCGGGTTACGAAACCCGCATGGCATGGTGAGGGTGTGCTGGACACCAGCACGAAGAATGGAGAGGGCGGTAATTTGCCCAGACAGGGTGAGGTCTAGAAGGTCAGCCAGGCTTGAAGGATTGGTCAAGTCAAAGGTATGGGTTACACCTCGGGTAGTGTTAGCCACCACCATACGGTGTGTGCCCTACCGCTTGTAACGGCGAGGCTCAACGGGCTCCTCCCCATCGGTCTCAGCGACCGAGGGTCGGGCTCTCTCGACCGGGGCTGGTCGCTCCACAGGCATCACCCTCTTCTCTGCCCGCTCACTAAGAACCCGGACGGCGAAACCGGCGGTGTTCCGGCAAAGCTCGATGATGAACGGGTCGATCACGATCCGGGTCTGCCCCTGGAGGAACTTGGTGGACTTGACGGTGCAAGACCGGCCGGTGTTGTAGGTAATCTCCGCTTTCATTGTCACTCCTTGCTATCGGCGGGCTGTGCTAAGCCTACCACTACTGGTGTTTGGGAGTGGCCTCAGGCTTAGGCCGGGACCGCAACGTTCTTGATCACTACGACCATGTCCGTCTCTTCCATGGCGCACCAAACCTTGCCAGTGATGGCAAACTCGTTCACGCCCTTGAAGATGTTCCTGTCCTTCTCGATCCGGATGTCCCGACCGATGCAAACGATCAGGTTCTGCGGGTTGGTGAGGACGATCCGGCCAGCCGTCTTGTAGGTCGCCTTCACGGTTGCGCCCGAGCCGATGGCCGTGCCAGCGAGCCTGGTCCACGTGCCCGCGGTCTCGTTCACGGTGTAGTCCGTGTTCAGAATGTAGGGCGCCGTAGGGATCTTGGCGAGCGTGGTCGGGGTCAGCACCAGGTCATCGATGGGGCCGTAGCTCAGGGCCGTTGCCGTGGTTCCGTCGGTGTTGGCCACGCTGTTTTCGCAATACGGCGGAGTGGAGGACAGCAGGGCGACCGGAACCAGCTCCACACCGAAGCTCGGGATGTTCCCCGTGGCGGCCAGTGCTGAATCCCCGGACTGGGTCGCACGGGTGCTGATCTTCTCCCGGTAGACCTGCTCGTGGTCCGGGCTCATGAGGAACTTCATGGCTGCCCTGTTCTTGCGGAACTTGTTGGGCATGGCGTTGAGTGCCCGGCTGATGAGGCTGGGGGTGATAGGTTCGTTTGCGGCATCGATCACATGCCCGCCCTCGGACAACTTGAGGAAGCCCGGGAACAGGGCCAGGAGCGTGTCCTTGATGCACAGGCTGGACCCGCCCTCGTAGAGGTCAGCCTCGACAGCCGCTGGGCCGAGGGTATTCCCATCCCAGAACATCTCCTCCATGTTGTTGGCGAAGGTCGTCGCCATCATCTTGATAACATGCTCCTCGACCGCGTCGCCTTCGATGTTCTCCTCCTTCACGACATCAGAGATCTCGAACGGCACCATGATCTCCCGGTGCTCGAGGACGAGCCGTGACGTGGACACGCCTCGCCGAACACCCGGGTCGATTGCCTCCTCCTTCGGGACGGCCATGCGGCGACCGACGGAGATCTTGTCAATGTACTTCTGCGACGGCTTGAACCTGATGATCCGGCTCATGTCCTTGATGCCCGTCTCATCGACCACGTAGTCAATGAACTTGTCGGCCTGCTCTGGGAGTAGCAGACCAACGGCGGCCATCGCGTCGGTCGTGATCGTCGCTTTGGCGATCAACTCTCGGTTTGTCATTTCTGTCTCCTTAGCTATATTGGCGGGTTCGGCCGCCTTGTTGATGGTTAGTCAAGGATGCCGGACCATAAGCCCTTCTGTTTCTTCTCCACGACCTTCGGGTCATCATCAGCTCCCGCAGGTCGACCGCCAGCCTCCAACTCATCCACCCGTTTGACGACCTTCCCCACGGAGGCGCCAATCCCATCCAGCTTCTCCAGCATGGCACGCTGGAAGTCTTGATTGGCCTTCGACCCCTTCGCCCGGTCTTGGTCCGATGGGGACAACTCCTTCAAGATGTCAGCCAGCATCTCCACAGCCTTCTTGAACAGGCTGAGCCGCGTCCGCTTCATCTTGGTGCCAACCTTGATCATGACCTCGGGGTCGGCGGACTCGTCGCCCCGCTTCATAAAGACCTCCAGGCGGGACTGCTTCTCCGTCTCCTCCACTGGTGGTTTCTTGCCCTTGCCCTTGCCCTTGCCCTCCTCCTCCTCCGTGTTGCCACCATCGCCCCCGGCCAAACCACTCAGGGCGTTAGCCACGGCACGCAGGACATTGATGACCGGCGGGGGAACGTCGCCATCCGCCTCCGCGTCCTTGAGTTGGTTGATGGCGTTGGTCAACGATCCGATGGCGGCGGTGCAGACAGCCAGGGCATCCTTGGCCGCCTTCTCCGTGGTGTCCTCTTCCTTGTCCTTGTCCTTCCCCTTTCCATCGGAGTCCCCAAGCTTCTCCACGAGGGCGGTCAGAGCCGCCGCGACCTGCCTCACCACGGACAGGACGGAGGAGTCCGGTTTGCCGCCAGCCTCCTTCTCCTTCTTGAGCTTGTTGACCACTGCCATGAGCTTGGCGAGGGCGGCCTTGGCGATACTGACGGTGTCAGATACCGCGCCCTTTTCGATGACCTCGTCCTCCGCATCCACGTCCTCGTCCTCTTCGGCTTCGGCATCCCCGTCATCCGCGCCAACGAGTTCCGCGAGGTCCTCGTCCTTAAGGATACCTACCGCCCCGTCGTCGGACAGCAGGATGTGACCGAACTCCTCCGCCTCTGCCCTTGGGATGGCTGTTCTGGACATCGTCTCCTCCGTGCGAATTACTGCCAGCCCCTCATCCCGTTTGACGATGAGGAAGCGGCGTTTGTTGGCGGGGCGGTCCACGACCGAGACTTCACGAACGTCCAAGTCGGTGAGCTTCGCCTCCGCGGCATTTGGTGTCTTATGTGCCATTTACGTTACCTGGATGAATGGACCTATTCTACGCCAACCCTTTTGGAGATAGCAAACCACACCCCGCCTACGCGGCTACCCTCCGAGCAAAGCCCCCCATAGAAAACCCGGTCAGGTCACCGCGCTTGACAGCTGCCCAGAGTACATCGTCCACGACATGGTACATAAGGAGCCAGCTCCCTTTCTTAACCCTCTGCCCTCCAATGGTCAAGTCGGCCGGTGCTAGGTAGCTTTCGTAGATCTCCAACTTGCTGTTGACGATCTGCCGATGCATGAACCCCCGGTCCTGAAACCGGGCCAGCCATAGATGGGCTGCCCGCTCTATCTCCTCCGGAGCGATGGTGTCACCCTGGGTGTCCACGCTGTTAGGCTCAAGGACCACTCCGAGGACTAGCCTACGATCCTCGTCTGCCTTGTCCACCGGGAGTAGCTTCGCATGCATCACCGGGTTGAAGAGGTCACCATCCGACTTCTCCACCCCAGGCTTCAACTTCCCAACCACGGCCTTGACGCCATCGGCGATGTCGATGGTACGGAAAGACCCAGGCTGGAAGTCCTCCGGGTCCCGCTGCCGAACCCTCCAGCTTTGCGTGGTCTCATCCACCCCGGGCTTGGTGATCTCGACCTCGTCGCCCTTCAGGACGGTGAACCCGTGGTCCTTGATCCACTTGGTAACCTCCGCCTGGGTCTTGAACTTGTCCTTACTGAGGATGAGGGACTGGATGACCATCTGTTTCTCGACCAGCCCCAGTGTCTCCAACTCCTCTGCCACCAGCCCCAGCTCCGCGGCCAGCTCCCGGGTTGAAACCGCCAGCAGGTCCACCTCTTCTAGTGCGTGGGTCAGCCCCCTCTTGGCCATCTCTTGCACGATGAAGAGGTGGGCCTCCCGTAGGCCAGCTGCCTCCAGGGGCGCGAGGTGTATCTCCTCATGCAGGAGCAACAGGCTGGGGTCCGGCATCTTGGAGATGCGGGTAGGGGACACGTCGGACACCTTCATCCGAGCCTGGGCACACACCTCTTCCATCTCCTCCAGCTCCAGCCACTCGCCCCAGGCATCACTCAAAGCGATAGGGACCTGGACGATCAATGGGCGGGAGGGATAGAGGTCATCATCCTCATCCGACTTCTTGATGGACATCGCCACCAAGTGGTCGTGGCCCTTCTTGTGTTCGCGCTGGTAGTATTCCCAGAGGACCTCATGGAACTTCCGCATTTCCCGGATGTTGAACCGTCGACGGTCCACCTCTACGTCAAGGTTCAGCTTCCACTTGGACGCCAGCACCTTGACCTCTGGCGGGGTTGGGCGGCCTCGCCCAACCGGGAACCCACTACAGCGGGGCGGTCCGCCTTCATGCTTCGGTGCCCTGCACAAGATAACCCGCCCGTAGCCCGCCGCGATGAAGACGGACGCGGCATCAAAACTGTCCACGGCGTCGAGGTACGGGAGGAACTTGCGGATCGCGCTCCCCACCCCTAGGAGGTGGATGCGGTTGACTGGCGCCTTCATCGCGTGGGCGCGCCTCTCATGGATCCGCTTCGCCACAGCAAGCCACTGAGCCGTGGTCTGGAAGTGGGAGGCGTATCCCTCGGGCATTTTCTTCTGGACCTCTTCATTCTTAGCCCACTGGCCCATGGGGGTCCTATCCCCGATCAAGAACCCAGCCCAGCATAGCCGCCCTCCCTTGGTATACCAGGGCATGATCTGAGGCGCGACCTTGAACCACATGTGGTCCACAGCCAACGGGCTCAGCCCGGCCGACCGCATTTCCGCGTACGCCTTGATCGTGTTCTCCCTCTTCAATGGGTCGTCCAACACTATGTATTCGTGGGCGAGGTGCTTGTTCTCCTTGAGCCACACCATGTATTCCTTGAGCACCACGGTCCCGGGGTGCTGGATGTTGGAATGGGCGCCAGAATCAATGAGGAGCTTGACCCCTTTCTTGGCCGCCACCTTCATCCCCTCCAAGTAGCCCTTTGCACGGCGGGCGTAGGCGTAGGAGACGAGGATGTCCTTCACCCCCTCCTCCAGCAGGAGGTGGATGCGATCTGGGTTGTTGGCGACTTGGTAGCACCGAAACATGGGTCACCCTTTGCAGAGGTCAACGATGTTGGACAGACTCCCACGGTACTTCTCGGCGTAGCCCGCGACCGGGAACGGGTGTGCCATCGCCCGCCCGATCAATGCCTGTTGCATTTCCATGCATCGGAAGAGGCAACGGGAGTCGCCATCCACAAGCTCGGGGTGGCTACCTAGGTCAGGGATGACCGGGATGGTATCCAAGGCCATGGCCTCCAGAACACAATAGCCGAAGTTCTCTTCTATCGTGTTGCCTGTCATGACCCGACTCCCGGCCAGCAGTCCCAGGTACTCCGCCTTCGAGATAGCCTCACGAACAACGACCACCCCCCTATCCTGCAACGCCAAGGCCCTTTCACGCAAGGCGCCACGTCCCCAGGTCTTGCGGCTCGTGGTCACCATCAACTCCCACGTGGGGTGGGCGAGGTGCAGGCGCTCGAACAGGTCCAGCGTCAACCCCGGGCGTTTCTCAGGGTCCGGCCGGTTGGTGTGAATGACACGGGCCCTGGACGTCCCCAGAGGTCCCACAAGCGCCTTCACCTCAGATAGGTCATAGGGGTTGCCGGTCACCTGTATCTTGGATTCAAGGACCCCACGCTTGGTCACAAGTGCCTTCTTGTGGTAATCGCTGCCTACACACAGGACATCGAAGACCGCTCCCCAGGCGCATTCGTAGTGGCTGGCAAACGGGGCGCACGGTTCCATGAAGTCCTCTACCGTGTAGCTTCCCGCATGCACGAAGCCGACCATCCGTACGTTCACCTTGTTGAGCACGGCGAGGTAACGGATACTCTCGATCCCCCAGAACTCCACGTCGGCAACGAGGAAGACGTCCCCGTCCTTCACCTGCTTGCCGTGAAAGAGGCGGGCCACCCGTTTGAGTTGCTCTGCCTTGTAGTGAAGCGTGGAGTTGACGTCCAGGAACGTGCCTACCTGCACCTCGTCCACAAGAGGCTCTCCATCGATAACCTGGTAGGCGAGGCCCTGCCGCTGGAACTCGGCAGGGAACCACCTGTACCACTGCTCCGTGTAGCGTTCATCCAACGGCTCGATCGGGAGGTAGTAGATCACGCGATCCTCCTCAACCCCCAACCCACGGACACCGAACGGTCTCCCCAGTCCACCTCAAACCAGCGGTCAGGGAATAGGTTCGCTGCGGCGAACAGGCGCAACCACGCGGGCGCGGTCAGCAGGGAGACGTGGGTAGGGTCATCGTATTTGGTGGGGTCGTCGGTACGAGGCACGGTCACGATGGAGCGCGGTGCAGCGGCCATCCTCTCAACGGCGCCCGCAGGGTTGCTGAGGTGCTCCAGAACCTCAAGGGCAAGGACGAGGTCGTATCCACTCATGTCCACGGCCATTGCGTCCGCGCAGAAGGCTTCCAGCCCCTTAGCTGTGCAGACCGACACGGCGTGGGCACTGATGTCCACACCCGTGTATTTGGCAGCGACCCTCACCACAACCTCGCCTACAACGCCAATCCCGCACCCGACGTCCAAAACGGACAGCCCCGCACAGGCAGAGGACAGGACGTCCTTGAGGGTGTCTGGGACTGACCACTGGACGCGGTCGTAGTAGGCGGAATCAAAGTCTACTCCGCTAGGCATCCGTTTTCTCCGTCTTCTGATACGGCCACCCGAACCAAGCGGTCGTCAAAGGCGACCTCCATCCTCCGCTTGAGTTCCCGGGCGAACGCCTCGCACGACATACCGTCTTCCTTCCACATGGTGTGGAGGATGTCATCCAGCGCAGCCTTCACCACCCCTCGGAGGATGAAATACTCCAGCTCCCGATCGCCCTCCATCTGTTGGACGTCCGTTCGCACGTGGAACACATGTCGGTGGAGGTGGCGAAGGAACTCGACCATGACCGGGGCAGCCCGCCATCGGTGCTTGCCCTCGAAGGTCAGGAGGACGCTAGCCCAGATCACCTCGTCAAAGGACTGGATGGAACGGAACCTCCACCACTTCTCCAGGAGGGGTTCGCCAGGGTAGCACCTCTCCAACATCGCCTTCTTCCCCTGCCAGTCCGGCTCCTCCTCAAGCCAAGGCGTGTTCATCTCCACACTGTAGAACCGCTTGGACCCAGGGAGGGCAAGCCCCACCCTGTTCACCTTGCGGTGCATAGGGTGCCAGTCAAAGGAGCTGGGGATGTAGACCACGTCGGAGGCACGGATACCAGCGGCCTCTACCGTAGACCACCTGGCATACCGAGGGTCCCCGGCGATGCATGCCTCGCGGTGGTCGGTGGTGAAATAGTAGATCTGGTCGATGGAACCCAGGACGGAGTAGCAGCCGATCACCTCGTCATCCAGGTGGGGTGCCAAGACGATGTTCATGGTTATAGCCCCAAGAGGCGCATGGCCTCGTCCTTACCGCGATGGTCTTCCAGCCAGTCGCCTAGCATGGCGCTGGTTCGCATGACGGCGTGTTGCTGGTTGACGCCCCTGGCCACCATGCAGAGGTGCGTCCCCTCCACGATGACCGCGACGGCCCTGGGGTGAGCCGCCTGTTCAATGGCTTCAGCGATCTCCCGGGTCATCCGCTCTTGGATCTGCAACCGCCTCGCCACGTTGTTCACGATGCGGGCGAGCTTGGAGACGCCCAGCACCTTCCCCGCCCTGTCCCCATTGATAGCTGGCAGGTAGGCTACGTGGCACCTCCCAAAGAATGGGAGCATGTGGTGCTCACAAGCGGAGAAGTAGTCTATGTCCTTGACCGCCACGATGGCGTCGTAGGACTCCTCGAACACCCGGACGAATTCCTCGGTCTTGTGCTCGTACCCGGAGAACAACACCCCCCAGGACTTGACCACACGATGCGGCGTGTCCAACAGACCCGGGCGGGCAGGGTCGTCGCCGATGATAGCTATCAGCTCCCTAACCAGAGCCTCCGCACGTATCCGATGCTCAGGGTTCATTGCAACTCCTCACCAGCCCAAGCTGGGCAAGCTGTGCCATAGCAACCAGGTCAGACTGTCGCCGCTCACAGATATCCCCGACCGTCCTGCGACCGTCGCAGCCAGCCAGCATCTCCTCCCAGATACCAGCGGCACCGTGGTAGATGTCGAACCAGCGCAGGTCCTCTACGGACCCCCCGGTCTGAACTGGGACATCCTCCAAGAAGGAGTGAGGAACGTAGCCCGGCCACAGGCGGGTCGGCCTGTCCTCTAGGAACACCCCTTTCCTTGGAGCGGACTCGAACCAAGGCGTGCCGTGGTACGGCACATAGAACTGTCCGAGCCCGCCGTGGGAGCTGTTCCCCACCAGCCGGGGCATCAGTTGGTCAAAGTCATAGCCGTGCCGCTGAAGGAACTGACCAGTCTTGAAGCGACTGGTCAACGTCTCCTTGGGGAAGAAGGTCACGGTCAGCCAGAACACGCGGATGGACCTCGCGGCAAGAATGGCCCGTAGGTCTTGGCGCTTGTCCAAGACGCTAGGGTCAGCCGTCTCCACTCCAACCTCGTTGAGGACGTTGCCGGACTCGACCAGCGTGTCCTCTCCGTACTTTTCGATGGCTGCGGCCAAGGACACGCTGGTGGCTAGAGCGATCCACTTCACACCGCTGCCCTCCAGCATAGCCAAGATGGTGTCCAGCTCGGGGTGCAGGTAGAAGTCCTCATCATAGAAGTGGAGGTTGACGCCGGACTCCGCAGCCCATCGGATAGTGTCCTCCGCTTGCCTGACGGAGGAGAAGGCCCGAGGGAAGGACACGTAACCAACGTAGCAATAGGGGCACCGACGATCACAACCCACGCTGAAAAAGGCGGGGCACCAAGGCTGGCCGTTATCGAAGGACCGCAGGTGACCGTCATAGTCGTCCGCGTGCCGTCTGGCCATAGACAAGTTGATCCGCCGGTACTCAAAGGCCCCCTCCGCTAAGTCCAGCTGATAGTCCCCAGCGTCCGCTAGGGGACCGACGCCGTGCTCCCTAAGCAGTGGGTCAAGCCCCATAAAGCGGACGTCGTAGGACCTTGTGCGCTCCCTGTGGATCTGGCGGACCAGGTCCAGCTGCGGGTAGGACGACAAGTCAACCACGTACCGAGCTTGAGGTCCGTGCTCCGCGAATATCGCGTCCACAGCAAAGAGGTCCGCGTCCTCGTATAAGTAGGACTCCCGCCCATTGAACGTGGCGGAGGCATGCAGCCACGAGGGCTGATACCAGACCCCAGCCTGGACGCGGTCCCATGAGACAGGCTGGATGATGACCAGCGGCCTCACCTGATCCGCACTAGCTTGTGAAGTTGGACGGACAGTCTCCATCGTGGGTTCTCCAAACACAACTGGATGCAGTGTCGCAGGTTCGCCTCTGGGAGGGTAGCCCCCTCAAAAGCAGGGCTTAGCAAGTGGACGCCCGCCTTCACGTCAACAGCAGGGATCGCATCCCCAGCCCGTAGCACCACCTTGACCTCGTCTGCCCCGGGCACGACAACAGGAGCACCCGGCTTCGGTGACACGGTGATCCAGTCTGGGGCGAAGTTCAGTGGTATCGTTCCATTGGTCTCTATCGCCAGCCGGTGAGAGATCCTCAACGCAACGGACAGGTCAGCATCCATGAACAGGGCTGGTTCACCTCCTGTCAACACGATCCACGAATGTGCTGGAACCCTCGCCGACTTTCCAGCTGTCCGAGTTACAAGGCTAACTACCTCCGGCAGTGACAATGCATCGCCACCACTGAAGTCGGTGTCACAATCCCACCCTACCGTCTCCTTCTTGCAGTTCAAGTTGCATCCCGCAAAGCGGAGGAACACAGCTACCGTGCCAGCCCGCACCCCCTCCCCCTGCAAGGAGAGAAAGCATTCCTTTATTGGGTATCGCTTGGTCATGGACGGTACGTGACGGAGCAGCCAGGCGTCTCCTCGACCTCAATTGCTGCCAGCAGCTCCAGCGGGTAACGCAACTGGCGATCAGGCTCAGTCCAAGACAACACGGGCAACAACCTGTCGTAAATCCACTTGGCGATATTCTCCGAGGTGGGGTTCTCCAGTCCAGGCACGTCGTTCAATGCGCGGTGATCAAGAAGGGTGCCTACCGTCTCATTGACCACACGCCACAGGTCATAGAAGTCTATCACCATCCCCGTGGATGGCCCACGCCCCACCAGCGCAGGGCTCTCCAGCATGATCCAGACCTTCCAATTATGGCCATGCAAGCGGCTACACTTGCCATCGTGGTTAGGCAAGTAGTGGGCGGCCTCAAAGCTGAAGGCTCGTTTCAGGGTCCACATTCGCTTCCTCACTTTCGCTCGTAGGATGCTCAAAGTCTGAGCATCCTAGTCCAGGATGACCACTTCTGTTCGGCACAACGGGTGGAATGGGGGCAGGATCGTGTTCATCCCCTCCAGCGCGGTTGTGGCAGCCCGGCTACCCGGCTGGGTCCCTGCTAGTTCATCAGCCACAGTGTCTGCCGTTGGCCACGGGGCCTCCTCTCTGACCTCGTCTGGAGACGCGGCTCCAACGATCTTGGACATCCTAGCCATGCCCGCGTTGACCGTGAATACCTGCCCATTCATCTGTTGGCAAAGGGTCCCTGTCCTTTCATCGTTCGGGTTGACCAATTGAACCCTCCGCACCCCGGCATCGTTGTAGCCTGTCATCTTGCCGAAGATGCGGGACTGGTGTCCTGCGACGGACGAGACCTGCTGGAAGTAGAAGTCCGGGTTGCCTGCGTACCGCGCTGGCACGGACGGAGCAAAGGGCGAGGCCGCCTGCCCTGGCACAAGCCCAAACTCCTGCCGCAGCGCCTTGTGGAGAACCGGGCCAGCCTCCCGGTGACTAAGCCCCTGCTCTAACAACACGTCCCGGCTCACCGCAGACACGCGGGTGGACAGCTGTTCACTGTAGAAGCTGTCCACCCAGAACATCTGCTGGTTGCCAGAGGCTGCAATGGCCAGCTGGTCAGGCTCACCAAACATGAACCTGCCCCGCGCCGCAGTGACCGCGTCCTGCTTGCTGACCCTGTAGATGGACCGCAGGTTGCCTTCTACCACCTGCTGTTGTTGGGGCGTGAGCGGCGTGGACAGCTGGATCCCTAGCCCCCGAAGGAAGGCGCTGATGGCCGCCCCGGTGAATGGCCCGGCGGCTAGCCGCCCGATGCCGGTCTGCAAGCCGGATGCTGCGCCTGCCTTCCATGCCTGTGAGATGGACGCCCCCATCTTCCGCTCTATCGCCATGGCAAGGCGGCGGGCGTTGACCTTGGTCACCCGGCATAGAAGCCCATCGGTAGCCTCTCGAAGGTCTGCCAGCGCCTCAACAGGGAGGAGGGATAGGTCTAGAAGATGCCGCGCCACAGCCCTCCGTCCCGCTTCGTGGTCTCCCCCTTGCCCTGCTCCTCCTCTTCCTTTGTTGCCTTCGGCTTGACCGGGACGAACTTCTGCTGGACCTCTTCCATGCCATCCAACAAGACACTGCCGGTCTCGTCCCGCTTCATCTCCATCCTGAACATCTTCCCGTCCTCGAAGTCCCTCACCACGATGTGGTCCTTGAAGATGCCCATTAGGCCGAGGCTTCGATTGGTCTTGCCCTTGTTCTGAGTGATGGCAGCCATGACCTTCTTGGCGAGGTCCATCAGCTCCTCCCCTTCGACCAGGTCCACCTTGCTAACTTGAACATATCCTTCCATGTGGTTCTCCTATTCGGTAAGGAAGAAGCGGTCATCCAGCTCCTTCTCGATCCTCCGGCGAAGGTCTAGCATCCCATCGATCACGCGGCGAGCCGTGTCTCCACTGGGCGCCCCGCCACCCGACCCAAGCCCTGACTGTGCTTGAGCGAAGGTGACCGAGAATGGCACGTCCAGCGGCACCCCCTGCGGCATAGGCCCGATGTCCTCGCCGAACACGTCTCGGATGATGCGGTCTGCTCGCCTTGGAGTCATGCCTCCGGATCGCTCTGCCATGCCCATCAGGGTGATCAATTGGATGTCGTCGGTGACGTTCGGGTTATTCAGCTTGAAGGTGTGGAAGCGGGCGCCCCACCGCGCGAGGACGAACCGGTTGACCGCGAACGTGTCCTTGTTGCGCTCAGGGGCGAAGACCTGCTCATCCGCGACCGCACGGCTCGTGTCAGCTGTGGCTCTGGTATAGTCCTCTGTCCTGCCAACAAAGATGGGCGGTAGGCGGAAGGACTGCCTGACCTTCTCCCGGTTGTTGCCATCGTACTTCTGGAACAGTTGGTCGTCCTTTTGGTACTGAGCCAGCGGCATGACGCGGATGCGAAAGCTCTGCGGGTTAGGCGTGCCGTCCTCCACCGTCTCGCCCTCCATCAGCAGGAACCGGGAATAGTTCATACCCTTCTGCACCTGCTCCTCAGTCCACTTCTGTAGACGGTCGATGGAAGCCTCGGTCAATGCGCCGTTCTCCACGATCACGAACATGGAGGGGATAGCATTGTTGGTAAGGGTGTTGAAGTTGATCTCCTCGGCACGTCGGCTGCCTCGGATAGAGAAGAGGTTGCCTATCCACCCCGTGACCCCGTAGGCGGACAGCGGGTTGTAGCCCTTGAAATGAAGGAGCGAGGTTGCCCTACGCTGGGTAGGTATGATGTCCGCGAACTCCCCCGTCCATTTGTCCATCGGTCTGGGGTCCCCGGCCTCCTTGAACCACATCACCTTCCCTGTGCCAGACACCATGGCGAAACGCCTGAACCGATGCCACATCGGGACGTCCGCCAGCTCAAAGTTCTGGGCTGGCTGGACCAGCTTCATCTTGACCTTCACTGGCCGTGGCATCTTCTCGGTCAGACGAACGGCGTGCCCCACCACGTGGTTGAGGCCGACCAGCTCCCCCGTGGCGTCCTCGATCATTTCAACGTAGCCATTGCCGCAAGAATGCTGGTCGTCCTTAACCTTCTCCAAGATCATGTCCAGAGACTCGGTCGGGTGAACAGCCTCTAGCTTGGCTTGCAACACAAGGCGCTCCGCTTCAATATCGACCGACAGATCGGAGCGGACCCCCTCAGCCATCGGGCGCTCGCGGATAGTCCAACCAAAGCCCACGGTGTTAACGACCATCGCCCGGATGCACTGACCAAGTTCCGTGTTGTTCTCCCGCTGTGAGCTAAGCCACTGCAACGGGTATGGCGGATCGATCAGGCGCAGCTGGCCGAGGGACACCTTGGCGAACGGGTCCTGCTGGTCGGCGTTGGATGTGGCGGCGTCTGGAGAATCGCTCTCGGCCTCCGCCTTCCGGATCGCAGCCGGGGACGGGCCGATTGGTACGGCGCGAAGGCGTACCTCGCGACGGACGCCGCCTTTGTCGATAGCGTCGAGAACAATGCTTGAGGCAGAGGGTGTCTTCAAGGCCACCTCCGAGGGCGGAGGCGCCCCGCCCCAACTTCGGGTTACGAACGCCCCGGCTAACCCTTGGTCGTCTTCAGGGTCGCAGAGCCGAGGGCGTTCAGGTCCGTCCTGACCTCGTTGGCTATCGCCCGCGCCTCGGCGAGGTCAGCCTTCACCTCATTGGCCAGGGTGCGAAGCGTACCCCCGACGGTCTGGAGTTCCGCCACGGCCGTCACATTGATGTTGTACTTCGCCTTGAGGTCGTTGGCCATGGTGCGAACGGTCCCCTCCAACGTCACCAGCTCGGCGATGGCGGTCACGGCCACGTTGTACTTCGCCTTGAGGTCGTTGATCAGGGTCGTCCCAGCCCCGCCCCACTTTTTCATGTAGGACGGATCCTGTGTGCACGCGACCACGGCATCCGCCGTCCGGCTCGCGTGGCAGAGGGCCAGCTTGCACCAACGGGCGTGCGTCACGCTGGCGTCGATTGCAGCGTCATTCGGGATGACCTCGGCCCCGAGAGCGGCTGCCGTCCCCAGGACCACGTGCATCGCCACCACGCCCGCGCCGTTCTCCTTGATCACGATCCAGGCGTACATGGCCTGGCCGATGTCCATGCGCTTTGCGCCAGTACTGACCTTGTAGTCAACCTGGGCCGCCCAGTACATGCCGACCGCGTTAGCGAAGGCATACCCGGCAGCGATGTTCGCGTTCCACTCAATGACCGCCCCAGGGTCGACTGCCTGGGTGCTCGGTGTGGTCGGGGCCCCAATGATCAGGCCATCGGCCACGCCGTAGGTCTCACCCACGTCGACCACGACCGTCGGAGCAGGCCCCGGTGCAGCCACCGCCGCGATGTCCGTGGTTGTCACTGCTGTTGGGCCAGGCGCCGCCAGAGCGACAATGTCAGCGGCAGCGGTAGCAGAAACCGCCCCGGCCGCAATGGATGCCCCAGCCTTCACCGATGCCAGGTCGTCGGCAACATCGCGGAGGTCATCCGCCAGATCACCGGTGGCCACGCCAGCGCCACCGGAGAACTTGTCTTTGGTAATTCGTGTCATGGTCCACCTCTCGTGGGGCTCAGCCCCACGCCTCCCACATGAGCATCTCGGTTGTGGTGTCATTGATGTGGGCAAGGATCGGGATCTTGAGACCCGAGTTGCCGTTGGCATCGGTGTGCACCTCGGGCGCGCTGGTGATCACGGAGAGGTCACCTGCCGCCACGCGGAAGAGGTTCGTCCCGACTGGGAGAGCCTCGCTCCCTTCGACCTGACAGGAGTTCGTCAGGTTCGTGATCCGGAATGCCCTCGGCTTGAAACCGACGTTGTGGACGTAAAGGATGGCGCCTGTCGCCTGGACTTGCCCCGCCGCGTAGCGGGCTCCAACTGTGCTGGACATGTCGTTGTCTCCTCTTCTCTAGTTGTTGCCCTAGCATTGGGCAGATCGTGACCTACTATACACTGCCATCAAACGTCAAAGCAATCCCGGCTCCTTCTCCCGCCGCTTCCTCACCCCGCGCAATGCCATGCCCACTGCAATGTCGAAAGCATCGAACAGGTCCTTAGGCCCGTGAGGGAAGGCCACCATCCGCCGCAGGAATTTGGTGTGGTTGCGGTGAATGAAGAATGGCCCACCCTCCCCCGCCACTGTAGCAAGTTGCTGGGCGCGCGCCACCTTATCCTTCAGCGTCCAGCGTGGGACCACGGGTACATCCGGGAACCAGTGCTGGACCATCTGAGCTAAGACCACCTGGTAGGCGTTGGCCTCGATGCCGATGCGAACCGTCTGGGGGTGCTTACGGAACTTCAGGTTGATGAGATGGACCTGCTTCGGGAATGGCAGCCTCGTCTCTACAAAGTCCAAGAGGAAGACCCGTCTCGTCTTCTTGCAACAGGCGATAGAAACGTGGGCAAAGAAGTCATTCCTTGACTTCTGCCCGGCCGCGAGGTCAACGCCCTGCCACTTGAACACCTCGGCTGGTAGGTATTCGTAGAAACGAAAGTGGTCCTCGCTGAAGATGCCACCAAAGTTCACGCCACTCCGACACATCCACTGAAGCTCGAAGGCAGACAGCGACCCGCGCCGGATGCGGTGCATCCTCTCGGTGGGGAAGACCTCCTCCCAGATCGAATGGTCGGTTTCCTCATCCAGGATGCCCAGCCTGTACGTCTGACCCTTGAAGTCTTCCTTTCCAAGCCAGCCATAGAGGTCCTCCTCATGCCACCGCGTGCCGATGATCCACTGGCGACCCTTCGGCTCTAGGGCAGGGAGGAGGGTCTTGTAATAGAAGTTTTTGACCTTCTCCCGCTGACCCTCGGTGAGGCTATTCTCATCAGTCACGAGGTCGTCCGCGATGATGACATCGAAGTGCCTACCTAGCAAAGCGGTCTCCATACCGACACAGGTGATCGTCCCCTCCTTCATACCCACAGCCGTCCGCCTGTTGACTATGATCTCGCCATCCGCCCACTTTGGAGCGCCGGACGAGTAGTCACCAAAGACCTCACGTAGCTCCTCGTTCTGTTCAAAGTGGCTCTTGACACCACGAAGGAAGGTCTTGGCCTGGTCGGCTGCATCGGACGTGAAGAGGATGCGGACGTTAGCGTCACACAAGATCTCAAGGATGGCGCGGGCAATGGTCAGGTAGGAGGTCTTGCGGGCGCCACGAAAGGCCAGGATCATCCCCTCCTCGTGCTGGTCCTGCCACTCCAACATCTCCTGGTGGAACCACATGGCGTGGTCACCATTCTCCCCGCGCAGGATGTACTCGCACAGGATGTCTATGCGCCGATGCTCAATAACAAGCTGGCGCAACATGTCGTTCCGGGCTGCCCTAGCCCGTTCGAAGGTGGAGACGGAGAACCCAGTGTGCGCGGCCTGGTGCTCAGCCGGGGCCATGACCCTATGCTGGACGTTGGTTTTCATTGCCAGACAGCCTCACCGAAGGAGGAGCTTGTGGAATCCCGCTTCAATGGGCCCTCCTCGGTCTTGTTCATCATACAACTCCCGCACCTTGGCACTCCGTATCACCGTCAAGGCTACCACGTACTGGAGGGACTTGGGTGCCATGTCCTTGCCCTCCACGAGGAGACGACAGAAGCCCGCCACGTCTTCCTCCGTGTCCAGCTCGAATATCTCGGTCCTCTCCATACCCGCATTGATACCAGATGCCAATCAGCCTTGCAACACATTCCGGGGGCAGTCCTCTTGCCAGACCAGCGCCCAGTGTGCTAGACCAAAGCATGCCTATTAGCACAGACGACAAGGTGAGCGTCCAGCTGCGCCTAGGGAAGGGGCTGGTGGACAGAATCAACAAAGCGGCGAGGAAGGCAGGCATCAGCCGGAACACCTGGATCGTGGAGGCGACAGGAAGGCGACTAGCTTACGCCCAGCACAATCGCTTCCGCACGTCGGCCACCGAGCTGATGGCGCAACGGGTAGCCGTCATGATCCGAGTCCCGCCACTGGCAGTGAACATGATAGACGAGGCGGCCGCAGAAGCGAAGGTTAACCGCACGGTATGGATCACAGACGCATGCCTGGCCGCAATCCAGAGGCTATCAAAATACTAGGGCCGGGGTCTCTCGCCTGATTCTGACCCATGTCCCCTGCCCCGATGGGTCGTCCTCGAACCAGACATCACCAGGACCAGGGGCATCGACCAGCTCCGCCTGTGACAGCTGTACCTGCTTGAGCCCCATACGGCTCATGAGCGCCCCAATGACGACAGCCGCACCCTTGAGTTGCTGAGCCTGGGTGTCCCAGTTCTGTTGGACTACTGACAGGCCCAACGGGAGGGACGGGCGGTACAGGCGCTTCAGGTACAACTGGCGCATCCGGCCCAACGTCTGGGCCAGGTCCTTGTGGCATTGCTCCAGGTGCTCCTCGTAGAACACGCAAGACACCAACTCAGGTTGGTCAGTGACAATGCTACAGGCGTACCCCGGCTCGTCCAACACCCTATCACTCGCTAAGGAGTCTATGACCCGCTGCTCCATAACCACCTGAGTCACACCGTCCAGCGGGTTGGGGGCGGTCACCTTCACTGCCACGGTCACTTGGAAGTTCTTTTCGTAGTGCATCTTATCCTCCTACTGCAACGCCGTTAACCGATCTACCCTGTAACAACTCTGCTCCTACCCCGACACCGTAGGCGAATGGGGTAGGCGCGACCGACGTACTCGGCTGACCGACAAGGACCGACAGGGTCACGTCCGACAGATCCATTATTGCCGCCACGACCTCCATGTTATCGGCCGTGGGTACAAGCTCCGTCGAGCCCGGCCAATGCGTGCACCTGTCCTTGACGAAGTAGGTGGAGCACATGGTAGGTCTGACGGGGTAGATGGAGCAACGGTCAGCTTGCAGGAAGACACAAGGCTCCTTTAACTCGAACCACTCCTCAGCCCCAGCTCCAGCTACCGCGCTCCACTCCTCCGTCGTTTTGGCTGCTATCAACTGGTCAAAACTGTCACGCCATATCCTGTTCTGCCTTTCCCCTTGCTCCATCGCCCTATCAATGTCGACCACCCTGTTATTGTCAATGAGGTACGCGGCCGCTATCACCCCCTCCATCGGATGGGACAGGGGCAGCTGGTAACAGCAGTAGCTCGATGGACAGTTGGTGCATGCCCTGGTCATGCCGTTACAGCGCGCGATCCACTTCTCCCACATGAGACGGCGGGCCCGCCTGTACCCAAAGAGGAGTCGGGTGATGTTCATCGTGGTCATTGGTTCTCCTCCTTGCAGTAGGCCCTAAGCTCCCCCACCGTGAAACGGAACCAATCACTACGCCACTGGCCTGGCCACTGTTTCATGACCTGCACATTGTCCGGCAAGCCCAGCACAGACTCCAGAACAGAGTAAGGCGTCACGGTAACCACCGTCCCCTTCACCTTGTACCGCTGTACCCTGAGCACCAGGTACTGGTGGTGCGGGTCGTCTCCGTCTTCTCCGCCATGCACACAGTAACGGAAGAACTTGTCCAGGCTGTCCCGCCTGGCATAAACCTCCACTTTCACTTTCTGCTCCATCCTGCTTCTCCTTTCTTCTGTCGTGTCACTTCACCACAAGCCGGGGCTTGTCCGGCAGCTGGTCAGGGTCGTCCACCATGACCTCAACCAACCCCTCCTTCACTGCCCTGATCTGCAACGCCTGAAGGTGCTGAACCACCATCTGGCCGTGCCCGTCAATGAACGCCTTGAGCGTGGCAGGCACGGCCTGCTGTGCGGACATGGACAACAGGGGCTTTGGCTCCACCTTGAGCTTGGCAAGCTCGACCAGCACCTGGTTGATAACCATCCACCGCGTGATCGTCCTACCGCCATGCCCATTCCGGACCGATAGCTCCAGCTTCACTTCCAGCTCCAGCTCTGACTTGACCGCCTCCATCTCCTTCTTCGCGCGGGTGACCGTCCTCTCCATGGCGGGCCTGGGGCCCATTCCCGAGAGGATGGCCTGGTGCATCCGTGCACGTAGCTCCTCGTCTGTTGGTCTCATGGCTCCTCCTAAGTCCTAGAGATAACCCAGCGGCCATCATGGTCTGGGATGAAACACAGGCCGCCCTTTTCATATCCAGCGTACTTGACCAGCCAGCCCCCGTAGACTCGGAGGCGGTCGCAACCGTTGTCGAGGCTCTGCCACTTCAGGGAGAACACCTCTCCCTCTATTCCACGATACGGATGTTGGACCCCGGTTCCTCCTGTAGGTACCTTGACGTTCTTTAGGTCTAGTGGATGACCTCCAAGCAGGCTATCCTCATCTACTTCCATTGTTCTCCGCCTTTCCCTCGGGAGGAAAACTTGACGCGAGCTTTTCCTCATCTGTCCATGGTGCCAACTCCCTGTCAACTACGGCTTGGATACGCCTGTGATGCTCCATCCTCACCTTCTCCATGCCCTCGGCGCTCATCTCCCACTCCCCGCACCACGGGTCATCATCATCCAGGTCGGGCCAGAAGGCCCTACTGCTATCCCCTAGCATAACCGGAGGGTGCCTACGGCACTCCTTGGTGACGTGATCGACCCTTTGGTCGAAGCGAACCTCGGTTGCACCCACCGTCTCGTGGTAGTACCTGCACTCCTTACAAGCATGCATCACTCTTCTCCACCTCCGCGTAGCTACCAACCTTGATGGTGTATGCGTTGACGCTTGCAAGGTGCGTCTTACCCAGTCCTTCCTTCCTCACCATCGTCTTCCTCATCATCAGTACCCCACTCTTCACCAGCCGGTACAGCATGTTCCTGGTGATGT
>Ga0315276_10001719_pt1 | contig 19697 bp, 22 predicted proteins | sample YL17G05_0_MG_FD_204542 | JGI IMG/M metagenome (GOLD analysis project Ga0315276, IMG submission 204542) | Sediment microbial communities from Yellowstone Lake, YNP, Wyoming, USA - YL17G05_0 | ecosystem: Environmental > Aquatic > Freshwater > Lake > Sediment | place: USA: Wyoming | collected... | reverse complement strand
CGCCGGCGGCGTGGCCATGGTCAGCGCCGCCTACCCGCCCGAAAAACGAGCGCGCATGCTGGGCATCTTCAATATCGGCATCCCCCTGGGCGCCGCCATCGGCGTGATCGCGGGCGGGGCCATCTCCGCCTCTATGGGCTGGCGCTGGGCCTTCTACATCTTCGCCATACCCGGCATCATCCTCGGTATCCTGGCCTTTTTCATGAAGGATTACAAGACCACGGCCAACTCGGGCACGGCCGGCACCAGGGTTAATTTCGGCAAGTCGATCGCAGCGCTGTTCCGCATCCGCAGCCTGGTCCTGTATTTCTTCGGCTACGGCATCCTCTGCTTTATGACCGTGTCAGTACTGGTCTGGGCGCCCGCACTCATGATGCGCCTGATGAATATCTCCGAGGCCACGGCCGGCATGATTGTGGGCGGATGGGCATTGACGGCCATCATCGCCGCCCCGCTCGGCGGCTGGCTCGCCGACCTCTGGCAGAAGAAGACCGGCAAGGGCCGGCTCTACCTGCCCGCACTGGCCTCCGTACTGGCCGCCATCGTGCTGATCATCATGGTAATACTCAGGTTCGGCCCGATCGGCATAGCACTGGGATTCATCTACGGCTTCCTCTCGGTGATCGGCTCGCCTGCCCTCAACGCCGTCTCACAGGACGTTGTGCCGTCGGCTCATAAGGGGCTCTCCATGGGCATGGCCGTGTTCTCCGCCTACATGTTCGGCGGCGCCTGGGGTCCCTCCGTGGTGGGCGCCATATCCGACGCGCTTGGTGGAGGCGCCGACGGCCTCATTACAGCCATGCTATTCACCACTATCGCGGGCTTCATTGCAGCGCTGCTGCTCTGGTTGGCCGCCCGCACCTACCCGGCCGACATGGCCAAAGTCCAGCAGGAAACCCTGATCGCCAAATAAGTGTGGAGTAAGAGATATGAAACTGACAACGCTGCTGCGCCTGCAGGTAATTTATTTCGTACTGGGCATGCTCTATAACGGCGTAAGCCTGTACCTCACGTCCACGGGAAAGCCGGCACTGGCCCCTACGCAACCGGTGCTCGGCGCCATCTCGATGATAGTGTACGCCCTATTCCTTATCCCGGGCTACCTGCGCAAGATCACACTGTACAGGATACTGATGGGCGTCGCCATCCTGGTGATGGGTTACGGCGGCGTTGTCACGCATGTCATCAATATCTTCACCCAGCCGCAGGTGTACAGCTCGATCGCAGCCTGGGCGGCGGCGGTGGGCATTAACCTTTTCGGCCTGGTGCTGAATATCATCGCGGTCCTGGGCAAGTTTAAGAGGTAAGATAGACCCTAATTAATTATCTCTTTAACCCGGCCAACCTGGCCGCTTTCCAGCCGGACCTTGATGCCATGGGAGTGAACTGAGGAGTTTGTCAAAATATCCTTGACTATCCCTTCAGTTGCTTTCCCTGACCGCTGGTCCGCCTTCATGACTATTGAGACCCGCAAGCCCAATTTTATATTTTCACGCTTTGGAACACCCATAATGTAATTCTATCCCGTATCACACTGTTTCACTGTGAAAAATTTTTGATCGGCTTGAGAAGATCGCCCAATCCTTTAAGTTGAATCTCATAAAGAGCAGCTAACAGCGTACCAATTTTTCCCGGAGGGAAACCTTTCTGGTGAAACCAGTCCAGGTAAGGTTCAGGCAGATCACAAAGGATATGGTCTTTGTACTTTCCAAAAGGCATCCTTATGGACACCAGGTCAACTAACACCTTGGGATCGATTGGACTGGCCTCATTTTGATCCATTATTACCTGATGCAAATTTGATAACGCTTAACCTGGCATCTACCATCGGGCGTGGTGCTCTTCGGCCCAGCCGATCATGTCCTTCACTTCGATCTTTTCGCCATCATCGGCAATCAGTATCCCGCTGTAGCGGCCGAACATCTGGTGCACCTCGCTGGCCAGGATACCTACATCGGTCTTACCTACGCGTTCGAAGAATGGTTTAAATTCCAGCCTGAGCCGCCCATCGGGAGATGTCATCAGCCAGGGCTTCTTGAAATCCTTATTATCATACTTGAAGTCTATTTTGCCGAGCTTGTGCAGCTTCCCGTCCAGGATGATTGCGTTATCGTTGAGTTCGGGACTGTTGCCGATGCCATCTCCGGCATTCAAGCCGAGCGTTCGCCCACCGGGAAGGAACTGCGAGAAGCTGGCCCAGATCCAGAACGAGCGGTAGGGCCAGACGCCGGCGCCCCAGTCCAGCGTGCCCAGGCTGCTATCCGGACGGATATCGTATATCTTCCTGGTTTTCTGCCCGCTGCCCTTATCTTCATCCCAGCCGAATTCGATTTTGCCGCCGGCCGGCATGCAGTTTACCTTACGCGTGTAGAAAAAGCGCCTGTTCTTATAGGGGAAGACATTGACCATCGACTCGTGGCCTTCCCTTAAATATAGATTGACATCGGCGGAGAGGCCGGATCCGCCAAAACCCGGCCAGTTGATTTCCAGCCTGCGCTCATTATCGCTGTCGGCAGAGAAATGCAGGTGCAGGTCGCCCTTCACATAATAGCAGCCGCCGGAGGTGCTGTTGCGCGGCAGTTCGATACCGCTGCCGAAAGGGATGTTCAGTGTCTGCTCATGATACTGCCCGGTGATGAAATCAAGCACGTAGGCAAAGACCGGCCCCAGGTAGCCCACGCTGCTGAGTGTAAAGGAGAAAAAATGCGTGGGCGTGGTAATGCCAAAATACTGCCAGCGCTTGATGCGCAGCGGCTGCAGGCATTTCAGCCCGTAGATGTTGACTTTCTCAAGGTTGGCATCCAGCAGGGGCTGGCGCGCCCAGCCGTAATCGGTCAGGTTGCCCTGCCCGTCAAGCAACGGCCCGCTCTTAGTTATCTCACGCATTGTCATACCCCCCTTATATCAGCTTATGAACCCGCTCAGTGCCCGTATCAATTGTATCATCCCCACGATAAAAAGCACCGACCAGGTCAATGTTTTGAAGGTCAGTTCTTTAACCTTGATGAAGCTGCCGATAACCACTCCGGCGATGAAGCCGGGCAGCACCACCGCCGCCAGTTGCAGCGATTGAAAGCCTGCGCTTCCGGCGATCCACATTGTTGCATACAGAACCACATTCAGTATCAGCCAGAGAACCGCCAGGGTGCCCAGGAATGCCTGCGGCTCACGTATCTCGCGCCCGGTGTAATAGACAATCAGCGGCCCTCCAGTGGCAAAAAGCCCGTGAAAGATGCCACCGCCCAGTATAACCGGTACCGCCAGGTAGCGGGGCAGCGGCCCTGCGGCGGACTTCCTTATATACAGCCCGATCAACTCGACGGCCGAAACCAGTATGATAAAAGCTCCCAGCACTATTATCAGCACCGTCTCATTGGCATAATCACGTATCAATATTCCGCCCAGCATCCCCACAAAGGCCAGCGGCAGTATGGTAATCAGCAGCAGGTGCCAGTTGACGCGCCTGTGCCAGCGGATAACCAGCCAGGTGCTCTGCAGTATGGCCAGGGCAACCAGGGCAGGCAGCAGCACCTCCAGTGGAAACAGGAAAAGGCCCAACGCCAGCGAGATGATGGTGTCGCCGAAGCCGAGCGTGGTCTCTACAACGTGGGCCAGCACCAGTATCAGCGCCAGCAACAGGATATTCGTAATCTCAGGCGGCAATGGAAACCTTATCCTGTCTTATACAGGTCATTGAAATACTGCGTGGTGATTTCCTTGGCCTGCGCGCGGTCCGGCATCGAGCCTATCATGCCATACACCGCGGCATCGCCGGAAACATCCTCCTGCTTCATCGCCGATACTTCCTGCGCCACCTCCCGCAAATCCTTGAGGCAGGTGTCAACCACCTTGAGGTGCATGGGCGACACCGTGAAGTGCAGGCTGGGCGGCAGGTGCTGGCTGTCGATATGCCAGCCCATCTGCTTCATTTTATCTCCAATGGCATAAAGATTCAGGGACTTGCTTCCCACACCGAAGTTGGTCGCCAGCGGTTTGCCGATAACATATAAGCCGGAAATTGTGTTAATGCCCGCCATCAATATCTGTGTTGCCTGCATCGCTTCCGCTGCCAGGCCCATGTAGCCTTCATAACCCAGGAACTTCATGACCGCCCAACTGGCCGCAACCGGACCGCCGGGACGCGCGCCTGATATACAGGGCGTGGCATACACCCCGCCAGACCAGTCGGCATACACGAAAAGCTGGTATTTTCTCAAGTCAGCATCCCTGTAAAGCACGACTGACGCACCCTTGGAGACATAGCCGTACTTGTGAACGTCGGCAGACATGGACGTCACCCCGGGCACGCGGAAATCGAAAGGAGGGATGGGGTGGCCGAGCTTTTCCACGAATGGCAGTATGAAGCCACCGACGCAGGAATCCACGTGGAACCACACGCCTTTTTCCGCGGCAATGGCAGCCATTTCGCCGATAGGGTCAATGATGCCGTGCGGATAGGAGAAGGCCGAGCCAACCGCAAAAACCGTATTCGAGCTGAAGTGTTTGCGGTACTCGACAAGGTCCACTTCCGAGGCATCGCTAACAGGTACAATCACTGTCTTGAACCCCAGGAAATGGGCGGCCTTGTTGAATGCGGGGTGCGCCGAGCGCAGCATCAGCAGTTCCGGTTCCTTTATCCCGGGCTTCTTCTCCCGCGCGTAATCCCTGGCAGCCTTGACCGCCATCATGATGCTTTCGGTTCCCCCCGAGGTCATATTGCCCGCGGCAGTTTCGCCCCCGTGCAGCAGGTCGGCCGTCATGGCTACAACCTCGGTCTCCATGCGCAGCAGGCTGGGAAAGGCGAACGGGCTCAACCCGTTTTCAAAGACGTATTCACCGAGGGCAGACCGCACTATATCGGCGACATCCTCCCCGGCCCGGAAGACCATGCTGAAGGCACGGTAATTGCTCCAGTCCATGTCATTGGATTTCAGATTATGCAACAGGCTTTTCAACTCTGCCGATGGCAGGCCTTTTTGCGGGAACTTAACTCCGGCCATGTTACCTCCCTTTATTACCGGGCGCCGGCGGGCGCGCCCGGTCAAACGGTGTAGCTATCATAGCTTCTACCTGGCTAAATAATCCGCCCTCTTTACCATGGCGCCGATGCAGCGTATGGCGTTATCCGGCATCACGTAGATGGGAAGGCTGTCCTTAACGGCAGATATCATGCCGTCCATCTGGTCGGGCGGGTTGGCAGGTATGAGTATTATCGGCTTCTTCAGGCGGTCGCGCAGTTCCACCAGTTTCTGCCTGAACCATTCCTCCTGCAGGAAGGCGTAGGTGATAACCAGGCAGGCGTCCACTTCGGGCATGATCATCTCCAGGCAGTCGGCATACACCTTCGAAGCGCCGCCGATGGGCGCCCACACCAGGTCCACCGGGTTCCTGCGGTTGTTGGAGGGAGGCACCTTGTCCTTCAAATATTCGGCCAGCTTATCCTGTAAACCCGCAGAAAATGGCTTTATCCGCAGTCCCATCTTAGTAGCTGCATCCGATGACGCCACAGCGCCACCACCGGCCTCGATCAACAACCCCAGGTCTTTACCGGGTGGCAGAACCGGGCAACTGAAGGCAACCGCCAGGTCTATGATGTCCTCCATGCCATAAGCGGAAACGATGCCGGTCTGCCGGCACATGGCCTGGAAAACCTGGTAATCACCCGCCAGGGAGCCTGTATGTGAAGCGGCCGACCTGGCCCCCATCTCTGAACTGCCGGCCTTCCAGATGATAACGGGCTTGTGCGGGCATATCTCCTTAGCCAGCGAAACAAAGCGTTGCGGGTCTTTCAGACCTTCAATGTAGGTAGCGATGACTTTGGTATTGGGGTCGCTTCCCCAATAACTGATCAGATCTTCCAGCGTGAGGTCGCTCTGGTTGCCGATGCTGATGATGCCGCTGAAGCGCAGTCCGCGGGCGCTGCCCAGCCTCAGCATTACCTCGCTTACCCAGCCGCTCTGCCCCACAAAACCCACTCCACCGGGATCCAATGGTATGCGGGCATAAGGCACAACGGTATTGACACGGCCACGCGAGGTGAAAATGCCCATGCAATTGGGGCCGATAACCCTCACGCCCCCGCTGTGGGCGATGCCCACCATCTTCTTCTCCAGCTCCTTGCCTTCAGCACCCATCTCGCTGAAACCGACAGCATGCACCACGGCGAATTTAACCCGCTTGCGCGCGCAGTCCTCCATGGCGGTGGGAATAGCCTGCGCCGGTATAGCCAGCACTGCCAGGTCCACCTCGCCCGGGATATCGGCCACGGCCGGGTAACATTTCAGGCCCATTATTTCGGTCTCTTTGCGGTTAATGGGATAAATAGTGCCGGCATACTCGTCTTTGAGCATGCTGTTGATGAACATGCCTCCCGATTTCCACTCATCCTTGGAGGCACCGACTATGGCTACCGAGCGGGGTTCGAAAAGGTACTTGAGATCGGGCGCGGGATGGTGTGTCATAACATGCCTCCGTTAAACTGTAAATCGATTTCTTCCCAATCTAACATGGGTTATATTGCAGGTTATTATCTTATGCCCTTTACTCTATGTCAACGGGCAGAGGTTGTGATATATTACAGCCGTTAAACATCAATTAAGATGGAGGAGTGAGTTAATGGCATACGAAACAATCACCTATAACGCAGAAGGCGGTATCGGCAGGATCACTTTCAACCGGCCGCAGGCCATGAACGCCATAACACCGGCCATGCTTAAAGAGCTTAAGTCCGCCGTACTGGAAGCAGGCACAGATAAAGAGGTGAAGGTAATCGTGCTTACGGGCGCCGGCAAGGCTTTCTGCGCGGGCGTCGACCTCAAAGCGCTGGGCGATCAGAAACTGGTCAACGGCAAGGTCGGCGATATCCTGGATATTCCCGCCCGGGAATTGATAGCCGCTATCAGGGACGTGCCCAAGGTAGTCATCGCGCTGGTCAACGGCTTCTGCTTCACGGGCGCCATGGAGATTATGCTGGCCTGCGACATCGTGATCGCCGCTGAATACGCCAAGATCGGCGATACACATGCCAAATGGGGGTTGAGGCCGACCTGGGGCATGAGCGCTAGGCTGCCGCGCCGGGTGGGCTTCCTCAAGGCCAAGGAGCTGTCCTTCACGGCCGATGCCACACCTGCTAAAGAGGCGGAACGTATCGGGCTGATAAATTTGGCTGTCCCGACGGACAAGCTGGAAGAGGCACTTCAGACCATGGCAAAAAAGATCATGGCCAACAGTCCGCAGTCCATCGCAGCATACAAGCGCCTGTATAACAGTAACGAGAGCATGACGCTGGATAACAGCCTGGAACTGGAGTACGGCAGTGAATTTGAGATAACCGACAGCCTGGAAAGGCTTGGACAGTTCGCCAAGTAATGGATAACCGCAAAGACCTCAAGCCATTCCTGGAACCGCGGTCCATCGCCATCATCGGGCTCTCAAGGAGAACAGGAGCACAGGGCAATAATGCCCTGGAGAACCTGTTGGGCTACGGCTACCGGGGCAAAATATACCCGATTAATCCCAATGCCGACGAGATACTGGGCGTCAAAGCATATCCCTCGATTAGAGACGTGGACGACCCTGTTGACCTGGCCGTGATATCCACCCACCGTTCCAGGGTGCCGGCCCATGTCCGGGAATGCGCTGAGAAAGGGATCAATTGCATCAGCATCGTTACGCAGGGATTCATCGACTCTGGTGACGAGGAAGGCAGAAGGCTATTCAAGGAGATTACGGACATTGCAAAATCCAGCGGTTGCCGGATACTGGGACCGAATAGCTTCGGCAGTGCCAATGTATTTCACAATTTCTGTACCGCGTTCGCCAGGATAGACATGCAACCTAACCCGGTGGGCCTGATCTGCCAGACCGGCAGCCTTTTCAACAATTCGTCGGAATTCAGGTTCACCGGAAAGGCGATCGATGTGGGCAACATCTGCAATGTCGATTTTGCCGACTGCCTGGAGTATTTCGAGGATGACCCGCAAGTAAAGGTAATAGTCCTGCACATTGAAGGCATGCCGGATGCCCGGCGCTTTTATAAGGTAGTACAACGCGTTTGCAGTAAAAAGCCTGTGGTCGCCATCAAGACTGGTAAAAGTGAGCAGGCAGCGAGGGCCGCCAGTTCTCATACAGGGTCGCTTGCCGGCCAGCATGAGATCTGGGAGGCAGCCCTCAAGCAGGCCGGGGTCATCAGCGTCAACAGCTTCGAAGAACTCGTGGATGTTACCAGGGCTTTCTGCCTTCTCCCACCATTAACCAAAGCTAATGTATGCGTAACCACCTTCAGCGGGGGCGTAGCTATCATGGCCCTGGACGCCATGCAGGACACAAAACTCCACGCTGGGCGTCTTTCTCAAACCACCAGGGCCAAAATAGAAAAACTGGCGCCGGATTGGCTTTCCGTGGGCAACCCCGTGGATCACTGGCCGATCGTTATGGGGTCCGGCTCCATAGTCCGAACATTGAGCGATATTTTAGAGATCCTGCTATGCGACGAGGAATTCGGCGCGCTGTTGTTTATACAGATAATTCCTGATGCCGCAACGAGCATTGGTATCAAGGGTCTTCTGAACAACCTCATCACCCAGTATCCTTCCAGGCCGCTGGTGGCTACCCTTACCGGACCCTGCAGCTTTGATCTCGTCAAAGAATTGCAGAGTGAGGGTATTGTATTAGCCTTCACCACCCCCGAGCGGGCTATCCGTGCCCTGGCCAGGGTCCATCAGTACAATCAGTATCGTTCAAGGCACCTGGCGGTTAAAGGCCCGACTCCTTGACGCCAGGTTGAACTAAATATAAACTTAGCGCAAACGCAATTTGGGAGGTGCCGATATGCCCGGCGGGAATAAGCAGCACAGCTGGAGAAACGCTATCATCATTGCGGTTGTCATCCTCCTGGTGGTAATCACTCCACTCTCGATATATGCATCGGCCGATATTGAGAAGAAAGACCTCGACGATGCGGTTCGCACACAGCAGGGCGGCTCCTATATCAAGCTTCCTGACGGCGTGACCCACTATGAGCTGACAGGTCCTGAGGCAGGACAGGTGGTGGTGCTGATGCACGGCGCGACCATACCCATGTACATATGGGATGCGCAGGTAGATCCCCTCTCCAGGGCAGGCTACCGCGTGCTCCGCTATGACATGTACGGCAGGGGTTACTCGGATAGGCCGGCAGGGGACTATAGCCAGGCCTTCTACCGCAAGCAGCTCCTCGACCTGCTCAACGCGCTGAAAATCAAACAGCCGGTGGATCTCATCGGGCTCTCCATGGGCGGAGGCCTGGCAATGGACTTCACCGCCAACTACCAGGACCGTGTGCAAGATGTCGTGCTTATCGCGCCGGTGATAAACTCCATCAAGAATGACACTGTATTCAAGCTGATGAGGATACCCGTAGTTGGAGATTTCCTTACGCGCCTGATAGCCGTCAAGGTAATGTCGGACCGCGCAGCACAGCTCGTGCAGAAATCACCCAGGGCAGCGGAGTACGCCAAAATGTTCAAGGACCAGACCCAGTTCAAGGGCTTTGAGAGGGCCTCGCTGGCAGCGGCCCGCAGCGATGCATGGGCCGACTACACGGCCGACTACCACGCCGTCGGCAGGCAGGACCATAACATACTGCTGATCTGGGGCACGGAGGATAACGATATCTCACCGGAGATGGTCCAGGCCATTCGGAAGGCCCTGCCCAACGTCCAGTTCAAGCAGCTTGATAACATCGGCCATGACCCGCAGGTGGTGGTGCCTGAACAGGTAAACAGCATGATCTTGGACTTATTAAAGCAGCAATAATTTATAGGAGGTCTACAAGATGCCGGAGAAGAAAATCAAGTACCTGAGCAATGAATGGGCGGACGAAGTGATGAAGCGGTGCAAGAAAACGCTCACACCTGAGAAGATGAAGCACATCACTTCCTCGATGCTGACCATCAACACCAAATGCCCCGACGGCAAGACCCGGGCTGTTTTCTACAAGCTGGTAGACGGGGCAGTCGCATCGGTCTCCATCGTGGAGGGTACACTGCCCAAAGCCGAGTTCACCATCACCGCGGATTACGACATGTTTGCCAAGATTTCCCGTTCGGAAGTTAAGGCCAGGTCAGCCTTGATGTCCGGCAAAATGATGCTGAAGGGCAACCTGGTCAAGGCCCTTACTCTGTCACCGACGGTCGACCGCCTCAACGAGGTCATCGCCACCATCCCGGCCGATTATTAAGATAAGCGAGGACAACTGATATGCCTGTGAAAAAGCTTACTAAAGACGATCCCTATTTCATAGATAACCCCAAAAGGGTCAAGGCCGTCCAGAAGGAAATGGCCAGGATGGGCATCGACGTATACCTGGGCTCGCGCCTGCGCACCATGTCCTGGATACTGGACGCCTTTTGTCCCTGGCGCACCTTCGTGGTCATCCCCCCCACCGGGCTGCCCACGGCGGTCACCTTCGTTATAGACGCCGCCCGCGTGGAGGATGAATCCTGGCTGGACCAGGACCACGTGCTCGGTTACGGGCCTATGGGTGGCCAGGACCAGGTAGCCCTGCTGACCATGCTGATGAAACCCTACCTGAAGGGAGGCAAAGGCGTCATCGGCATGGAAACCGGCATGGGCAACTACCTGCCCGAGGGTCACCTGACACTATTTGAATTTGTCGCGCTGAAGGCTGCTATGCCTAAAGCCACCTTTAAGAATGCACATGAAATCATCGATAAATTGTCCATAATCAAAGATGAGGGAACCATCAACCGCTTCCGCGAGGCCTCCCGCATCGTCGATGTCGGCCACAAGGCGGTTTACGATGCCATCAAAGAAGGGGGCTACGCCAAGATGACCGAGACGGAGGTAGCAGGCCTGGCGGCTTATGCCATGCGCAAGGCCGGCAGCGAGTGGGAGTGGTCATTCACGGGCGGCAACGAGATCGCCTCGGGCTACCGGTCGGGCCTGGCGGCAGGCGCATGCACACCGGCCAGCAGGCGCAAACTGAAGGCGGGCGATCCCCTGATGGTGGACTTGCACGCTATGTTCAGGCTGGGGTTGGGCGACCACTCGCACAACTACTTCCTGGGCAAGGCCACCAAGCGGCAGCAGTGGCATGCCAAGAACTTCGTTGACCTGATGAAACAGGTGCTGATAACCTACCGGGCGGGCATTACTCCCACTAAGTTAGCTGACGAGATGCTTGCTTTCGCCGAGGAGAAGGGTTTCCAGGACTACATGGTACCCGGCTTCGAGCACGGCATCGGCCTGATGGGAGACGAATGGCGCATCGGCCTCAACGACGGCCCCTTCCAGTACTGGACCAACCCCGAACACGTTTACCGGAAGAACGAGATGCTGATATGCGCAGTGCAGTACGCCTGCCCCGAGGAAAATATCGGCTTCCGCTACGAAAACCCGATCTTGATCAAAGAGAAGAATTGCGAGGCCATGTCCAGGTTCCCGTTGAGCGTTAACGTAGTCTAGCGAATAACATTGTAAGGCGGACGTTTGACCGTCCGCCTTACAATAAAAGCTTATTTAAATTCGCTTCTGTACAGATTACTTCTTTTTCCTGAAAGGTGAAAAAAGTTCCTCGTCCTTCCTGAGGTCAACGATGCGGTCGCGCAGTAAGGCCGCCTTCTCGAATTCCAGGTTTTTGGCAGCCTTTTTCATCTGTGCCTCAAGTTCCTTTATCAACCTGGCAATTTCGTCAAGCGGTACCGGCGCGGCTTCGTATTTGGCCCGTCCCTCAGCCACTACTTTCACACGCTCCGTGATGTCCCTGATGGCCTTCCGTATACCCTGCGGAGTTATGTCATGCTCTTTATTGAAATCTTCCTGTATCTTACGCCTGCGGTAGATCTCTGCAACGGCATTCTTCATGGAGTCGGTCAGCTTGTCCGCGTACAAAATGACATGACCGTCCACATGCCTGGACGCCCTGCCCATGGTCTGGATAAGCGAATCCTTGGACCTCAAAAACCCTTCCTTGTCGGCATCGATTATGGCGACCAGGCTTACCTCCGGAAGATCAAGGCCCTCGCGCAGCAGGTTGATACCCACTACCACGTCATATACACCCAGCCGCAGGTCGCGCAGTATCTCGACACGCTCGAGCGTATCCACCTCGGAATGCAGGTAATGCGTCTTCACGTCCATCTCACGCAGGTAATCCGCCAGTTCCTCCGCCATCTTTTTGGTCAGCGTGGTTACCAGGCAGCGCTCGCCCTTTCCTACCCTCAGCTTGATCTCGTGAATCAAATCATCGATCTGGCCTTTGGTCGGCTTGATCTCGATGGTCGGCTCAAGCAGGCCGGTCGGCCTGACCAACTGTTCAACCACCTGCTGGCTGTTCTTATATTCATAGGGACCGGGGGTGGCCGATACATATACGGCCTGGTTGACCAGTCTCTCAAACTCGGGGAAATTGAGCGGGCGGTTATCCAGCGCTGAAGGGAGCCGGAAGCCGTAGTCGATCAGCGTACCCTTACGGCTCATGTCGCCGCCGTACATGCCGCGTATTTGCGGCAGGGTCATGTGAGACTCGTCGATAAAAAGCAGGAAGTCTTTGGGGAAGTAATGTATCAGCGTCCACGGCGGGCTGCCCGGCTTGCGCCGCTGCAGGTGGCGGGAATAATTCTCCACCCCGCTGCAATATCCCAGTTCGCGCAGCATCTCAATGTCATAGTTGGTACGCTGCTCAATGCGTGCAGCTTCCAGCAGCTTCCCCTGGCGGTTGAATTCAGCTACCCTCTCAGCCATCTCAGCCTGGATATCTGCAATGGCAGGTTCCAGTTTCTCAGGCGAGGTCACAAAATGCTTGGCCGGGAAGATATCCACCGACTGCTTCTCGGCCAGGAGTTCACCAGTCAGGCTGTCTATCTCCATGATGCGCTCGACCGTATCACCCCAGAACTCGATGCGTATGGCTATCTCCTCATAGGCGGGCAGTATCTCAAGTGTGTCCCCGCGTATACGGAACCTGCCGCGCTGAAAGTCGAAGTCGTTCCGCTCGTACTGCATATCGATGAAGCGGCGGACCAGCTTGTTGCGCTCGATTTTCTGTCCCCTGGTAACGTTCACCACGAAGCTCTGGTATTCCTCAGGTTCGCCCAGGGAGTAAATGCATGAGACCGAGGCCACGATCAGCACGTCGCGCCTGGTCAGCAGTGCGCGGGTGGCAGCATGGCGCAGCTTATCGATCTCCTCGTTGATATCGGTGTCTTTCTCGATATAGGTATCCGTCCTGGGGATATAGGCTTCAGGCTGGTAATAATCGTAATAGCTGACGAAATACTCTACCGAGTTCTCCGGGAAAAATTCCTTGAATTCGGTGGCAAGCTGGGCTGCCAGGGTCTTGTTATGGCACATCACCAGGGTAGGACGCTGCAGCCTCTCGACCACGTTAGCCATGGTGAATGTCTTGCCGCTGCCCGTGACACCCAGCAGCGTCTGGTGCTTTAACCCATCCCCGGCGCCGCGCACCAGTGCATCAACAGCTTGAGGCTGGTCGCCCGTCATCCCGAAATCAGATACTATCTTGAACGGTGGCATAGCTTACTAATTATAAAATCAAGTTTGGAAAAACCAAATTTCCGGATAATACCCCTCCCCCTCATAGGAGCGGAGGGGTGATATATAGAAGGAAGACTATTGTCTTCCTGGAGGCGCCGCGGCAAAATCCCGCGGCGGCGCATAATTATAGGCGATTGCTTTGAAGGTTTCCAAATTGCTACCGCTTGCCTAACTGCTGCAGGGCCAGCCTCACCTTGTCCTCGACTGTCATCCCCTCGCCCTGCGTTATATTGCCCAGGGCCTGGGTGGCCTCCCTTATCGAGTAACCCAACCCGGTCAGCGCCGCCACCGCGTCGCTGTCGGATTCTGTTATCGAAGGAAGGAATTCACCTTCCCAGCCCTTCTCCAGCTTGCTCTTGAGATCCAGGATAATGCGGCCGGCGGTTTTCTTGCCTATGCCCGGAACCTGGCTTAGCAGGTCGGCGTTACCGCTGATGATGGCCGTGATAATTTGCTCCGCGCTTAGCGTGGTCAACAGGGCCAGCGCGACCTTCGGCCCAATACCGCTGACCGTGATAAGCTGTTCAAACAGCACCAGTTCCTGCTGTGAAGAGAAGCCGTAGAGCGCCATAATGTCTTCCCTCACGTATAAATGCGTGTGCAGCGATACGGCGCTGCCGGGATGCCCCAGCTTGTTTAAAGTGGACCCGGGCACGCTGATCAGGAAAGTGACCGGCCCGGCCTTCACTTTGACCGAGTTTACGGCCTTGCTTACAAGAATCCCTTCTACTCCGGCTATCATAGTCTAATAACCCCTCTTTAATACCTCGTTGAGGTGCCTCTGGTTCAGATGGCAAATGGCCACGGCCAGGGCATCCGCCGCGTCGCTGGCCCCGGGGACATCGCTGACGCCCAGCTGCAGCTTGACAACCTGTTTTACCTGGTCCTTGCTGCTCCTGCCGTAGCTGGTAACCATTTGCTTGACCTGTGTGGGCATGTAGCGGAAGACCTGCAAACCGCCCTGTGCTGCCGCCAGTATCGCTACCGCCTGTGCCCGGCCAATGGCCAGCGCCGAACGCGCGTTGCCCGCCACGAAAGGCTCCTCGATAGCGGCCTCCTCAGGCTGGAACTGAGCGATAATTTTAAGCAGCTCCGTATGCAGAGCAAATAGTCTTTGCTCCATGGGCATCTTCTGCGGCACCGATATCACCCCACATCCAGCCATGCAGATAGTACCGCCTTTTTCCTCGACTACGCCATAGCCCATGTTGAGTGTTCCAGGATCTATGCCCAATACACGCAATACTCACGTCCTGACCTTACCTCGGCGGGTGGCAGACCGGGCAGGGATGAAAACCATATGCTATCGCCTCGTTGACGGTATCAAACCATTTCCTGGATGGCGGCGGTATATTTTGGGCTATGCTGCAGGACGGCCAGTGGTACTCGCGTGTATAGGTGCTGGCTAACCATTCTTTGTTACCTGGAGGATTAGCCGGAGGCAGCGGCCCGGAAGGAACGGGTGTCACAGGCACAAAAGTAGTTACCGACGCGCTGTTCACCGTCACCGTAACCGATTTTGTTACAGCGCCCGCCGCGTTGACGGCAGTTAACGTGTAGGTGGTAGTCGCGGCCGGCATCACTATGGAAGAACCGGTTAAGGATACGCTGCCGACGCCCTGGTCGATGATCAGGGCCGTGGCATTGGACGCGTTCCAATCCAATACCGCCGTGCTGCCGGCAGCCACGATCGCCGGAGTTGAGTTGAATGAGTTGATCACAGGGAGGCCGGGGACAGCTGTGTAAAAGCATGAGGTCAATAACATTGGGACAGCTATAACAGCTAATAGTGCTATGTGAGAAAACCTTCTAACCATGATACCGGTTAAACCTCCTCAATTTTAGTCTCACATAGAGAAACTGGTTTTATCCTAAAAAGTTTATCGGTCATACCCTTAGCATAAATATAAAATAAAAAAAACGGGCAGGCTGACGGTTATTTGCATGCATTATTTACATGATGGCTATGCTTCAGCCTTAAGTTTTTCGATAAGGGCATCACTGTACTCCAGGTTAGAGAAGACCCGCTGGACATCGTCCAGGTCCTCAAGCTTTTCCAGCAGCTTAACGGTCTGCAGCGATTCTTTCTCCGGCAGGGAAATCGTATTCTTGGGCAGCATGGTAACCTCTGCGGATAAAGGCTTTTTGCGCTTCTCGATAGCCAGTTTAACCTGCTCGAAATCCTTGGGTTCCGTGTAAATCTCAAGCAACCCCTTATCTTCTTTGACGTCCGCAGCGCCCGCGTCGATAGCAAAGAGGGTGAAATCATCAGCGTTCATGCCAGCGGTATCAACAGTTATTACGCCCGTATTTTCAAACATCCAGGCTACGCTGCCGTTTTCACCGAGGTTGCCGTTGTATTTCATAAAAGTGCTTCTTATCTCAGACACCGTGCGGTTGCGGTTATCGGTCATCGCCTCAAGCAGGATTGCTATACCGGCAGGCCCATAGCCCTCCATGATCATTTCGGTGAAAATAGTGCCTTCGGCCGCCCCGCTGCCCTTCTTGATGGCATTCTCGATATTATCCTTGGGCATGTTGTTATCCCGTGCCTTTTGGATGGCCAACCTGAGCCGGAAATTCCCTTCAGGACTGGACCCACCCTGCCTGGTTGCGATGATAATCTCGCGCGTGAACTTGGTGAACATGGCTCCACGCTTGGAATCTGCTACACCCTTCTGTCGTTTTATTGTGGCCCACTTAGAATGTCCGGACATGCTATCCCCTCACCAAAATTTATTTTTACCCTGTGTACTAAGAATAGAACATAATACAATCATTGTGCAATAGCCTGTTCCGGCATTCCCCTGACCACACTCGATTTGATGTTATAATTTGGTGCTATTGCGGGCATATCCATGCATAAAGATAATAACCTTCCTTCACTGAACCAGGTAATCGGCGGCTACATGTCGCAGGCGCCAATGGTGCGGGAGCATTGTGAGCGTTGCCTAAACAGCGCCCGCTGGAACGGCAACCCGGTCCTGATGATCGTCGATGCCGCATTCGACTCGATAGGCCTGAATTATTTTCAATCCGTCGTGCCCAGAGTGGAGCTTTTCAATCAGCAGTTTATTGAGACGGGAGAAGTACGTGTCCTTGAGGACCTGATAAAAGTCGACGATACCAGGCTGCGCCAAATATGGAAAAATGCCCGCTCCTGGAAAGTAGCCAGGGAGATAGCCATTTACCTGGTATGGGTCAAGCGGCAGAAAAAGATCAGTGACCGGGATGCGCTGATTTACTGGGCCAACAATGCTCCCCTTAGCGGGTGGGAGAAGGACCCTATAGGCAGCATCAAAGGGGTTGGCATAAACACCTACCAGTACCTGCGCATGATGGGTGGGGTGGATACGGTAATGCCCGACAAAATAGTCAAAAGGGTCATTTATGAAATTCTTGATGCAGCAGGTATCAAACGGCCCGCAAATGATATAGAATTTGTGCTGGCAGTGGAAGCTTTAGCTCCTGAAGCGGGCTTCCGGGCTATCGAGATATGCTGGATGACCTGGCTGATACAGTCGGAGGCCGGACTCAGCAGGACCGAAAAATACGCCAGCCTCCTGCCGAAGATATGAATAACGACGAAAAAAACCTGGCAGAGCAACTGGAAACGACACAGGGTTTCTGGAATAAGGACAGGATCCTGCAGGTTATCACACTGGTTTTTGTGGTAGCGCTCTTCTTCGTCATCATCTGGCAGCGGAAGAACATTGCGGAATTCTCCGTATGGCTGGCCAACTACGCCGGGCTTAAATACCTGGGCATTTACATCCTGTCCGCGGCGGCTTCCGCCACGCTGATAATACCGATACCGGGACTGGCCATGACCTCCGCTCTGGGCGCCATCTCTCCCGACTCGTGGGATCCGCTCTGGGTCGGTGTCGCCTCCGGCCTGGGGGCCACCACAGGTGAATTGACCGGTTACCTGCTGGGTTTCAGCGGGAGGATGGCCATCCCCTATACGAAAACTTACGAAAAGGTGGTGGGATGGATGGCCAAATGGGGCAACTGGACTATTTTCCTGCTTGCGCTGATACCGAATCCGTTGTTTGACGTCGCAGGAATTGCTTCCGGCATACTAAAATATCCGGCCTGGAAATTTATCCTGCTCGCTGCGGCAGGTGAGATACCCAAACACGTCTTTTTTGCTTATCTCGGTTATTGCGGCATACAGGCTATGCCTTTTTGACAGTTAAACGCGGCACGGTAATAAAAGGTTTAACCGTTTCGCCCGCAGGGTAATACACATGGAGGATGGCGCTATGGCACAAGACATATCAAGAGAAGAGATATTGAACAACCTGGAACAGAAGGCCGGCGACTACGAGGAGCTTTTCGGCAGCTGCGCACAGGGCACACTCCTGGCCCTGCAGGAGGAGTTCGGCCTGGGAAACGCGCAGACACTCAGGGCTGCCACCGCCATGCCGGGAATTGCTTTAAGAGGTGAAACATGCGGCGCTGTAATGGGGGCCATCATGGCGCTGGGGATAGCCATGGGAAGAGAGAAACCCGACGATTTCGGTGCCGTTCAGCGCACCACCAAAGCCGCTCGCAAGCTGTGCAGGCGTTTTGAAGAGCAGTTCGGCAGTTGTAACTGCCGGGAAGTACAGCACCACATATTCGGCAGGAGCTTCAACCTCACGGATGCCAACGACCAGGTGGAGTTCGTTAAGTCAGATGCCTCTAAGAAATGCCGCGCCCCCGCCGGCAAAGCAGCCAGGATCGCCGGGGAACTTATCCTGGATGGGCAGAAATAAGAGGAGGATTTCAGCATGGAAAAGAAAGTCTATAATGTGGCAGGCCAGGCGACGGCAGGGCCTTATTCCCACGCAGCCGAGGCCGGCGGATTTATTTTTGTATCCGGAACCGGTCCCATCGATATTGAGAACAACATCTTTGAATTTGACGATGTGAAGAAAGCAACAAAGATCGTCCTTGAGAACATCAGCAAGATCTTAGAAGCGGCCGGCAGCAGCCTGGACAGGGTAGTTAAGGCCAACGTGTACCTGCGGGACATGGCTGACTTCAACTCCATGAACGAGGTTTATACCGTTTATTTTCCCAAGGACCCTCCCGCCAGGACCTGTATCGCAGCCAAACAGCTACCGGCTAATATCCCCGTCGAGATCGAGGTAATTGCCCTCAAGCAATAAGTAGCAAGAGATATATTATGTTAACCATTGACGATATACGGTCGGCAGCCAATACCATTCAACCTTATGTGCACCGGACGCCCGTCTTTACCTCAAGTTCATTGGACAGGCTGACCGGCTGCAAGCTCTTTTTTAAAGCCGAGTGCCTGCAGAAAACGGGCTCCTTCAAGGTGAGGGGGGCAGCCAATAAGATCGCACCACTGGCCGGGCAGGATATCGGCGGTGTAGGTACGTTATCTTCCGGAAACCACGGCCAGGCGGTCGCCTACATGGCGGGCAAGCTGGGCATACCGGCCGTCATCTTGGTGCCGGACCATACCTCGGAGGCCAAGATCAGCGGGGCGCGGGCTTACGGAGCCGAAGTTATTGTCGGTGGAGACCTGAACAACGTGGAGGAAATAATGACCAGGGCTTTTGCCATCGCCGAGGAACGGCGCCTGGTACCCATCTTCCCGTTCGACGACCTGCTCATCATGGCCGGGCAGGGCACAATAGGCCTTGAATTGATGGAGGATTTGGGCAAATTCGACGCCGTAATCATACCGGTGGGTGGGGGAGGGCTGCTCTCCGGGCTGGCAACCGCCATTAAATTATCGGACCCTTCGGTGAAGGTATACGGTGTTGGACCGCAGGGAGCCTGCAGCATGTTTGAAAGCTTCCACCAGGGGAAGCCCGTCGCGCTGAATGAAATGCCGCTGACCCTGGCCGAAGCCCTGCGCTCGCCTTTCGTCGGCACCCATTGCCTTGAGCACGCCCTCAAATACGTGGATGACGTCGTCACCGTCAGCGATGCGGAGATAATCGAGGCCATGAACCTGGCCTGGAGCAGGCTTAAGCTGGTGGTCGAACCCGGAGGGTCCTCGTCGCTGGCCGCCATAACGGCAAAGAAAATTGGCATCCCGGCAGGGAAGAAAGTCGTCTGTATCTTCAGCGGCGGCAACGTCGACCTGCGCAAGCTATCGGACATATTTAAATAGTTTAAGC
>Ga0315276_10001716_pt1 | contig 19705 bp, 13 predicted proteins | sample YL17G05_0_MG_FD_204542 | JGI IMG/M metagenome (GOLD analysis project Ga0315276, IMG submission 204542) | Sediment microbial communities from Yellowstone Lake, YNP, Wyoming, USA - YL17G05_0 | ecosystem: Environmental > Aquatic > Freshwater > Lake > Sediment | place: USA: Wyoming | collected... | reverse complement strand
CACGCCGCTTGCCGGGCCGCTGAGAGACGAACTGATGGCGCCGCCGGACCGGCAGGTGCCGAATGACGAACTGACCACGCTGAAGGCGTTGGCGTTGACGCGTCTCGTCTGCCCGGACACCAACATCCCGAGCACGACCGCGCTCTCGATCCTCGATCCGTCGGCCGGCCGCGCCCACGGCCTCACGCGCGGCGCCAACGTGGTGATGCCGAACCTCACGCCGCCCGAGTACCGCGTGCTCTACCAGATCTACCCAGGCAAGGCCGCCGTGCATGAGACCGTGGACGACCTGGCGCGCTCCGTCATCGCGCTCATCGACCGCCTCGGCCGCACCGTCGGATCCGGCCCAGGCTCGGCGCTCGGCAGAGGCTAGCTCGCGTCTGGCGTGTGCGGGCCAGCGCCAAGCGGGTGCAGACCGAGTCAGGCGCCGACGTGGCGAACCTGCCCCGGTCTCATGTCGTTGAGTGCGGCCAGCGCCAACGGCACGAGTGGGTCAAGGTCGGCCATGCGGTTCGACTTGCCGTGCATGACCACGACGCCGAACGGTAGCCCCGTCAGCTGTTGCTGGTACTCCAGATTCGCGTGCATCGTGACGAAGACGTCAATGCGGCCGCGTGCCGCAAGAAGCAGGGCGCCATTCTTGAGTCCGGTCCATCCCAGGCCTCGAACGGTCACGACCTCGTGTCCGGTCAGGACGCGACCGAGCGCGAGTGGGAGATTCTCGTCAAGCAGTACGCGCACGAGCGAGTACCGTGTCGCGAGCCAGTTCCAGAGCCGCGATCGCTTGTTCGCGCCTCACCGACGGGAATTGGGTCAGGAATTCATCGAGCGTGTCGCCGCCCTCCAGGTAATCGAAGAGCGACCTAGCTGGCACGCGGGTGCCGACGAAGACCGGCACACCCCCGAGGATGTCCGGGTCGCTGTATACGACGCCTAGCGGCGGAGCCATGGTCGGCGCCTCCTGTTGCCGCCAGTATAGCGCCAGTTGCTTCGGCTCAGCGCCAGTCTACGCCGGGTTCCGACGTCAGGTCCAGAACCCCGGCGGACGTCAGGCGCGGACCATCGAGTCGTGGTTCTACCGCTTCGTGAAGCGGGAACAGCCATTCATGGTCGTTCCTGCTCCTACCAGGCAGACGACCGCGACTGCCACGGCCACGGCCGGAATGGCCTCTGGGACGATCCAGGCGACCACCGCCGCAGCCAGCAGCACCGCAGCCATAGCGACGCCGGTCTTGCCGATCCACCGCGTCAGTGCGTCTACATCCGTGCACCGGGCTGGATCGAACCCCGCGATCATGCCAGGCCAGCGCCGTGACCACGTCACATAGCTCGGGATGCCGATGACGATGGCTACGAGGGAGAGGACTGCAGGAAAGAGAAGACGCTGCATGGCGATCCTCCAGGGGTCAGCCTTCGCCTCTAAGAGCGTGTCGACTCAACTGGTGCGCGCTCACTCGCGGCGCAGGCGCTCGCATCGCCGTTGACGCGCACGAACATCGCGATTGCCTCGCGTCGCGACACGACCTACTGCCGCAGAATCTTCTCCATCGGCCGACCCTTCGCGAGCTCGTCAATCAGCTTGTCCAGGCAGCGGATCTTCCGCATCAGCGGATCGTCGATATTCTCCACACGAATACCGCACACCACGCCCGTGATGAGCGACGTCTTCGGATTCATGGCCGGTGCCTGGGCGAAGAAGGTCTTGATGTCGACCTCCTTCCTGATCTGCCGCTGCAATTCCGCCATGTCGTACCCGGTCAGCCAGCAGATGATCTGGTCGACTTCCTTCTTCGTGCGGTTCTTGCGTTCCGCCTTCTGCAAGTATGCCGGATATACCCTGGCGAACGGCATCGCGAAGATCCGATGTTCAGGCATCGTCATTCCTCGAGTGAGCTGAATGGCTCCTCCCCGTTCAACAGCGGCCTTGAAATCGTGTAGGAAATGTCGCTGCGGATTTCCCACTCGGTTGACGCGGCGGTCAGCAGGACCATCCCGAGGCCACCGATGGTGAGGGTGACGATCATGCGGAGCATGAAGAGTGCCATGCCGAACATCAGGTCCTGCTGGTCGGTGACGACCGCCTTCAGATAGAGCTCGTTGTCGGATTGCGGTCTGATCTGCAGGACAGGCTCGGGCAGGGCCGTGACGGAGCGGGCGGCGGTAACGAGGATCTGGTCGAAGGACCGATCGTCCGAGCCCCTCACGGATAGGTGGTCCGCGGCCCAGATCGCATGACCGCCCGCCACGACGAGCATCACCAGGCCTGCGGCCAGTCGGCGACGGACCCGTCCGCGCAGCGCAGACCAGCGAAAACGTGACGCGGAGATCGGGGATGTGGTGTCCACGGTGCGCCTATGTTACCTGCACCATGCTCCTTCGGCTGAACCGCACGCACGCGCATGCGACCTGCCGGGGGACTGAACTTCCTGACGAAGCTGCCGATACTCTGGTCAGGCAGGGTTCGAGACGCGACGCCGGCTCGTCCCACACGATTGCGAGCGACATACGCTCGACCATCGGCGGTGATGACCGCTACCCGGACGCCCGCGTTGGCTTCTCGGCCCTGCCTTCAACACTCCATCGGATCGGTCTTCGCCCCGTTCCCGCCACGCGCGTTCTCGATCAGCAATACACGTCCCGCTTGCCCGCGCGCACCCGCTCCACCATCCGCGCAGACATCTGCTGCATCTCCGGCTCCATCGTCTCGAGAATCTGCCGCACGCAGGCGTCGCCCATCGCTCGCGTTTCGGCGGAGGCGTAGTCCTCGAGGTACTCGACAAAAGTCGCCAGCGCGTTCGGATCGCAGTGCGCCTTGATGTCGCCAGGCTTGGCGAGGTCCATGAAATCGCGCCCGGTGCGTCCAAGGCGATAGCACGCGGTGCAGAACGACGGGATGTAGCCCAGCGCGGCGACGTCGCGGATGACCTCGTCCAGCAGCCGGTGATCCCCGAGACAGAACTGCCCGGTCTCATCCCGGCCGGACTCGGCGTACCCGCCGGGATTGGTGCGGCTGCCCGCCGAGATCTGCGACACGCCGAGCGCAAACGTCTCGCGCCGGATGCTGGCCGACTCGCGCGTGGACATGATGATGCCGGTGTAGGGCACGGCCAGGCGCAGGATGGCGACGATCTTGCGGAAATCGATGTCCGACACCGCCTGCGGCGGATGGCTGGCCACGTCCGAGCCTGTCGCCGGCTCCATCCGCGGCACGCTGAGCGTGTGCGGCCCGACGCCGAACTCCCGCTCCAGGTGCCGGATGTGCTGCATCAGCGCCAGCACCTCGAAGCGCCAGTCGAACAGCCCGAACAGCACGCCGATCCCCACGTCGTCTATGCCGGCGGTCATCGCGCGATCCATCGCGAAGATGCGCCAGTCGTAGTCCTTCTTCCTGCCGGCGAGGTGGACCGCGTTGTACGTGCCCCGGTGATACGTCTCCTGGAAGAGCTGATACGTGCCGATTTTGCGATCGCCGAGCGCGCGGAATTCCTGGAGGGTGAGCGGCGCCACGTTCACGTTGATGCGCCGGACCTCGCCGTGGTCGTGCGTGACGCGGTAGATGGTGTCGATCGCATCGAGGACGTACGAGATCCCCTCGCGCGGATACGACTCGCCGGCCACCAGCAGCACGCGCTTGTGGCCCTGGTCGATGAGCATCCGCGCCTCGCGGGCGATCTCCTCCTGGCTGAGCGCCCGGCGCTCGATCTCGGTGTTGCGCGCGCGGAACGCGCAATACGTGCACTCGTTCCCGCAGAGGTTCGAGACGTAGAGCGGCGCGAAGATGACCAGCCGCCGCCCGTAGATGGCGGTCTTGACGTCCTGGGCGGCCGTGAACAGTTCGCCCAGGAGCGCCGGATCGCTGATCGTCATCAGCGCCGCCATCTCCTCGGCCTCCAGGCCGTTGAGATAGCGGGCCTTCGCCAGCACCTCGCGCACGTGCGTGGCGTCGGCTGTCCGGTGACGTTCGAGCGTGGATGCGATCGCGGACTCGTCGATGAGCACGCCGGATGACGACGCAGACATGATGGGCCCCGGTGGGGACGGAAGGCTAACCCCGATTATATCGCTCTGGGGAATCCCTGCCGACGGCTCCGCTCGCGTCTTCGCACAGCGGGTCCCGCCTCCTGTCCGGCAATCCGCGACGCCTCAGGCGCCACTCACTCGACGGCCAGCAGGGCGTTGCGGATGTCGGCGAGGTGCGCCGCCTTCACCGCGGTCACGCCTGGCGTCAGGGTCGCATCGGTGTACGTCGGTCGCGCCAGACCGGCTACGTCATAGACCGCTCCAAGGGCCGTCCATAGCTGCGTCACATGCGCTGCGGTGATGACCGTGGTGCCCGCGGTCAGCGTGGCGGTGGTCCACACGTAGGCGGCCAGTCCGTATCGGGTCCGCGTGGCGTTGATCCGCGTGCGCAGTTCGGTGAGGTGCACGGCTTTGATGACCGTGGCGCCTGCGGTCAACGGGTCGTCGGTGAAGGCGCTCCCCACCGTGAGCCCGACGACCCCCACCGGCCGCAGCCGTCGCGTCGTGGTGCCGTTGCCCACCTGGCCGTAGTCGTTCCGGCCCCAGCACTTCACCCCGCCACTGGCCACCGCGCACGTATGGTCCACGCCGCCGGCCACCGCCGTGACGCCGCTCGTCAACCCGCTCACGTCCACCGGCGTGGAGCGCATCGCCGTGGTGCCGTCACCCAGTTGACCGTTGCCGTTGTTGCCCCAGCACTTCGCGCCGCCGGCGCTGGTCACCGCGCACGTGTGGTTGGAACCGGCAAACACCGCGGTGACGCCGCTCGTCAACCCGCTCACGTCCCCCGGAATGGGACGACTCGTCCTCGTGCCGTCGCCGAGTTGGCCAGTGAAGTTAAAGCCCCAGCATTTCAGCCCGCCGCCGCTGGCCACCGCGCACGTGTGGGAGGAGCCGGTCGCCACCACGCTGACCCCGGTGGTCAGCCCGGTGACGTCCCCCGGAATGGGACGACCCGTCGTCGTGCCGTCACCCAGTTGGCCAGAGGAGTTGGCGCCCCAGCACTTCACCCCGCCGCCGCTGGTCAGCGCGCACGTGTGACCGGAGCCCGCGTCCACGACGGTGACCCCGGTGGTCAGCCCGCTGACGTCTCCCGGAATGGGACGACCCGTCGTCGTGCCGTCACCCAGTTGGCCAGAGGAGTTGGCGCCCCAGCACTTCACCCCGCCGCCGCTCGTCACCGCGCACGTGTGGGAGGTGCCGGCAGCCGCGGCGGTGAAGCCGCTCAATAATCCGCTGACGTCCACCGGCGTCGAACGACTCGTCGTTGTGCCGTCGCCCAGTTGGCCGTCGCCGTTCGAGCCCCAGCACTTCACGCCTCCGCTGCTCGTCAGCGCGCACGTGTGGTATTGGCCCGCCACCACGGCGGTGACCCCGCTGGTCAGGCCGCTCACGTCCACCGGCGTGGAGCGACTCGTCGTCGTGCTGTCGCCCAGTTGGCCGGAGGAGTTATGGCCCCAGCACTTCACCCCGCCGCCGCTGGTCAGCGCACACGCGTGAAGCCAGCCCACGGCTACCGACGTGACCCCGCTCGTCAGGCCGCGCACGTCCACCGGTATGAGCGGTGGGCCAGTGCCGTCTCCGATCTGACCGTACCCGTTCTCGCCCCAACACTTCACCCCGCCGCCGCTGGTCAGCGCGCACGTGTGGTGTCCGCCCGCGGCCACGGCGGTGACCCCGCTCGTCAGCCCGCTCACGTCGCGGGGCGTGTAACGCTCGGTCTGTGTGCCGTCGCCCAGTTGACCGTACGCGTTAGCCCCCCAGCACTTCGTTCCGCCGCCGCTGGTCACCGCGCAGGTGTGAAAGTCGCCCGAGGCCGCGGCGGTGACGCCGCTGGTCAGCCCGCTCACATCCACCGGCGTGGAACGATACGTGTACGTGCCGACTCCCAGTTGGCCGTTGCCGTTGTAGCCCCAGCACTTCGCCCCGCCGCCGCTGGTCACCGCGCACGTGTGGTACCCGCCGACAGACACGGCGGTGACGACGCTCGTCAACCCGGATACGTCCACCGGCGTGGAGCGATCCGTCGTCGTGCCGTCGCCCAGTTGGCCCCAATCGTTCGAACCCCAGCACGTCACCCCGCCGCTGGTCAGCGCGCACGTGTGGGACCCGCCGGCAGACACGGCGGTGACGCCGCTCGTCAACCCGAATACGTCCACCGGCGTGGAACTACCTGTGTACGTGCCGTCGCCCAGTTGGCCGGAGAAGTTCGCACCCCAACACTTCACCCCGCCGCCGCTGGTCAGCGCACACGTGTGGTAGCCGCCCGCGGCCACGGCGGTGACGCCGCTGGTCAGCCCGCTCACGTCCACCGGCGTGGCACGATCCGTCAGCGTGCCGTCGCCCAACTGGTGCACATCGTTAGACCCCCAGCACTTCACCCCGCCGCCGCTGGTCAGCGCGCACGTGTGCGACCCGCCGGCAGACACGGCGGTGACACCGCTTGTCAGGCCGCTCACGTCCACCGGCGTGGAACGGTCCGTCTTCGTGCCATCGCCCAGTTGGCCGTAGACGTTATAGCCCCAGCACTTTACCCCGCCGCCGCTGGTCAGCGCACACGTGTGGGACTCGCCGGCCGCCACCGCGGCGGCGCTCGTCGCGATCGCGAGCGGGACGGCTCCCGGAGTGTTCCCCGGGCTGGGCACGGCCACGCCTGCTGGCTGCGCCAGGGCGCGCGACCCGCTCGGCAAACCGACGAGCGCGACGACGAGCATCGTGATCATCGACGTCTGGCGTGGCCGCATGCGCATCTCCTTGGCGTGGGAGGATACCTGAAATCACGCGCGTGGCCCAAGTCGCCGTCGCTGACGATGCTGTGCCGCCCGAGCAGCGAACGAATCTTGTGGAGATCTTGTGGGGACACCCTCGGAAACCGTGTCCCCACGGCGAGTCTCTCGTGAACGATCGGCGCCGCGGCGGCCCGTGTGGGTGGCGGGGGCGTCACTCACTCGACGGCCAGCAGGGCGTTGCGGACCTCGGTGAGGTGCGCCGCCTTCACCGCCGTCACGCCGGCCGTCAGGGTCGCATCGGTGTAGGTTGGCCGCGCCCGCCCGGCTAGGTCATAGACCGCGCCGACGGCCGTCCGTAGCTCCGTCACATGCGCCGCGGTGATGACGCTGGTGCCCGCGGTCAGCGTGGCGGAGGTCCACCCGTACGCGGCCAGTCCGTAGCGGATCCGCGTGGCGTCGATCCGCGTGCGCAGTTCGGTGAGATGCACGGCTTTGATGACCGTGGCGCCCGCGGTCAACGGGTCGTCGGTGAAGGCGCTCCCCACCGTGAACCCGACGACCCCCACCGGCCGCAGCCGCCGTGTTGTGGTGCCGTTGCCCGCCTGGCCGTAGTCGTTCCGGCCCCAGCACTTCACTCCGCCGCTGGCCACCGCGCACGTCAGGGAATCGCCCGCGGCCACCGCGGTGACCCCACTCGTCAACCCGCTCACGTTCACGGGCGTGGAGCGACTCGTCGTGGTGCCGTCGCCCAGTTGGCCGTAGTAGTTATAGCCCCAGCACTTCGCCCCGCCGCCGCTGGTCACCGCGCACGTGTAGTCGTTGCCTGCCGCCGCGGCGGTGATCCCGCTGGTCAGCCCGCTCACGTCCACCGGCGTCGGACGCTGTGTGGAGGTGCCGTCACCCAGTTGGCCGTTGCCGTTGTAGCCCCAGCACTTCAGCCCGCCGCTGGTCACCGCGCACGTGTGGTTGTCGCCGGCGGCCACCGACGTGACCCCGCTCGTCAGTCCGCTCACAGCGACCGGTGTGGAACGATTCGTCGTCGTGCCGTCGCCCAGTTGGCCATAGTAGTTATAGCCCCAACACTTCACTCCGCCGCCGCTGATCAGCGCGCACGTGTGGTAGTTGCCTGCCGCCACGGCGGAGACCCCGCTGGTCAGGCCGCTCACGTCCACCGGCGTGGAACGAGTCGTCGTTGTGCCGTCACCCAGTTGGCCGTAGTAGTTATAGCCCCAACACTTCACTCCGCCGCCGGCGGTGACCGCGCACGTGTGAGCATAACCCGCGGTCACCGACGTGACCCCGCTCGTCAGTCCGCTCACAGCGACCGGCGTGGAACGATTCGTGAACGTGCCGTCACCCAGTTGGCCGTAGGAGTTATACCCCCAGCACTTCGCCCCGCCGCCGCTCGTCACGGCGCAGGTGTGGTACCGGCCTGCCGCCACCGACGTGACCCCGCTGGTCAGCCCGCTCACGTCCACCGGCGTGGAACGATCCGTCGTCGTGCCGTCACCCAGTTGGCGAAAACTGTTATAGCCCCAGCACTTCAGCCCGCCGCCGCTGGTCACCGCGCACGCGTGGTTGCTACCTGCGGCCACCGCCGTGACCGCGCTCGTCAGACCGCTCACGTCCACCGGTGTGAGCGGTCCGCTGGTGCCGTCTCCGATCTGGCCATTGACGTTGTCGCCCCAGCACTGCACCCCGCCGCCGCTGGTCACCGCGCACGTGTGGTTGTCGCCGGCGGCCACCGACGTGACCCCGTTCGTCAGTCCGCTCACCGCGACCGGCGTGGTGCGAATCGCCGTGGTGCCGTCACCCAGTTGGCCGGAGGAGTTATTCCCCCAGCACGTTGCCCCGCCGCCGCTCGTCACGGCGCACGTGTGGAATGCGCCCGCGGTCACCGACGTGACCCCGCTCGTCAGTCCGCTCACGTCCACCGGCGTGGAACGATTCGCGTACGTGCTGTCGCCTAGTTGGCCGAGAGCGTTAGACCCCCAGCACTTCAGCCCGCCGCCGCTGGTCACCGCACACGTGTGGTATGCGCCCGCGGCCACCGACGTGACCCCGCTGGTCAGCCCGCTCACATCCCCCGGCGTGGAACGATCCGTCGTCGTGGCGTCGCCCAGCTGGCCGTAGGAGTTATACCCCCAGCACTGCACCCCGCCGCCGCTGGTCACCGCGCACGTGTGGGAGTAGCCGATCGCCACGGCGGTGACCCCACTGGTCAGCCCGCTCACCGCGACCGGCGTGGAGCGATTCATCGTGGTGCTGTCGCCCAGTTGGCCGTAGTAGTTATAGCCCCAACACTTCACTCCGCCGCCGCTGGTCACCGCACACGTGTGGTATCCGTCCGCGGCCACGACGGTGACCCCGCTCGTCAGTCCGCTCACGTTCACTGGCGTGGAACGACTCGTGTACGTGCCGTCGCCCAGTTGGCCTAAGCCGTTATAGCCCCAGCACTTCACCCCGCCGCCGCTGGTCACCGCGCACGTGTGGAAGTAGCCGATCGCCACGGCGGTGACCCCGCTGGTCAGCCCGCTCACAGCGACCGGCGTGGAACGATTCCCCGTCGTGCCGTCGCCCAGTTGGCCGTAGTTGTTCCGGCCCCAGCACTGCACCCCGCCGCCGCTGGTCAGCGCGCACGTGTGGGACCCGCCGGCCGCCACCGCGGCCGCGCTCGTCGCGATCGCGAGCGGGACGGCTCCCGGAGTGTTCCTCGGGCTGGGCGCGAGGCGGGCGTCCGGCAGGCGCGCGGCCTCCTGCCAGGTGACGCCCGGCGACGCCGCGACGTCCCGGTCGTCCGGCGCCCTCACCGACGCGGGCGCGGCCACGCCTGCTGGCTGCGCCAGCGCGCGCGACCCGCTCGGCAGACCGACGAGCGCGACGACGAGAACCGTGGTCACCAACGCTTGGCGTGACCGCATGCGCGTCTCCCTGGCGTGCGAGGATACCTCAAATCACGCGCGTGGCCCAAGCAACCGGCATGGAATGCGCCCTCCGCGTGGCGCGCCGGCCCTGTGCGTCCTTTGCGATACGTGCCACCGTATCTGCCCGCCTTGTCCGGATCGTCCGATGCGGTAATAATTGCGTCTCTCAGCAGACGGAGGTGCGCTGGCGTGACCCCTTGTCCGGCGTGCGGCGGTTCGCGGCTGACCGGCGACGGCACTTGTGCCGTGTGCGGCAGAGTGTCGGACGCGCCACCCATCACAACGACGGCTCACTTTTCGCCGGGCCAGGCCTTCGGTCCGCGCTACAAGATCCTGCGTCTGCTCGGCGTCGGCGGCATGGGATCGGTCTACCTGGCCTGGGACGAAGAACTGGCGGTCGAGGTCGCGCTCAAGGTCATCCGGCCCGAGGCGGTCGCCGATCCAACGACAGCCCGGGCCGTGGAACGCCGCTTCAAGCGAGAACTGCTGCTGGCGCGCCAGGTGACGCATCGCAACGTGGTGCGCATCCACGACCTGGGTGAGATCGAGGGCGTCAAGTACATCACGATGACCTGCGTGGACGGCGAGGATCTCGCCACCATGCTGAAGCGCGAGAAGACCCTCCCGCTGTCGCGCGCGCTGGACGTCGCGCGCCAGGTGGCCTCGGGGCTGCAGGCCGCGCACGACGCCGGCGTGATCCATCGCGACCTGAAGCCGGCCAATATCATGCTGGACCGCGCGGGCCACGCCGTCATCATGGATTTCGGCATCGCGCTGTCCTCCAACCGAGAGGCCCACCCGACATTGGCCGCGATCGATGGGGAGTCGGCCACGACATTCGGCACTCCGGGGAGGCCAGGGCCCGCGACCGCTCCCGCCAGCCACGGCGGCACCGCGCTCACCGCGCGCGGCGACATCGTCGGCACGCCGGAGTACATGTCACCGGAGCAGTCGGCGGGACGCCGGGTCGATCACCACACCGACATCTATGCCTTCGGGCTGATTCTCACGGAGATGCTCACGGGACTGCGGCACAGGCGCCCGGGCTCGACGCCGTGGGAGGACATGGCGGAGCGCGTTTCCAAGGCCCCGCAGTCGCTCAGGGTGAAGCACCCGGAGGTGACGGAAGCCCTGGACGCGATCATTCTGCGGTGCCTCCAGACCGATCCCGCGGAACGATTCGGCACGACGGCCGACCTGGTTCACGCCCTCGATCATCTCGACGCCACCGGCCAGCCCATTCGTGAGCCGCTGCTGAAGCGACTCACGCCGAGGATCGTTGCCGTCGCCGGCCTGCTCGTTGCCGTGATGATCGCCGGCACGTGGTACTTCTCCAGGGGCTCGGCTCCGCCGGTCCGGCCGCCCGATCCGGTCTCGGTGGTGATCGCCGATTTCGTCAACGCGACCGGCGACCCGGTATTCGACGGCTTCCTCGAGCAGCCGCTCGCGGTGGGCGTTGAGGGCGCCAGCTTCGTCGCGCTGTTCCCCCGAAAGGAGGCGTTGCGGATTGCGACCCAGATGGTGCCGGGCGGGACGCTCGACGAGAACAACGCCGTGCTGGTCGCCCGGCGCGAGGGGATCGGGCGGGTGGTCAGCGGGTCGCTGAACCGCACGGCGTCAGGGTTCCGGCTGGACGCGACACTCATCGCGCCGGACGAGAAGGGCGACAAGCGCGTGTTGCGGTCGTGGACCGTCGATGCCGCCGGGAAGGAAGAGGTGCTGAACGCCATCGGGAAGATGTCGGCGAACGTGCGCGCGGGCCTGGGTGACCGATCTGTCAGCGTGGACAATCCGAACGCAGGCGAGACGTTCACCGCGGCCTCGCTCGAGGCAGCCAGGGCCTACGTGAACGGGCAGGCCTTCCAGAGCACAGGACGATTCGAGGACGCCATCGCCGAGTACAAGAAGTCGGTGGCGATCGATCCCGTGATGGGACGGGCCTACGCCGGGCTCGGCGCGTGTTCCGCCAATCTCGGGCGGCGGCAGGAAGCCGAAGGCTACTACAAGCAGGCGCTGCAGAACCTCAACCGGATGACCGACCGCGAGAAGTACCGGACGCGCGGCGGTCTGTATCTCGCCACGCGCAACGCCGACAAGGCCCGCGAAGAGAACCTGGCGCTGCTCGAGAAGTTCCCGGCCGACACCGCGGCGCTCGCGAATCTCGCCATCGCCGAGCTCTTCCGCCGTCAGACGAGCCGAGCGGTCGAACTGGGCCGTAAGGCCCTGGCCACAAGGCCGCGCAACGTCCCGTGGTCGGCCAACCTCGCGTTGTTCGAGATGTACGCGGGCGAGTTCGCCGCCGCGGAGCGGCAGGCGACCCTGACGATCGGGCTCAACAAGACCTACGCGGCGGCCTATACGGCGCTCGCCCTCTCGCAGCTCGGAGCGAACCGGCCCGCCGACGCCGAGAAGACCTACCTGGCGCTGAGAGCCTCTTCGCCAGCGGCGGCGTTCGACGCGGCCATCGGTTTGGCGGACCTCGACATGTACCGCGGACGACTCGCTGCCGCCGCCACCACGCTCGACTCAGCCCTCGCCGCCGAAAAGGACCCGTCACGCCAGGGGAGGCTGATGGTCACCCTGGCCGAGGTGCGGGCGATGCAGGAGCGTCCCCGCGACGCCGCCGATCTTGCGAAGCGTGCCGCTGCGCGCGCCGACGGCGATGACGCCGTCGCCTTTCTCGCGGGGCGCGTGCTGGCGGTCAGCGGTCAGCAGGCCGCGGCTTCCGCCATCGCCGCCCGGCTGGGCGGGCGCGTCGAGCCGGAGATTGCTGTGTACGCGCACGTGCTCGAAGGCGAAGTCGCTCTGGCCCGCGGCGCGGGCCGGGAGGCCGTGGTTCAGTTCGTCGAGGCGCAGAAGATTATCGACTCCTGGCTCGGCCGCTACGGGCTGGCCCGAGCCTACGTTGCCGCGGGCGCCTTTCCCGAAGCGGACTCCGAAGTGGATCGGTGCATGCAGCGCCGGGGAGAGGCGACGGCCGTGCTTCTCGACGACGTGCCGACCTACCACCTCCTGCCTCCGATCCACTACTACGAAGGACGCGTGCAGGAGGCGCTGAACAGCACGAGCGCCGCCGACGCCTACAGGAGCTTTGTCGCGATCAAGGCGGGCGGCGACGAGCAGGGGTTGGTGGCCGACGCGCGCCGCCGGCTCGGCGGCAAGCGGCCGTAGCGGGTCCGTCTGCTACCATGACGGGCGTTTTGCCGTCATCGGATCAGGAGTTGCCATGCGCTGCATTCGAACCGCCGCACTGGTCGTGACCGTGCTCATGACCGCCGCCGGCTGCGCCGTCAAACCGGCCCCGGCCACCCGCCCGTCCATCCCCGCCAGCTTCACGCCGGCTCAACTGGCCGGCACCTGGGATCGGGAACGCGTGTCGTGGCCCGTGCCGCCGCTCATCCGCCACGCCGACGTAGAGGCGAAGCTGAAGGAGGTGCAGGCCGCGACGCCGGACCTCTTCACGCTGGAGCAGATCGGCGCGTCGGTGGAGGGCCGGTCGATCAGCCACCTGTGGTTCGGCACCGGCCCGATGCACGTGCTCCTATGGTCGCAGATGCACGGCGACGAGCCGACCGCCACATCGGCGCTGTTCGACATCTTCGAGCAGTTCCGGCGGCACCGCACGGAGCCGGCGTACGCGCGCATGCTGTCCACGCTGACGATTCACGCGGTGCCGATGCTCAATCCGGACGGCGCCGAGCGCTTCCAGCGACGCAACGCCCAGGGCATCGACATCAACCGCGATGCCCTGCGCATGCAGACGCCCGAAGGCCAAATCCTCAAGGCGCTGCGCGATCGCATCAATCCGCCGATCGGGTTCAACCTCCACAACCAGAACTGGCGGACATCGGCCGGCAAGACCGGCCAACCCGCCACCATCTCGCTGCTTTCGGTGGCCTTCGACGAGGCGCGCACCCAGAGCCCGGGGCGGCTGCTGACAAAGAAGACGTGCGCGGTGATCCGGGACGCGCTCGAGACGATGGCGCCGGGCCGCGTCGCGCGGTACGACGAGGAGTTCGAAGTGCGGGCGTTCGGCGACAACCTGACGAAGTGGGGCACCAGCGTCGTGCTGATTGAAACAGGTCCGTGGCCCGCCATCGAGCCCGACCCGTACCTGGTGCGCCTGAACGTCGTCGCGCTCATGACCGCGCTCGACGCGCTGGCCACCGGGCGCGTCCAGCAGGCCGACCCGAAGCGCTACGAAGCGCTGCCGATCAACGAGGGCGACCTCTTCTTCCTGCTCGTCCGCAACGCGACGGTCGTCGCCGGCACGGGCGTCGCGCCGTTTGTGGCCGACGTGGGCATCGTCGCGAGCCGAGCCGTGCGCACCGCCGACGGCGCTCGCACGACGCGATTCACGGCGCGCATCGAGGATCTCGGGGACCTTCATACGATGCACGCGCTCGAGTCGATCGACGCGACCGGTCTCACGGTGGCACCGCTCTGGGACCCGACGCTGAAGGAGGGCGACGTGGTGACGCTGCCGGACTTCGCGGCGAAGAGGGCGCTACGCGTCATCGCGCCGGGCGAGCCGGGCGAACTGGTGATTCTCAAGCCGCAGGACGGGAAGTACCGGGTGGAGCGGATCGTCAAGTACTGAGACCGGGACTCGGGATTCGGGACTCGGACGCCTTCGCCCCGACTTCGCTCTTCGAGCTTCGTCGAGACTGCGGCGCCCAAGGGGGTGCGTGGCATTCGTGGGTGCTGGCTTTAGCCGGCAACGTTCGGAGTTGGGAGGATGAACATGACACGCCGTCTGCTCGGATCCGCCGCCAGCGCGCTCGCGGGCGTGCTCACACTCGCATCGATCAGCGTGGCTCAGCCTACACCACCCGACGCGCGCGGCACGTTCAAGGTGGGCACCGCGATCGCGCAGCGCGGGCAGAAGGTCACCGGCGTCATCGCCGTGCCAGCCGGCGTCGACGCGGGTTACAACATCGCGGTGGCGGTCGTTCACGGCGCGAAGGCCGGGCCCGTCCTCGCCATTGTCGCGGGCGCGCACGGCACGGAGTACTCGTCGATTCTCGCCGTCGAACGGCTGATCCAGTTGTTCGATCCGGCGCAGATCTCGGGCACGGTGATTCTCGTGCCGTTGGTGAACGTGGCATCGTTCGAGCAGAAGATCGCCCACGTCAATCCGATCGACAACAAGAGCATGAACCGGTTCTACCCGGGCAAGGCCGACGGGACGCAGACCGAGCGCGCGTCGTTCCTGATGACGAAGGAGGTGGTCGATCAGTGCGACCACCTGATCGATCTGCACGGCGGCGACCTGGACGAGAGCCTGCGGCCGTACTCGTACTGGACCGTGACGGGCAACGCCGCGCAGGACGCCATTTCGAAAGAGATGCTGCTGGCGTTCGGCCTCGACCACATCATCGTGTCGGCCGACCGCCCGAAGGATCCCGCCGCGTCGCGCTACCTCGAGAACACCGCCAGCACCCGCGGCAAGCCGTCCATCACGGCCGAGGCCGGCCATGCGGGCACGACCGAGGCCGACGACATCAGCCTGCTCGTGAGCGGATCGGTCAACGTGATGCGCTACCTGCGCATGCTGCCCGGCGCGCCGGCGGTCATCGAGAACCCGGTGTGGATCGACAGAGCGATCGCCGTGCCGAGCGAGCAGACAGGCATCTTCTATCCGCTGGTGAAGCGCGGCACGTACATCCAGGCGGGGATGAAGATCGGCTACGTCACCGACTACGTGGGCAAGGTGATCTACGAGGCGCGCGCACCGGAATCGGGGCTCGTGCTCTTCATCCGCGCGGTGCCGTCGCTGACCAAGGGCGAGACCGTCGTCAGCATCGGCATCGTTCGACGCTAACGCGCATAGACCACCTTCCCGTCGAAGATCGTCGTGTCGACGACGGCGTCGAGGAACCGCGCGGGCGGCTGCGCGAAGACGTTCTTCGACAGGATCACGATGTCGGCGAGCATGCCGGGGGCGAGGCGACCCTTCTTCTTCTCGTCGAACGACGCGCAGGCGCCCGCGCTAGTCATTGCCTCGATGGCGCTCTCCAGGGTGATCCGCTCGTTCGGCAGCCAGCCCTCGGGCGGCGCGCCCTCGGGCGTGCGCCGCGTCACGGCCATGTTGATCTCCAGCCGCGGATCGAAGGATACGACCGGCCAGTCGCTGCCGAAGACCATGGGCGCGCGGGCTTGCTGGAGCGTGCGGCAGATCCAGCCTCGCGCCGCGCGTTCGGGGCCGATGTTGGCCGACCACACGTCGAGCTGTGCCGGGCTCGGGTTCGCGTGGAACGGCATGTAGGAGACCAGCGCGTTGAGGCGCGCGAAGCGCGGGATGTCCGCGGGATCGATCGTCTCCGCGTGCTCGACGCGGTGCCGGCGGCCCCGGGGGGGCGCCGGGTTCGCCTGCGCGGCCTTCTCGTACGCGTCGAGCGTCATCCGCACGGCCCTGTCGCCAATCGCGTGCGTCATCACCTGCCAGCCGCGCGCGTCCATCATGGTGACGATGCGCTGCAGTTCCTCAGGCGTGTAGTCGGCGGGGCCCGCGGTCGGCTTGTTGCTGTACGGGGTGAGCATCGCCGCCGTGTGCGCCTCGATGACGCCGTCGGCCATGATCTTGATCGCCCCGACCTTCAGCCTCGGGTTTGCGGCGTACTTCGTGCGCAGCGCGTCGAAGGCGTCCGCATCGGCCGGCGTCATCTTCTCGATGACGGATAGCGCCGCGTAGACACGCACGTTGAGATCGCCGGCCTTGCGAACTTCCTCGAACTGCTCGAGGGCGCCTGCGCTGGTGCCGGCCTCGTGCACACTGGTGACACCGAGGCGGTTCGCTTCTCCGACCGCCTTTCGGATCGCGCGCAGGCGATCGTCGCGCGTGGGTTGCGGCACCACCGTCGCCATCAACTCCTTGGCCGCCTCTTTCAGGACGCCGGTCGGCTCGCCCGTGCGCGGGTCCTTGACGATCACGCCGCCTGGCGGGTCCGGCGTCTTCGCGGTGATGCCGGCCAGCGCCAGCGCGCGGGAGTTCGCCCACGCGGTGTGGCCGTCGTAGCAGATCATGTACGCGGGGCGGTCAGGAACCAGTGCGTCCAGTTGCTGCCGCGTCGGAAGCCCGCCGGGGAAGGGCGAGTAGTACCAGCCGCGCCCGAGGACCCACGGGCGGTCGGGGTTCGCCTTCGCGAAGGCGCGGATCTTCTCCTCGATCGCCGGCAGCGTCTCCGCGTCGAGCAGGTTCACGCGATCCATGCCGAGCCCGCCGCCGACGAAGTGCACGTGCGCGTCAATGAACCCGGGAACCACCGTGCCGCCGTGCGCGTCGACCACCTGCGTGGTGCGGCCGGCAAGGCGCTTGATGTCGCGATTTGTGCCGACGCGGAGGATCTCGTTGTTGCGGATCGCGAGCGCCTCGGCGATCGGCTGGCCCGCCCCGGTGAAGAGCGCGCCGTTGTAGACGATGAGGTCGACAGGCCCCGACCGGTCGTCACGCTGCGCACCGACGATCAGGCCGGCGGCGACCGAGACGACGACGATGAGCGAGACGATGATGCTGGCGAGACGAGTCTCCACTCGACCTCCTCATCGATCGGCGCAGGCGCCCGCGTCGGATCGGTCCGGATTGTAGCAGGATCGACTGGCGCAGGATGCGGGACACGGGAATACGCGGGGGTGTAAGCAAGCAACCGTTGCTTCCTTTGTTCGCTAACAGGCCCTAAAGTGAAGAGATGGCGTCCCTGGCCCTCTTCGATCTCGACGAAACCCTGCTTTCCGGCGACAGCGACTACGAGTGGGGACAGTTTCTTGTGGAGCGTGGCGTGCTCGCTCGCCCCACCTACGAGGCGCGGAACAAGGAGTTCTACGATCGGTATCGCGCCGGCACCCTCGACCTGGCGGAGTTCCTGGACTTCCAGCTGAAGCCACTGTCGTGGTTCTCGCGCGACCGTCTCGACGCATGGCATGCGGAGTTCATGACCGCGAAGGTGCTGCCCATGGTCCGGCCAGGCGCGCGTGACCTGCTCGACCGTCATCGCGACAGCGAGCGCGTGGTCATCACGGCGACCAACGCCTTCATCACCGGGCCGATCGCCGCGTTCCTCGGCGTGCCGAACCTCATCGCCACGGAGCTCGAGACCCAGGACGGGAGGTTCACCGGGCGCACCAGCGGCACGCCCTGCTTCCGTGAGGGGAAGGTGACGAAGCTCGAGCAGTGGCTGGCGTCCCGCGGCCAGCGCCTGGCGGACTTCGACCACAGCTGGTTCTACAGCGACTCGGCCAACGACCTCCCACTGCTCTCGCTGGTGACCCATCCCATCGCCGTCCATCCCGACGACCGCCTCCGCGCCCACGCCCTCGCCGCCGGCTGGCCGATCCTGACCATCTGACACCCCCCTTGGGGTCAGGTCTGAACTGCGGTGTTTTCCCCCCTCTGGGGCCAGGTTCCGCAGGTTGAACCTGACCCCAAGAGGGAATAGAGGTCTCACTTCAGACCTGACCCCAAGGGGAATGCCGCAATTTGGAGAAATCCGACCCAGAAACTGGGATAATTACGATCTGTCGGTCCATCAATCAGGAGCCCCTGCAGATGACCTGTCCGGTCTGTGGCAGCGCAGAACCCGCACGGGACGGCCGCTGTCTGGCGTGCGGAACGCCAGACGGAGGGGCGACCGTCTATCCGAACGACGACGGGCGCACGCTTCTGCCGGCCGGCGACGGCCAGACCATCCTGCCGGGCGGTAACGGGCGCACCACTGCGCCGGTCGACGAGGGCGGGACGATCCTGCCGACCGCCGGGCGGGCGGCGGCCCCTCCGCCAGACGACGGGGCGACCGTATTGCCCGGCGCTCAGGTTCCCGTGCGGAAGCCGGAACCGGGCCCGCACGGCCCGCTGGCCGTCGGCCAGGACTTCGGTTCGCGGTACCACATCTTCAAAGAGCTTGGCGTGGGCGGCATGGGCGCCGTGTACCAGGCCTGGGACGCCGAACTGGGCGTGGCCGTCGCGCTCAAGGTCATCCGTCCGGAAGCGCTCAAGGATCCGCGCGAAGCGCAGGAGCTCGAGCGGCGCTTCAAGCGCGAGCTGTTGCTTGCGCGGCAGGTCACGCACAAGGGCGTCGTCCGCATTCACGACCTGGGCGAGATCCACGGCATCAAGTACATCACGATGTCGTTTGTCGACGGCGAGGACCTGTCGACGGTGCTGCGCCGCGAGGGCAGGCTGCCGATCGGCCGCGTGCTGGCGATCGCGCGCGAGGTGGTGTCGGGCATGCAGGCGGCCCACGAGGCCGGCGTCGTGCATCGCGATCTGAAGCCCGCCAACATCATGATCGATCACGAAGACCATGCGCTGATCATGGACTTCGGGATCGCGCTTTCGTCCGACAAGGCCGCGAAGGACAAGCCGGCCGCACTCGCGCCCGCGCCGCTCCTGCCGCCGCCTGCCGAGATCGACGCCACCGCGACGATGATGGGCGCGACCGCTGGCGCGACCGCTGGCGCGGCCGCAGACCAGGGCGCCACGGTCATGGGCGCGACCCCGCTACCGACCCCGGCGTCGATGATGAAGGCGTCGCGCAGCGGCACCATCCTCAGCACGAAATCCGGCGGCATCGTCGGCACGCTCGAGTACATGGCGCCCGAGCAGTCGAAGGGCCAGCCGGTCGATCAACGAAGCGACATCTACGCGTTCGGCCTGATCCTCTCCGATCTGATTCTCGGCCAGCGGAAGGTCCCCGAGGGCTCGTCGCCGTGGAAAGAACTGACCACGCGCGTGTCGCAGCCGCCGGCGCCGCTTCGCAGCAAGGCCCCGAGGCTGCCCGAAGACATCGACGCGCTGGTCACGAAGTGCATCCAGCTCGATCCGGCCGAGCGCTTCCAGACGACGGCCGACCTGGCGGCAGCGCTCAACCGCCTCGACGACCAGGGCAACCTGATTCCCGAGCCGAAGATCAAGCGCTTCACGCCGCGCATCGCCGCTGTCGCGGCCCTGGTCGTCTCCATGCTGGTGGGCGCGACCTACTGGCTCGCCCGCGGCCCGGCCGCACCGCCGAAACCGCCGGATCCGGTCTCTGTCCT
>Ga0315276_10001714_pt1 | contig 19718 bp, 22 predicted proteins | sample YL17G05_0_MG_FD_204542 | JGI IMG/M metagenome (GOLD analysis project Ga0315276, IMG submission 204542) | Sediment microbial communities from Yellowstone Lake, YNP, Wyoming, USA - YL17G05_0 | ecosystem: Environmental > Aquatic > Freshwater > Lake > Sediment | place: USA: Wyoming | collected... | reverse complement strand
CATTATTTACAGCAGCAGTAGTGAGTCCTACTTTTAAATTACCACCTCCATCTGCCAAATAAATCTTACCTACAGGACTCATATAAACAATTATATTCTGATTATCACCAGTGCCACGATTATAAACAGCTGAAGTATCTGTTGTAGTGGTATTAATGATAAAATCAATAGTAAAATTAGCAGTACCAAGTGCCTCCATTGATGCAGCACTAATATAATCAGCATTCCCATCAAAATTTAACCAACCATTAGCTGACGCCCCACCATTAAATGTAAGAGTATGAGCACTGGCAGATTCATCTGTCTGGGTATCACCTCTAACAAATAACTTTACGGCAGATGAATCTACTAAAGTTTGATTTGCTGCTGACTTGCATCTTGCTTTAACACTACCTCCACCTGCATTTGTCCAACTTAAATATCCCCAGTGGGTAGTTGCACTGCCACTATCAAAATCAACTGTCCATGTACCTGATGAACCTAGATTATATTCCTCTGTTGTATTTTTATTATTACTTCCATCATAACCACCAAAACTTAAACCAGAAGTTTGAATTCCACATCCTGCTGGAGTTCTGGCTGTATTTAAATTTCCACCTGCTGACCATAAAGTACCATTATATTCTTCTGTTACTACACTTGGTCCAACCCCACCAAAACTTAGTCCTGCTATTTGAGTACCACAACCTGCTAGAGCCCTTCTTGCTGTATTTAGATTTCCACCAGTGCACCATGAGGAACCATTATATTCCTCAGTTTTATTTAAAACAACAACATCATCGTATCCACCAAAACTTAAACCTGCTGTTTGAGTGCCACAACCTGCTAATTGTTGTTTGGCAGTATTTAGATTTCCTCCTGTGCACCATGAAGAGCCATTATATTCTTCAGCTACAGCACTAATAGTACCAGTAGTACCACCAAAATTTAGACCTGCTGTTTGAGTACCCGCTCCTGCTAAATATGCTCTGGCTGTATTAAGATTACCTCCAGTACACCAAGAGGTTCCAGTATATTCTTCAGTAGTATTCTTAACAACAGTTGTTTCCCCACCAAAACTTAAACCTGCTGTTTGAGTGCCACATCCAGATAAACCATTTCTTGCTGTAATTAAATTTCCACCAGTGCACCAAGATGTTCCAGTGTATTCTTCAGTATTATTTACAGAAGTAGTTGTATAACCTCCAAAGCTTAAACCTGATGTTTGAGTGCCACATCCTGCTAAATTTCTTCTGGCTGTATTTAGATTTCCACCCGCACTCCAAGTACACTTTATTTGTAAATCATTATTTCTATGATCTACTAAATTACTTAGAGTTCCTGTATCAAAATCTGCTTTACTTGTCCATGTTTTAGTTGACACACTCTTCTCCCTAACCAAATAAAATTGTATTGCTATCAGTTATACCTATCATCTTCTTAAGATTTTGTCCAGTGGCCGGAGCATTTGCCTGCCAACCAATAAAATACACAATATTAGTAGACAGGGCCGCCCCTAAAGACATTCCAAACACTTTTGTCATTTCTCTAAAATAGATCAATCTATACTTAAGATCTTTTCTATCTGTTAACATCTCTTGTCCTTCTCCTAAGGCTATCCACTTTTCAAAAGCTAATATCTTACCTGTTAATAGATTAACTGCGAATTCTCTCTTTTTAGTTTTAACATTCATCAATTGAAAGTTTGCTATATCTTTATCTCTGACATCTTTAAACAAAACTTCATTCTCACCATTTTCATCAAATTGGTGAACCTCTGTTCCATCCATCATTTGTGCAATCCATACATAATCTAATCCTTCATATTTCATTTTCATACCTCCTTACTTTAGGTTAACTTTTTCATTCTTTTAAAAATTCCTCTAACCAAATTCTTGTTACTTCATCTAATTGCATCTTACCTTTATTTTTCTTATACCATTCTTTTACTAAATAATTATTAACTTCAGTACCCACCTTTTGTGCTCTTGCTGCACCTTTCCAATCACATATCATTTCTCTTAAATACTTCTCAGGCATCTCTAACAACTTTATTCCACCCTCATCCTCAGGAAGTATCCACCATTGCCAGTGATGTCTATTTCTTTTCTGATGCAATAACCACGCAAAATCAAAATCTTTATCTCCAGTATCAGTGGGTTTGTAATAGCCTGTTTTATCTCTTCCTTCCTTTATTCCTCTTTTTCCTTTTCCATAAAAATGATTTGCATAAGGAAGAAATTCATTAGGTAAAAACTTTGACAAATCATGAACAATTCCCTGCCAATATAAACCTTGTTTAAAACACTCACATAAAACAAACCATTTATGTCTTACTACATAACCTAAATATTTTATATACTTCATTAACTTCCTCCAAAACTAAATTTAACCCTTTGGACATTCGTTTGAGCTATGAGATCTATACCCTATTAATATATTATATACCTAATTATCTAATTTAAATTTTAAATTACCACAGTCATAAATCCAACCATAACCCTCTAAAGCCATAATCTGAAACTCTGTTAAACTTGGATCATAGTTTGACATGTGTTTTAAGTTTGACTTACGATAATTAAATCTATGTGCTTTACCTACTATGTTATTACCCCAGTACCAATAATTTGGTTCTGTTTTACTAACCAATTCAAATCCTAACTGCTTATACAAATTACCATCTGACCAACGTCTATCAGCATAACTATAAATCTGACTCCAATCATAATTGGTTTTAAAATACTGTAAAAACTTACTTGCAATACCATAAACATGATAACTTGAGTTAGAACAAAACCTATTAAGTTCCCACACGCCTTGTACTTGACTTTTAACACCTTTAGCTAATGAACCTTTGCTAAAAGTCATTACTGCCACTAACTCTGTGTTATAGTATGCGCCTAACTTCACACTTGAGTTATCCTTACCTTGTATATGGTATTGGGTTAAAAACTCATTTTTTACTTTTGAATCTATCTCTTTTATCTCACAAGCTGAAGCTCTAACTTTAATAGTATCAGTATCCACTCCTAAAATATGTTTCAATCTTGCTTTAACAATGTCCTGTTTTAAGAGCCACTCATCTTCAAAGATTGTTATAAGTTTGTATCCTTTTTCTTCACATCTGTGTAATTTACTTAAGTGATAATTTCTATCTTTCCAAACATTTCCATGCCAGTACAAACCACAATATTCAATTGCCAACTTTTTATCCTCTACCACTATATCTAATTCTAAAGGGCAAACAATCTTTCTATTATTTTTACTAATTTTTACCTCTAAACTTTCCGTAAATTCTGCTACTTCAATTTCGCCAATTGAACATACTTTTGAATGATGACAGTTTGGACAACAATAACCAAAACTTTGTTGAACACCAAACCAGGTGCTTTCAAATTCCGTTTTACATTTTTTACATCTTAATTTAATTGGTTCTAAGGCTGATTTATACTTTGAAAGTAATTCAAAACCTAAACTATCTATTAAAGATAAAATTTGTGGAACTTTATTCTTACAATATTTTTCAAATTTCTTATTTTGAATAATTTTGGACTTACTAGGATTATCAACTCCATATTTCTTATACCATGTCTGTTTTACTCTCTCTTTAAAACTACTATGTTGAAATATATTTTTTACACCATATTTATCTAACACAGTAGTTTTCATTCTATCTTGTACTACTTTAGATTGTGCAGGATACTCAACACCATAATTTTTAAGAGTTGTTTGTATCTTTCTTCTTTTAATTACATCTGACTTAGAAATATGCTTTACACCATACTTTTTCTCTACACTTTCTATACATTGTTTCTTTATAATATTTGATTGAAATGGATTTTCAACACCATAATTTTTAAGAGTTGTTTGTACTTTCTGTTGTTTAACTAAATCTAAACTACTACAATTTTTTACACCATACTTTTTCAACATTCCATATTCAGCAGCACAACCTTTACTATTACAGGTATTAGAATATCCCAATGATAGATTAATAAAACTCTTTTTACCTTTACAACTTTTTTGATGAATAGGACATTCAAAACTAAGGGTTGGATCTTCTATTATGAATTGATTATAGTATTTTTCCGAATTAATCTCTTTATGAGTCTTTGAAATATGTTGTTGTAAATTTATTAAAGTTCTACACTCTCTTTCACAAATCTTACACTTTGTTTTTTCTTCCATTTTTTTCTCCTTACATCTTTCTTTTTTAGTTTCTTTTCTGCTAACAAAAGAAAGATTAAGTTGTTGAATCAACTCAATCCCTCTTTTGCTTAAAAGGCTAACTAACTCATTGCATTAAGTCAGTTCTCTATTCAATTTTATTCTTACAATATTTACTATGAAATACTTTGAATCTTAAGACTCATTATACTTACACGTAAATGTCTGCACACCGATATCTCCACTGGGCGCTGCTGTACCAACCTGAAGCTGTAATACTATGAAATCCGTATACTCATCTCCAGTATTACCATCGGTACTAGGTGCCAATGCACTACCCTCAACTACTGGAACTATCGTGTGACTTGCAAATGTACTCTTGGTTTTTACAGGCGTTGCATAACTACCAAATACCCTTACTGCAGCATTAATACTCAAAGCTGCATCCAAACTTCCGCCGCTCTTCCAAAACTTGACTGCAGAAATATCTGAATAAGAACCCTCAAAGTGCCCCTGAATCCATTTCTCAAAACTGTAACTAGAACCTACAGTAGGAGCTTGAATTGGCGAAGATGCATAGTTAGTGGTAGAATCATCAATATCTTTAAAATTACACTCAGTCCGACCATCAGTTCTTGTACCTGGTGCAGTACCATTACGTTCACTCCATTCAAAAGTGGCTGCCATATTAAAACACCTCCTTCCTTATGTTTGATTTTTATTGACTTTATCTTCAATTTCTTCTGCTGAGAGAGTGGCCTTCTTCTCTCGCTCGTCCATCTTAGTCGTGGCCCATTTCTTAATACTCTTAAATCTTCCTTGAGATCTTATGTACTCAAGATCATCTTGACCTAACTTAGCAGACATAATCTCTAACTCATCCAGTAATTCGGTTAGTACAATCTTGTTACCTTCCTCAACTGGAGTATTTAAAGTAGCTACAATTTGCATTACTCTAGGAGTTAAAACCTCATCCATTGTTTCCGGCTCTACACTCCTGCCCACCGGCTCTGGGGCCTCTGTAGTAATAACTGGCTTAGTCTGTAAAAGGGATTGTTTCTCTTCCGTCTTCTCAATTAACTCTTCAACCTTAATACCAACAATCTGTGCTTTTCTATCATAATAATCTTTATACTCCTCCTCTGTAAGCAAGCGAATAAAAGGAGGAACTCTCAATAAAGCCTTTCTAAAAGTGATGGAATCCTTTACCATCTTAAACGGTATAATCGAAGTTAAACAAACTGGGTTTGGATTATGAGGTACAGAATACCCCACCTCATCCTTATTACCAAAACTTAAACTTACAATTCCATCCGAAACATTCTGGATGTAAATATCTTTCTCTTCAGCAAAATGTTTTGTTAACTCTGCTAAACTTACTTTCAACATAGTTCACCTCCAAATTCAAAATTTCAAAATTTCAAAATTATTCAGTTTCAGTTCCTACTCCACCAAGTAGTTCAATACTATGACAAATCTGCTTTCAAAACACCATCTACTATCTCATTTACTTGTCTCTTAATAAAGTTAATTGAATCTATGGGCCTGCCTACATTTCCTTTAAGTAAACTAAATTCCACCTCTTTTAATGCTTTAAGCAAATCATCGAATCTTTTATTGAGTTCACGTCGAGCAAAATTAGTTTGCTCAAGACTTCTTTTTAAATCGACCCCAAATTTATCTGCTCTTTTAATTTGTTTCATACTTATTTTCATTAATATTTACCTATGAGTTATTATTTAAAAACCGCAGAATTAATAACCTTTACCATTTGATCTTTCACTAACTTTAGTGCATCATTAGCTTTAGCTAGTTCTACATTTGATCGATCAAATCTATACAATTCTATTATCTTATCAAGCGCCATCACAACACCTACAATACTTCGATCAAGCTGATTCTTTAACATCTGCATTTCATCTCTATCTAATTTCTTTTGAGCTTGTTTCATGCTTATTTTCATTGATTTTCCTATGAGTTAGTGACTTAAAAGATTGAATGTTTTCCATATCTTATCAACTACTTTTCCAAATACTTTTCTAGCAGGATATGTTACAACATTTTTTACTTTAGTTAGAATTTTTTTAATCATCTATTAAACCTCTGAATCTTTTGTCTAATCAATTTAGAACCCCTTCCTCTGTTCCATTCCTTCCACCATATTACTAAAGTTTCATAACCGTATTTCTTAAAAGTTCTAATCTTACTTTGTTCCCTCTTTGAATCCTGGTGCCATTGTTCACCATTTAGTTCAATTATCTTTTTCTTTTCTTCCCAAACAAAATCTGGACACTTATTACCTATACGTTTACTAAAATCTCCTGTAAAGGAATAGTTACTCATTTCTGGGAGACTTCCAACTAACCATTCAAACGCATTAGGGGTGACTCTCCATGCTCTTTGCATCTTACTTCTATGCTCTTGAGTCTCCCATAATTTGTTCTGTGTTTCACTTATTTTCTTTCTTCTACCTTCTGTCCAACACCCTTCATGAGATTCTTTTTGTTTTTTAACATACTTAGGATTCTTCCAAACTGCCTTTATTCTTTCTTTTGAATCTCTGATAGGTATTTGTAAATTATACATCAATTGTTGTATTACATGTGCTCTAACTCCCCACTCTTTACCAATATCAAAGGTGGATTTTTCTTCCTTCCAATAAAGATAATTTAGTTCACACTTTAGTTTTTCATTAGACCAATCTTCAAACTTAGTTCCTCTCAATGATCTTTTAGCTAAAGTTCTTTTTGGGATCTTAAACTCTAATAACCATCTTCCAATCGTGCCGCCATCTACTCCTAATATCTTTCCAATTCTTTTAGCATCCAATCCTTCTTCTAAACATAACTTTCTTATTTTTAATTCTAATTCCTTTGAGGTCAAACCAAATAATGTTTTTCTCTGAATACTTAAAGATTCTTCTTTTGTTGGAATTGGAATACTGAGCTTTCTAAACCACTCTCCTACTGTACAAGGGTGAACACAATATATCTTACTTATCTCAGCAAAAGTTTTACCTTCTAAACTTAATCTATGCAACTCATTCTTAAGTCTTTCTTCATCTAATCTTCTTATCTTAGATTGAAACTTATGTGGTCGAAGTTGTATTCCACATTTTGAAATCTTATCATATACTGTGGACAAATCAATACCTAATATTTGTGCCACTTCTACTAAAGATTTACTTTCATCTACATACAACTTTTGCAAAGTACTCTTAATTTGATCCACCTTATATATCTTTCTCTTCATAATAAATCTCTTACATTTAGTTCACACATACATTTAGTTCACACATACATTTAGTTCACACATTCTAATAGTTTCTTACAATGTATTATACAATTTTCTCATAGTACTCAACTACTCGGTGGAGTAAAGTTTATCATTAGCAGGTAGGCTAACAAAGTTAACCTACCTCTAACAATAATACAGATACATGATTTACTTTGTACCCTTTGCTATAGCTTTTGGGTTAGCAATACCTTGACCAATTATTTCGCAAAAGGCCCATCCACGTGCCATCTCTCCCTGGGCGTAACGGTTAAAGGGCTCGCTAAACAAAGCTACCCTCTCACCCATTTGGCCCAAATATGCGCCGTCTGTGCATGCGAAAACCGTGCCAGGGGGCAATACTTCTAATATACCGGTACCAGCCGAAGTAATAATTTGGCAATTTAGTACTGTACCAATATAACCAGCTAGAATCAACTCTCTCTCCGTCACTGGGTCAACAGCTGCAGACATCGTTTTCACGATATCAGACACTTCCTGCCTATTGATAATAAACTTATCACAAACAAGACGATGCCTTTCAACCTGATAACGAATATCCTCAAATACTGTGAGGCCTAGAGTTACAAAATTAGTTACAGTATTTACCGTAGTAGACGCTGCATCCAACGCTGCAATTAGAGCTCTATCTTCTTTTCTCTCAATATCCTGCCGCGCCCTATCCTGTGCCCTATCTAGTACATCAAAATTCATCTGATAAATATCAGCGATGTCAATAGATGGAAAGGATACGACTTTGAACTCTGGAGGGAAAATATACCGACCACGAACTCGGGATTCAATACCTGCGCCATCCTGACCAACAACCCATGCCACTACGTCCACATCTTTTGCAATGCGGAATAGTTCACCCTGTGCTAGTGGGCGGACATCAAGAATCTTTCTTGCCCAACCTTCATAATCAATAACTTCCTTCACTGGCTGTAACAACTCAGCCCCTAAAATCCTGTGGCCTTCACCTGTAGGATCTTGCAATGCACCTGCCAAAATATCCCTACGATCTTCAGGGGACATATTGGGCTCTACTCTAAAACGAGCTACTTTATCCTTGGCTAACACATTGTTCAAAAGATGCGCTACCTGCTGTAGTGCGTCTTTCTTATCATAAGCATTAATCTCACCACTAGCATCAAACATTCTATTCTTTTCACCAAGAGCTTGGGCAATCTTCTTTGTGCCATCATAAGAAGTAGGATTAAGATCACCATTAGCATCTCTAATACTCTCTTCTCTCTTAGTCTGGGCTAACTTTCTAGCCACTTTTACTCTCTTATCTTTATAAGGATTTGCCATATCTAAATTCACCTCCCTTCTAATTAATTAAATACCTGGAGTAAAGCCGTGAAGCTCAACACCTAGGAATACGTCACTTGCTGTAGGCACAGCGTGTACTGTACCAATTACTGGATGTCCACCTGCAACATTTGTAATCTTACCAGTTGCATTAGAATACAGTTTCTGACCAAGAGTGTAATCCAAAGAAGTATCATAAACAGTAGTGAAAAGAATAGCGAAACCCTGAATCAATGTCATTCTTCCAGAACCGGAAACATCGTCCAAAGAATTTCTAATATTTCTTCCACCGATCAACCCATAAGGATACTCTCCTGCATCGATCTCTGCATCTGTCTTCTGATACTTATAGGTTACATAAACCGTACCACCATCAGGAATAGTAGTTGTACCAAATTCCCTTGTAACAATACCATGAGTAGCATCCATAGTGTAATCACTAGCACCACCCTCAGTGTAGTCTCCACCTGCCAAAGCCTCAACCTTGTACATTGCTGCAATAAGATTAGCGTGTTTCACAGTAGCTGTGATATTAACACCACCACATACAGGAAACGTAACAGCCTCACGAACTACTAGACCTTCAATACCTGACATATGATCCCATTTTGCAATACCACAAGGATTCGTACCATCAGAGATTGTCAGCTTGGTTTCCCCAGCCTCAAGAACCTTCTGAAGAGCTGTTCCTGCTTCAAAATTCCCAGCTGTGGTTGCCAACTTCATAATACCTAGATTTGTATAAACTGCGCATCTTTTAATATCTAACATAAATTAAAACACCTCCTTTCTTTTTTTTACTATTTCTTAACTACATTATATCGCTTAATAGCACCTCTAATTTTGTTATTCTTTAGATCATCTATCATAGTAGTTCTTTTTAATCCTAAAGATCCCTGCTCTGCTTGCGCTTCAATCTTTCTTGCTTCCTTTTTCTCTTCATCTTTCTCATCTTTCTCATCATCCTCATCCTCGTCTTCCTGTCCTGACACGGAAATAGCTTTAATATTCTTCATATCTGCCTCTAACTGTGCAAATGCCGGGGTACTATATTCTGCTAATTCCTCACCTCTTTCCATAATATCACTTACATACTCCTCACCCGCTTGTTCAAAAGCAGATTCAATGGCTACTTCTGCCACGTCATCACCTAGCTGTGCAACTTTAGTAAGAACATCCCACAATGCTGCTTTCAATGTATTAGATTCAACATTGTAATTAGCTCTCTTTGCTGCCAACTTCATGCCTCTTCTTAATTTTGCTTTATAAGCCTCTTTTTCTTTCTCAAGAACCTCTTCAACATCCTTCAAAGCCTGTCTCTTTAACTGTTCCAATTTAATCACAGAGCCATCAGTGGGCGGTAATTCATCAAGAGAAGTCTGTTTGTCCTTTTTCAATTCTGATGGACCAATAATCTTTGGCTTATCATCCTTTACTTTATACTTCTTTTCTGATTCATCAAGATCGGTCAACCTATCCTCTGTGATACCTGCTGGTAAATCTTGCCCAAATTTATTCCAAGTGTCATGTAATCCCTCTTCAGCAATTCGTAACAATATTTTCTCACCTATTTTCCGCGTGCTATTCTTAGCATCAATGCTGAAGATATGATCATCTCCACTAAAAACTTTCCATGCATCTTTATCAAACTCAACCGAAACATCCTCATAACTACCCGTAAAATGATGAGTATCAGTGGGCGGCATAATTTTTAAAGCATCTGCCTTATCCTTTGCAACCTCTGCTGGAGAAATAATTGGTTGAACATCATCTTTAATTTTGTACTCTGTTGGAGGTCTAATATCAAAATCTACCTTACCTGCCTCCTCGGTTTCTACCTTCGCTGGGTCTGCTGTCTTTCTTTTAGCAACTTTCTTTTCATACTCTGCTTCAATATGCTTTGGATCCACTGGAACCTCCATAGTTTCGCCAACAACTTCTAACCAAAGTTCAGGGTACTTTGTGTCCTTGGGCATTGCTATATCACTTACTACATTAATAGCATTCACCCTATCCATTGTTTTAATGAAACCTTCTTTCAATATTGCTTTCATTAAATCCACACCATAATCCCTAGAAGCAAATCTATCTTTAAACTCACCACTCTTCGTTGGAAAAGCTTTATTTAATTTAACCAAATACAGTGGTCCTTTGCTATCTGACACAACCCAACAATTACTAGCTACTCTTTCAGCCTCTAGATCTAGCAATCCATCTTGAACTCCAAACTCCTCTTCAGTCAATTCGCCGTCATCAACCTTATCCAACTCATCTGCTGCTTCAGCAATATCCATTTCTAACTCTGGTTCCATTTTGGGTTCTAATACTGACTCTGACTCTATTACTGGCTCTATTACTGGTTCCATTTCTGTTTCTAACTCAGGCTCTAATACTGGTTCGATCTCTGGCTCTCCTAATACTACAGGTTTCAACTCTGTCTCTAATACTGGTTGTTCTATTTCAAGCTCAGTCTCTGGTTCTATCTCTGGTTCTATCTCAGGTTCTAATACTGGTTCTGACTCTATCTCTGGTTCTGCACATTTTGCTGCCTCTTCCTCTTTATCCTTAACCAATTCTTTTTCCTTTAGTTCCTTTTCTAAAATTTCATCTTCTTGTGCTCTCTTTCCTTTCATGTATTTCACCTCCTTTTTTGGTTCATTTGAGATAGTTACAATTTGATTATCTTTCAAACCACTTATTACAATATAACTATCAGTATTATCAACAGACGATTTCTTTAATAGTTCTGCCGTCTGCATTTGAATTTTTCTTTCTATCGAATCATCTTTCTCTGCCTTTATTATATCAATTACTTCACAACCTTTCATCGCTGGATCATATACAGAAGAGATCTCATCATATACTACACCATAACAATTTTCATAAGCCAACTTACCCGCAATTTTTTGCATCCTATTATGAGCAATATGATCACAAAACTGCAACTCATTATATGCCTTATGATCACAAATTGAACACGATGTATAATCACAGTGACAACCCATAGAAAACTTATCTAATCTTCCATTTATAATATTCCTAATTAATATAGGATCTTTAGTTTTATCACTGGCTACTAATATTTCTACAAATGCCTCACCTTCATTTAATTCATTAAGATGAGAATCTAAAATTACTCCTCTAGCCATCTTAGGATCTTGAGATTGATGATTTACATGATGGGGTTTCAAATTAAAGGTTCTATAAACTTTCTCCCCTATTTTTGAATCAAATCTCAATAATTCACCTTTTGGAAATGCGTCACCATTATCATTTGGTATATCAGCTTCTACCGCCCTCACCACTATGATTTCATAATCCTTTGGATCTTTAGAAATCTGGTAAGTATCACCAACATTATCCAATACTGCCTTAAAATTTAGTGAGGAGCAATCATCCATATAATATGAATGTAACTTTTCCCCATAACTTGATTTAGAAGCAGTTTTAGAATGATAGTTCCGCCACCCTAACACCTTAACTCTCGCGAACTTTATCATACTTCTACTCCCCATCTATTTTCTTGAGAATACCTATTAATTTTGCAGCGCCTCTTTTAATAAAACCCTTTTTCTCCATAGCACATATACAAACTTCATTTTCCTTTATTTCTTTCTCACACTTTTTACACGTCATAATTCTTTACCTCCCCTCTCTAATCATCAGATTCCTTTGGGCTTAAAGATCTACAATCAATTAATATATTAATTATATTCCAAACTCTTCAATATAAGGTCTATAGGGGTGCCAAACATTACTATCTGGTACTGATTCAGCATTAGGATCTTCCTTCATTTCCTCTGATTTATTTACTTCAGCTGCAATTGCTTCCTCTAACAATAACGTAAAATACAAAGATAATTTGTTTGCATCCATTAACATGATGTCTAAAATTGCAACTTCATCAGGGTTATCATAATCTATAACTTCCATCAATTCATTAATCACTTTTAAATGCAATTGCAACCTACATTGAACTGCCACTAGCTGGCTAATCATCTCTTCATCTGTAATTGTACTTTGATAAAATTTTGTGTCTGATAATGCAAATTCTCTTTTCAAATCCTTTTGCATATCTATATATCTATTTCCACCTAACAAAGATAAACCACAACCACAACTAAAAAGTATTATCAATATCATAATGAAAAGTTTCTTCATATTAGCTCCTACATTAATTCCTTAAATTCGTTCAAAATTGTGTTTGACAAATCCCCTCTACCCATTTCTTCTATATATTTTACTTTATATGGAGGATTAATTGATTTACTCAACAAACTCTTTAAATAATCCTTCTCTGAGTTAATTACTCTTGATCTAATCACAACATCTTCTAGTTCTCTAGTTTCACTAATTAAACTTCTATTAGTCCAAATAGTAATTAGATCAGCAATTAACTCAGAGCCCGGATTAAACTTGTAAATAACTCTTCCTGTTGAAGTATCATGTCCTACCACTCCAACATTACTTCCATTTTTAACAATTAAAGCAATTTGTATCATATCTTCCTTTTTTAATAAAGTTTAGGAGATGCCCACAATAAATCTTGCATCATTTTCCAAATTCTACCTGCGTCACCCTCATCCTTCAATCTTGCCCCAGGTCTTCTACATAAAAGTTCTAAAAAATATTTAAAATCATACTTCTTAAATAATTCCCACAAAAACTCTGCTCTTGGGGTATAATAATCTAATCTAGTCTTTCGCAACCACTCATCCAAAGCTCTTATAAGTGGTAAAGTCCTTTCTCCATCAACTCTTTGGCCTTCCACTTAACTACTAAATCATAGCTATCTTTTCTTGGACCTTTTAACCAAAATATTTTAACAACTCTATAATCCTCTTTAATATCAGACATCTTTACAATTATTTTTTCCATCAAATAAACTCCTTACCACCAAAAATAGAACTTTTTATCTGCTCATAACTTTGTTCATCACGAAAATTTAATAAAAATCCATCCCCTACATAGGTCGATATACTCTCAATAAACAGATCTTTAGGAGATCTTTTTGCGGTCTCATTGACAAAACCCTCTTGCTGCAAATCTTTTTCACCAACTTCTACTGTCTTGCCTGTTGTCGTCCAACTAGGATTAATAGATCTCCAATTAATAATAGAATCAATATCTGTATCTATTACTTGAGCGGTTCTTAACATATCTCTTGCTGCAATCTCACCCAACTCTCTAAATTTCTTATTCAAACTAATGCCTCTCATTGCTCCCACTCTAAAAGGAATAACAATAGGTATGGGACTTAGAACATCAGAAATTCTATCTACAGTCTCTACATCTAAATCTGGCACTCTCATAGGCTTCATTTTCTCTTCATACAATCCCGACCAGGTACCTGCAACTTTTGGCCAAACATTTTCTGCCCAAAGTCTAATTGTTGAGGCTTGCGGATCTTTATCTTTGGTATAAAAATTCGATACCCAAAACTTTCCTGATGCGTCTTTCCAATACTGAACTCTATTTCTTAAATCTTTTTTATCTCCAAACTTCTTTTTAAACTCATCAACTTCAGCCACATCTGGAACAAACTCTACTTTATTAGGCCATAAACTACTATACTTTGAATCTTTAATCCTACTATAAGCTGTTTTAAATGGTCTCTCTATATCAGTAGGAACATTCTTACACTCTTTAGTACCAATAGAAAAATCTTTTGTTATTTTTTCAACAGGATACTCAACCTTAATAGGAGTTTGAAACTTTGTTCTATAATTTGCTAATAGTACCTCTGTTCTCCATGAATCAATATCTCCAATAACTGGAGTAAGCCAACATCTGCATTGATGATGTGTCGTTGCTACCAAAGGATATGCACCCAATGACAATAAATAATCTACATCAAATTCTACACCATTTAATCCTCTACATTTAGGACATGTCTTGTGATCTTTATGTGCATTCCACTTGGCTCTTTTTATTCCTTGGTCCTTAAAACCTAATAATGTTGCTACTACAAAATTATTTGTAGATTCTACTCTGGAGGCCCTCTGTAACTTCCACAAAGAATCTTCATAAACTTTCTTCAATGAATTTTTTAGTTCTTCAGAACTAGAACTCTTAACAAAAGCCTCTTTCAAAGACTCTTGAATCTTACCCATTACATACTTCTTTAAATCTTCATTAGTAAGTTGACCTAAATTCTTTTTCAGCCTGTCTTTCATACTCCTTAATACTAAATCATCTTCCATTGAATCAATAGTTACCCCAGACTTAATAAATCCAACTTTATTCTTCTTAAATTCAATAAAACCTAATGCCTCATAAGCATGAACTTTTCCATTATGAAATATTCCGGTTAAATCATTATCAATAGATTCGATATTCAACTTCTTAATATGATCTGCAATACTATCTGACAATATTGCACTTACATCTGACTCAGACATCTTACCCATCTCTTTATATCTTGGTTCTATCTTCTTCCAAAAACTTTCAAAGGAGTTTTCCCACCCATCAGAAATTGTGTTTTCTAGCGACTTAATGTATCTTTTTGCATCTTGAGGAATCTTAGAATTATTTAGTGCTCTCTGCCAATCCTCTCTACTTTCATAATTCTCTGGATCATCCATAACTGGAGTATCAAATTGAGATACTATTCCAAAACCCTCTGCCTGATTCTCCATTATTTCTGCTTCTGCACTTTTATGGAAATACTTTGTAAAATCTTTACGCTCTTTATTTCCATCCCCAATCAAAAATGCATCATCTCTTTCATGCCTATTCTTTTCTTGAAAATCTTCTTTTCTTTTCTTTTCCTCTTCATGCTCCTTTAGTATATCTACATCTTTCTCTGCAGGAACACCTGGTAATCCGCCCGACATTGGCTGGTCTGGTATTCCTCCTCCACCTGTTGGAATTCCTCCTCCTGTTGGAGTTCCTCCTGCCGGCATTCCACTTCCCTCTGTACCTGGCAGCGGAGTTAGGCCCTCTTTTTCTAACCACTTCTGTTCATCTTTGGATTGTTTGGCCTCTTTTCTAAAATCTAAACCAGCAGCCGACATTATCGTTGATGGGGCTATAAATAACCCTTTGTCTCTTAAAGTATTATAAGTACTTATCTTATCACTATCAATAGTGGGTCTAAGTGCCTTCTTCCACTCAATCTCAGGAATAATTAATCTTCTATCGCCCTCAGCCCGTTTAGTCCTTACTCTATGAGATACTTCAGCCGAAGTAGGCAAATACCACCCATTAATCATTGCTATGGGCTTAAAAAACTTTTGCTTCATCCATCTATTTTCAAAAAACTGTCTCAATGTTAACAGTCTGCTCAAAAATACTTCTAATCCTTTTTCTGCAGAAGCATAGGTTACTTCCCCAGTAACAAATGCTTTACTTATTCCAAGTCCTATTAACTTTGCTCTTTCTATAAAATCCCATTCTTTACCAATGTTCATTATTCGTTCAGTGGTGCCAAATGCCTCAAAATTAATTCCGTAATGATAAATCATAAAAGCATTTGGATCCAACTCAGACTCCGCCAATAGTTCTGCTACTCTTTCCTCTTCACCTGGCTCCGGCAACCATCCAGTTGCAGGATCGCCTAACTTTACTATCTTTAAAGGTCCCGCATGTCTTCTTGCTGTTGCTACGGATGCATCATAAATGGCATCTTCATAAATAAATATTTTAAATAACCTGGAAAGAATACTTGTTCCCCGTATATAATAGGGGTGCTGCTTTCTAGGTATAAAAGTCACATTTAAATTTGACAATGGAATATTCATTTTGGCTATTAATCTAGTCAAAATATCTTTAGGAAGTCTATTCCTAAGTTCCATCATTCGTGGATCTCCTGACGTTAAAATCTTTCTCATCTCTTCATCAGGCATTAATTCAATAATAGGGTCATGATCCACTAATGGGCTATCATAAACCTCTAGAAAATCAGGATTATGAATTGTAATATGAGTCCACATTCCCTTAATTTTATTAAAAAAACAATGAGGTGCAACCTCACCAATGACTAAGAACTCCCTAATCATGAACATCATAGTTTGAAGAATGTCACACTCACTGCACATATCTTCTAAATCTCTTTTTACCTCACCTTCTACTCCTGGCCCCCTTAGTTCAAAATCTGAGATGGGCATTTCACTATACATATCTAATACATTACCCACCAAGGGATCTGTTGCATAATAGGTGCGCCAATAGCGCGTCTGCTGCCTGCGATCTTCTGGCAACCACATACGATCAACACTCGACACTGCAGGATCATATGCAAAGGGGAAACTAAAATATGTGTCTGACGCGGCCCCAGTTGATGCTCTGAGTTCACGATTTAAATTTGAAGCCATTGAAGATCGTTTTGTCTGAGATAATCTCCCTAACTTGGGTTTAAATTCAGACATTCTCCTTCTAGACTCCGATAGATAGGAGGAAATGTCAGCAGTGGTATCCTTAATCTTATCAATTTTATTAATTCTAGAATATCTGTCTGCAATCTGAATCATTGGGCCCCTTCAATTAACATTTTCATCTTCAAGTTTCAACCAACATTCTATTCAAGACTTACACCAAACTCTTTTGCAATTATAGTTGTTCCAATTCTATTCTCTAAATACAACTTTCTTAATTTTCTTTCTACTTCAATCCTGTCTCTTTTCATCCCTAAAATTTAATAGCTGTTAATACTGCTTTAATATTTTTCACATCCTCAGCTGCTAGCCCTAAACCTCCCAATAAACACAATGCAAACTTGGTACCCAACCCAACACCTTCCTCAATATCAATTTTACCATCATCTTTCTTTGCTGCATTGTAATCTTCAACAACAGTTTTAATACAAGGTAGAATCTTTAAAAACATCATAAAATATTTAAACATAAACACCTCCTTATAATAATTTAATAATATAGTATTTATTCCCCGCTTTCTTAATAATCTCAGACATTTTAATTTTCATACTCTTGCTACTCCTATTTTAAACCAAATTCTCTGCACGTTTCTAACAATGCCTGTCTGGCGCTATCTTTTACTCGACTCACCCATATTTTTTTCAACTTGTCCACTATGACAAATATCTCTTTTGTATTCCCTCCAACCTTTTCTTCTAACTCTAATTCTAAATCATTTAACTCTTGGGGTAAATCTCTTAAAAGATATTCTAGAAATCTGCTCATAAACCCTTGCACGCAAAATTTCGCAACAGCATCTGCCTGACGCATTTTATTTAACTCTCCCAGAATACTTCTTAACTCTGAACTTAATTTAACAAAACAATCTAAATCTTCTTTTACTATTAGTCCTAATCTATCTTTATTATTCTCAAATCTATCTAACCAACCTGACACTCTTTCATATAATTCTTCTAACTCTGTTGAAGGTCTAATTCTTTCTTTTACTTTCTGATCAAAATATTTAGAAAGTTTATCTTCAGTTTCTCCCTGACAAACTCCCCCAATTGCTACTTCTAATAATGCCCTTTTATCAACAGGAAAATGGTTTCTAAAATGGGAACTTAAAGTGCTAATATCTATGTTGAAACATGGATCTATTTCATGAATTCTTTGGGCTATCTCCTTATATGTCTTATTTAAATTGAATCTCCAGAAATGAATGTTATATAAAAGTGTTCCATCTAAAATACTACACACTTTACAATTGGAATCTAACTTCATTTCCACACCTTGATATATAAACACCTCTTCTTTAACTGGTCTTCTTATTACGTCCATTTCTACCTATTCCTTACATTAAAAGTATTGTACTTTATAATACAAACCGAAATTTACCCTTATATAATATATACATAAAAGGATACAATATAAGATGCATCTCAATTAATTTTTAGTTAATAAATTTATTAACAAATTTAGAATCAAAGCCAATACTGTAGAAGAACTTACTAATAGCACTGCCCACTTAAAAATTTTCTTTTCTAGGGAGCTTATATTTTGAATAATTGTATCCAGCTTTTGTAATGCGATTGGACACCCGTGTTCTTTCAATCCCAATAATATATCAATTGTTTTAGTCTCAGATAACTCAAAAGCATGTAATATTTCTGTTAATATAGCTTGGGTTTCAGTGCTTGACTTCATTAACAATTCTAAATCTTTAATTGTTATTTGATCACTTCTAGGGCCTACTGATTGTTCCATAAATTTTTTACCCTTTCAATAACTTCTTTATTTATGACGACTAAATTATTAAATTTATCATACTCCTCTTCTAAACCATTTGTTTTAATGCAAAACAAAACTCTGCCAAATTTCATTGGAAGATCGACACATCTTATATTACAAATCTTTTCTCCCTTTCTATAAACAGCATCAAAATTTGGACTAAACGTATCTTCTACTAAGCTTCCTACAACTAACCTTTTAGTAAGTTTGGTATCTTCTACAAACTTTTTATTAACCCATTGAATTATTCCCTCACGTATTACAACAACCATATTATTACAAGAGTTCATAAGGCGTACAGGCCATATCTTAACATCAAACTTCTTAATCATTTTCCTCCTTCATTGAATAATATTTAAACCATTTTTCCATTGAATGTGAGAATAATCTTTTTTCTTTGAACTCCAATCTCCTCCCCACTCAATATTTGTGTCCAAAGATTTACATATCTCTGCAAACTCTTTATAATCTGGAATCTCATTCTTATTGACATTAGCTTTCAAAACATCCCATTCAATTTTTCCATCTTCTTTTAAACAACAAAAATCAAACGCCATAGCTTTAGGAATAGTGCTATGATAAGATACTTTAGTCCATGTTATAATTTTGTTCTCAGATTCTTTTAATGCAGACATACCATATTCTTTTCTAATCTTATTTACTTCTTCTAGCTTATGTCTTCCTTGATACCATAAAATGTATTGTTCATCTGGTGATCTTAAAACACAAATAATTAAAATCTTTAATTCCCTATCTTTAGCTATCTCAAGGGCCTCTTCACACACATTTTTAAAAGGTTCATATAAATCTTTAATATTTCTAGTCGACAAAATATTATCT
>Ga0315276_10001713_pt1 | contig 19718 bp, 17 predicted proteins | sample YL17G05_0_MG_FD_204542 | JGI IMG/M metagenome (GOLD analysis project Ga0315276, IMG submission 204542) | Sediment microbial communities from Yellowstone Lake, YNP, Wyoming, USA - YL17G05_0 | ecosystem: Environmental > Aquatic > Freshwater > Lake > Sediment | place: USA: Wyoming | collected... | reverse complement strand
GCGCCATGAGAGGGACCCAGGTCTCGAGTGCGCTCATCAAGGCCGCCCTGTTCCTCCCGCCCCTCCTCAGGTACCATCTGAGGTCCTGCGGTATCTCGAAGTAGACCTCGTTGGAGTACGATCTGAGATCGTATTCCTCCATGAAACCGTGGACCCTCGCGGTCCGCGTCTGCATTCGCGCGACGAGCCAGGCATCCACATCGGACCCTTCCTCTCCCGCCGATGAGAGCACATCCTGGACCTGGTTCCAGATGCGCTCCAGCTTGTCACGGTATCCGTCCGCTTTCTCGTCCTCCCATGCGACATCGACGTAGAGCGACGCTATGTGAGCGTAGAACAAACGCATCGCGTCGACGCCGAACCTCTCCGCCGCATCCGGGATGGGCTGAGCGCCGCCTTTCGACTTGGAAATCTTCCCACCTGTCGCGGTGATATACCAGTTCACCAGGATCCCCCTCGGCCAATGCTGCGGCCTGAGGATGGCGACGTGATTCATCAGGAACACTGGGAAGTGCACGGTCATGTGCTCCTTCCCCCCCAGGTTGATGTCCAGTGGATGCCAGTACTCGACCTCGGCCCTGATCGACTCGATGACTTCCTTCGAGAATCGGGAATTCCTCGCGACCGAATCGACGTTCCCCTTTCCCAGGAGCACGTAGTCGAAGAACTCCTCGGTCATCCCCTCCGGGTCGATCAGTCGCTCGTTGGCGTACCTAGATATCGTGTAGTAGACCGGGTACAAGGTGCTGTCGGCGATCGCCTCGATGATCCACTTCTTGTCGAATGGGAACCTGGTGCCCAGCCAATTCCCCATCCGCACGCATGCCCTCTCGCGGTACCATTCGAGGACGTTCTGAAGGTTCGCATGATATTCCTTCGGCAGGATCCTCATTGTCAGCGCATGCTCCTTCGAGCGGGCCGTCAGGACCGGGTCGGCATAGTCGATGAACCATTGGTCCGGAATCTTCTTGATGAAGACCGATTTCCCGCATCTGCATCGGACCTCCTCCGAGAGGTCGTAGAACATGTTGGCCTGACCGGTCGAAAGCATCTCCTCACGTATGTCGTCCTTGGCTTTCTCCACGGGCTCCCCCGCGAACCTCCCACAGGAGTCGTTCATGACGCCCTTGTGGAAGCCGGTCTTGTAGACCTCCTTCGTGGCCTCGTCGAGCCTGGGGTCCGCGAGCGAATCGATGCCCATCTTCGCTGTGATCTCGACCGCTGGCAAAGGCCCCCAACCAGGCGTGTTGATGATCGGGATGGGTCTAGCTTCCTCGATCATCTGGTCCGATATGCCATACTTGGCCCTGAGCGTCCCGTCCTTCCTCAGCTCGACCAGGCCGATCCAGTCTACCGGGGCATCCGAGGGAACGCTCATCACGAGTCCCGAACCCATGTTGGGGTCGCAGAGTGATGAGGGGAATATCGGGATCGTCTTCCCTGTGTAGGGGGCCCTGCATTTCTTGCCGATGAGCGATGAGCCGTTGGCCGAACCCTTGATCTCCACATTGTCCTTCTGTAGCTTCAGCTTCTCAGCAGCTTCTCGGCTCACGACCCATGTCTCGGCCTCGATCTTGACGTCTACGTACTCGACATCCGGGTTGACCCAGAAGTTCGTCAGGCCGAACACCGTCTCGGGCCTCAATGTCGCTGCCACAAGCTTCCTCTCATCCTCGAGGTCGAATTTCAGGAGCGTGTACTCGAGCATCTCGGCGTTGCCGCCCTTCGAGATGTCCGTCTCGGACGGATCGATGGCCACTGGTCCGTGTTCGATGCATGCAGCGGCGAAGTAGGGCTTCTGTATCAGCAATCCGAGGGACTTCAGCTTCCGCATCTGCCACTCTATGAACTTCGAGTAGTCGAGATAGATGGTACATGTGAACCTTCTCCAGTCGGACATGAACCCGAACCGCTTCCAGTAGTCGCTCACATACACTTCATTGAAGAACTTCACAACCTCAAGCGGGTCTGAGAGCTTGGCGATCTGCTCCTCGGTGCAGCCGTTCGCCTTGAGCGTGTCAATTGTGGCGGGGTCCTTGCGCTCCACCTTGCGGGCGAAAACGATGGCACCGTTCCCGGTCGCGTGCGTGCCCATCGGGAACAGGACATTGTGCCCGGTCATCATCTTGTACCGGACCACCGCATCCGAGAACGTGTAGCCCCTCATGTGGCCGACATGCAGGTATCCGGTGACTCCTGGATAGGCGAATATCATGAAGAACTTCTTCTTACCAGGCGCTGGGTTCGACTCATTGATCCTTGCCTCGTACCACGCCTTCCGCCACTTCGCCTCGATCGCAGTGAAATCCAGGGTCATTCGCACGCAGCCAGGAAGCATGGAGTACGTGCAACCAATAAAAGGTTTCTAAGAGCTGATGAATCGCGAGAGTTCGAGGAAGTCTGCGACACCTGCGTCTCGTGCGCGACCACTAAGGGGCACGCACGCGCGAATCGAACCGATCAGTCGGAGTGAGCACCAAGATATGACGAGCACAACGTGATTCATGGCTCAAATCTGGCGTGGACCGGGCAGACTAGACTGCCTCAGAGGTGGTTCACGGAGGAGGCCAGTAGTCGGGTATGACATTTTCCGACGAAATGTGACATTTCGCATACATATAAATACGCACGGGTCACATATTGTCTCTTTGCGTCAACAAGACGGGATGGGATGCACACATGACCGACCCAGTGGAGGGCGAAAGGATCTCGCTTCGGCTAGATGCCGAGGACCTGAACCTTATCGACGATTTCATCGCCAATAGCAACGAGTTCTCCAACAGGTCGCAGCTCGCCCGCGCAGCAGTGCGCGCGTACATCGAGATGCGCGAGGGCGGGTCCGACGGGGCAAACAAGCCGAACGAGATCGTGGTTCAGCTGCCACCGATGGTGCTCGAGACGATCAAGACGCTCGTGGCACAAGGAATGTACACATCGGTATCGGATGCGGTAGCCGACGGAGTCCGACATCACTTCCTCCATGAGGAGCACGTGGAGGAGATGAAGAAGGAAGCGAACCAGCAGGGAAACACGTTCAAGGTTGTCCCGGGGGCATGAATTACCGTTTGAAGGCGCCTTAGCCGGGCTGGAAGACTCTTGCAAGAGGGTCTTCTCTCGCCGGCCAGCGAGAGGCGGAGGCCAACAAACATGACGGCGGATGGGAACAGGACAGAGGAGTTAATCAACGCACTCGGAACGAGTTTGGGCGAACCGGCGGTAGCGGTCGTCGGTTGCGGAGGTGCTGGCTCGAACATCGTTCACGGCATATACGCCAAGTCCAGCAGGGTGGAGACTGTGGCCGTGAACACCGACGAGGAGCATCTGAGGAAAGTGGATGCGCACAAGAAGGTCCTGATCGGCAAGGACATCTCCTTCGGGCGCGATGCAAGTGGATTCCCGGAGATAGGTGAGCATTGTGCGGAGAAGGCCCGAGAGGTCATCAAGGAGGCCTTGAGGGGCTATGACATCGTGTTCGTCGTCGCTGGCATGGGCGGCGGAACAGGGACGGGGGTCGCACCAGTCGTCGCCAGCGTGGCCAGGGAGATGAACGCCATCACATTCGCAGTCCCGATCCTACCTTTCGATCACGAAGGCGAATCTCGAAGGAGGGTCGCGCTCGATGGCGTGACGAAGCTGAAAGAACATGCCAACTTCACGGTCGTACTGGATAACAACAAGCTGATGAGCGTCGGGGCGGACCTGCCAGTCTCCGAAGCTCTCAAGGTGGTCGACAGGAGCGTCCTCAGGATCGTGGAGACCATGTGCGACCAGATGAGCTCCTACGTGAGCAGCCTCCTGGAAGACATCGCATGCTATGCCGAGGCGCTCGAAGAGCCTGCGCAGGAGCAGCGTTCCGTCGAGATGAGGGAGCCCCAGCTCATCCACGCGGACCTGGACCCGATGTTCTCTGGCTTCGGCCCGAGCATGTTCGGATAAACCATACGCAGGACCAGCACTCGAGGTAGGAACAGAGGCCTCCGCGGTTCCAAGTGGTGCTGGCCGAGAAACCATTTCCAGTTCATTCTCTGCCCTGCAACGGGGCTTCCATCGCAGTCTTTATGGCATCTTAACACTGTCCACTCATCTGAGGATGATACGATGGAACGGCTCACGCTTCTTATGTCTGAAGAAGTGGCTTCTGAGAGGGACCGGAAGGATTTGTTCCGAAGAAGGACGAGCAAACCATACCTGACCCCTTTCGCATACTTCGTCATGCCGTTTGTGCTCCTGTACGGCTTCCTACGGCTTGTGTTTGGCAGGTCCGTCCACTGAATCGTGGGACAATCATTCTTTTAGTCCAAGGCGATTCATCACCCGAATGAAAATCGGGTTTTTGGTGAACCCAGTCGCGGGAATGGGGGGCTCAGTCGGTCTGAAGGGAACTGACGGCGATGACATCCTGAAGGAGGCTGTTGCTCGGGGGGCGACGAAACAGTCGCCAAAGAGGACGAACCGCGCGCTTCGCGGGCTGAACGGGATGGTCGATGCCCAGTTCATAACCTGCTCAGGAGAGATGGGGAAGGAAGAGCTGGACCGGGCCAACATACGATCGACCGTCGTGCACGAGCCACGGGCGGAGACCAGCCGAAAAGACACCATCGCGGCGGTGCGGGCTTTTGTCAGGGACGGGGCGGACATCGTCATATTCGCTGGAGGGGACGGGACAGCCAGGGACGTCCTGGAAGCCGCCGACAGGAAGGTGCCCATGATAGGGATTCCGACGGGGGTCAAGATGCATTCAGCCGTTTTCATGAATACTCCGGAGGATCTGCCTCAGCTCCTCGAGGGTTTCTCCACAACAGGGGCGACCAAGGACGCGGAGGTCTTGGACATCGATGAAGCGCGGTTCAGGAAGGGTGTCCTGAAGGCTAAGCTCTTCGGAATCGCAAGAGTGCCTGACGACATAGCCCATCTGCAAGCGGGGAAGGCGGAGTATCATTCGGGTGGAGCCGACGAGGAAGCGCACGAGATAGGCCAGTACGTGACCGACGACATGGAGGTCGGGGTTGCGTACATAATAGGTCCCGGGACCACAACGGCGAGGATCGGTGAGGTCTTAGGGCAGGCTAAGGCTTTGCTGGGGGTGGATGTCTTCCTGAACCGCAAGCTTGTCCTTCATGACGCCTCTGAGAAGGACCTTCTCGGTTTTCTGAAATCTCAGAGATTGAGCAAGATTGTCGTCACGCCCATTGGGGCGCAGGGATTCTTCTTCGGAAGAGGCAACCAGCAGATATCCGCCAAGGTCATAAGGGTCGTGGGACGTGAGAACTTGGTCGTCCTGGCCACGCCCACGAAGCTGAAAGACACGCCGGTCCTCCGGGTCGACACCGGAGACTCGGAGCTGGACCAATCGCTGAGGGGAATGATCAAAGTGGTGACCGGCTACAGGCGACGAAGGCTGGTCCCCGTCCTCTGAAGTGCTCAAGTGCCCGAGGCTTCCTTTTCCAAGAGCATCTTGTACCTAGCGTCGACCGCGGTCTGGATCGAGTCGACCTCAGCCTCTGTCAGGTGGGAGAACCTTCCCTGGAGCTTCAGGTACTCGATGACTGGCACGCCCTTGCCTTTCCTCGTCACATGTATCTTGCCCTGGTCGATCTCGTAGAGTGGGAAGATGTGGGTGTCCACCGCAAGCTTCGCCACCTCGATCGTCTCCGCCGGGTTCATGCGCCAGCCGGGAGGGCAGGGCGACAGGGCGTGAACGAACCTGAACCCCTGGATGTCCTTCGCTTTGCGGATCTTCTTGATGAAGTCCTCGGGATGCGCAACTGACACCGTCGCCGCGTAAGGGATCCCGTGAGCTTGCATGATGGTCATGATATCCTTCTTGAACTCGTGTTTGAATCCGTGAGTGGTGCCGATAGGGGTGGTGGTCGTCCACGCACCCCACGGGGTCGATCCGCTCCTCTGGATGCCGGTGTTCATGTAGGCCTCATTGTCATACATCATGTATATCGCGTCCGTGCGTCTCTCGGCGGCTCCCGAGAGCGCCTGAAGGCCGATGTCCACTGTCCCGCCGTCTCCGGCAAAGCCGACAACCGTCACATCCTCCACTCCCTTGATGTCAAGGGCCGCTCTCAGACCTGAAATCGCAGCCCCCGTCGCCTCGAAGGCCGTGTAAAGGAGCGGAACGCGGAGACATCCTACGGGCCAGTAGCCGGGCATCACGGCCCAGCAGCAGGCCGGGATCGATATGATCGTCCTCTCACCTAGGGCCTTGAGCATGTACCTCATGACCAGGTTGGCCCCGCACCCCGGGCAACCCGTGCTCCCGGGATATGTGAACTCCTCCTCGGGTATCGTCACGGTCGGCATCAGCGCCATCTCCTGGGGAGACCCGCGACGTCCACCCATTCGACATCCGGCTCTTCGCGGCGCTTGGTCACGATCTGGATATCCTCGAATACCTTCTCGATGATCTTCGGCGTTATGTCCCTGCCACCCAGGCCAGCAATGTAGTTCTTGATGATCGGCCTGTTCTGGCCAGAGTATGCGGAGGCTTTCACCTCGGTGAACATCGCTCCTGCCGCGCCGAAGGTGTAACTTCTGTCGAGCACCGCAATTCCATCGACCTTCGCGCCGAGCGCCCTGAACTCCTGATGCGGGAACGGCCGGAAAGCGCGGATCCTTGCCAGTCCGACCCTGATACCCCTTGCCCTCAGGGAATCGACCACATCCTTCGCGGTCGAAGCGACCGACCCGGCGCACGCGAGCACCACCTCTGCATCGTCGCATCTGTAATGTTCCAGGAGGCCACCATACTCCCTGCCGAAGATGTGCTTGAACTCCTGCTCGACGCTCAAGAACCGATCCCTCGCCTCTTTCATCCCGAGCATGGCCTTGTACCTGAACTCCATGTACTGGTCCGGCTTGACGAGGGAACCGAACCCCATCGGCTTCCCCACCTCGATCTTGTACTCTGGAGCATACGCTGGCAGGAACGAATCCACGAGTTCCTGTTCAGGCACGCTGACCGGCTCCGAAGTGTGAGACAGTATGAATGCATCCTCAATTACCATGGCCGGGAGCATCACGCCGCTGCTCTCGCAGACCTTGTAGGCCATGATGATGGTGTCCAGGACCTCCTGGTTGCTCTCACAGAAGAACTGGAGCCAACCGGTGTCCCGCTGAGCTATCGAGTCCATGTGGTCCACCCAGACGCTCCATGGGGGCGCCATGGCCCTGCTCACATTGGTCATCACGATCGGCAGTCTCGCCCCTGAGGCCCACATCAGGACCTCGTGCATCAACGTCAGGCCGTGCGAGCTCGTGGCCGTGTAGGTCCGCGCGCCTGCGGTCTCCGCCGCTATGCATGCGGCCATCGCACTGTGCTCGCTCTCGACCGGTATGAACTTCGCTCTCAGTTCCCCGGTAGATACGAACTCGGCCAGCTTCTCGACGATGGATGTCTGCGGCGTGATGGGGTATGCTGCGATGACCTCCACCTTCGCGAGCTTCGCTCCGTACGCGGATGCGTAGTTGCCCGTCATGACCGTTCTCATGCCTCATCCTCCCTTACCATGATGATGCACTTCTGGGGACACTCAAAGGCGCATATCCCGCACCCCTTGCAGTAGCGAAGGTCGATAACGGGCTCGCCGTCCACAAGCTTGATCGCCGCGTCGGGGCAGAACTTCCAACATATCTTGCACTTCTTGCACTTCTCCTTGTCAACGACCGGCCTTATGACCCTCCATAGTCCAGTGAGGTTCAACGTGCTGGGCTCGGTCGAGATCGGTGTCAGTGGAAGCTCCTCGTAGCTCTTCGTCATACCTTCGCCTCAACGGTCCTTTCATAGGCCTCTTTCGCGGCAGCGACGTTTGCCTCTTCCTTCACAGGCGCCAGCTCCCTTATGCTTGCCAGTATCGCATCCAATGAGATCATGTCGCACATCCTGGCGAAGCCACCCATGATCGCGGTATTGACGATAGGGGTTGACCGTGAGCCGATCCCGTGTGAGGCGGCGATGGAGGTGGCGTCCAGCACGAAATAGCTGTACCTGTCTGGAAGGCCTTCCAGCTTCTTCGCCTGCGGGTAATTCATCAGGACCTTCCCACCTGGCTTGAGTCCTTCAAGGACGTCGACACCCTTGAGGAGTCCGCTGTCGAGAACGACGACGTAGTCGGGTTCATAGATGCTCGACCTGTTCCTTATCGGTCTCTTGTCGATCCGCGCGAACGCCGTCACGGGTGCACCTCGCCGTTCGACACCGAAGAAAGGGAATGACGAGACTTCGAACCCCATCTGAAAAGCTGCCAAGGCGAGGACCTCGGAGGCTATGACGACCCCCTGTCCTCCGCGGCCGTGGAACCTGACCTCTATCAATGGGGTCACCGACATACAAGTTATCATATTCCACATATTAATGGTGACCTTGCTACAAGGCCAGAGAACCGAGCCCTGAGGATGGCAGGCGGGCCGACACAAATGGTTCGGGACGTAACTAGATATCGCGCAAATCATTCCCCCCTGCGTGAAGGGAGGCTTCAGAGGACTGCACGCAAGGGCGTTCGTGCACGCGACAGAGGACCTGGACAAGGTCAAGATGGCGATGGCGAATGTTGTCGGCCCTCTGGAGCTCACCACTCTTGTCACAGAAGGGGTCCACGGCAATCCTCTCACTGTACTCGAGGCGAATGTTTCCGGCCCAGATGACGTCCCGCGATTCTTCTCGAAGCTGGACCGGGAGGACCTCCAGACAATCTTGCGTACACTTGACAAGAGGGTGGACGAGGGCTGCAACCTCTTCGTGAAGATAGATAAGCAATCGGCTTTCCTCGGGCAGGTCCGACTGGACCGGGGCGACGATGTGATATCGGTGAGGATCCGCGTGGCGGCGTTCCCGGCAAGGCGCGAGTTGGCGCAGAAGGTGGTCAGTGAGGTCGTGGAGCAGGAATTGGCCGGGAGAGACAAGCAGGCTAAGGCAGGTGCCTAAGCGCGATGATTCATGATGTTCCTCCAGGGAGCCCTTTGCATTCCTGCGGGGGAGGATTTGGTGACAAACTTTAAGTCGTTTTTCGGCATCTGAGAAGAGCCACTGGATTTATCCGGTGGTAGTTGACTCTTGTAATGCATAGGCACATTTCAGACGGTCCACGCAGGGGTAGCCAAGTCCGGTCAACGGCGCAAGGCTTAGGACCTTGTCCAGCAGTGGTCCCGCGGTTCGAATCCGCGCCCCTGCACTCTACTTCTTCGGTTCGATGGCTCTGAAAATCTCGCATCCGGAGTCGTACTCCTCGGGCGAAAGCCATTTCCGATACTTGCCTTCGGGGAAGCAACCTCGCTGCTTTCCCCGCGGGACGTACCAGGCACAGCTCCTGCACGTCCTCCCGCTGCGTTGCCTCAGAGATGCGAGGATCAGTCTCTCCTCTCTCGTGTAACCCTGGTCCTTGTCCACGATCACGAAAGCGAGAAGCGGCTAATCTCTTTTTTGCATGGACCGCGCACGGAGATATATATGACGATGGTGTATCGCCTCGCGTGAAGTACCTCTACTGTCCCAGGTGCAAGAAGCTGAATATGAAGCCCTGGTTTGCCATCAGGAACAGGTGCCAGAACTGTTTCGGAGACGCGACAGCCATACAGGTCCCCGCCAATTGGATGACATACTTGTCATACGCGCTGTATGTCTTGATCCCTGCGCTGATAGCGATTTATGTCACCAACAACGTCAAGAACTACCTCTATCTGGCCGTAGTCCTACTCTTCATCATGATGATTGTTTCTTTCGTGGACATCGGACGCGGCGAGAAGTATGCAAAGGAACGGATAAAGGTCGCCAATACCGATGTCGATGTCTTCAAGAGACGCAAGTGGAGATGACCAGCATCACCAGATAGTCCGTCCCGTCGACATCGCGCATATCCATGGAACTGGCAAACGTGTTTCTGGCATCTCCGTCGATATCCATTCCGATCGCTAGGACTTCCTCGGAGGTCGGGTCCAACACGACCAGCCGATGGTGGAACGAGAGACCACAGAGTCGCTGCAATGTATCGGAGAACTGCTCGTTCAGGGGCAGGAATGCCTCGATCGGCAAGCCCTTGGAAAGCCCGCGCAGCTCGATGTTCAGGCACTCGCCTATCTGTTCGTTGCTTCTTATGACCGCACGCTCGCCGAGGTCGAGGATGATATCCACCCCGACTGAAGCCCTGAGGAACACCTCTAGCACGTTCGCAGGGTCCCTGGTCGGTCTGATCTCTGCACTCTGGGGTGCTTCTAGGCTGTAGGAGAGGAGCACGCTCGACACCAGGATCGCCGCCGAGAAGAACACTATCGCGTCGAGCGTCGCCAGCTGACCCTGACTATCTGCTCTGTGCCTACCAGACAATGACTCTCACCTCCAAGACCATGTTGAGGCCGTTGTCACCTAGCGCGTTGAGCAGTTCGCTCGCATAGCCCGTCGACCGAGGCGCGCTGCCTTGATCGCTGGAGATGTTGAGCATGCAACCAAACGAAGGATGCAGCGAGAACACGGATAGAGCGAAGCCCCGACCATCGCTCAACTGGCTCACCAGGTCCGAGTAGTCGAACGCACATATGGAGGCGACGGTCGGCAGTACGTCAGGTCCGCAGGAGAAGAGCATCTCCGATGCGACGGAGTCGACTATCCGCTTGGCAACCGCGTCAAGCTGCTCATCCAGTCCGCTGGCAGATATGCGTTCTGAAACGAATACGCTGGTCAGCACTAGTGCCACGACACCTGACAGGACGAACATAAGAACCGGCAGGTCTTCGAAGAACCCTGCCACGCCGGAGCGATCTGACCTCATCGACCCGAACGTCCCTTACGACTCTTTCCTCACCCCCGATTACATGTAGCATACGGATGCCGGAACCCTACAAGAACGCTCACTGACTTTGCTCAGGCATGACACCGCGACGAGGACCCAGCAAGAAACTCGCTCCCACGATTGGTCCAGACTCGGGTTGTCCTCATGGTTACACGGAAGATGAGGGGCTCCAGCTGGAGATCGATTGTTCGCAATGTAATGGCGCTCACGATCTGGGCAACAACAAGTGTCTCTCGGCCGTGCTCAACGTCCTTGCAGGAGGAGCACAGCCAGAGGCGATTATTCTCAAGAGATTCATGCACAAGAGGTATCGAGGAGAAGCTGTGGATGTCGCCTCGGCAGCCTCGTCCGCGCTCGCTTCACTCAACCGAGCGATCATATCGGCGCCGCGGCCGTCAGACAGAAGATGTCGGACATGCGCCGCCAGTAAGGATCAACTGCTGACCACGATCAAGCGGTTGCTGCTGGATGATCCCTTGGAATATGTCTCCGATTCATCCGGGCTAGTCGCGCGGCTCAGGGACGGCATCTCGCACGTGAGCTGCGGCGATGCCGATTCCTGCCTCGAAGCCGCTCTGAAGGCCGCGGAGACACTGTCAGGGGCGAGAAGATGATCCCCAGAGCACCTCCTCCCAAGATCATAACGGTGAGGTCCTCGGACATCCCCCCGGAGGCCGAGAGACCGGATTGCATCAGGATCAAACCGAGGAGCAATGTGGCGCGGGCGGCCAAAGTCGAGACGCGTCCGTGCTTCGCATCGTCTTGGGTGGAAGAAGTCGGTCTCGACGAGCGCGATGTCATCACACGATACCAGGTCTCTGGCGTCGGTGTGACCATCGCGTCGCCGCACAGCTCCAGCTGCGGAATGTACATCGTCGACCCTCCGGAATACAAGCTCGGTCCCCTCCAGCTCCAAGCGCTGGCGGAGGCGATCGCCGCAGTGACGGACAGGATGCCAGGTGACCTGCATGTGAACTCCCTCGCAACGGTCCGGCCGTACATAAAAGCGAAGGGCAAGGACTTCCTTTACTCGAAACTGGCGGCAAAGACGGGGGCTGGCGCTCTCGGGAAGGACCTCGACCGGGAGGCGGACCGTCTCGCGGACGTCCTCTGCAAGTACACCGCGGGATATGGCATCCTTGAGACCCTCCTCGAGGACAAACTGATCCAGGACATCTACATCGATTCCCCCTCGGGCCAGACGCCCGTGCAGGTCGTCCTGAGGTCAGATGCTGTCCAAGGTGTCAGACAGAAGTGTCGGACGAATGTCTTCATTGGAAGGAGAGACCTTCAAGGGTTCGTTTCAAGGGTGAAGTTCGAGACCGGGCTCCCCTTCTCGGAGGCGCATCCTGTCCTCGAGGCGGACATGAAGTGGCTCGGGGCCCGTGTCACTCTGGTCAGTCCGCCCTTGAGCGACAAGGGCATCTCCTTGGCCGTTAGGAAGCATTCGCGCGGCATTTGGACGATGCCCATGCTGATCGGAAACGGATCGATATCCCCTCTGCTCGCAAGCTTCCTGTGGGCGTGCGTGGTTGGCAGGAGGACGGTCCTCGTCGCGGGCAGCAGAGGGGCTGGGAAGACCACGCTCCTTGGAGCGATGATGCTTGAGTTCCCGAAGTCCCAAAGGATCGTCCTCATAGAGGACACCCCCGAGATATCGGTCGACAGGATGCAGTCCCTTGGCTTCGACATCCAATCGCTCAGGTTCGACGGGAGTGGTGAAAGAGGGTCTGCTTCCGCCCAGGAGACCCTGCGCGTGAGTCTGAGGATGGGCGAGAGCGCGATCGTGATCGGAGAGGTAAGGGGGCAGGAGGCTCAGGTCCTCTACGAGAGCATGCGTGCGGGAAGCGCGGGGTCCTCGGTGCTAGGAACGATCCACGGGAACTCCGCAAAAGGGGTCCTTGACAGGGCGGTGGAGGACCTGGGCGTCACGGAGAGGGCGTTCTCATCCACTGACATAGTCGTCGTGATCGGGCTGGTCAGGTCCCCTGATGGGACCAGGTTCTCCAGGCGGGTCGTCGAGGTGGCCGAGGTCAGACAGGGCACCCAAGGGGTGCAACTGACCGGTCTTTTCGGGACCGAACCAGGGTGCACTTGCGCGAAACCCACGAAAGAGTTCTCGGCGCAGTGCAAGACCGTCTCTGGAATCGCAGATGCGCTGGGCATGAGGCCGGAAGCCGTCATCGACGTCATCAAGACGAGGGCCCACGCAGATCAACTGGCCTCCGAGCTCGGCGTTAGGAGGAATGGTCCATGGTTAGGCGGAGCGGATGAGTGGCGTGTGAGGTCGAACGAGGTGCTGACCCGGGCCATGTTCAACCCCTCGGGTCCGGAGGCCGGGCTTAGAGAATGGAGGAGCTGGGTGGATGCGAACGAAGGCCAGTAGACCGCCGCATCAATCGTATGTGGCACTTTGCAGCGGGCTGAAGGCGTTCGCGGACAAGGCCGGGTTGGCGGCGAGACATGCGAGCAGGGACATGGGTGGAAGAGAATCGGAGCTTCGCGCGTCCAAGGAGCTTGCGGGCATCGATGTCCCCTTCGAGACCTTGGTCGCCGCCGCGAAGGCTGCTCTGGTGGTCTCGTCGACGGTGCTCGTCCTGCTCGTGGTCATTCTGGTATTGTTCACCGGGACCCGTTTCATCATGCCGATGGTCTTCCTTCTGATCGTCCTCCCTCTCCTGTCAAGGGAGGCCATCTTGGCCTATCCTAATAGCGCAGCGAGGAAGCGCGCCGCCAGCGTCCTGAAGGGGTCCCCCGAATCCGTCAGCTTGATGATAATGAGCCTGAGGCACGAGCCCTCCCTCTCGAAGGCCATAAGATTCGCCGCAAGGAGGGAGAATGCGTATTCGAAGGAGCTTCGGGAATGCATCTGGAGCGTGGTCATGGGCGTTCACTCGAGCTTCGAGGACTCGCTGCATGCGCTCGGGAGGAGATGGTCGAAGTACAGCGATGAGCTGAAGGACTCGCTGAACTCGATGGTGACCGCGTCATGCGAATCCACCGACGACGGGAAGAGAAGGGCCCTTGACAGGGCCAACATGGCGATGGTCTCCGGGACCAAGCGCAGGATCGAGGAATATGCCTTGTCACTCTCAACTCCTAGCATGATCATGTTCGGCCTGGGCATACTCCTTCCGCTCATGGTGGGTTCGTTCCTTCCGATGCTGTCGTGGAATCTCTGGACCATGGACAGCCCAGGGACGAGCGACTTGAACGCTGTCGATAGTTCCCAATCGACGTTCCAGACGATGTTCCTGATGAACGTCCTGTTCCCGTCCATCGCGGTGCTCGTTGCGATGAACGCGATCTCCCGGCATCCCTTGGATACCGGGAACGGCGGTCAAGAGAAGCTCCCGAAGGATCACACGACATGGTTGGCAGTCGCCGTCGCGTCCACGATCCTGGGCTGTCTGGCCATAGCACTTCTCACGAGCGGGCAGTTCAAGTACGTCATGTTCTTGATCGTAGCGGTCAGTCCGATCTCCCTCTGGCTGATGAGAGGAAGGGCTTCAGGGACAGGCAGGGAAACGGCGGTCGGGCTCGAGGACGCCCTCTTCAAGATAGGATCGAGGATGCTTGATGGCGGGAATTTCGAGTCCGCACTGAACCACGCGAGCGACAATCTTGACCGGACCTCTTCCGGGATCGTGCGGAAGCTCTCGTTCATGACCAATGCGATTGGTAAGGACTTTGACGAGGCCGCGGACCTCGGGGCCATATCCACCTCGGAATCGAACGCGATCGAGGGGCTGAGGGTCGTGAAGGAGGCTGCGTCCAAGGACGAGCTGGCAGCCGGGATGCTAGCCATGGACCTCGCGACCTATCTGAGGGATCTGCGGGAGCTCGAGACGACCCTGAGGAATCGCCTCAAACCCACCATATCGATGATGAAGATGACGATCTACGCCCTCGGACCCATCGTGCTAGGCGTGACCTACGCGATCTACCTATCACTGACTTCGATGGTCGACGGCGGACCGGCAGGCGCACGGGCTGGGACCTTCTTCCTGGTGCTTGGCCTGTTCCTTGCGGAGACGGATGCCGTGGTCAGTTACTTCGTGTGGGGCATCGAAGGCAAGAGAGGGCGCGGCCAGCTGATGTATTCAATCGGCGCGTGCATCCTCACTTCAGAGCTGATCTACGCAGCGACTGCGATCCTTGCGTCCTAGGCTCGCCTGGCCTGCGCGCCAAAAATCTTCTCCGCGTTGCGCTCGAGAAGCGCCAGCTCCTTCGGGTCGAAGGCCCTCGGATCCACGGGGACTATCATCCTGCACTTGCTCTGCGCCACATGGTCGTTCACCTGGTTGATGACCCTCAGGGCCTTGTTGAAATCGTTGTTCGAGACGAGGTACTCGAGCCCGTCGAGCAGAATGACCCCGCATGGGTTCTCCTCGATGAACTTGATGATCGTGTGCGTCAGGATCCCGAGGTTCGTAGGGGCGATGACGTCCTGCCCGGCGCGCGTCGCCAACCAGAAGAGCGGTGTCCTCTCCAGCCCGTACTTCTGCTTTATCATGTCCGGGTGTTGCCTGCTGATCGCGAGCCCCGTGACCTTGGCACAGGCCTCATCCTGAGTCGATAGGATGTTCACGAAGGCATCGAAGCTCAGGTCGGGCGGGCTTTCCTCAACGATGTAGCATTTGCCGGGCAAAAGGTTGTATTTCCTCGATATCCCGAGGCCGTCCTCCCTCTGGTTGTCCTTGGGCTTCCTGGAGAACAGGCCCATCTAATCACTCCACATCGCCAAGACCGCCCCGAGAGCGATCTCGTTCGTCGGCTTGAGAAGGAAATCCTTCGCTCCGGAATCGAGGCTCTCGCGAATCATCTTCTTGTTGACGATGGAGCTCATGGCGATGACGATTGCCTTCGGGTCTATCTTGAGCATCTCCGTGGTTAGCTCGACCCCTGACTTGCCTGGGAGGATCATGTCCACGAACGATATCTTCGGCCGTTCCTTTCGGAATATAGCGGCGCCTTCATCGAAGTCTTGTGCCTCAGCCACGTCGTGGAATCCTACTCTGACAAGTAGCTCGATCATGACCTTCCTAAAGGCCTCTGAATCGTCGACGATGAGAACCTTCAACGCGATCTCCAGTCTTGGATTAACGCCCGGAGTATTTATCGTTGTTCCGAAGAGAATCCAGAATGATAATGGGGGGAGATGGGCAGGCAATTGGTTTCCTGACGCAAGGCCCCTCCTCCAATAAGTTTTGGAGCACGGCGTCCAATGAAGGATGCGTGCTATCATGGAAGGGACTTATATGCTACCCATCTCGGGTGTCTATGCGCTTCCCTCGGTGATAAACCCTCTCCCTACCAGCCGCTGATGGAGCTCATGTACGCTTCTGAGGACAAACAATTATATACTGGAGTAAGGATTCTTTCTAAACCACTTTTAGAGCACCAGTTTTCACTGACGGTGTTAATTCATGACGGACGCTGAAGGAATCAAGACGGGGACGACCACAATAGGTATCGTGTGCAAGGATGGAGTAGTCATGGCCACGGAGATGCGGGCCACGATGGGGACGCTCATTGCCCACAAGACGACACAGAAACTGTTCAAGATCGACGACAACCTCGGGCTCACCGTGGCCGGCGTCGTGGGCGACGCGCAGACGCTCGCCCGATACATAACCGCCGAGGTGGAATTGTACAAGCTGAAGAGGAACACGCAGATGACCGTGCGGTCCGCCGCTACGCTCACATCCAACATCCTCGCTGGAAGCAGGTTCTATCCGTACTATGTCGGCCTGATCCTCGGCGGGATAGACCGGGACGGGGGTCACGTGTACGCTCTTGACATGGTGGGCGGAGCGATACCTGATGATTACGTCACGACTGGATCTGGATCACCGTATGTCTACGGAGTCCTCGAAGACCACTATGAGAAGGGCCTTTCGGTCAGTGATGGACAGGACCTGGCGATCAGGGCCCTGCACGCAGCCATGAAGCGAGACGCCGCATCTGGTGACGGATACTCAGTCGCGTCCATCACCAAGGAAGGCTTCGTGCACCTCGACGAGAAGGACATACAGAAGCGATTGGCGAAAATGAAGCTTTCCTGATTTCATCCAGGGATTCCAAAGGCATTTCGCCGCAAGACAAAGACCAACTTAGACTTGACTTAGACACACGACTTAGCTGAGTGAATGCATGGGCATAGAGAAGATTCTAGAAGACGCCAGGGAAGCTGTCAAGAAGACGATCCCGACGAACATAGAGGTAACCGATATCGATTTCGAAGGACCAGTCATAGTCATCTACACCAAGAACCTCGAGGAGTTCGCGCACAACAACGACCTGGTCAGACAACTGGCCCAGAACCTCAGGCGGAGGGTCGCCATCAGGCCGGACCCCAAGATGCTAGCGGAGACCCAGAACGCCGAGGAACGGATCAGGAAGATAATACCCGACGATGCGAAGATCACGAACATCTATTTCGACGATGACACGGGCGAAGTTACGATAGAGGCGATCTCGCCTGGCCTGGTAATAGGGAAGCACGGCGCGGTCCTGAACGAGATCAAGAAGGAGATCGGCTGGGCACCCAAGGTCGTGCGTGCGCCGCCGATACCGTCGAAGACTGTGAGCGACATCAGGAACTACCTAAGGAAGACTCAGGATGAAAGGAAGGAGTTCCTTAGGAAGGTGGGAAGACGCCTCATGCGCCAACGGCTCAACGAGGAGACCTGGCTCAGGATAACGGCCCTTGGCGGTTACAGGGAGGTCGGAAGAAGCGCCACACTCCTCATGACTCGCGAGAGCAAGATCCTGATCGACTGCGGCGTGGCCGTGTCCGCTGAGGACGGGGGCTCCACCCCCTACTTCAGCGCCCCGGAGCTCCAGCCGATGGACTCGATCGATGCGGTCGTGATCACGCACGCGCACCTCGACCACATGGGGCTCGTCCCAGTACTGTTCAAGTACGGTTATGACGGACCGATCTACTGCACGACCCCTACGAGGGACATGGCGTCACTGCTTCAGCTGGACTACATCAAAGTAGCTGTGGGCGAGGCGAAGAAGCCCCCGTACGAATCGGAGCACATAAGGGCCGCCGTCCTGCACACGATCCCGCTCAAGTATGGAGAGACCACGGACATATCGCCGGACGTCAGGCTGACCTTCCAGAACGCAGGGCACATCCTGGGCTCGTCCATAGCGCACTTCCACGTGGGGGACGGGTTGTACAACATCGCATTCACTGGTGACATGAAGTTCGAGAAGTCATGGCTGTTCAACGCCGCCATCAACAAGTTCCCGAGGCTCGAGACACTCGTAATGGAATCGACCTACGGAGGCTACCACGACATGCAGCCGAGCAGGCAGGACGCCGCCAATCAGCTCAAGGAGGTCGTCCGCGCTGCGCTATCCCGTGGGGGCAAGATCCTCATCCCAGTCTTCGCGGTAGGAAGGTCACAGGAGCTCATGCTCGTCCTTGAGGACATGATGAGGAACCACCAGGTCCCGAAAGTGCCCATCTATCTGGACGGCATGATCTGGGAAGCAACTGCCATCCACACAGCGTACCCGGAGTATCTGAACAGCCAGCTCAGGACCCAGATATTCCAGATGGGGGAGAACCCGTTCCTATCAGAGATATTCAAACGAGTGGACAGCGGCGAGATGAGGGAGCGCATCTGCCACGACCCCGAACCATGCATCGTCCTAGCGACGAGCGGAATGATGAACGGAGGGCCGGTCCTCGAGTACTTCAAGAACTGGTGCGACAACGAGACGAGCACGCTCGTCTTCGTCGGTTACCAGGGCGAAGGGACGATGGGCAGGAAGATACAGAAGGGATGGAGCGACATCTCGCTTCAGGATAAGGGGAAGCCGCTGACGCTCCACATGAAGATGGATGTCGAGACCGTCGATGGATTCTCAGGCCACTCCGACCGGAGACAGCTGGTCAACTTCATCAGCACCCTCGAACCAAGGCCTGAAAGGATAATAATCGGCCATGGGGAGGATTTCAAATGCTCGGATCTTGCCAGCACGCTCTACAAGAAGTTCGGCATAGAGACGAGGGCGCCTCTGAACCTGGAGACCATCCGCCTGAAGTGAGCTAGTCCCTGACCCGCATCTTCGCGTTCTTCGCGCCTATCAGCACGACCCTGCTGTCCTCCCTCTCGCCCAGCAGCTCGAGGGAGAGCCTTTTCGCCAGTCTCGCTGAGAACTCGCGGATCGATGCATGGGAGGGCATGTTGTCCATCGTCATCCGGGTCCTGGAGTCGCCGACAAAGACATATCCCTTAGGTTCGATAAAAATCGGGTCGGCGAGTTCGTCCAGACGGGCGTAGTCCTCCTCCCAGCCCATGTTCCAGTCCTTCACCAGCGTGTGCCTGATGACGGTCCTCGTGGACAGCGAAGGCAGAAGCTCGAGGGTCTCCATCAGTTTGCTCCACGCTCTCGGGAATTGAGGCACACAGAGCCGCTTGAACAGGTCTTCGTTCGGCGCGGCGACTGTCACGTAGAGCTGGGTGGGCATGGTCGAGAGGTTCTCGATCGCCTTCGGGACGGACCCATTCGTGACGAGGAACGTGGTCATCCCCCTCCTCTTGCACAGCCCTATGAACTCCCCCAGTTCGGGATACAGCGTCGGTTCGCCAGATAGGGAGATTGCGACCTGGTTAGGGCTCCTAGCCTCCTTCCACAGCTCGGGGACACATCGCTCATCACCTTTGAACCCGGACACCAGCAGCCGCTGCTCCGCGAGGCACTTCTCCAACAGCTCCTCAGGTTCTGGATATCCCGATTGGTCGAAGCCCGTCATTCCGTGGAATCTCCAGCAGAAGAGGCATCTGTAGTTGCAGACGTTGACCGCGGGCGTCATCTGGAGGCATCGGTGCGATTGGATCCCGTAGAACTCCTCTTTGTAGCATGGCCTCCCGTAGATGAGCTTCTGCCGCATCCAGTGACAGA
>Ga0315276_10001711_pt1 | contig 19720 bp, 28 predicted proteins | sample YL17G05_0_MG_FD_204542 | JGI IMG/M metagenome (GOLD analysis project Ga0315276, IMG submission 204542) | Sediment microbial communities from Yellowstone Lake, YNP, Wyoming, USA - YL17G05_0 | ecosystem: Environmental > Aquatic > Freshwater > Lake > Sediment | place: USA: Wyoming | collected... | reverse complement strand
TTTGGAATAAAAGTTGGCTTCCCTTCTGTAGCTATGAATAATTTCCCTTCTTCTACTTCTTCTAAAATCTCTTCTCTTGTTTTTGGTAGAATCTCAGGCAAAATCTTTGCTTCTTCTTTTTTTAATGCCGGTTGTGGTTTAGGTTGAGCTTTTATTTTTTGGTCTGCCATTTTTAAATTAATCTAAATTTTTAATATGCTCTTTAATTGGAGCTAAAGGATCTTCAAATATCTCTTTACCAAGTTCTAATCTTTCTAATCCAATAGAAGGAAGATAGAACTTAATATCAATTAAAGATTTATCAACAATTCCTTTTAATGCCCTGGCTCCTGTTTTTTCTAAAAAAGCTCTTCTCGCATATTCTCGTAATAATTCGTCTTTAAAAACAACTTTTTTCCCTATTGCTTGAAATTCTAAATCATAGCTTCTAATAACAGAATCTTTAGATTCTTTTAAAATTCTAAGTAAATCATCTTCGCCTAAAGAATTTAAAACAACTATTTCGTGAAATCTGCCTACAAGTTCGGGCTCCATACCATAAGAGATTAAACTTTCAGAATCTATATTTTTATTAATTTTTGCTTTTTCGACATCTCCACCAACAAGTTTTTCTTCTAATCCATTAAAAGCTCCTGCAGCTATAAATAAAATATCTTTTGTGTTTATACTTGTTCTCTCATCAAGATTAACCCTCGCCTCTTCTAAAATTTTCAACAGAGACGATTGAGCATCTGTTGTATGAATAGAGCCCTCTCCATCTCTTTTTTTTTGCGAGTTTATCAATTTCATCTAGAAATACTACTCCATAACTTGCTCTTGAGACATTATTGTCAGTATTTCTTACTAATCTCTTGATTATATCTTCAGCATTATCCCCAACATAACCTGGTGCTGTTAATCTTGTTGTGTCATATTCATAAAAAGGAATGTTTCCAATTTTGTTGATTAAAGTTCTAACTAAAAAACTTTTTCCAATTCCAGTAGGCCCTATCAATATGACATTTCCTTTTTTATACCCTTCCGGTATATTATTCTTTACCATAAATCTTAAAGTTTTATAATGGTAATAAACTCCTGTAGAAACTAGTTTTTTAGCATCATCTTGACTAATTACATATCCATCAAGCAGTTTTTTTATTCCTACAGGAAGGATATTTATATCGGGAATATCTTCTATATTTCTTCTCGTTGTGTAAACCTGTCCTTTATCTCGATTTACATTCTCTACATCTAACCTTGCCATTTTATTTCACAAATTCACATTTAGTTATTTTCAAATCAGGAGAAATGTAAGCTCTATCTTTACACTCCACACAAGTATTAGAGCCAAGAGCATAATGTGTAAAAAAATACATACAAGAAACATTATCTTCTAATAATGGAGAGAGGATAGGAATGTTTCTTTTTTCTTTTTCACATATCAAAAAATTTGTCAAGTCTTTAATTTTTTGAGCGTCTAATACCCTTATATTTTTCCCTTTTCCAATTATAGACGGGAGGGTAATTCTTATAGGCAGTTCATAATTGCTTGCTATATCTAAAATTGCCCCACACTCTTGATAGTTAGTTTGATAAATAACAGAAGAGATAATTGTGTCAGAAATTTCTTTGAAAAAAGATAAATTTGCTACAGCTCTCTCAAACAGATCTTCTCCTGTAACCTCTCTAAAAGTTTCTCTATTTCCTGCATGAAGGCTTACTTGAAAACCTATATTCTCTCCTTTATAATTTAATAAATCCTCTTTTTTGATAGTTCCATTTGTTGAGAGATGAACTTTTTTTCCATTTTTAAGAAGAAAATCTAAAATCTCCATACAGTCTGGATGAAGAAGGGGTTCGCCACCGCCTATCTGAAAATTTTTAGCTTCTTGGAATTTTCGGGTTATTACAGCTAAATCTTGTAAACTAATCTGTTTATCAGAGTTCTGTCTATAACAAAACCCGCATTTAAGATTACAGTCTGAATTTATATCTAAAGTTATTGTTTCCATTTTATATTCTAAATCTAAATATCCTACTGATGATTTCAGCGTTTACCAGCTTTCCAAGGTATCTTATCCCAGTTCCAACTGCATACGCCCCCCCATAAGCTAAAATTTTATATGCTAAATCTTGGAAAGATTCTGAATTTGAAAATTCACTAAAAACTCCTGTACCATATGTGATTGCGTATCTTGCGAAATCTAAAACTTCTGGGGAAATAGCTATCCCCAGTCCTAATATTCCTTTACCAAATCCAGAAGATAAGCCATCATAAAGTCCACTTCCTGCAGCAACATCCAACATAATATTATCAAACTTATTATTTCCAAGCCAGTCTACTCCTAAAGCAATTCCTGTTCCAGCTAATATCCCTGCAAGATTTTTCGCAAAATTTCTTTTTTTTGTGCCTTCTGCAGTCTCTGCTAAAATTTTGCTAAGTCCTGAAAGTTCGTCTTCTATTTTGCTCATTTTGGTATCATATTATTTTTTATTTTTTTAGAGTATGCTCACAACTATCAAAAAAATACTTAATCCTATCCAGATAATTGAAAAAAATATTCTATAGAATTGAAGTAGCTTAGGATGCTGTGCAAAATCTACTCCGTATACTCTCTTTGAACATCCTATCCATAATTTCATATGAAACTTAATTACCCATTTAGAAAAAACCAACATTACAATGCCTAAAATTAAAATTGGAATGTTTATCATTTTCTTCTTTACCTTCTTACATTTTCCTTATTTAATTTTTGAGTTTTCATATTATCTTATGGCAAAAAATTAGTAAATAATTTGCGGAGAGAAAACTAAACGAAAAGGTTTAAAAAACTAAACACAATATTAATATTATGAAAATAAGTTTATTAGAAATGGGAAAAACGAAAAAAAGAAACGTAAGAGAAGAAATTATCTCAATTTTAAGCAGAGAATTTCCTCTGAGCATAAAAAAAATATACAATAAAATAAAAAAAGAATATGGTTTAGATGTAACATATCAGGCTGTTTTTAAGCTGATAAAAGAAATGACAGACGACGGAATTCTAGAAAAAAGCGAAATGGAATATAAGCTGAATATAAATTGGATAAAACAATTAGAAGATGAGTTAAGCATAATAAAGCAGAAGTATGGCTCTAAAAAAGAAGAGAATAATGAAAAAAACATGAAAGGGCGAATAGAAAAATTTGTCGCAGAAATCGGCCCTAAAATAAAGGAGTTTATAGGAAAAGATGAAGCTTGCATAGTTGGAGTAACTGGCCAAGGATATAAGTATTCTGTTCCTTTGTGGAGATACCTACTCAGAGAAGGAATAAAAGTGAATTTTGTTGAGTTAAACAAATACGCTCTTATAAAAAATGAGCCAATAAGATTCGATAAAAAAGATTTTGATAATAAAAAAGTTATTATAACTGACTCTGAAATTTCCGGGGGAACTATGTATAGATTAAGCAACAAAGCAATAGACTCTGTAAAGAAAAAATTCAAAATAAAAGAAATAAAATATGCTGTGTATAAAGATACGCAATCAATCGCAGATTTTTCAATAGAAAAAGGTTGAAGTTTTAATATTTTTATTGATTTTCAAGTAAGTGCTTATATTTTTCATTTATTCTTATATTCTCTCCTTCATTGTGAAAGATTAATGCATCGTCATGATGTTCTGGCCTTAGTTTTGATGAATCAACTGGGTAAAGGGGGATATCTTCTCTTCTGTGATAACAAACACTTTCTTTGCCCATATTAGATTTAAAAAATAATGGGCAATAAGCATATAAAGATTTAAGCTCAAAAGCTTTAATATCAAGTCCCAATTGCTTAAACTTCTTTAGAGTTTTGCCATCAATTTCTTGAACAACCTCTTTTAAATATTTTTTTGGTATAGTTATTTGAAAACCATTATTTATGTTTGCATTACAGCAGTCGCGTATTAGTTCTGGCTTGTTAGTTCTTAACTTAAACTCTAAATAATCACATTCTGTTTTGGAGTGGCTGGAGGCAAACATCTTTGTGTTAAAAATAGGTAAAATATTATCTATACTTTCCAAAGTATTTTTTAAATCAAAATGATAAATACCATTCAAATTAAGATATCCTCTTTCTCCAATCTTGACAGATAATTGAAAATAATCTTCTACATCTTTAACAACTTCTTCTAGTTTTTCTTTTATGTACATTGCTTTTTCATATTGCCATCTTGCTAATTTTTCGTTGTCGCTGGTCTCTTTTCTTTCTAATGTTTTTGATTTAATACCAAGAATATCATCCCACCTTAACCATGTTGATAACCAGTAACTAGAATATAACTTTGCACTAGAGTTAGATATTTTTTTTAATATGACTCCTTTATACTTTTTCATTGAGCCCCCTGTTGCAACACACTCAAAAATAAAGTCTTCATTTCTATTGAGAAATCTTTCTGTTTGTCCACTGGAATTAAGTACCTTAAGTTCACCCCAAAAAGGATGAGTATAAAAATCTCTTTTTAAACAAAATCTTTTGGTTATTTCAGCAATTCTTATTTCTAAATCCTTTTTTGCCGTAGTTGTATTTTCTGTTCTACAGTTTAAACTCATCCCTACCCCTTGAGCAAAAAGAAATAATTCAAAATCATCTAATTTTTCTATAATCTCGCCAAAATTTTGTTTTAGGTCTTCACTAGATAATTTTCTTTTAATCCTCTTTATTTTTTCAGGATTGGAGATAAAACACCAATCTACATATCCACAGCCGAGGTCAAGTAATTCTAAAAAATCGCCGTCTGGATGTACTTTATTAAACCCCTCCTCTTTCATACAATCTTCTCCAGTTACACCAATATCCCCCTCACCATGCCTAAGCTCAGAGGGGATATCTCTTGGTTTGAGATAATCAACTTCAATCTCTTTATCTTTAGGTATAAACTTAGGGTCTTTTCTATCAATTGTAACTGTGCCTAAGCCAGCTCTTTCTAACATATGGTAAACTGTCCATTTGTTAGGGTCAGCCAAGTTTCCTGTTGGGAGCAATAATCTAAGTTTTCTTTCTAATGACATTTTAATTTTCTCAGAATTCAGTCTGAGGCCGAACACCTCAAAATTACAAGAAGTTAGAAATTTATAAACTTAACTATTTTGACTTTTTTTCTTATATCTCATACCTCAATATCGCTCCAACTCCGCCGAGATTTTTAAACTGCTGGCCTTCTTCTGTTTCTTCTGAAACAAGCTCTATTTTGGACGAGATGTTTCTTGCTTTTTCTTCTAACTCTTGAATTTGTTTTCTTTCTAATTTTTTGCTGATGATAAGTGTATCAACTGCCCCAACACTTAGGGCTTTATTGACTTTTTCCAAGCCATAAGCTGTTTTTTTAGGCTGTTTTCCCAGTTTATTAAAAAAATCTTCTAAAATTTTTTTCTCTTTTGTAATTTCTTGCTCTGCAAGCAAATCTTTGCTTGCCTCTACTAACATCTCTAAAGCCTGCTCATCTGCGTATCCTATATCCTTCACCCCTATAATTTTCTCTCTTAAAGCTGTGACAATCTGGCCTTCTTTTAAAAAATCTTCTTTTGTTGGCCCTGGCCCTCCGACAATAATTGCTTTTAATTTTTTCAGCTCCCAAAAATTATTTTTGACCGCTTCTGCCACTCTTCTAAAAAATTCTTTTGCTATTACTTCGCGTATTCTTGCGTACCTGGCTGCGCTTTGCCCTCCTTTCTCTGTTTTTCCAGGCACTCCCGATGTCATATGCTGCAAAAATCTAATTTGTTTTCCTTCTAATAAACCAAGAGTTGCTTCGTTCCTGTCTATAGTAACTAAGCCATAAACCTCAGTTGCTTCTAACATTTCTTTTAATGGCTCTAAAACAAAATCTTTATCACACCTGTACAATCTTGTGTTTAAAGGCATTGGCGGCTCTATACTCCAAACTTCTATTTGCGGCTGCCCTTCTTTCTCACTTATGTCACCAGCAAATAAAGCAATTCCATTTTCAGGTGCTTTGTCAATAAGCTTAATATGGCGGGTAAGCCTTTCTAAAGCATCTAAAACATTTTTCCTCGTTGTCTTGCTCTTAATATTCATTGCAGTTGATTTTTCTTGTTCAAGCTGCTTTGCTACATTGATTAAAGAGTAGCCTGCAGGAGCATAAACACTTACCAATTCAGTATGCCTTCCTTTATGTTTGCTTAATTCTTGAACAAATTCTTCTAACTCGTATCTCTTGCTTTCGTCCATCTAAAGATAAGAGAAAAAGCATTTAAAAAATCTCCTATCTTAAAACAGATTTTTTAAGCCACAAAAATTCTTAATGCCAAGAGAATTTTTGATGTTTATAAAACTTGACAAAACATTACTTAGAAGAGTCTACAAAGAATTCGTCTATATATTCATACCTAAAAGGTCGTGTTTTCACGCCGTTTGCATCTTCTGTATTTAGATAGTAAACATGTTTGTTATTCCCCTCGGTTATCATTTTCCCGACAAAAAGAAGATTTGGCTCATGAGCATCTTTAACTGCTATTAATTTTCCATTATGTAACCTTAAATCTTCCACCAGTTTTTCTAAATCAGGGTTTATATCAATTTTTTGAAAAGTTATTGCAATATTCATATTTTTAAATATTAAGAACAATTTAAAAACATTTAGCTAGTAGAAAAGATATAATGATCATATTGCTATTTAAAACTGCACTGTGTTATCGAGAGGACATTATTTCTGGATAACACAATTGAGGCTAAACCCCAAAATTTTTAAACTCCTCTTTTCTTCAATTATTATGATTTCGTTTATTCAGGCAATAATACTAAGCTTCGTTCAGGGAATTACAGAATGGTTTGCAGTAAGCAGCTCTGGGCATCTTTCTATAGTTGGGAAGCTATTGGGTGTTAATGACTTTGGATTTGTTGTATATTTGCATTTTGCAAGTGTTCTAGGAGTAGTAATTTTATTCTGGAAAGATATTATAAACTTGTTCGCCGGAAAAAAATGGAGCTATATTCTAAAAATTATTATAGCAATAATCCCTGTTGCAGTTGTAGGAATCTTGCTTAAAGAGCATATAAAAAACTCTTTTAACAGCTTAATTTTTACAGGAATTTTCTATATTATTTTTGGAGTTTTTATCTATTCTACAAAATATGCAAGAGAAGTAAAAACTCACCCATCATTCTCAGATTCTCTTTATCTTGGAGTTTCACAAGTGCTTGCATTATTTCCTGGAATTTCAAGAAGCGGAATGGCTACTGGCTCTGGATTAATTCTTGGCTTAAAAAAAGAAGAAGCTATAAAATTCTCGTTTCTTCTAGCTATCCCCCTTGTATTTGGGGCATCTTTAGTAGAATCAAATGAAATAACTAACCTAAGCATTGGTTTTCCAGCTTTATTAACTTCTTTTACTTTAACTCTATTAACAAGCTTATTAACAATAAAGCTGTTAATAAAAATAATAAAAAGCGACAAGTTTTATTTATTTGGAATTTATAATTTTGTTCTTGGGATTGTAGTTATTGCGTGGAGTTTATTTGGGTAAAAAAGCTTAAATAATAATCTTTTTTCTTTATTTTATGAAAAAAATAAAACTAATCTCAATAGGGAATTATGAAGAATATAATGATTATATTCTTGAGAAGCATGAATCTTTCTTTGATGTTTTCGGCAAGCTGTTTTATGATGTTTTTCAAATCTCTGCGGATTTTCATGAAGAGTATGATGAGGAAAAAGGAGATTATTTTATAAGAGAAAGAAATATAAAAAATTATAAGGATAAAAAAGAAGGCTTTATAGATCCTAAAAAAAAGGTTTTAATAGATATTTTTTATGGAGATAAAGTTATTTTTTTAGTAGTTTATTGTTCAAAAAAGTTAAGGGAAAAATTTAATGTAGAATTAGAGAAAGTTACTTATATGGTAAAACCTAAACTTAAAAAAAGCATAAAAAATGAAACTCAACAATCTTGAATTAAAATGGCTTGGGCATTCTGGTTTTTTAATTAAAACTGCAGAAGGAAAACTAGTTTATATTGACCCTTATCAAATAAAAAGTGGAGAGAAAGCAGATATTATTTTGCTTACACACCCGCATTATGACCATTGTTCTATCCAAGACATTAATAAGATAGTAAAAGACGGCACAATTATAGTTATGTCTCAAGGATGCCAGAGCAAAATAACAAAGATTGAAAAGAAAATTGAGATGAAAATTATGGATGTTGGGCAGACAATTGATGTTTCTGGAATTAAAATTGGAGCTGTGCCTGCTTATAATATTGATAAGCCACAACATCCAGAAGACGAGAGATGGCTTGGATATGTTTTAAAAATTGGAAATATAGTTGTTTATCATGCAGGCGACACTGACTTAATTCCTGAAATGGAAAAATTAAAAAATATAAATGTTGCTCTTCTTCCTGTTGGCGGAACTTTTACAATGAATGCAGAAGAAGCTGCAGAAGCAGCTTCTATAATTAAGCCAAGTTTAGCTGTTCCAATACATTGGGGAGCCGGAGTTGCAGGAGATAGAAGCGATGCTGAGAATTTTGTAAATTTGTGCCAAGAGCAGGGAATTAAAGCTGAAGTTTTGCAAAAAGAGTGAAATAAAATGCCTGAACCAAAAATCAAAATAAGAATCAAATACAAAGAAAATTTAGAAAGAATTAAACAAATGGCAAAACTCGCCATTGGTAATTCTAATGTTAGGGAGTCCACTCATGTTTACTGACATAAAGATAAAGAAATTACTGTTGAGCCGAGAAAAAGAGATGTAATGGTAAAAGTTTCTTACAAAACCGGGAAAACTGAAAAAGAAGTTTACAGAATTCTGAATTATGAAGATGGGTGATTGTTTGTAAGGGATGCAAAAAGAAAGTTTGTAAGAAGGATTTTGATACTTGCCAACATTGTAGAAATAGAGTGTGTGTTCAATGTATAAGGATGAAGAGAAATAATTAAAGAGATTGAGGCGAAGCCATATTCTACATTTTTCTACATTTAACTTGTTTGGTTTTAATAATAGAAAGATTTATATATAACCTATTGCTACATTTAACTATGCATATTTAGCTATATTCTATTAAATATGACACTATGAAAATATGAAAACGAAAATACTCTTGCAAAAACTGAAAGGAACTCAAACAATAGAGTCTGTTATGTCTTTGTTGTCCATAAGCCGGGAAAAAGCAATATACTATGTTTATAGATTGAGAAAGAAAGACTATCTTAAGACAAAAAGGCAGGGAAATAAAAGAGTGTATTATATATCTTTTGAGAACAAACTTGGCGGGACAAGCTATTATGATATAATCAATAAACATTCTCCGATAAAGATAAGCGGAGCAGAAATCTACAAAATTTATGGAAAAGAGCTGAGTTTAGAAGAAACACTTGTATATGCTATTAAAACCAAAAGCTTAAGGACAATATTGGCTTCTCTTTCTTTGTTTAGAAAAATACATAACTGGGCAAAGTTATACAACTTATCAAAAAAGAATCATATAGAAAGGCAAGTTGGGGCATTATATGACCTTACTAGGAGGATAATGAGAACAAGAAAGATGACAAAAAGATTCTTAAATCACTCTCTTCCAAAAAAGAAAGACAAATATGTTTACATAATAAACAACTTATCTTCAGATGATTTTAAAGAAGTAGAGAAAAAGTGGAAAGTTTATCTTCCTTTTAATAATGCAGATTTGGAGGACTACCATGATAAATATTGAAAGGCAACAGGGATTGCTATTGGCAGTTTCTAAAAAATTAAAAGAGAAGGTTATTGCCTATGCTGTTGGTGGCACTGCAATGATGTTTTTAGGATTAAAAGACGCAACAGCAGATATAGACCTTGTTTTTGAAAACAGAAAAGAGAGGGAATTATTCAAAAATGCTGTGAAATCTGTGGGATACAAGGAAATGGATTCTATGATTGTTTATGGCGGGAAAGAGAATCAGCCAGAAATGCTTGTGCTGGGGGATGAAAGGTTTGACTTGTTTTTAAGAGAGGTTGTTTACTTTATATTTTCAGAGAATATGCAGAAAAGAGCCAGGGAAATACACCAGTTTGAAGATAATCTGGTATTAAAAATTGCAGATCCGCACGATGTAATACTAATGAAATGCGCAACTGACCGGCTCAAAGATATCGATGATGCAATGAGTATCATCAAAAATACAAAGATTGATTGGAATTTGATAGTTGAAGAAGCAAAAAATCAGGCAAGATTAGGAAAAGAAAAAACTATTTTTGAACTAGGATACTTCTTTGAAAAATTAAATAATAAATCCAAGGAGATTGTTCCAAAGCCAGTAACAAATGAATTATGGGGGCTGTTACAAAAAGAAATAAAAGGAAGGCAAAAGAAAAAAAGGGGGGATTAAAATAGCCTTATGAAATAGTTTCGGGATAGAATATGCAATCAAAGCATAGAAGTATATAAATACTCAAAAACTCAACAAATTAATTATGAAATAAAATGGAAAACCAATACATGATTAGCATAATGGCTGCGGGAGTTATTACATTGGGGGGAGTTTGTGCAGTTTGTTTTAATGGTGTTCATTCTGTCTATAAATCGATTAGTGAAATGCACCAAAATTTAAATGGGCTTTATAATTGTTTTGCAGTAGACTTACACAAAGTAGGTGAGGATTTAAAAGAATCAAATAGGCAGGCTCAAAAAAAAGGTATTCATTTAGCAAAAATTGAAGGAAGTTTAGAACAGCTTGAAACTCAAATAAATGAATGTAACAAAAATTTAATCCAAAAGTTAGATAGTTTTTAACAACTTTTTCTCCAGAAATTCAATTTTTCTTATTTTTAAGTAACACTTCTAAAAACAAAAAATTTATAAAGGATAAGAAATAGATAATCTTATTATATTAATTCAATTTGGGAGAATTGAATTAATTTACTTTAATAAATTAACACACACAAAGGGGAATTTTTCTTAATCTTATTTGAAATTTTATTTTTATCTCCTTTTTCTCAAAAAACCAAGACAGAAGAACTATTTAAATCTTTCGGAAAAAATAGTTCTTGTGCCAAAGTGATAAAAAAGATGAAAGGAGGAAAATTTTTAAAAAAATTAACAAAAAAATAAAATGGTATTGGATTTTGCAAAAGAAGCTATAGAAAATGCGTCTACACATAGTATAAATTTTGACGAACTTAGAGCAGGAAAAGCAAACATTAAAGTTGTTGGCGCTGGTGGAGCTGGATGTAATGCAGTTACATGGCTCTACAATAAAGGAATAAGCGGAGCGACTGTTTACGGATGCAATACAGATGCTTTGCATCTCTCAATAACAAAAGCAGATGACAAAATTCTTATAGGAAAAGAATTAACAAGAGGCTTAGGCTGTGGAGGCTATCCTGCAAAAGGAAGAGAAGCAGCAAAAGAGGCTATATCTGACCTTAAGAAAGCTGTAAGCGGAGCAGACATGGTTTTTGTTTTAGCTGGAATGGGCGGTGGAACAGGAACAGGAGCAGCGCCAGTTGTTGCGCAACTAGCTAAAGAAACAGGAGCTGTTGTTATTGGTGTTGTGACAATGCCTTTTGATTGCGAAAGAGCAAGGATAGACAAAGCAGAGTTCGGCTTGCAGGAATTAAGAGAAGTCGTAGATACGGTTATTGTTATAGACAACAACAGATTAGTGGACATAGCGGGAAACTTGCCAATAGAACAGGCATTTGCAGTTGCTAATGAGTTGATAAGCACAATGATTAAAGGTATTGTCGAGACAATCACTCTTCCAAGTTTAATTAACTTGGATTATGCAGATGTTTCAGCAATAATGAAGTCAGGAGATGTAGCTGTTATTGGTATAGGAGAGAGTGACACAAAAGATAGAGTAAACGAAGCAGTAAGGCAAGCTCTAACACATCCTTTATTAGACGTTGATTACAAAGATGCTACAGGAGCTTTGATACACATCACTGGCGGACAGGACTTAAAATTAGAAGAGTTTAGCAGTATAGGCCACCTTGTTTCAGAGAACTTAAGCGCAGATGCTCAAGTTATTATAGGAGCAAGGATTAACAAAGATTTCGAAGGCAAAGTTAGAGTTATAACAATTATGACAGGAGTTAAAAGCCCGTATATCTTAGGAAAATCAAGAGAAGCAGAATATGCTCCATCAAGAGAAATGTCTGAATTAGGGATAGACGTTTTTCGTTAAAAGAAAATTTATGCTTTTCCCTTAGTCTTTTACTTCTATGGAAGGGGCTTCGGCCCCTTTCATTTTTTTTTATTTATTTTTGATTTTTAAAAAATGAAAGAGAACTCTAAAAAGTTAAACTTAGAATATATTTTCTATTATAGAAATATTTATATTGTCTTTAGGATAAAATTAACTATGGGAAGTGTTAAAGATTTGCAGATATTGAAGGAACCAGTGGAAAATGAAGGGGGTTATGGAAGATTTATTTTTTCAGACAGATATTCTGTTTTTGATTGGGGTGAAATGCCCGACCATATTCCGCATAAAGGAGAGGCTTTATGTTTAATCGGTGCTTATCTTTTTGAACAAGCTTCAGGAAAGGGGATTAGAACACATTATGGAGGTGTAGTGGCAGACGATAGAGTTTTATTGACTTCTGAATTAGAAAAACCATCAAATACCATGGAGATAAGATTAGTAAGAGTTATTCATCCAAAATTCAATAATGGAAAATACGATTATTCTGGATTCACACCAAAACTTAAAAATTTTTTAATTCCCTTGGAGGTAATTTACAGAAATGGGTTGCCAGAAGGCTCAAGTATTTTTAAAAGGCTTGAGAATAGAGAAACAAGTCTTGAGGAGCTTGGTTTAGACCATTATCCTAAGCCAGGAGAAAGGCTAAGAATTCCAATTTTTGATGCAAGCACAAAATTAGAAGGAAAAGATAGGTATGCCTCTTGGAATGAAGCTAAAAGTATAGCAGGACTTGAAGATAAAGATGTGTGGGAAATTAGAGGAACTTTATTAGATATAGATAATTTAATTACTGAAATTTCTGGGAAAGCAGGCCTAACAAACGAAGATGGTAAAATAGAACTCGCATATGATTCTTATGGAAAATTAATACTTGTTGATGTAATTGGCACTTTAGATGAGTGTAGATTTACATACAATGGGATTAATGTGAGCAAAGAAATTGCAAGACAATTTTACAAGAAAACAGAATGGTATAAAGATTTGCAAGAAGCTAAGAAAATTGCAGAAGAAAAAGGAATCCTGGATTGGAAAAATTTATGCAAGTCTAAACCGATAAATTTAGATCCTGAATTAAAGAAGATAATAGAATGGATGTATACTTCAACTGCAAATGCATTTTTAGAAAGAGAGATTTTTGATTCTCCAAAACTTGAAGAAGTTGTAGAAAAGTATAGAAAATGGAGAAATAATAACTAAAAGTTTATCTTCTTTTTATCTCGCCTCGGGCTTTCTTATCTCTTTCATGTATTTGTTTTTCCAGACATCAAAAAACAAAACAGCATCAATATTGGGCTTTGCTCTTTGTTTTGTTTTTTCAAATTCATAGCCAATTGGGAATAAAGCATCTACATCTACGTTTTCTGGTATTTGCAGAATCCTCTTGACAGTTTCTTCAGAAAAAGCACCTGTCCAGCAAGTTGCTAATCCTAAATCTATTATCTTTAAAAGAAAATTTTCTATTGCAGCCCCTGCTTGTTGTCTGCTGTATATCTCCCCTCTTTCGTCATAGCTTCTTACACATTGTGTCTTATCAGAGCATACAACAACTACATAATGTGCAGTTGCCACAAAATCTTGAGTAGCAGCTTCTGCCAGCTCACCAATTTTCTCTTTATCAGAAACAAGTATAAACTTTAGTGTTGGAATGTTGCCTGCTAAAGGCGCTTTGCTTCCAGCTTCTATAGCCTCTATAATTTTTCTCCAGTCAGGCTTTTTACTTTTAAATCTTCTTGCGCTATGCCTCTCTCTTATCGCTTTGTCCAAATCCATAAAAAGAAGAGTGAAAGAGAGTATAAAAAGATTTTGGAAAGCGAAAAATTTATAATTTTGAATGACAATAATCTTTAAAAAACAATTTAATTAGTATCTTTCATGTCATTAGAATTGAAAATTGGAGTTGCCCCTTTACATGATGAAAGAAGGCTTTGTTTTTCTAAGCCCGAAGATTTAAGAGAAGTTTTAAAGAAATATCCTCTAGATAAAGGTTTTATAGACTATGTAAGAGATAATGGCTTTAAAATATTTTATGAAAAAGATATTCCAGTTGGTTATGGAGCAGTTGTTTATTATTCCAAAGAATTAGAAGAGTTAGGACATCATAGTCATATAATCTGCCTTGGGATTGGTAATCGTGGGGATATTGATAACAAAGGCGAATTGAGTGAAGATGAAAAAAAGTTGATTGATTTAACTTTAATCCATGAATTAATCCACATCGCAATTCCTGATTGGAGATTAACTTGGAGATGCCAGGTCCCTTTTATGTATAAAATGTTTGATAAAGTTATTGATGAAATTGCAGAAGAATATTTAAAAGATAAAGATTTTTTAGACTATGTTAAAAAAACTATCCCTTTTGAAAAAAATTAATATTATTTCACACAACTCTCGCCACAACTATCGAAGCTAAGATTATCAAAAAAGAGACGAACTTTTTCCAGTGCAATTTTTCTTTTAAAAAGAAAATTGAGGCAAAATAAACTAAAAGAGGCTGTAAAGAAAAAATTAAAACTGTCTGGATTATGCCTATTTTTTGATAGCTGAAAAAATAGAGAATCCAGGCAATTGTTGTCAAGATATTAGTTGCTATAAGCAACAGAAAAGCTTTCAAAGAAGCTTTTCTTTCAAATCTCAAGAAAAAAGGGCCGAGAATTAAAGCAACAACCCCAACTCTTACTAATTCAAGAGAAATTGGATTCCATACAGTTAAGAGAGATTTTGTTATAATTGCTCCAAATGGCGAGACAAGAAGAGTCCAAAATAAAAATAATTTTGTTGTTTTTATAATCTGGAAATGATGCCCTTTCCAGTGCGCCCAGACAACAGAAACAGAAGATAAAAGAGCAAGAAAAATAATTAGAGGGTTTCTTTCAGAAGCAAAAATAAAGCTTGTGAAAATAATCAGCGGAATGCTGCCGAGAAGAGAAATAATTTCCATCTCACTGACTTTGTCTGCATCTAACGCTTTATAAAAAATTAAGTTTGTAATGATAGTTAGGATTACTGAAGCAATAATAAAATAGAAAAATTTTCCTGAAAATAAGCTTAAATTTAATGGAGGCTTAAAAATAAAGAAAATAATCAGGGTTATAATAAACATCAAAGGAAAACTTATTCCCACATAAGTTCTGTAGGTTATTTTCTTTAAAGATAAAACAACCTTGTCTAAAGTAAATGATGCTGCTTGCAAAAAAGCTGCTCCTACTGGAAAGATGAGTGACATGTTTTCCTCTTTTAAATAAGCATAAACGTCCCGGAAAGGACTCGAACCTTTGACCCCGTGGTGTCTATAAATTTAACAGCCACGTGCTCTACCTGTTGCTCCCTTTCTCAACTTCTTTGAAAAAAGTCTGAGCTACCGGGACTTGAAAATGTAAAAGAAAGAGCATATTTAAGGTTTTTTGTTGCGTGATGCTTAGTTACCAACCAATTCAACCTTTTGCTAACATAATTTGTGCTTTCGCAAGATACAATAATTTGTAATTTAGTTTATTAATAAATACATCCTTATGATATTTCGGGCGTAGCGAGCATTTTTTCGAGAGAGAATTTGGGACGAGTTAATCTTGCCCTATTTTTTCCTCTTTTTTGGCTTTTCTTCAATTTTCAGCCCCAAATCTTCATTCAGCTTTAATTTGTCTTTTGCTCTTTTTCTCTCAAGATAACTATACACTTTTGATTGTTTTTGGCCATGAATTATAGCTTCTATTGCTCGTATCGCTTTTTTTATGTCTTCTGCTCTGCCTATTATCCCAACTGTATTCCCATGTAAGCTTACTAGACACCCGCTTAAATTTTGTATAATCTCTTTTGTTTTTCCTTTTGTCCCTATAAGCCTTGCCCTTACTCTTTCTAAATCATGCCTTTTTGTCAGCGCTTTAATATAAATTTTTTCAAAAATAAGCTCTTCATCCTGCAACAATAAGGCTTGCCCTATTGTAAAGCCCAATTCCATTGCCTCTACAACGCTGGCTGCAATATACTCTTCTACAGCATTTTCCCCTATCGACTCTATAGAAATGTTTTTTCCAGAAAAAGCTAATTTAACTTTTAGCGCTTTTTCAAGTCTTTCTTTGTTCTGCTTTATTTTATTTATAGATTCAGCATAAAGAGTTTGCATAAAATACATATGCACGATAAATTTATAAAGGTTTATATATAACAAACTTAGAGAAAAAGAGTTCTGATAAATTTAAAATGGAAACATCAAAGCAAGTTAGTCACAGAAAAAACAGGGGATATAATGGAAATCCTCTTGCTTATTTTAGAAGCCATCCAGAAGAGTTTGAACAATATAAGAATAGATCTCAATTATCAAAAGGAGATTCAGGGATGTATAGATCATTGTCAAGGGCAGAACAATTAGAAGAAGCTATTCCTGAAGCAGATGAATTATTAGTAGAACGTGGAAGAATGGTTGGAAGAGGAGATTTTGATTTATCTCCACAAGACATCACAGAAATTATTAATGCACACAATACTTATGATAGTAATGCTTCAGAAGCATCAAGACATCTGCACCATAATACTGACACCATACTGAGGATATGGAAAAGAGGTAATTTAAAGATAAGAAAATATAAATTAGATAATTCTAAAATAAGCGCAGTTCTTAGTTCTTATAAAAAATACAATGGAAACGCCCTAGAAGCATCTAAACATTTACCCCATAATCCTTTCACCATAATAAAGTATTGGAGAAAAGCAGGATTAGAAATAAGAAAAAGAGGAGAAAGCGAAAATAAAGGATTATCAGAAATGCAAAAAAAAGAAATAGTTAGTCTTTATGATTCTTGTAATGGAAATGCTTTGAAGGCATCTAAACATTTACCTTGTGCTCATTTCACCATAATAAAGTATTGGAGAAAAGCAGGATTAGAAATAAGAGAAGTTGGACGTCCAAGAAAAAAATAAAATGAAAACAAAAGATATAAATGAAAGAATTGACAAAATTAATCACTATATTGGAATTGCTTCAAAATTAGATGAGATTGTAGATGATACTCAAGTCGAAGAGATTATTTTAAAACTAGTTGATAATCTTAAAGAGGTTCGTTCTTATTATGTGCAGGCAGAAGCAGATAAAGTACTAAACATAAGGGATGAAGCCAAACTAGATCAACTTTTAGCTCAATATGCTTATAATTTTTTTGACGGAGATTTTAAAAAAGCTGAAAAAGACTTAAGAAAAGACTGGAAAGGGGCAGATCTTACTAAATGGAGAGACCGGGAAATTAGAGAAGCGCAGATTCATGATGAGTTAATGAAAACACTTAAGATAGATGAGGATGCTGCTTCAAAGATTCTTGAATTTCCAGAAGCAATTCCTATGATGGGTGTAGAAATTCTGAGACAACGATATGGAAATGGGTTGGTGTAGCTAAAACACTGCTCATTTTAGCATCTTTCTATTTTTATTTTATTTCTTCTAGAATTATCCTTTTCTTAAACTCCCCCCTTTCTTTTGCCTTTTTTCTTCTTATTCTTTCTAATTTTGATTTATTAATATTTTTAAAATAGCAGATATTATTGATAACTTCTAAAATATCTGCAAGCTCTTCTTCAGTACTATTTTTTAGAAATTCGCTAACTTCTTCTTGAAGTTTTTCTTTTAATTTTTCCCAAAATTCTTCATCATTGGCTATATGTGTAACTGGAATTTTATTTTCTTTCTTTATAATTTCAGGGATATTGTCTCTTACTAATTTATTATATCCCATTTTATACAATATATCTTTCGATAATTGATTTTTTTGTTTTTTCAAATGCTTCTTCGAGGTTTATGTTGTATCTTATAGCCAGAGTCATTAAAGACAACAGCACATCTCCAAGTTCTTTTTCAATATCAGCTTTTATTTCTTTATTTTCTTTTTTTCCAGTAAGTTTCCTTATTGCTTCTGCCATTTCTCCAACTTCTTCGATTAGAAAAAGGAGCTCGTCCTTTTCGCTGATGTCCTTTTTAGGAGATTTTTTCCAAGCTTCTTTAACCCATTCCTGATGTTCTTTTATAGAGGCCATATTAAACAGAAAAAAACAGAGATTATAAATTTGTTGTTTTAAAACTCTGCTCATCCTAACACCTCTTGATTTTTACTTAACTTACTGAAATGCTAAAACACTGCTCATTCTGATCTTTCCTATTGTGCTTTTAAGATACTAAAATATCAGAACTCGCCACTGATATCTTTTAAAAATCCTTTTCTTTTTAGCCATTCTACAGCTGAGGGGTTATATTTAAAAATAACATCCCCTCTTTCATTATCAAATTCCCATGGCTCAACTAAAACAACATCGCCCTCTCTTAACCATAATTTTCTTCTTAGTCTGCCAGGAACTCTGCAGTTTCTTGACTTCCCATCTAAGCATCTAATCATCATTCTTGCAGCGCCAAGCCTTTGGTCAAGAATCCCGAGAACTTCTCTTCCTCTTGGAAGCCTGACTCTTACTACTTCCTGGCTTCCTTGCTGCCATGGCTGTGAAGGAGCATTTTTCTTGCTTTTATCCTTAAACTTGCTAAACACCATAATTTATAGAGAAAAAACAGATTTATAAAGTTATTTAAGTTTCTTTTGATGTATCTCAAAATTATAAAGATATTTAAAGAGTTGGTAATTAAAATAAAATATTAGCAGTTTAGCTTGGAGAAATCAAATGTATAATAAAGAATTATCTGAAGAGTGGATTGATTGGGTTGAAACACCTAATCCAGATGGGACAAGAGAATCAGAGATATTCCCTTACATTAAAAAATGGCTAAATAAAAACAAGCCACAAAATTTGGCAGATATTGGTTGCGGTCAAGGTTCCTGTTCAAGTATAGTTCCTGACGAAATTAGCTATGTTGGGATTGACCCTTCGCCAACATTAATTGCGCGAGCTAAAAAAGCTTATTCACCTTCAAATAAAAAATTCATAAAAGGAAATGCATATAAGATTCCATTAAACAATAATTCAGTTGATGCAATTATATCTATCTGGGTATGGTCTCATTTGGATAATCTTGAATTAGCAAGCAAAGAAATGTTCCGAGTTTTAAAACCTCGAGGAAAATTTTTGTTGATAACTGCCAATCCAGACACTTATGACGAACGCAAAACCTTCTATAAGAAATACACTATAAAGAACAATCTGTTAATAGGCACTTTTGATTTAGGTAACGGCAGGCAACTTACAAATACCACACTATATCTTCACACAAAAGACCAGATTAAAAATGCTATTGAAAAAGCAGGGTTTAATATAACTTGTCTAACAAAAATGGGACAAGCAAAATCTAGCGACAAAGGGCTATATTTAGTAATTGAAGGTTCTAAATAAAACCCAAAATATCACACCCACTTTTTTCTTTTGAAATAAAAAAGCATAGAAACAACTACTACAATTACAATTATCCAGAATAAAAGATAACCATACTTCCAGTAAATTTCTGGGAAATACTTGAAGTTCATTCCATACATGCCTGCAAGAAATGTTAGTGGCATGAATATTGTTGCTATTATTGTTAAAACTTTCATAATTTCGTTAGTTTTGTTGTTTATGCTTGATAAATAAACATCAATCATTTCAGAA
>Ga0315276_10001707_pt1 | contig 19759 bp, 28 predicted proteins | sample YL17G05_0_MG_FD_204542 | JGI IMG/M metagenome (GOLD analysis project Ga0315276, IMG submission 204542) | Sediment microbial communities from Yellowstone Lake, YNP, Wyoming, USA - YL17G05_0 | ecosystem: Environmental > Aquatic > Freshwater > Lake > Sediment | place: USA: Wyoming | collected... | reverse complement strand
ACTTTTTTTGTTAGAGGGCGGGGAGGGATTTGAACCCTCGTAGGCGGATCTGCAGTCCGCCACATAGCCACTTTGTTACCCGCCCATGTTGCTGTGTTACCCGGCGAAAGACGAGTTACCCGGCGTGATTCACGCGTAGCCACTGAATTCACCCCGGTGTTTTAACTGTTTTGGTCGTATCATTTCTAGGAGTGCTTGCAGCTCGGTGTTGGTGATCTCTCCGTGGACATATTTGTCAACAACCACCCGCATCCGGTCTTCGTCATTCAAATCTGGTTTCTTGGCGAAAACCCTCTCGATGTCAGCTTTCATCTGCTGCTGGGTCGGTCTGTTGTACGTCATGGTTTGAGCGAAATCCCTGTGCCGCGCGTGTTTCTGGATGGAGTCCGGGTTTATCCCTTCGTTGAAGAGGTGGGTTATGCACGATGCCCGAAGCATGTGCGGATAGACACGCTTGTGTATCCCTGCTTCGACGGCGCATTGTTTCAGATGGTTTCTCACGAAGTGCTCGCCGATCCTGAGCCCGCGGTCGTTGAGGAACAGCGCTTTTTCTTCCTTGCGAGCTGGACGCCGTTCGTATACCCGATAGTCATTGATTGCCTCTGCCACCCGCGATGTCATCGTGACAACGTTGTCACCGGTTTTTGAGTCCCTGAGTGAGATCTCCATGCTTTGGAAATCGATGTCCTCGGTGTTGAGGTTGCATGCTTCGCTTACTCGTAATGCGCAGTCGTAGATGGTTTGAATCACTCCAAAGACTGCCCGAGATTTTTCCGAGGCAGCTTCGAGGATCTTATCCACCTCTTTGTTCGTGAGGACATCCCTATTGCGGGCCTTCGATCTCGGTATCTTCAGGTGCAGATCGTTCCGCTTCAGGACCACCTTGCAAAACAGGTTGATCGCTGCGTGGCGGATGCGGTTGCCATTCGGCTGGTAGCGTTTGCGCAACTCGATACTGATATCATCCAGTGTTCGCTGCGTGATGGTTTCCAAATCAGTATCTTTCAGTGTCTGCCTAACGGCTTTGAGGTAATGCTTGATGCTGTTCTTCCTGTACCCATTCTGCCATAGATATCGCTGGTATTCGTCAATAGCGTGGTCGAAACTCGTCATGCGGTTTCGACCCCCTGATTGTCATGTTCTTCTTTCTTATGCAAAACATTTTTTTCACCTTCTTGTTTTAGGCCTCCTGTCCTTTCGGACGAAGGGGGATACTCACCAGCATTTAAATTATTTATTGCACGTTGGATACATTCAGCATCTATTCGCGATTTTTCGTATAAACCCTGGATTTTCTTCCGGCTATTCAGCTGTTCCAGCTCCTTTTCGGCTTGGAGGATCACCTTGTCAATCGATGCTTCAAAATAGATGATTAGTTCCATGACCGCTCGCTTCTCAACATTTCTACCAGTGAGATCGTGCATATGTTTACACACGGTTGAAAAATGTAGCACTCCCCTATTGCTCACCATCCTGCGTATTCGATTTTACTACAGGTTCATCTGTGTTCGAGTACATCTTTATTAGACGAGGCGCCCCGCGTCTTATATAGTTGTTTATAGTGTCATCTAGTTTTTATCTAGTGAATTACTAGTTTTTTGACATTGATGAGAGTAAAATCCAAAAATAGTTCATTAACACCTGAGATATTCCAAGATTACATTTTTATATTCAATACTAGTTGTTTTTTAAGAAGTGGAGGCATCTTTCGTCATGGGGGTTTCTCAGCTTCAATGTAAGCGATGCAAAGAGGTTAAACCTCTCACTGAATACGATCGTGGTTTTTTTCATAAAAAAGGATACGATGTGTACTGTCATGACTGCCGAATGGAAATTGACAAGATCACCAGTTCCATAACTGAAAAGCGCTGTCGTCAGTGCGGAAGAATGCAGCCCATTACAGAGTTCGGGAAAAATGCATCGACCCGTGATGGTTATTTTAAGGAATGTCTTGACTGTCAGGAAGAGAACCATCATAGGAAACGCGAGAGAAAATCCAAGGGTGTTTGGAATGGCGAAATGGGAACCTGTACGCTCTGCGGAATGATTAGACCGACCTATGATTTGTTTCCTCCGAGGTATGAGAAAAGCAAAACAAGGTACTGTCGGAGTTGTATTAACAAGATGGTTCGGCAGCGTCTGCTGGAATATGAGATCAGCCGGGAGGAACACGGATGGAAGATCAAAAAACGTTGCAAAGGGTGCGGTCGGGTGCATCCCTCGGATCATTTTCACTTGGATCGTCGAAAAAAAGACGGGTTTGCTGACTTCTGTGGCACCTGTGCTAATGAGCGGTACACCCAGCGTCTTAATCAGCTTAAAGAGAAACATAAGGCAACGCCACTCAAACGTAATGTGTTGAAGGAGTGCTGCATCTGTCATACGCTCAAACCACTGTCGAGATTCACGAAAAATGAAACCACGTTGGATGGACGAAGTGAAATGTGCATCGCGTGCACGAGTGTGGTCCGTGAGGAGAATGCCAAGGTGTGGGCACAGTTGCGACAAAAAAAGGGTACGGTCATCGAACAGATGCAGTGTCATGGTTGTGGTCTCACACTTCCTATCGAGATGTTTACCAGAATGCGTGAGCGGAAGAAAGGGTATCGATATTACTGCAAGGATTGCTCTCGTGATAAAGAAAAAAAGATCTTTCGTCGATGGGAACTGGAACGCAAGAAGGCGCAATTTGAGTTTTCTTTGGATTCTCCTACCGAGAAAGCATGTAAACTCTGTGGTCGAGTTCTTCCATTATCTGAGTTCTGGGATCGTGAAGCAAGCAAAGATGGTCATAGTTATTATTGTATTTCATGCCAGAGCAAGAAGATCAAGGAACGGAAGAAACGATTGAAGGAACGTGGATTTCCCGAAGAGCGGATACCTGTCGAGAAGCAATGTGGTCACTGCCAGAGGATTTTACCAAGGGTTATGTTTTATAGGGATTCCACGACAGGTACCGGGCTTGACCGCTGGTGCATTGACTGCCGGAAGGTGTACGATAAGGGGTACCGGGCTCGTCCTGAAGTGAAACAGAAACAGTCAACATATAAGAGACGACCTGACGTGATGGAACGAAGTCGCATCCGGGCAAGAGCATATCAGCAGAGACCTGAGGTAAAAGAGAGAGTACGAGCGTATAAGAGAGAATACAAGAAACGTCCATATGTGCGAGAAAAACGGAGAGCCTCCGATAGAAAACGGTATCAGCGACCTGACATAAAACAGAAAAAGAAAGAACGAGATAGCCGGCCTGAAGCAAAGGCGCGTCGAAGAAAAAGTACGCATGAATGGTACATCAGAAAGAAAGCAGAACGTGATACTGAAATTGATACCTAAACTGTCTATTGCTTTTTTTAAGTTTAACTATGATAAATTTTATTCGTTACCTAATAACTCACTGAAAAACAAATCGATGTTCCATTTTTCCTGCTCGATTATTTCTGTATACCAACCATATTTATTTTTTCGGCAATCATCAAGAATGTCGTAGGTAAGAATTATCCTGAATTTTTCTTCGCCAATTATGTTATTTATATTCTGTTCGATTTCTTTCTGTTCATTCTTCGTCATATTCCAAAATGAAAAAAGAAAACCGTCAATACGTCTTAACTGATTTCTTATTTGAAATGTATCTGCAAAGATCCAAGGATTAGCAATAAAATATTCTTGTAATTGCGATATTGGGCCTTTCTCGGGGTATAGTGCCCAATGTTTTGCTTCCCATATATAGTTACTATTTCCTTTTATAAATGCACCATCAGGAGTGCAATGACTATTCTTATTATCCAAGTTTTCTATGATTTTATCCTTTGGAAGCCAATCATTAAAATCCTTATATGAATTCATATTGATTTTTTTCCAATAAATGCGAGGTTTATTCACTTGATTATTTTCCCATCGTATTAAATGATATCCATTAATTTCCTCAAGGTATTTTGAAATAATTCTTTCATAGAATTTTCCAAATAACGTTGATCTGGTCGAACCATATCTACTTTCAGGTTTGTTATCTTCTTCATTAAATATTTTTAATGTTTCAATAATAGGATTACCCTCGTCTATTAATAGAATCGTAATTAACAATTTCATTAAAAACTATTTGCTTGTTTTTTCTATTTAGTATCATAGACAGGAATGCTTTGGAGGAGCGGGGAGCAGCAATGAATAGAGGTATTGCGGATCAGCTCCTCCATTTGCTGGAACCAAACAAGATACCAGTTTGTGTTCCACCATTCATTATTGGTTTTTTTCCGTCCTAGCGAACCGCTAGAGTAATATGTGATTCCATTCCTAAGATGATGGTAATAATATTGAGAATATAATATTTTTGTTCTACAGATTATTTTGAACGAACGAAATAACTTTTTTACAGGAGGTGAACAATAAAAAAAATTTACATAGCGAAATAGAGCGTAATGGAGCAAAATAATTGTGAATAACAATTGAAACATTGTATAAAAAAATAGAATTTTAGGAGGTAATATCTATGGCGTATAAATTAGACAAATGGACTCTCTATCGACATGATGTAAAACTGAAAGACGGAAAGACGATTACTGTCTATTACTTCTCAGTCAGGGCCCCACAAAGAGGTACACCCTGTGATCTGCCAGAGGGATATTCAGTTGGCGTGAATAAACGGACAAACCTGCCCTATGTGAGAAAGAGATAGAGAAACATCTCTCTATCTTTCTTCTTTTTTTCCGACAGTTGTCTATTCATCATTGGAAAAAAAATATATAGTTAAAAATTATTATGATCATTAATAGATCAATCTGGAGAAAAAACACCCAAGCGGTTCGCTTGGCTGCCAAAAGGCAGGTTTCACGCTCACTACATTGAATGACGTCGTCCATCTATAAAATTTTCTCCAAGGTAAAAAACGGTTAATTTAGGCCAGGAGGAAAAAAAGATGGATAGACATGAAAGAACCGATACAACTATTTTTAACGAGCAGGAGAAATTTTCTAGCAAAGATAGAATATTTGCTGTTGCAATTTTTAATGAAACCTTTTTAGAATTTATTGATAACGCCATGAAAGAATTGCAGGAGAAAAATGATCCGAAAAATAAAGAAATCTGCACAAATCTCATGCGAGAACTCAATGAATCTATTCAACACTTAAAAGAAGAACATGTCGATGATCGCGTTCAAATGATGGTTTTTGCAAAGGCTCTAGTAACTGTTGTTATGGATACAACAAGTTTGGTGTTTAGAAATAAATAATTTGGAGGCAAAAAATGAAATTGAAGGATTATCATGAATTTGTAGGTACGCTTGAGAGCTACACCCAGGAACCTAATTGTATCCGTCTTGTTTTTCGTATAGAACAGACGATAGAATTACCAGCTGGAGCAATTCCTAAAACGGATCTAGACGATTGTCTTAATAGGAAAATCGGCATCTTCAACAACCAAGGGGACTACCGGCTCAGAAAATGTCCAAAGCCTGTTGATAACTTCAAGGAGGAAAATTGCCCGCTCTGCGAAAAAAGGAATCAATGCTCCAAGGACGGCAAAGAACTCTTTTACTGTCTCCTTGAGAAAGTAAGCGAATTATCCAGAAGAAAGTAATGATGGTATTAGGCGGGGATTGCTGGAAGCAGTTACGCTTCATCTAGTGCTTAAGGTCCAAACAACGTTGTGTGTTTGGATCTGAGCACGAGATATGTTAATGTTCTTTTATCCGCAATGGCGAGCCGCCAAAGCATAATATGAGGTACCAATCCCAACCATACTGTTTTACTATCAGATGCAATATTCATTGTTCCTTGGGGTTTTCCAGTGACTTTTTTGATTTTACAATCATGTCCAGCCAAGTCAATTGCTCATTGGTAATGCCAAGCATCATCGCTGGAGTCATGTGGTGCAGCGCTATGTGGGGCCGCATGTAATTATAGTATATCGAAAACCCGTCTGCAAATCGCATGGTGGTTCCTTCGTCGTACATCCCTGCCATGCTTTTTGTCCTGGATTTGATGGTTCCGTTCATTCTTTCCATCTTGTTGTTTAACGCCTTGGTTAGCGATCCTTGCAGATGAATCACTGGTTTCTCAGGATCTGTTCCAAGCTCTTTTTTTATGGCGTTGCTGTACGATTCCAGCCCATCAGTCACTATTTCCATGGGTTGTTCCTTGCTTGTTTTTAAAGCTTTTTTTAGTAGCGCGGATGCGTCTTCTTCTCCGCGCTTCTGACTGATGTGCGTCGCGATGAGAAATCGTGTTTCGGAATCAAGCAGTGACCAGAGGAGTAAATGACGTCCATTGACTTTGAGGACGGTTTCGTCGGCATGCCATCTCTCCGAGAACTTGGCGTTTAACCCCTGGGTATACTTTCCTATTAACTCGACGTATTTTTTTATCCAGTAATAGATGGTCCCATGTGAGATCTTAATTTTATGTGATGTTTCCAGGTGTTGGACGATCTGCCGAAGGCTGAGGCCACGGTAATAGAGGTCAAGGGATGCTGCGATGATATCTGCCCTGTTCTTCATTCCTTCAAATCCGGTTGTTCTTCCGGTGAACCGTCTTTTGCAGACTTTGCAGAAGTACCGTTGTGTTTGTCCATTGCGGTTAAATCTTATTCCCCGTTTGATGACTTGGTCTGTTTGTTTGCAGACGGGACAGCCGCTCTCTTCACCTAGGAATTCGGCATCTAATCGTATTTTTTCCAACGTCTGATAGTACCGGACTGCATACACATGCTTGCAGTGATGGGTGCTCTTCTGGTAGTCCATGCAGTCGCATGCCCAATGGTCTTTCTGCCAATTGACTGTATACCATGCTTTCGGATTTGACTGAGAGGGAACACGATAGGTAGCATTGTCTATCTTTTTCAGTTTTTTAGTTTTGACTATTTCGATGCCCTTTTTCTCTTTTACCTGGTTGGCGGTTTTCTCGTTCATTTCAGATCACCCGTGTTGGAAGCAGTGGTAGGGTCCTTACATATAACTCGTAGAGTAATTCTGATGATGTGGCGTCTGTGGCGTTGATATTCATGGTCTCTGCCATGTCTGTAATGGATGCATAGTTATGACTGCGCCTTGGTAATACAAAATAATCCTTGAGTATTTGCTGTAAACAGATAAAGTTCATACCGTGAAGATTTACAGGAATATGGTGAAATAGTAACCGTAGTCGTACGGCTGGAATGTCTGTTATGCGATAGGTGACGACTGGGACTTCTAGTGTTTTACAATAGAGTAGTTCATGTGTCAATCCAGTGAGGCAATATTTTTCTATTGACGCTGCGCAAGAGAGTTTCCTGATTTTTTTATTGGGGTAGCTGAAACTGGCTTCCCAGCTTGTGAGTTCGTATGTTTCGTTTTGTTGCTTAAAGCCTAGCGCGAGACAACATAAGGTTTCTTGCTCATCGTTCTGTTCATAGCCGTCGTCAATCATGTAACCACCTCCGGAATCAAATTATCTTCAATCAGGTGGTGTGTCCATTTGCAATATTCGCAATTGCTTCCTGGTGGCGGTATTGGTTCATTGAGAATATTACGTGCTTGATGTATCATCGAGGTTACATGCGTTGGATCTGTGATGACTTCCTTTACTGTGCATTGAAGAGGCATTCCCTTGCACAAATCACCGTTATTTGGACTGTAAAAGACAAGGAGTCCTTTGTTTACTGTTTTGTATCTGTTCATCTTAAGCAAGAACGAGTAAACATCTAGCTGCAGGTGGTATGCAGGATGAATCTCATCTGGTGGTCTTGACTTGGTTTTATGATCGAGTGGCACCACTGCACCGCTTTGGAACAAGAAGAACTCATCCGGTCTCCCCCATATGAGAACCCCCTTTGGTAACTGCCACTGCAGTGTCTTTGGCATGTTCACTGCAAGCTGACCATTAACCTGACCGTTAAGTATCGGTGGGAGTTCATTCTGTATCCGGTAAGTGTTGTAATACTGTTTTATGATACTGTCCATTTTTATAGGAATGGACGACATTGGGCCAGAGGGGCGCCTTAGATTTTTTACCATTGCAAGCCAGAAGCAACGCGGGCATTCTCGAAGCAAATTTAATTTCGAAGCTGATAGTTTGATGTTGTTCATTGAGTTTTCTCCTGTTGTCTTTCACCCATACATGATGTGTGGGTCGGATTCCATTGATTTGTGTAGGGATGTCTGCTTTTGAATTGCTGAAAATTGCTTGTTGATGGAATCTGCTATCGTAGTCATTGTTTTGAGGCTCATGCGTACTTCAACGGTTGCACGAAGCAGCATCTTGTCTTGGTTTTTCGTATCCAAGGAAAATGAGGGGAGCCGGTAATAGAACAAGAGTTTACCTTCCTGTGTCTTCTGATTGATCTTGAACAGGGCTCCGTCGGCGCTCATCACTCGAACATCGTCGGTATCAATGGCTATCTTGCATTCCTTATCAAGATGTGCCTCCGACCAGTTCTTTTTTTCGCACGTCTTTCCTTGTTTTTTATTGTCTTCGAGTCGCTTTCTAATCTTCATGTTTTATCTCCGGTGATCCTTGTTGGTGATCTTTGGGTTTGATGAGATGGTAATTGTAGTCTCTTTGGATGGGAAACGACTGATTCCAGGGTGTTTGATCTGGGAAATAGAATTGATACCCAAGGATTTCCTGCCGAAGGAGTTCGATGTTGAGTTTAGTGTGTTTGCTTCTGTTTTTTAACCTGCGTTCTATTTTTCTTTTTATTTTTTGATCTTTGTTCATAAGTTATACCTCCATTCACTTTACGTAAAGCGTATAATGAAAGATACATATATACTTTACGATGTTCTACTTATTGTAAAATAGTTTAAGGGTAAAACTATATAATTTGCCATAGTATTATATTCATAATGACTAGTAAGGTTGCCCTCCTGGAAAAAGCAGGATCCACTGAGATATTACTGATTCTTTTAAGAAAGAAAAAAGTATACATCACCGAATTAAAGGAACAGCTAGGTAAGGGGAGCATGTCTACAGTTAATATGAGAGTTCTTGAACTAAAAACACAAGGCCTAATCGAAGATAAACTAGAAAATAAACAAGGTACGCATAGAAAATATATTTGGCTCACTGAAAAAGGAAGAGATGTCGCTAAACATGTATTAGAAATAGAAAAGTTATTATGAACTCGAACATCAGTTGGAAATTAAACCCGCTGTTTTTAGTTCAGAAATTATCTCATTAAATCTCTTGTATGATAACTGAGTATTTTGTAACCCATCTTTCGCTTCGGTCAAACGGTCAATATACCCCTGCAGCTTGTAATCACTGGAAGGGCCCAACGCAATCACAATCCGCTCCTCCAGTGCAATCGTCCGACCCTGATCAAACGGATAATACCGCTGGTAGTAATCAGACAAATACTTCTCTCCCATCCTCAGGTAATTATCCTTGGTGTACTCATCCTTAACAATAACAATATCATCAGACCAGTTCTTCGACCATTCGATACGAAAATAATCTAACAGCTCCTCAAGTGAGTTGTGCTTCTGATACCCAAGATCACGATACAGCTTTTCCAATGTTTCATGCACTTGGCTACTTAGGAACGCCTCAACGCTCTGCTCAGCCTCAGCTTCCACCTTATCAATATACTGAAACTTGAACTTCGCAGGACGCTGCTCATAACAGCTCAGACGCGAATGAGAATAGACAGTCATACAGATATAAATAGAGAACATAGGTTTAATGGTATCGAGACAATAGAACCCAGTGCCTCTCTATCAAATAGGCAACTGTCTATTGTAAAATAAATTTATTTTCAATAGACACATAGACAGAAAAAAAAGAAAGAAAAAGGAGTAATTTTGTTCTATTTCCTTATGACACGTGGAAATCCGAATTTCCTATCGATAACTACTTTTTTATTCGCTGGTAAATCACAGGCAGTACCGGATTTCGGTATCTTCTTAGAAAAGAAATAAATCGTATGCACATTTCCGTTCTTCAGTTTTACATCTCTTACGTACAATGTCCAACCATCATATTCATATGCCATTTGATTACCTCCGTTTGTACTACTGTTTCTATTATCTCTTTGCTGCAGCTTACGATGTGCTTCGATTACTCGTTTTTTCATATGAAAACGTAAGGCACACATAAGCAGTTCACGCCAGTTTTTAATACCTAAATCGATACCTGCCTGTTGGGCAGGAGTTTGGCAAGCATTATCGTTTGTTCTTATGTGGTTGTAGTCGATACGATCGAACTCTGTATAGAGCAAAAGTGTCTGTGGTGAATGAAAACGTCGTCGTTTCGGTAGAGCGCCCATACGCATTGTTTTGTGAATCCGTTCTTGGTAGCTGATATGCCCGAAGTGAACGTCCTTCGGAACAGCATCAGCATGATGAAATAATTTCTCAGCTGCTTTTTCATGGGATCGGAGCCCATCTGATTTCACTACCTTTGGATCAGATTTCGCCCGAGATCTTGCTATCTGCAATGCTGCCCGAGAGTTTTTGTAGCTTCGTCTGCCACAGACATACGTTGATAGCATATACCTCGAACTCTCGGCAGAGACGGTGATGATCCATGCGCGTCTCCTTTTTTTATTCTGTTTACTCATCCGTTGAGACAGCTCATCCATTTGCCATATGTATGATTCAATCGGATGTTCAATTGATTCTTCAAATTCATGTACAAACTGTAAGATTTTTTCGAGGAGACGACGTATTGCATCGGTCGTTATTGTAAGGCCTTCTCCTTTTTCATCTGCTTCTAACTCCAATGTTTTTTTTATCGCTTCTAATTCCATTCCTGCCACAAGACATTGGCATGACAAATAACAAATCCATAACGGATAATTGAATGGAGACAAATCATTTGTGAATTTGCGATTGAATTTCTTACAATGCCATCGCTGTGTATCCTTTTTGTGTTTACGGCCGCGTTTATCCTTCCTAATGTGCCCATCAGTACTAACAGAGCTGCAATAGGGACAAAAGAAATCGACCAATTCTGAAAAAGAGACATGATCAATGAATGTTAACAGCGCAGCCGGTATATTATCTGTTCGTGCGTTTTCTTCAGCATTGTTTTGCTCAAATGGTAAAAAAGTATAAACTTCTGATTTCTTTGTAACCTTTGCCCCTGGTTCTATTTTTAGTCCTGTGGTTGTTTCAGAAAATGGTGTAGAATTGTTTTGTCTTTCTCTATTTTGTGTATATACATCCGTATTTACTAGCCACGTCTGCATCGTCGCAGATTTTTGTTTTTTCTTTACCGTAATTGTATTAGTTTTTTGAGCGTTAATCTTATCATTTTGTTTGTTCTCCGATATTGTGTAATCATCAAACGATGCATACCCCGAAGATGGCTTCTTCATTTGAAGAAAAGACCCTCTGTGTGGACATCATTTTCAAGACCCAACAAATCGAGAGGTCGTCTAAACGGACCCATCAATTAACGACTGCCCACGGAGGCAGTGGAGAAACCTTGGGTCTAGAAAAATAATGTAATAAAACGTGGGTCTTTGGTGTCACCTCCTGTTGTTTTGTAGAAAAATAGGGGCGTAACCGCAGGAATTTTATGGTTTTTTTCAAAATGAACCACTTTCTGCATGTTTACACCCCTCCCATCCATGTATGCAATTGCTGCTGATTTTCATTATAACGAATTGATGATTTTTTCCTTAGTCCCTGATTAATGGACCATCCATGTAATGCTTTGAGTGCAGCAATTTCTTCATCGCTCTTTTGCCGAATTGACGATAAATGATTATGCGGGATGCTGCTATCATTAAAATTAAAAAGATAACGTCGTGTAGGAACATTAGTTCGGCATATGCTAACGGGTTTACCTTGCGATCGTCTCAGTCGTCGCAAGATGTTCTCATCGGGACGTGGAAGGCATATATTAACTCCATCAGTGAATAGAATTCTGCATGAATCTCCGGATATGAATACATCCCGAAGCACTCCGGTGATCTCCTCCCAAATGGAAAGGTGCCATATCACGATGTGTGTCTCATTGGTTGCTATAATTTCACACCATATCTTTCCAGCATAACCCATTCTTATTAACAATCGTACATTTTTATCTAAGTCTCACTAGAAAAGTCATCGTAAAATACTGGTTTTATACTAGATTATAGCTATAGAAAATGAAATTTCTGCATTGAATGATTAAAACACCAATGTGCTTACTTTATTGAAATAGAAAAAGAAAAAAAGAAAAAGAATGTATCAGCAGAAATGTCATCCTAGCTGAAAATGCCGACTATCGCTTCGATCAGAGAAGCTATTCCCTCTACAATCGTCACAATGACGGTCGCTATTCCTTCGATTATTGATTGGAGGATGTCTGATTCTATGGCACCGACGATAAAAGTGACCAGAATTAGTATGACCGAGCTAAGTGCAGCAACATTTCCTGAAACGATGCCATTCCAGTATCCGATGAGTAGTATAGGAATTGTTATGAGATCGATGATTCCAAGTAGTGCAAAGAAACTATCGATAGCTCCTAATACGTCACTAAGCAAGCTCATTTTTCACCTCCTCTTCCTTGTGGATGCGGCAAGTCTGAAGGATCGAGCATTAACTCTGAACAAAGACGCAGGTGTCTCCATGTCCTCCTTATTTCCTTACGTTGAGTCATGGAATCTGATTGAAAAACAAATGCCAGCCCCCATCTATCTTCAAGGATGATCTTTTCCTCAATATGATCGATGGTTGGTGAAGTGTTTTTCTCACCACATACTATATATGGTATACCAATTTTAATAGTATACCATATCATGTATGCAAGGCATGTTTTTAAGGTTTTTCATTTAGGGCTTGGAACTATGTTCAGTGAATGGAAAATTTCTGTGTATGTGGGCTCTATTAGTCAGGGTTAAAAGCCTACCAGCAGCTATTCTTACCAAGTTTCCTTCTATTGGCGACAACTGAAAAACAATCCCCGCACGGGGTCTTATGTATATGGGTTCAAAGCCCTCTTTTCAGGTAATGTATCAATTTTCGTAATATTTAAATATTCGAATTTAATTTGAATCACGAATGAATGAAGTAGATGTTTTAAAAGCATTAGCTGACCCCACAAGGCTCAAGATTCTTGAATGCCTTAAAAATGGTGAACGATGTATTTGTGAAATCATCCCTTATACAGGAAAGTCGCAACCAAATGTCTCCCAACATTTGAAGGTACTGAAAAACACTGGTCTCGTTGAGGTACGAAAAGAAGGGACAAAGTTTTTAATTAAGGTATCGAACCCGAAGATTTTCGATGTCATCACCTCTGTGAAACGCTTGCAATGAAACACAAAGCTCCCCCCATCTACCGGTTTTTCCCATCAATCACGGAGTGTTGTTAAAAGATGATAACAGAAAGGTAGAATCATCTGTTCTTATGTGGGATGAACTTCTTTTACTTCAAATGATTTACCCACCAGCTTCTCCATGATGTATCCAATAAGGATGAAAAGCGGCAGAGAAATTATTGTCCTAAGAAAAGTAAACTCCACGCCTAGGTATCCAATCTCGATACCCAGCATAGGTATTTTCATGGATGAGAAAGCGCCAAGGTATATGAAGATATTTCTGATGCTTGAGCCTTTCTTGAATAAGATATATGCGACAGGGAACGCGCCATACAGGGGACCTGCTTGAAACATGGCAAGCAGTATGACTAAGAAAATACCTTTTACGCCAGATTTTTTTCCGATATGTTTTTCAATGATTTCTTTAGGAAACCATACATCAAACAATCCTATTAGGATGAAAAGGAAAGGTATGAATGTGATCATTTCTAGAAAGAAATCCCAGAAATTAAAAGAAATCGAGATCCCCGGCGAGAATCCAAAGAAGAATGAAAGCACGGATACTGACAGAAAGATTATCAGCCAAATATACTGCTTGATAGGTTTCTTGAATTCTTTCACATCATCAACCCCACAAAAATCCCTATGATCAATGCTGCAAAAAAATTCAGCAGGTTTCGTAGTATCGCTGCTTTTTTCCCAAAATATTTTATCTCAAGAGGCAGAGTCACGATGCCAACCATCATGAGCGTGGTCATAAAAACGGCAACCACACCATATGAAGCGCCCTTGTCGATAAGTGCCCCTGCAATAGGATAGGAGATGAATCCGGGAATTAACGTAATTGAGCCGACAACCGCGGCAACAATAAAACCAATCGATCCTGAGCCCGGGCCTAAATACTGAAGGATTATTTCCGGGGGAATGAAAAAAAGCACTATGCTTACAAGTATGAGTATATTCAAAAACGGAGGCGCTATGCCAAGGAACATCTTGACGCCTTTCTTCACACCCTGAACGGTCTTCTTCCGATCGAGTAGAAGAGAGACGAAGACGGCGATTCCCGCAACCAAGCCGAATATAATTGCATTGGTAAACATTGTTCATCTCGTTGAATGTAAAGTATCCTCAGCTAATGTTTCACCTATTATTTCTCTATCGATTTTGATGTTTCATGTCCATCTTGGATTCCTAATATAACCAAGTTTTCGATACATTTGATTCCTCTTATCTCATCTGCCCCTATAGAGAGGCACGACTGTTTACTCAGCTCAACACTCCCATCTGAACTGGTGAATATCCCTTTCCCTTCGAGAACAAGAAAGAAGACCGCATACGGCTCTGGATGTGGTTTGATTTCTTGACCTTTTTCCAAACAAACAATAACTACGTTAAAGTTTTTTGAAGTCAAAATGTCTTTCTTGACCGGTTTCTCAGATGAAAATTCTTTTTTTGATAAAAGGTTTTTAGCATACATTTCAGTTGACCCCTGTATTGTTTTTCATGTTCATTCATTCTTCACTTTTGTTTTTTCGAAATAGTTATAATATAGTAATATTTAAATATTCGTATATACTTATGTATTGTGATAAAAAATGAATGAAGTAGCCATTTTCAAAGCATTGGCAGACCCTACAAGACTCAAGATTCTTGAATGCGTTAAAAACGGTGAGAAATGTATCTGCGCAATCATCCCGCGCACAGGAAAATCACAACCCAATGTCTCCCAACATCTAAAAGTGCTGAAAACCGCTGGTCTCGTCGATGAACGAAGAGAAGGAACAAATACGTTTGTTAGTGTTAATGAGGATAGAATTTACCAGATTATCGATATGGTTAAAAAATTAGAGGGCTAACTATGACACCAATTGATATTTTATTTGCAGGCGTTCAAGCATTAATGGAATATCTTTCAGCACATGTTCTAACATGTCTTATTCCTGCTTTTTTTATTGCTGGTGCAATCGCGGTTTTTGTTTCAAAACAGGGTGTTTTGAAGTATTTTGGTGCTCATACTAAAAAATATATTTCTTATCCTGTTGCAGCGCTTTCTGGCACCATTCTTGCTGTGTGTAGTTGCACGATTCTCCCTTTGTTTACCAGTATTCATAAACGTGGTGCTGGTATCGGTCCTGCAACTGCGTTTCTTTTCTCAGGCCCTGCCATAAATATTCTTGCAATTGTTCTTACTGCGCAAGTCCTTGGGTATGATATTGGTCTTGCTAGAGCCATTGCAGCAGTTCTTATGGCTGTTGTTATTGGTTTGTTGATGGCTTTTATTTTTAGAAAAGAAGAATCTGAAAAACATAAAGATGATAACAATATGTTTGCGGTTCAAACAGGTGAGGAGAAAAGTAACCGCTCTATTTGGATTTCACTTTTATTTTTCGTATCGCTTGTCTTAATCCTTGTTATTGGTGCTGCAAGCAGTGAGTTTATCCCTTGGGTTCCAAAACTTGCTATTGTTTATATTTTAACACTGGTTGTTTCAGTTGTTCTCATTTTTTATTATACACGTGATGAGGTTAAAAACTGGGGCAAGGAAACATGGGGTCTTACGAAGAAAATCGTTCCTATTCTCCTTATTGGTGTTTTTATTGTTGGAATAATTGGTGGTATCGCCGCGTATTTTGTCCCTGGTGCTGATCCAAGCAATGCTGTTGGTGTTGCTGTTGCCCCGTATATTGGTGGGAATGATATTTTTTCATGTTTCTTTGCATCTATTATTGGTGCAATACTCTATATGCCGACTCTTTTAGAGGTTGCAATTGTTGGCAACCTTTTTGGGTATAGCACAGGGTTGATGGGTGGCGGTCCTGCTCTCGCACTGCTACTTGCTGGTCCTTCGTTGAGTCTTCCAAGTATGGTTGTTATTACAAAGGTTATGGGTGCGAAAAAAGCTCTTGTGTATTTTGCGTTGGTTATTGTTATTGCAGCACTCGTTGGATTTGTCTATGGTATGATCGCTGGATAAATTACGAGGTGAAATCATAAATAAAAGTAAAAAACCGTGTTGCCCTGAAAGTGCTATAAGGAACTTACGACAATTGATCATCGGTGGTACTCTTACAAGCCTTGCGCATCTTGATGTAGCACGTATGGAGGGAAAACTTGCGTGAGTAGTAAACACGGTAAACTTGGTTGGATTGAAAAGCTCCTTGCGGTCTGGGTTGTTATCGCCATAGCTGTTGGTCTGTTACTTGGTAAATATTTCCCGGATTTCGGCGAAAGCCTTGCCATAGGCATCCCCATTGGGCTGTTCTTGATGATCTACCCGGCCATGACAAAAATAGAGCTCGGGGAACTCAAACAGGCTCTCAAAAGCAAAAAGCAGGTTGGTATCATCGTGTTCTTCAACTATGCGGTTAATCCGTTCCTGCTTTATTTTCTGGGGTTGCTCTTTTTCAAGATGATCCTCCCCTATTTTGGATTGATCGATCCTGAGACCGCGAATTATCTCTGGACCGGTCTGATATTGCTGGGTGTCGCTCCTTGTATAGCGATGGTGCTGGTCTGGACAGACCTTGCAAAGGGGAATGGCCCGCTTGGGATTGTCCTTATGGCATGGAATTCCATCATCCAGATCATCACTACCCCATTGTACATCGCATTGCTCGTCGGCACGTATGTCGCCATTGACATTGGGCTTATCGGTCAAAGCGTGCTTCTTTATCTTGGATTGCCGCTGCTGGCGGGTGTCATCACTCGCCGTGAAGTCATCAAACGAAAATCCGAGGAATGGTTGAACACCAAGGTGCTCCCGTACTTCGGGGCGATGCAGCTCCTCGCTCTGCTTTTCACCATGGTCGTCATGTTTTCCTTGAGAGGTGGCGTGATTTTGGATAACCCTAATCTCATCTGGCAGATGGCTATCCCGGTTGTACTGTTCTTCTTCCTGCTCTACAACCTTGTCTTCTACACCAGCAGAAAACTGGGGTACAACTACGAGGACAGCAGCACGATGGGCTTCCATTGTACCGGTCGTAACTTCGAGCTGGCAATAGCAATCGCCCTGACTGCTTTCGCTACGATGCCCATGGTTGCGGTCTCCACGGTCGTGGGTCCCTTGATAGAGATACCGGTGATGCTTACGATTGTTTGGCTTTCGCTCAGAAAGAAGGACAAGATAAAAGCGCGCGAGGAAAAAGCCAAGAAGCCAGAAGTAATCAAAGGAGAGATAGCGAGATAATAAGGTGAATACTATGAAAATTGAGATATTAGGCACAGGTTGCCCAAAATGCAAAACAACCGAGAAAAATGTGCGGAAGGCTGTTGAGGAACTGAAAATACAGGCTGAGATCGTCAAAATTGAGGATCTTCAAGAGATCATCAATCGGGGAGTGATGATGACCCCTGCTGTGTTTATCGACGGACAAGCTAAGATCGTTGGTCATGTTCCAAGTCCTGACGAGATAAAAAAACTGCTCCAAAAGAAGTGAATAAACGATGAAAAAAGACAAATGTCTCTGTGAGGCTGATGAAGTATTAATCTTTCCCTGCTCTGGAGGTTCAAACGTTGGACAGATAGCGAACGAAACAGCAAAGCGACTAACAAGCCAGGGAGTCGGTGGCATGTACTGTCTCGCAGGTATCGGCGGGCATATCAGTGGTTTTGCAGAGGCAACACGTGAAGTGAAAAAAGTTGTTGCTATCGATGGTTGCCCTGTTTCTTGTGCACGAAAAACCTTGGAGCATGCAGACTGCCCAGTCACTGTGCATGTTGTTGTTACTGAGTTAGGTATCAAGAAATCATCAGATTTTATTCTTGATGACAGAGAGATAGTAAAAGTTGAAAATGCAGTGAAGGAGAAATTGAAAAAATGAAGAATAAAAGATCGTATGGGATCGCAATATCATTGTTTATTGTTGCGAGCTTCGTATTATTAAGCGGGTGTACAAGTGACAATTCTAATAACTCAAATGGTCAATCATGGATGAATAACTACACACCAGTTCATTCAATTGGAACAGGATCTGACAATTTCTGGATTAATTTTCCTATTGGTAACCCTTCTGCTGGTCAAAGTGTTCAACATCTCATTTGGATTACAGAAGACTTAGAAGAAAAACCTGTAGTTTTTGTATGCCATAGAACAGGTTGTGCCTCATGTACACCACAGGCAGATCGAATTAAAGCTCTTAGAGAAACATATGGAGAAGAAGCAATATTTTATGATCTCGACGACGATTATGCTGGAACTGCCACACCAGATATTTTAGAGAAATATTATAACGCGTTCTATTATGATCCAAATGGGGAACCGAACTATATAGCATTAACAGGTGTTTATACCCTTATAAAAGATGGAGGAGAAGTAAAAATTGGTTGGCATAGCTGGGAAGGCAACGTCGCAGATGCAGAAATGGAAACCTGGATTAAAGATGTCATCTACTATTATAATATGAATAGTGAAAAGTGATTCAATGAAACGATTGGCTACCTCCTGTTATTTTCTGTTCTTTCTTGCTATTTTAGGAATTGTTTTTTCCCCTTCTCTCGTCGCAGAAAATCAAAACCAGAAGACACCTGCACCTGATTTCACTGCAACTGATGAAAATGGTACAGAATTTTCATTACATGATTATCAAGGAAAAGTAGTCATCCTGCATTTCACGGGGGTAGAAAATCCTCTCTGCATCGAATGTCTTGAAGAGATGGAAGGACAAATCCATGAGCTTGAAAAACTTGTCAATTCATCTGATAACGTAAGCGTTATTACGGTGAATATCAGAAAAAATCCTTTATCAATAAGTGGATGGGAGATGGCGGTTAATGATTTTGGGGCGAATATCTCATGGCATTGGGTGGAGGATTTCAGCCCATATCCTATAGCCGGGTTGTATCAAAAGTATTGGACTGTCGATGGAGCGTTTTCCAATCCGTCCCTTGTCCTCATCGATACAAATCAAAGTATTGTGGGAGTCTACCATGTGTACTGTATGGGGAAGGGACCGCTTGATGGGATTCAAACTTCTGAATCACTTGCGGGAGATGCCAAAGCTATTGCTGATGGAACATGGAAAGGATCTGATGAAAATTGGGAGGATGAAGGGATAACCTTTGCCGGTATTTTCCTCTTGGGCATTCTGACGTCAGTAACCCCTTGTTCGCTTGCGCTCTTGATTGCAATGATTTCGTATGTGGGCTCCTTGCAGAAGGATTCTGAGAAAAAGTTGAAGAAATACTCGCTTCAAGGGTTATGGATAGGGGTTGTCTTTACGCTTGGCATGTCTCTCGTATTTTTTGTTTTTGGGATGATTCTCTCATCGGTCGGTGTCTTTATTGAAGCATCTACCGTGTTTTTCCTTATCGCCGGTGTTATTCTTGTTATTCTGGGTATAAACATCTTCAAACCGTTTAGCGAGCTTCTTACGAAGAAATCTGAAGGAAAAAAAGGTTTACGGTTCATGGAAAAAGGACAGGGAATATTTTTTAAACTAAGTAAAAAATCAATCTATCTTGGTGCGTTCTTCTTGGGAATACTTTTTTCGATTGGATGGGCACCATGCGCCCTGTCGTTGATGATGCCGG